>Ga0207720_100014_pt1 | contig 313275 bp, 337 predicted proteins | sample A23P2SouthBayCA_2_FD_187751 | JGI IMG/M metagenome (GOLD analysis project Ga0207720, IMG submission 187751) | Aerobic enrichment media microbial communities from Eden Landing Ponds, California, USA - A23 E3 (2) (SPAdes) | ecosystem: Environmental > Aquatic > Marine > Unclassified | place...
CCGGGCGTGACAGGTCACGCTGCCGTAGTCCTCGGCGACGCGGGCGACGAGTCGCTTGCCGAAGCCGTGGCCCCTGTACTCGTCGTCGACTGCGAGAAAGAGAATGTAGCCGTCGCGTCGAACCGCAGCGAAGCCGATGAGGCGGTCCGTCGACCGGTCGATGTAGAGATAGGTGGTCGACCGGCGGTAGGCGTCACGAAAGAACCCCCGCCGCTGTCGAAGGACCCCGTCGGACTCGCGGATGTCCTCCTTGAGCCGCCACGCCGCGTCGACGTGTTCGTCGTCCCCGCGTTCGACGATCTGTGTCTCGATATTGACGCTCACTGCCGTATAAGTAGTGGAGGCGTGGATATAATTCCACCGCCTACAGAGATGGGCCGCTGGCGGGGCTACCGAACCGTCCAGAGACGTAGAACGGACCAAGGATTAGGTAGCTAGCCCACGAATTCTCAAGTATGGACACGCGTACACAGAGTATTGCTAGCACTATCGCGCTCGCTCTCGTGGTCCTTCCGCGGCCCGCGGCGGCACACGTCGACTACGTGACGGAGGGACCGGGAGACGCGCTCGACGCGCTCAGTTTCGCGCTGTCCGTCCTCTCTGACCCGATGAACGCGGCTATCTTCGCTGTCTCGGGCCTCGCAGTGACTGGTGGCCTCGCGGCGTACCTCTGGGTCCGGCCGACGATTGCGGATATCGTCATCCTCCGGGACGTCCTCGTCGGCTACGCGGACCTCGTCCCGTGGATGCTCCGACTCAGCGTTGGGCTCCCACTTGTCGGGGCGGGCTTCCAGGGGTATCTGTTCGCCCCGACGGTGACGTTTGACCCGACCACGAGCCCGTTCGTTCGGGTGCTGTTCATCGGGCTGGGGTTCACACTCCTGTTCGGGCTCGCGACCCGTATCGTCACGACGATTGGGCTGGTGACCTACGGGTGGGCGCTGACCGTCGACCCAGGCGTCGTTCTCGCTATGGAGTACGTCCCCGCGTTCCTGGCACTGTTGATTCTGGGCGGTGGTCGCCCGAGCGCCGACCACATGCTCCAGCAGGTCGCCAGCACAGACGGGACGTACTACGGCCGTGTCGACCCGGTGCATCATCTCAAGCGGTTTCTGGACTCGGCAACAGACCCGTACCGCGAGTACGTCCCCGTCATCGTCCGCGTCGGCATGGGTGTGACGTTCATCTATCTGGGGCTGATCCAGAAACTCGCCGAACCCGGCCAGGCGCTGCTAGTCGTGGAAAAGTACGACCTCACCGCCGTCGTACCCGTCGACCCCGGCATGTGGGTGCTCGGTGCCGGCCTGACCGAGATGCTGGTCGGCCTAGTGTTGATCGCCGGCTTCATGACCCGCGGGGCGGCGGCCGTCTCCTTTGTCCTGTTCACCACGACGCTGTTCGGCCTGCCGGACGACCCGGTGCTCGCGCACATCACGCTGTTCGGAATGGCCTCGGCGGTGTTCACGATGGGTGCCGGGCCGCTCTCGTTCGATGACTGGTTCGGTCGGCCGGCACAGAGCGACAGGGAGACCGTCGCTTCGGCTGACTGAGTCCGTCCACAGAACTACCCGCCGGTTAGTTCGCGCCGTTCCACTGGTCCAGCTGGGTCCGGTTCCCGCTCGCGTTGTGGTATATCGTGATCGTGTCCCGTGCGCTCACCCGTCGTGCGTAGGCGTTGCCGCTGCTCAACTGTGCAATATCTCCAGGGCCAATGGTCGCGTCGGGCTCCCGGCTAGCCACCTGGGCCCAGGTAACCGTCTTGCTCGGCCCTTCGAATTCGACGTTCCCAGCCTCGAACTCGTCGCCGCGTTCGTGTGTCACGATGAGCAGTTCGTTGTCCTCGACGTAGTCGTAGCTGAAATTCGCCTGCGGGCCGCCGCCGTCGTCGTCCTCGATGACGAGGACGTTCAGCCCGACAATCGCCGTCACGAGTAGCGTCAGCCCGACGAGTACGGCGACGCCGATGCCCTCTGTCATCCCGACCGTGTCAGTGCTGAGCCGTCCCATAGGCGTCTATCACCCCTAATGTGAGACGGCGTTAAATGCTGTTCGACGGCGAGGGGAAGACACATATCGGTTCAACTCACAGCCACCCGTATGATAGACGAGACTGTCGAGGAGATCTCGGAGATGCAGACCCACAGTTCCTCCGTGGTCGCAGTCAAAGCCGCCCAGGCGCTCCGGGACCTGACTGACAGGGAGTACCCGACGGTCGAGGACTACCTCCGCTCACTCGACCGTAACAGCAGCGCCCTCCGGCGAGCAAACCCCTCGCACGCCTCCCTCCATACGACCCAGCACCGGATCGTGAACACCGTCTCGGACGCGGATCCCGACGACGTGGCGACCGCCAAGGAACTGACTGACGAGGCTATCGACGACGTTATCGACTCGGTAGAGTCATCGAAAGACCGCGCCGCTGCGCGCGCCGTGTCGGAGATCGCTGACGACGACGTGCTGTTGACGCATGACTTCTCCTCGACGGTACTTGCAGCCATCGACGACGCCATAGAAGCCGGCCATAGCTTCGAGGTGTACGTTACGGAGTCCCGGCCACGCTTCCTCGGTCGAAAGATGACGCGCCACCTCTCCGAACGGGACGAGATCGACGTGACACTCATCGTCGACAGCGCCGCCGGCCACTTCATGTCACAGGTCGACCGCGTGCTCGTCGGGATGGACTGTATCGTCGACGACACGCTGTACAACCGCATCGGCACGTATCCGATTGCGACGGCGGCAGCGGACAACGACGTGCCGGTGACGGTCGTCGGGGCCGCTGCGAAGTACGTCGACGGGGCCTTCGCCTTCGAAAACGAGAACCGGTCGCCGTCGGAGGTGCTTCGGGAACCCGCAGAAGGCTTCCAGGTCGCAAACCCGGCCTACGACGCCACACCGACGCACCTGCTTGATACGGTCGTCACTGACGACGGGGTCCACGAGTACTGAGGCGGACTGCTGTCTTTTCCGCATCCAGCAGGGCGGGTCCCGGCAGCAGAACGCAGGCTTGAAGGTTCTTATTGCTGGCAGTGAAGAAGCCGCGTATGGACGACACTGCCTTCCTCCGTCGGACGATCCGTCGGTGTACCGCCGTACTCGTTGCAACGCTTGCCACCGTTGGAGTGAGTCTGCAGAGTCCTGAAGAGCTACTTGCTCATGCTGGCCATCGTCTCAGTGGTGTATCTCGCTGTCGAGTTCATCAAAGTGAATCCGCCTGCTGAGAACCCTGAGAATTCCTCGTCTACAGCGGATGAGGAGTAATTACGGAGTCTATCGCTGTTGAACGACGGTGTCACACTCCGGACACCGGAGCTGCAAACCGTTCTCGGTTGCTTCGGCTGTCCAGTCGCCCGTCACTGCGCTCTCGTGACCGCAGTCGGGGCAGAACAGCGATGTCTTGGACCGCGTCTGTGGTGGGGGGTCTGAATCGACCGCGCTGGCCGTGTAGATTTCGGTGGAGGTCATCAAGGAAAAGAACGCGCTGTACGCTGAAAAACCTGTCGGCAGAATGTTTGATTGTTCACCCACAATGTGGAATTAGTAAAGTTTTATTTCCCTAAAATGTGGACGGACGTTCCGGATTCTGGCAATTACATATACATCCGGTCATCTAAGGATGGGTCGGAATCGGCGGCGTCGATCCGTTCTGCGAGGGCCTGATAGTGGGCTTCGATATTCGCAGCGAAGGCCTCCAGTGGGCCGGTATCGATCCAGATCGCGTGGGTCTCTTTCAGTGCGGTGAGCAGTCTGATCGCGGCCGCGGCGTCAGGCGCTTGCGGATGCGTCGGCGTCGTGAACACGCCGGTCGGACACTCGTCGTCGATCCCTCGCGCGACGAGCTCCGCACTCAGCCCGTCGAGGAACCCGTTTCCCATCGCTCTGATATCGGTGTCGTCGAGATACGCGTCCTGATACGCTGGCGTTGCGATGTAGAACGGGGCGTGGTCGTCCGGGCCGTGCGCAATGGGGACGCCGGTGAGCATCGTAATGTTCGAAACGTCCAGTTTTTCCCCGGCGGTTGCGATTGCCTCGGCGAGCGACCCGGCCTGGGCCGGCGGCACGAACCGCTCGCCGACTAAGACGGCAAACGACGCTGCTTCGTCGACATACAGCCGCGTGTGATGTCTCGGGGTTCCGTTCTCGAAGGGGGTAATGAACGGCGGCCCTGGCGTCCGCAGATGGCCGACCTGGCGCATCGAATCCCGGTCGGCTAGATAATCGACCGCAGTGAGGCCGGCAAGGCCGTACTCCGAGACACCGACCGCCAGCGTATCGACCGGTGGCCGGTCGTCTGAGAGGACTACCGAAATATCGTCGGAAGACATACCATTGCAGACGGGATGGGAGGGCTAAGTAGTTCGGGAGGGGAATCCTTATCTCGTGGCGGGGTCGAATCCCTGTCATGCGTTTTGGCCCTGTCTGGCCGTTGCAGACACCCACTCCGACACCGACCGAAACCGCGACGGAAGTGGCAACCGACATCGGCGGGCTGTTGCCCTTCGATATCCCGATGTGGGTAGTGAACATCGGGGAATCCCTGATTGTCATCGGACTGGCAATCGTCGTTTCCAGGCTTCTCGTCCGCCTTCTCGGTCGACGTGTCGCTCAGCAGTTCCGGCGGCCAAGTCTCACTCGAACGGCGCTGCGCGGCATCCGCGCCAGTGTGTATATCTTCGCGTTGTTGACGATTCTGAACATCTACGGCTTGCGACTGACGGACATCGGTCTGTCCGTCGCTATCTTCTCGGCCGTGGTTGGTGTCGTGCTGGCACCGATCCTCGGGAGCCTCATCTCCGGCATGTTCCTGCTGGCCGACCAGCCCTACGAGATCGGTGACATGATCGAACTCGTCGACACTGGTCAGCGAGGGTTCGTCGAGGACATCACGCTCAGACACACGAAGGTTTTCACGCTCGACAATACGTTTCTCGTCATTCCCAACGGGGAGATTCGCCAGCGGGACGTTGTCAACTACTCGGCGGAGGACTCACGGACACGGCTTTCGCTCGACGTGTTAGTCACCTACGAGAGTGACATCGCCGTCGCGCGGAGCCTCATCGAAGCGGCGGCCCGAGAAGTCGACAACGTCATCGCCGGCGGGCCGGACATCCGCGTCGGCGCGGCCCGGTATCCCGCCTCGCCGACGGTGTATATCAACAACTTCGCCGACCACGGCGTGTTGCTGACGCTCCGGTACTGGGTGACTGAACCGTACAAACTGCTCGCTGCCCGCTCGAAGGTCCAGACGAACGTCTGGCGGCGGCTTGAGGACGCTAACGTCGAAATCGCCTACCCGCACTCACACCTGTACTTCGACGACACCAGCGGGGAAATGAACGTCTCACTCAACAACGGGCTGGGCGGACTGGACGGCGTTGATCGGCCCCACACGGCCACCGGTGACTCGCCCGTCCCGCCACGTCAGGACCCCGACGACCTCGCCGACGAGTGACGGTTGGACTGGGCATCCGGCTGGACCGTGACGATTTCGCAGTCGAGTTCCTCGCGGAGAAACTGTTCGACATCGGGGTCGTCGACCAGCCGCCGGATCATCTGTCGCCAGCGGCTCACCTGTTTGCTCCCGATGACGACGATATCGGCGTCCTGTGCGGCGACCTCGTCAAGGATCGTTTCTTCGACGAGCATCCCCGACCGGACGACGTACCGCGTCCGTGGGACGTGACCGAACGACTGCTCGACGGCGCGCTTGAGTTCTGTTCGGTCGACCCGGTGACTGTTCTGGTACAGATTCACGTGTAGGACGGTGAGGTCCGCGTCTTCCTCGTCGGCGATCTGAATGGCCTCCGCAAGCGTGGCTCGGGAGTTCTCAGAGAGTGGGTATCTGACCGGAACGACGACCTGTGGCATCGGCGGAACGTACCGTGTCGAGGTTTAAATCGCTAGCGACGGATGAGTCGCCCGTCGACGGCCGGGGCGATATCCGTTTCGCGGACGTAGTCAGCCAACGCCTCGTACTGTACGTCGGCGACGCTGACCCGGTGAGACTCGGTCAGAACCGGAAACTCCCGCTCGGTGTAGTAGAGGTAGTTGCTCGTCGCGAGCGTGTACGTCTCGGTGTCACGGACTGATCGCCCGTCGACCCGCAGTCGTTCGATGGTCTGCGTGTCGTCGTTCCAAACCAGTTCGACGCCGCTGAGGTGGGCGTGCCACCAGTCCGGTTCTCCGAACTCGACCTGTCGCCCGCTGCCCTGTCGGCACAGCGTCCGAAGCTCCTCGCCCGTCAGTTCGGCGACGGTCAGGGGTTCCTCGAAAGGGACGACAGAAACCATATCCGCGACCGTCAGCGCCCCGTCCAGCGGGACCGTGTCGTTCCGGAGGCCACCGCTGTTCTGGAGGCCCACGTCCGCACCCGTCGCCCACCGGTACGCGTCCGCAACGAGGTTGCCGAGCCGGCACTCGCCGCCGTAGGTCGTCGCCCGGCTCCGGTCCAGCGGTTCCGTAACGTGCCCGATAATCTCGTCGAGTCCCGCCGCAGAGAGTCTGTCCTCGATAGCCTCCGCGACGCGGTCGTCGACGGGACCGTCGGCAGTCTCGCGGAACTGCGCAGTCGGTTCCGGCCCGCCGAGGTCGACCTCGACGACGGTCTTGCCGTTTGCGCCCGGTCTGGTGAGCAGCGTACCGGCGACGCAGTCGATGCGGCGCTCGTGGACGTGCCCGCCGAGAATGACGTCCACGTCGCAGGTGCGGGCCAGTTTCTCGTCAGTACGCCCCAGATGGGAAAGCACGACAATGACGTCGGCCCCATTCTCTCGAAGCGCTGTGGCTGCCTCGGCGACGGCTTCGATAGGGTCCGTGAACGTCAGCGTCGTCGCCTGTGGATTGGCCGAGGCCGTGTCGGGGTCGGTCACGCCGACGAAGCCGAGCTGTTGCCCGTCGACGGTCCGACTCGCCCACGGCCGGGTCAATCGTCGGGCGAACCGCTCGCCGTCCTCTTCGGCGTTCGCAGTCAGCCACGCCTGTGGGGACCTGGCGATGATGTCCCGCGTCGCGTCGAGCCCGTGGTCGAAGTCGTGGTTGCCGAGGGTCTCGAACGCGGGTGTCAGCGCGGTGAAGAGGTCCAGAGACTGCTCGCCGTCGGTGACCAGCGACAGCACCCCCGGCCCGGTGTTGTCCCCGGTACCGACCACCAGCGCGTCCGGGCCGTCGGCGGCGGCCACTGTCCCCGCAAACCGCCCGATTCGTTCGGGTGTATCGTACGCTTTCTCCACGTCGGAGTAGTGGATGATCCGGGGACTCACACCCACAGTGCAGGGGAACCAGCCACTAATGGTTTCCGCAGTGATTTAGCCGCTGGCCCGTCATGCGTACGTATGGACGCACTCGAAGGTCCCGACGGCGAGACGCTGTACGTCGACAGGAGCGACGGCGACATCGGCACGAAAGGCACGTTTCACGTCGTCTACCGCGACGCCGACCGCGAGCGGCGCTGGGGCTACTTCTGTAGCAACTGCGAGACGTTCAACAACGCCATGGACTCGATGGGACGCATCCGCTGTAACGACTGTTCGAACCTCCGCAAGGCCGAGGAGTGGGACGCCGCCCACGAGTAACAGTCGGGTCCGGGCGGTCGAACTGTCCTGTCGCCCTCCCCCGTCGCTGGGTCGAATCGGCCACCGAGAGGACCTGTTATCTCCGTTTCCACCGACGCCGCCGCTCATTTCATAGTCGTTTCCCCCGGACGAACTGTCAGCTTCGTGGCTAGTGGGAACGTTTATCAGATAGCCAGTGGTACTGGCTCTCAGATGGGGGCCGTTACCACATCACTCGACGAGCAGGCCCGGTCGATATTCGATGATCTCGGATACACCGTGTCGCGCACTGGCACCGAACTGCGAGCGGAACGCGACTGGCGCGTCGTCACTGTCTCAGTGCTCGACTCGCAGGACCCGATCCCCGAGGGCGGCGACTTGCGCTGTTTCGTCACACGTACGGGCGAGGCAACGCACCTCAGCCGCCGACTCAATCGGCAAGACGTATCGTACGACTGGGCCGTCATCGGGATCACCGAAGACGGGGACTACGAGGTGGTACGTCACCCCGGCGACACAGCCACGTCGGCTGACGCCAACACTTAGGGGGCTCTCCGTCCACCATCCGGCGTGCAAGTCGGTGTCATCAATCGAGCGCTCGAACAGCTAGTCACGAACGTCGTCGACGCGCTCCCGCGCCTCATAACCGCGTTCGTCTTTCTCGCGGTCGCGGCGGTGGGTGTCAAAGCCATCATGGTCGTCGTACGGGCCGTTCTGAAACGGTCGCTGCCCGGCGAGTCACCCGTCTATCGACAGTTTCTCGGGGTCATCGTGCTCGTGTTCCTGTGGTTCGGCGTGGCGCTATCCTTCCTCTCTATCGTCGGCCTGACCGCCATCGCCGCGTCGCTGGGCACGGCGACCGGATTCCTCGCGCTCGGCGTCTCCTACGCGCTCTCGGAGATGATCAAAGACGCTGTCGCCGGCGTCTACCTCCTCCGCGACCCCGACTTCAACCCCGGCGACACGATCAAAGCCGGCGACACCACCGGCGAGGTGGCTGCCATCGAACTCCGGAAGACGCGGTTCCGGGTCGACGGCGATACTGTCGTCAGGGCTAACGCGGCCATCGAAGAACGCTGGACGAAAGTCGATTCCGGATCCTGAACGGGTCGAGACGCACGATATCCCTTCACACGTGGTGTTTAAGCCTATCGCCACCGTAGCCAGCGTATGTTCGTCGGGCACGCACTATTTGCGTTCGCCCTCGGAGCCCTCGCCGCGCGGTGGCTGGGGCTCTCCCGCGAGCGGGCGGTCCAGTTGGCCGTCATCGCCGGCCTGTTCGCCGCGGTTCCCGACGTCGACATCGTCTACGCCCCCTTCGGGCTGCTCGTCGGGGCCGCCGAAAATCTGACCGCGGACGGCTTCTGGGAGACCGCGAACGTCGTCCACCGCGGGCCGACGCACTCGCTCCTGCTAGGGGCGGCACTCGCCGCCGCGGCCGGCCTCTGGGCTAGCAACTCGCGGGCTGCCCGGATCGGATCGCTGTCCATCGGCGTCGCACTGACAGTTCTCGCGGGCGCACTCAGCGGTCCCATCGCGGGGCTCGTGATGCTCGTGTTCGTCCTAGCCGTGCTTGCCGTCGCCACAGTCGCACAGTCCCGCGAGCTCAGCCCCCGGGCGGTGACCGGGCTGGCGCTACTGGGGCTACTTACCCACCCGTTCGGTGACCTCTTCACCGGCGGCCCGCCCCCGTTTTTCTATCCCTTCGACGTGACGCTCGTCGCCGAGCGGGTGATACTCCACCCTGATCCGACGACGCACCTCCTGGCGGCGTTCGCTATCGAGCTCGCGACGGTCTGGCTCGCCGTGTGGACGTACGTCCACCTCCGCGGATACACGCTGACCGAACTCGTCCGTCCCCGGGCAGCGCTGGGCATCGGCTACGGGGCGGCGGTCGTGTTCTTGCCCGCCCCGACGCTCGAACGGTCGGCGCACTTCGTGTTCAGTGTCCTCGCGCTGGGCGTCGTCGGGGCTCCGGTCCGGCCGTTCAGTGACGGTGTCGACTGGCTGGAGACGGTCGTGACGGGGTTGGCGGCAGTGACAATCGCCGCGCTCGCGTATGCCATGGCGTATGGCGCTATCTGAACAGCCCACGGCACCGGTATCGGTCGATAAGGTTTTTCCAGTCGCGACTCACCAGGCAATATGAGCCGAGACGTAGCGCGGTTACTCCGGGACAGACGCGTCAACGCCCTCGCGGCGTGGTGTATCGTCGCGATGCTCGCCGCTGTTTCGGGGACAAGTGCTGTCCAGGCCGACCTGCTGTGGGCCGGGTTCGCGGCCGCCGTCGCGGCACTGGCGCTGTTTCCGCCAGTTCTGCTTCGCAACCGGTACGCCATGCTCCCCTGGGAAATCCTTTTGCTTGCGGCATCGCCCGTCGTCGGCCGGCTGTTTGCGACGCTTTCGATGACCGGCAATCTCGCGACCTACCTCTCGGTTGCCGCCATCGCGCTCATCATCGCCGTCGAACTCCAGCTCTTTACGCCCGTCCGGATGACGCCCCGGTTCGCCGTCGTCTTCGTCGCCATCACCACGATGGCCACCGCCGGCGTCTGGGCGGTCGTCCGCTGGGTGGCCGACCAGTTTCTCGGGACCACCTTCATCCTCGATCCGACGGTGTCCGAACACGTCATCGAGGAAGCGGTGATGTGGGAGTTCGTCGCATCGACCATCGCCGGTATCGGCGCTGGCGTGGTTTTCGCGTACTACGTCCGACAGCAGGCCGGGACCAACCGCGTCCCCGAGGAGGTCCGGCCAGACGTATGAGGGTCCGTGACCGCCTCCGGATCAGCACGGCGACGCAACAACTGCTCTCGCGAGCCCTGTCACTTGCACTTATCGGGCTTCTCGGGGTCGGGATCGAGCGGGGCAACGTCGGCATCATCGTCAATTCGACCGTCGCCATCCTCGTCACGCAACTCCCGGCGCTGCTGGAACGGGACTACGGCATCGCACTCGACCCCGCGCTGACGCTGTGGATTACGGCGGCAGCGTTCTTCCACGCACTCGGCACCGTCGGCCTTCCCGGGGCCGAGGCAAACTTCTACGTGACCATCTGGTGGTGGGACCACCTTACCCACGCCCTCTCGTCGTCGGTCGTCGCCGCCGTCGGGTACACGACGGTTCGCGCGCTCGACGAGCACACATCCGAGATTTCGATTCCCCCGCGGTTCATGTTCGTGTTCCTCCTCTTGTTCGTGATGGCCTTCGGCGTGTTCTGGGAGGTCATCGAGTTCTCGATCACGCTTGTCGCCTCGGCCACCGGGAACGACACGATTCTGACACAGTTCGGGCTCGGCGACACGATGCTCGATCTCGTGTTCGACGCGATCGGTGCCATTCTCGTGGCAATCTGGGGGACAGCATACCTCACCGGCGTTGTCAGTCACGTCGAGACGTTGCTCGACCGTCAGTCTCAGTGACCTGTCCGCGTTTCAGACGTGTCACCTGCAGTCCCGAACACCGCACCGACGAGAATCGACAGCTCCCTGATTGGAGCCGTCCGCTACGTCGTGAACGGAGGCGCACCTCGCTGCGCTGAGGGGCTGTCCGGGGCTGCCGGCGGTTCCCTTGCCTGGCGGGCTCTCGAATCGGGCCCCCGGTACGGGTCTACGCTTCTGACTCCGTTGGTTCCTCTGTCTCGGTTGGTTCCTCAGTCTCTGTCGGCTCCTCGGTTTCCGTTGGTTCCTCAGTCTCTGTCGGCTCCTCGGTTTCCGTTGGTTCCTCAGTCTCTGTCGGCTCCTCAGTCTCGGTCGGCTCCTCAGTCTCGGTCGGTTCTTCCGTCTCGGTTGGTTCCTCAGTCTCAGTCGGTTCTTCCGTCTCGGTTGGTTCCTCAGTCTCAGTCGGTTCTTCCGTCTCGGTTGGTTCCTCAGTCTCGGTCGGTTCTTCCGTCTCGGTTGGTTCCTCAGTCTCAGTCGGTTCTTCCGTCTCGGTTGGTTCCTCAGTCTCGGTCGGTTCTTCAGTCGGCGGCTCCTCACCAGCTGCCTCTACCGTGATGAGCGCTGACTGCCCGAAGTCGCGGGTGAAGGCGCTGTGGATGTACGTTCCCGGACTGATGCCTGTCGCGTCGACCTGGAACTCGACCGTCGAAGTCTCTCCGGCGGTGAGGGAGACGTCCCGTGCCTCGATGAGAGTGCCCTGGAACCGGAACTCGACGGGCTGTTCACTGGCGAATGCATTGGGATTGGTTACAGTCGCGTTCACCGTGAACTCGCTTCCGGCGGTGACAGTATCAGGAGCCGCGAGGTCCGTCACCTCGAAGGACTGGACTTCGTCGACGACCTGGACCTGTGCCGGTGCTCCGTCTGACTGGGTGTACACGCCGTGGAAGTACGTTCCAGTTTCAACAGACGACGTGTTGAGGCTGTAGGAGACAGTTGTGGAGTTCCCACCCTCGAGTTCGACCTGGTCGCGAACTACCGCGTTACCGTCGAACCGGAACACCACTTCCTGTGTGTCTGTCTCGGTGTTCGGGTTCGTCACCGTCGCGTTGATGATCACCGTGTCGCCCTGTTCAGCACTCAACGGTGCCGAAAGGTTCGAGACGGTGTAGGACTCGCCTTCTACTTCCTCTTGTTCGACAGTGACGTTGGCCGTATCGGTGACTGCTGACCCATCCGACACGTAGGGGCCGTCAGCCGCGCCGTCAGTGGCCACGAAGTCGTACGTCTCGTTGGCGTTCGTATCGCGGTGTGGCATCGCGATCAGCGTATCGTTTTCCGACAGTTCGCTGCGGTCGAACTCCGCACCTGGGACGTCGAACAGCGTAACTTCCACGTTGTCGTGCTCGCCTGGTTCGAGGTACTCACTCACTCCGATTACGCTCCCCGCGACGTTACCCTCGAACAGGCTGCTGTCGTGAATCGCGACGAAGCCCCCGTCAGAGACGTTCACCGAGTCGACGGTGACAGTCGTGCCCGCAGTCGTCTGGTCGGAGAACGTGACCGTCGCGGCCCCGGCATTCCCCGCGTTCCCAGCCTCTTGCAGGGACGCACCGCCGGCTAACCCCAGTGCAATTGTGGACGATACTAACAACAGCAGTACCATCGAGACTGCTGTGAGTTTACTGGTCTGTGTGTGCATTCCATTCGATTGAAGTGTCACACTGGCTAATAATGCGATAATTCTTCACAGTTTTACATAACAGTTCGTTTGGGTTACTGACGTAGCCAACTATTACCCCGGTAGTAGGGTAGGCGAGACGCTCAAACAGTGACAGGCCACAGCAAGTATTACCGAGGTAGCTGATCCCTCTGGGCTCCGGCCACAATCGATGAGAGTTCGGGTAATCGGCTCCTCGTCAGCTTGTACGGCAACTGTTACGACGCGAGAACCGGGGGTCGTCGCGGAGAATGGTCAATTTAATGTCTGATTTCGGAACCTGGGCAGTGTTGACTGCGCCCAAGCGGCTACCCTACCGAGATACAGAGTCCCAAAGTCGATCTTTTTTCGGCTGCTCAACCGGCACAGACGTCTCGGGGGAACCCACACTAGGGTTTGCAATAGCTATGACGGGTCAGATATTTCTGCGGAAAATAAAAGATGGGTGGGTATTTCGGGAATCGAAGTCATGTCGAAATTAAACCTCTCCCGGCAAGTGATGCGCCATCTAGCTCTGTATTCCTCGCCAAATTATATCAGTTTTCGAATAGACGGTTCACACAGGGCATCCGCAATTGACGGCGGAAGCTGCCCGACACAACACGGTGCATCCATCCATGGTATTCAAGAAGATCACACTCATCGGGACCAGTTCGGAAAGCTTCGACAAAGCCGCTGACGACGCCATCGAGCGTGCGGAGGCGACACTGGACAACCTCAAATGGGTCGAGGTGGAGGAACTCGGCGTCGAAATCGCCAGCGTCGAAGGCCGCGAGTACCAGGCCGAAGTCGTCGTGGCGTTCGAACTCGAAGAGTAGCTACGTCCGGAAGGACTCGCCACAGCCGCATTCGCTGACCACGTTCGGGTTCTGGACGTGGAACCCGGCCCCCTGCAGGCCACCCTCATAGTCGAGGACCGACCCCTCGATGTAGTCGATACTGGCGTCGTCGACGAACACGCGGAGCCCGTTGCGCTCGAACACCTCGTCGTCTTCTTCGGGTGCATGTTCGAATCGCATCCCGTACGAGAGTCCGGCACAGCCGCCCTGCTGGACGTACAGGCGAAGCCCGGATTCTTCGACGTCCATTCCCTCGCTTTCGAGGAGGTCCAGTGCCTCTCCCGCTGCCTGCTCGGTGACGGCTACGTCCTCGCCTCCGAGGTTCGGATCGCCGTCGTCCGCTGTGCTGCTCATACACTTACGTGGACGCCCGAACGTGTTAACAGTGACGCCGATAGGACCGCTCGGAGAGATACGTCCTGAGTTGACCTGCGAGAAAGTCCCAGGAACCGCTTTACTCCTCGAACCGTTTGCGGACGCTCTCGGCGTGGGCTTCCAGCCCTTCGGCTTCGGCGAGAGTCGTGATCGTATCCGAAATATCGCCCAGCGAGTCCTCCGAGAGGCGCTGGACAGTCGTCGACCGGACGAACGTGTCCACGGAGAGGCCGCCGGTGACCCGCGCGTTGCCGCCGGTCGGGAGGACGTGGTTCGTCCCGGTGGCGTAATCGCCGGCGGCGACCGGGCTGTACGGGCCGAGGAACACGGACCCAGCGGAGGGAATTCGCTCCAGCAACGCCTCGTCGTCGTCGGCCTGAATCGAGAGGTGTTCGGCGGCGTACTCCTCAGCGAAGAGGACGGCTTCGCTCATCGAGCGAGCGAGCAACACGCCGGAGGCGTCGTTGTCGAGCGCACCGCGGATGACGGCTTCGCGCTCGCGACCGTCAGCCTGTTCGTCGACGGCGGTGGCGACCTGGTCGGCGAGGCCTTCGTCGTCGGTGACGGCGACGACGGAGGCGTTCTCATCGTGTTCGGCCTGTGCGACGAGGTCGGCCGCGACCAGTTCCGCGTCCGCGTCGCCGTCGGCGACGACCATGATTTCGGAGGGGCCGGCGAGGAAGTCGATGGCAACGTCTCCACGGACCTCGGCCTTCGCGGCGGTGACCCAGCTATTGCCAGGGCCGACGACGATGTCCGTCGCGCTGACCGTCTCGGTCCCGTAGGCCAGCGCCGCGATGGCCTGTGCGCCGCCGACCTGGTAGACGGCGTCAGCGCCAGCGACGTGGATGGCCGCCAGCGTTACGGGGTTGACCTCCTCGGCCGGCGGGGTGGCGACGGCGACGTGTTCGACGCCGGCGACCTTCGCCGGGATGACACCCATCAGCGCGCTGGAGGGGTAAGCCGCCGTGCCACCGGGCGCGTACACGCCGGCGCTGTCGAGCGGCCGAAACCGCTGACCGAGTTCGCGCCCCTCGAAGTCGTCGCGCCAGTCCTCGGGGACCTGCCGCTCGTGGAACGCGCGGATGTTCGCCGCGGCGTCTTCGATGGCCTCGCGCACGTTGTCGCCGATTTCCTCGTAGGCTCGCTCGGCGGCGTCCGTGATGTCGATGTTTCCCACCGACACGTCGTCGAACTCCTCGGCAAAGCGCCGCAGCGCCACGTCGCCCTCCTCGTGGACCTGCGAGACAATATCGCGCACGTCGTCTCTAACGGCGTCGACGCCGGCGTCGCGGTCGAAGAAAGCGGCCCGCTCGTCGGGCCCAAGGTCGGCTATCGTCCGTACGTTCATACACATGGTTCGGGGCGGGGTAAAAAACGGGTTTCCCTTCTCGTCACCGTTTTCCGGCACTCGGACATACACCGCCTATGGCCTCACTCGACGACCACCGTCGCCGGACGACCGACCTCCCCCCAGCGACGACCGAGTATTTCGCGCCCGAACTAGCGACTATTGATAGCTATCTGGAGACAGTCCCACCGACCATCGACACGGCGGCCGGCGACGCCGCAGTCGGCCCGATACACACCCTCCCGTGGTTCTACGTGGCCGACCTGACCGGCTGGCGCGGCGGCACACTTGCACGACTGCTAGCCGCAGAGCAAGACGCCGCCTGCTACGAGCTCTCGGCTGGCGCTGCGGACGCGCTGCCGGCCCTGTGGTCTCTCATCGACGAGAGCGGTGACGGTCCCGTCGTGCTCCACCTGGAACTCCAGGGCGAAAGCGGGCGGATTCCGCGGACGCTGCAGGAGGCGCTCCGGCGAGGGTACGAGCACATCCCTGACGGCTGGGACGAGCCGGTGCGCGGCGAGCCGGCGAACCTCCACGTCGTCTTCACCGATACGAACCCCTCGAAGCGACTGGCTGCGCCACTCCCCGCTGCAACCACGCCCACCACCGGTGCGGTCCTCTCGTATGCGCCTCGCCGGAGTATGCTCCCGGAACAGCCCGACGGGACGACGATGCTCCCGGACCCGCCGGCGCTCCACGACCGCGAGGCCGAACTGGAACAGTTCCTGCTGGCCGCGTTGGCTGACTACGGCGACGACGCCAGGGAGCAATACGTCGACCACGCTGTCGAGATCCTGTCGATAACCCACTCGCTCATCGGGAAACGGGACCTCCTGTTCGACGTGTCGCCGCGGCTGGCGCTGAAGTACGGAAATCTGCTGGACAGGCTTTCAGTCGGTGCGGCGACGGAACGACTCGGACGCGACGTGCTCGGGCAGGTGCCACAGAGCCCCGGGAGCGAAGACATTCGGGCGACGTTACAGGACTTGCTGCCGGAGTAAGAGTGAGAGAGTGGTCGTGAGCCAAGCGCTCAGTTCGCGTCGCTGACGATTTTGATGACCGCCCCCTCTTCGAGTTCCGTTTCGTCGCTGATGCGCCGGTTCTCGCGGGCGTCGACGGCGTGGATGTAGCCGTCGCCGATGTCGGAGTGGACGGCGTAGGCGAGGTCTTTCGGCGTCGCGCCCCGTCGGAGCAGAAACGCGTCAGGGAGAACGTTCCCCTGGCCGTCGGTCCAGTGCGTCTCGTTCTGGACGGGATAGGCCGTGAAGTGGTCCAGCAGATCGTAGACGGCGGTGTCAAGAGCGCCCTGGACACCGGTCCCGCCCCACTCTTCCATCACGCCGTGGATGCGGTTCAGCCCCTCCCGTTGCTGGTCGCTCACGTCGCCGACGATGTCGAAGTCCGGGTCGCCCGGGTCGTAGTCGATGATCCCGGCCTGCGCGGCGTTGCGTAGCGCGAGTTCACCGTCGGCCGTCGCGGGCACGACCACGTCGGCGGCCGCCTGCAGGGCCTCGATGTTCCCCTCGGGGGCGATGTCGGCCTTGTTCGCGACGACGACGAGGGGTTTCGTCCGCTGGCGGATTTCCGTCGCCAGCGCCTCGCGGTGTTCGTCGGTCCAGGCGATAGGATCCTCTGGGTACTCAAGATCCCGCAGCGTCCGCGCCACGTCGAGCTCGGAGGCACCGACACCGGCCAGCATATCCACGAGCGACTCGTCGAGTTTGAAATCCGGCGAGCGGGACTGGCGCTCGATGGACTCCCAGTTTCGCTCGACGATGCTGGCGAGCCACAGGTCCATCTCCTCCTCGACGAAGTGAACGTCCTCGACGGGGTCGTGCTCGCCGACCTCGACCGGTTCGCCCTCGGCGTCGGTCCCGCCGGAGGCGTCGACGACGTTGAGAATCACGTCGGCGGTCGACAGCTCGTCGAGGAACTGGTTGCCGAGGCCGCGGCCCTCGTGTGCGCCGGGGACGAGGCCGGCCACGTCGATGAGTTCCACCGGGACGTAGCGCTTGCCGTCCCGGCAGTTATCGTCGCCACAGCGTTCCTCACGGTCGAGACAGGGGCACTCCGTTCGGACGTGGCTGACCCCGCGGTTGGCGTCGATGGTCGTGAACGGGTAGTTCCCCACGTCCACGTCGGCCATCGTCGCCGCCTTGTAGAAGGTAGACTTGCCGGCGTTCGGTTTGCCGGCCAGCGCGATAGAGAGCATGCCAGGCCCTACCAGTGGCCGCCGAAAGGGGGTTTCGGTTCGCGGCCTATAGACTGACCCACTCGCCGCGCTCGTCGCTTTGCTCGACAGCGTCGAGGACCCGCTGTGCGGCGAGCCCGTCGGCGAAGGACGGCTCCTGTTCGCCACCCTCGGCGACGGCAGTGAGGAACTCGTAGTTCTCGTGGACGAACGTGTGCTCCCAGCCGATGACGTGGCCCGGGGGCCACCAGTGGTCGACGTAGGGGTCGTCCGCATCGGTGACGAGCACCTGCTGGAAGCCGCGGTCGCCCTCGGTGAGCACCTGCAGTTCGTTCAGCCGCTCCAAATCGAACTTTATCGCGCCCTTCGACCCCTCGATTTCGACGGTGTGGGCGTTCTTGTGGCCGTTGGCGACGCGGGACGCCTCCAGCGTTCCCATCGCGCCGTTCTCGAACGCGATCTGGGCGCTGTAGGCGTCGTCGACGGTCACCGGGCGCGTCTCGTCGCTTCCCTCTACGGGGCGTTCTTCCGTGAACGTCCGGAGGTGACCGCTCACGTCCGTTATCTCGCCGGCGGCGTCGCCGAGCAGGAACCGGGCTAGATCGACCGTGTGGGAGCCGAGGTCACCGAGCGCCCCGCTTCCGGCCATCTCCGCGTCGTTGCGCCAGGACCACGGCGCGTCGGGGTCGACCAGCCAGTCCTGGAGGTACTGCCCGCGGAAGTGGTGAATCTCGCCGAGTTCGCCGTCGGCGATGAGCCCCTTGGCGTACTGGATGGCCGGGACGAAGCGGTAGTTGAACGCCGCGCCCGCGGGTACGTCGGCGTCGGCGGCGGCCGCTGCCATTTCTTCGGCCATATCGAGCGTGGGCGCGAGCGGTTTCTCACAGAACGTCGGCGTCCCGGACTCCAGCGCCGCGATGGACGGCTCGGCGTGGACGTGGTTCGGACCGAGGTTGTAGAACACGTCCACCTCGTCGACGACGTCCTGCCAGTCGGTCGCGGTCCGGTCGAAGCCGAACTGGTCGGCCGCGTCGGCCAGCGCGTCCTCGTCGCGGCCGACGAGCACGTCCTTGTTGACGGCGGGCGCTTCGGGGAAGAACATAGGCAGGCGGTCCAGGGCGTTCGCGTGGGCCTTGCCCATGAACCGATAGCCGAGCATGCCGATGTCGAGGGTCATGCTGTCACCCCACTACCGCGAACGAACGCAGTGAGTGAGCGGCCTTTTTCGCCACCGAAAGACGCGCTGCGCTCGTCTTTCGAGCCTTGCTTCGCTCCGCTCAGCAAGACCGCGTTTTTGCCGCGAGTGGTGGCCGCAGGCCACCCGAGCGGGAAAAAGGTGGCCGTGAACCGATAGCCCAGCATACCGATATCCAGTGTCATGCACGGCTGTTCACCCGGAGCCGAAATAACGCTCAGGGTGACGGCAGGACGGCGGGCCGCCGCGAGGGAAAAGACAAAACCCGATGCGCGCGTTGACCCTGCATGGCCACTGAAACGACTGTCCGCATCGAGGACATCATGTCGACGCCGTTAGAGACGATTTCCGCAGACGAGACCGTCAAAGCGGCCGCGACCCAGATGCAAGCCCAGAACATCAACGGCATCTTCGTCCCGGGGGCGCAGGCGGGCATCATCACGACCACCGATATCGTCGACGCCGTCGCGGCCGGGAAGGACCTCTCGACGGCGACCGTGGGCGACGTGATGACGTCACCGGTCGAGCGGGTGACGACCTCGCTCGAACTGGGCGAGGCCGCCGCGATGATGACGACCTACGACATCAAGCATCTCCCGGTCATCGACGAGCATCAGGACTACGTCGGCATGGTGTCGTCGACGGATATCACGCAAGCACTCTCCTGAACGCGGCTGTTCTCCAGCGGACTTCCGACAGTCAGATGAAGTCGTCCAGACCGGACGCGTCACCGTCGTTATCACCCGTCCCGGGCAGCGCGTCAGCGATAGCCGAGGTGAACGAGTCGAGACCGCGCGTCTGATACCAGACCGTTCCGGGACCGGTGAAGTCCATCACTAGCCCCTCACCGCTGAGTAACGTCGACTTCAGCCCGCCGACGCGGTGGGCGTCGAAGTTGACTGACTCCTCCCAGGCGACGACGTGATCGTTGTCGATTGTGTAGGACTCGCCGGCGTCGAGTTCCACGGTCTCCAGCCCGCCGAAGGCCTCGATGAGGACGTTCCCGGTCCCCTTTAGCGCCAGCGGCGTGATGCTCGCGCCGGCCAGCATCGATTTGATACCGCCGAACTCGGAGTCGATATCGATGTTGGGGTCGGACGCGAGGAACGCCCCATCGACGGCGTACAGCGTCTCGCCGGTGAGTTCGTGGTGGTGGACGTCACCGGGCGTGGGCGGCGCGAGGGTCAGGGTGCCCGGACCGCCCTGCGCGGTGAACTCGTTTGCGAGCAGCGACTCACCGCCGAGCATCGACTTCGCGGAGCTGAGGAGGCCGTCCCGGCTGGTCGTCGTCTCAATTTCGATGGTCGGCGAGTGGCTGACCATCGCACCGGGTTCCGCGAGTATCGATTCGCCGCTGTCGAGAGCAACGCGGACGTGCGTGTACGAGGGCTTGTGTGTGAGTTCGATGTCCATGTAGTGTCACTGGATACGGTAATCCAGTCGGAATATCTCACAGACACTATATAAGCATAAGTGCCGCAAAAAGTCCCGCTATCGCTCGTATCGGTCACTCAGCCCAGTAGGCGTCGCCGGGCTGGGTCTCGAAGACGGCGCGGTCGAGCACGTCGACGGCCTTCTCCAGTCCCTCGCGGGCGCTGGTGAGTGAGTCCTCGTGCTCGATGGAGAGCGCGCCGTCGTAGCCGACCATCCGCAGCGTCGACACCACGTCTTTCCAGTGGGACTCGTCGTGGCCGTAGCCGATAGAGCGAAACAGCCACGACCGGTCCGGTTCGTCGGTATACGGTGCAGTGTCCAGCACGCCCTTCTCGCGGGCGTTTGACTCGTACACCTTCGTATCCTTGGCGTGGAAGTGGTGGATGGCGTCGTGCTCGCCGAGCAGGCGAATGGCCTCGGTCACGTCGATGCCCTGCCAGTACAGATGCGACGGGTCGAAGTTCGCGCCGATTCGGTCGTTCGTCCGCCGGCGCAATTCCAGCAGGCCGCGGGGCTCGTACACCAGCATGTTGGGATGCATTTCGATGGCGACATCCACGTCGTGTGCGCCCGCGTGAGCCGTGAGGTCCGACCAGTACTCGTCGGCGACGCGCCACTGGTACTCGTGGGCGTCGGCGTGTTCGGTCGGCCACGGCGCGGTGATCCAGTTCGGCACCTCATCGTCGGGGCCACCGGCAGGCAGTCCGGAAAAGCCCGTGACGGTGTTCACGTCGAGCTGGTCGGCCAGCCGAATCGCCTCCCGGAGTTCCCGGTCGGCCTCAGCGGCACGCTCGTCGTCGGGATGGAGCGGATTGTTGTGGGTCGCCAGCGCACTCACCCGGAGGTCGTGCTCGTCCAGGAGCGCCTCGAGTTCGGCCTGCTTCTCCTCGTTGTCGAGGTACGCCTGCCGGTCGAGGTGGTCGTCGCCGGGGAAGCCGCCACACCCCAATTCAACCGCATCGACACCCAGGTCGCTGAGATACGCCAGCGCCTCGTCGAGTGACTGTCCGCCCAGGGGAACTGTCAGTACGCCGATGTCCATGGCCGGCGATACAACCGGTGTTGAAAAAAACGTACTGGCGTTGTCACTGTCGATCCGTCCGCCCAGCACGCAGTGTGGACCGAAGATAGGGCCACGACAGACCGCGGCGTAAAGGCTTAACCCGGGGCGTACAGTGGTTCAGTCATGATTGTGGCCGTACTCGGAACCGGACGGCGGGGGCGGGATATCGCACAGCGATGTGTCCGTGCGGGCCACGAGGTACGCCTTCGGGGGACGGATGCGACGGACGTGATGGACCGCGTCGACGAGATCCGGCACGCACTCAACGGGGATGTTTCGGCCGGTATCGACGGAACCACCGGACTCGAAAGTGCCGTCAGCGACAGCGATGTCGTCATCGACGCAACCGATGGCGATACGGACGGCCACCGGGAAGTGGTCGCCGAAACGGAGACGATGGTCGGGGCCGAGACGCTCATCGCCGTCAGCGACACGTCGCTGTCGGTGACTGCAGTCGCGACCGGCCTGCGGAGCCCGGGCCGGGCCGTCGGCCTCAACCTCGTTGACCCGCCGGACGGCGCTATTGTCGAGGTGGTCATCGCCGAACAGACGACGGCGGAGACCCGGGACCGAGTCACTGACTTCGCCGAGAGCCTGGACGCGTCGCCGGTCGTCGTCCGCGACACGCCGGGGTTTGCTGCCCTACGCCTCGAGCTCGCTACCATTGCCGAAGCGGTTCGGATGGTTGAGGACGGCGTCGCCGGGATTCGGGATATCGACCGCACGTTCGAGCGAGGAGATCCGGATCGCGACGGGCCGCTCGTCCGTGCCGACAGGCACGGGCTTGAAACGGTGCTTACGGCACTAGAAGACCTCGCCGAGCGGCTGGACGAGCGATTCGAGCCGCCAGCGTTGCTCCGTCGGAAAGTCGAAAACAGGCAACTCGGTGCTGTCACCGGCGAGGGGTTCTACGTCTGGGAGGAGGGTACCCCGACGGCCGGTGCCGATCCGGACCCGGACGTCCCAACGCGAGATAGCGAGCCCGAGTTCAGATGAGCAAACACGAGAACCCACCGGCCGAACTGGACACAGAGGACGACGAGTTCGCGAACCTGTTCGACGAACTCCAAGAGCTGGAACAGCTCGTCGACTCCGAAGACGAGCGACGGCAGGTCCGTGACGCGATGCGCGCGGCCGCGGATTCCCAGGACCACGAGCCAGCGACCTTCGGCCGGGTCGTCTGGGGCTTCGGCCGGTCCGACCTCGCGGAGGCGCTGCTCGGCTCGCTGCTGTTCGGGATTCCGATGGCCGTCGAGGGCGGGACAGTCGACGCCGGCTTGCACATCGCCCAGCACCCGCTGTACCTCGTCGCCACGCTGGGCATCGCCGTCGCGCTGGTCGTCTCGATTCTGTACGTCGCCGACTTCCAGGACGTGCGGGTGGCGAACCCGATTTTTGGACTTATCCCGCGGCGGCTCGTCGGCGTCACCGGGACGGCGCTCGTCGTCTCCGTCGCGCTGCTCACCGGCTGGGGACTGGTCGAGTGGTCGGCCGACCCCGCAGTCGTCTACGAGTCGGCCTGCATCTGTGCCGTGGCGTTCGTCCCGATGGCAATCGGCGCTGCGCTCGGGGACATCCTGCCCGGGAACTAGGGCCATGGCAGTCACTCGCGGTGGCGGTCGCGTTTGGCAATCGTTAAAAGCCGCGGTCGGATACGGAGTGGTATGAGCGAGAGCCAACAGAAACAGGCGCGCAAGTGCGTCTCGTGTGGCATCAACATCGCCGGCACGAACGCCGCCGCGTTCAAGTGCCCGGACTGTGGCCAGCAGATCTACCGCTGTGCCACCTGCCGGAAGCAGAGCAACCTCTACAAGTGCCCGGACTGCGGCTTCATGGGGCCATAACGATGGGGAAAGTAGCAGCCAAGATCAAGGTCATGCCGGAGAGCCCCGAAGTCGACCTTGACGACCTGCAGGAGCGTCTCGAGGGCGTGCTTCCGGAAGGAACGAAGATCAACGGGTTCGAGCGCGAGGACGTCGCGTTCGGCCTCGTCGCGCTGACGCCGACAGTCATCGTCCCTGACGACACCGGCGGGACGGAAGCCGTCGAAGAGGCCTTTGCGAACGTCGATGACGTCGAGTCGGTCTCCGTCGAGAGCACCGGTCGCCTGTAGTCGACTCGCCGCTGTAGTTTTCCACTCGGGTCCGTAGCGACTGCAAGAGCGTGACCAGCGACGGCCGCGGAACGCACGTTTTATTAGGGCGACCGGATTAGCGAGGAGCAAGAATGCCTAGTTCAAACGGACCCCTCGAAGGAACACGAGACAAGCTCAAGAACAAGCCCCGCGACCGTGGCACCTCGCCGCCACAGCGCGCCGTCGAAGAGTTCGACGACGGCGAGAAAGTCCACCTCAAGATCGACCCGTCCGTGCCCAACGGGCGCTTCCACCCGCGGTTCGACGGCCAGACCGGAACCGTCGAAGGGAAGCAGGGTGACGCGTACAAGGTCGACATCGTCGACGGTGGCAAGGCGAAGACCATCATCGTCACCGCTGCGCACCTGCGCCGGCAAGAATGACGATATTCAAAGAAAAAGTCAGTGAGGAGTTCCTGACGGTCGCGGAGACCAAGGAGATACTCGAAGACCTCGAGATGGAGCGGGCGGCCGAGGAGGACCGCGAGATGCGCTACGAGCTCAAGCGGGCTATCGAGCACGTCAACCGCTTTGCCGTCCTCGACCCTGAGGAGTCGCTGCAGCTGGTCGAAGACCTCGAACAGCTCGAAAAGGTCGATACGCCGACGGCCTACAAGATCGCGAACCTGCGGCCGCTGGACCGCGACGAGCTCCGCGCCGTGTTCGCCCAGGAGCGGTACACGCTCGACGGCGACGAACTCGACGAGATTCTCAACATCGTCAAGCAGTACGCATAACGAGGACAATCGTCAGTTCGGTTGTTTACCGCTCTATCTCTGATTTCGTGGCGACCAGCCGCGCGAGCGATATTCACTGTCCGCTGCCGCTGGACCGAGAGCGAAGATAGCGATGGCGCTCCGTGTCGCGGTTCGGGGCATCCACCGGCATTAAGTGTGCTCTGCTCGTACTGCCTGACATGACTGAATCGGAGAGCGGCGGCGACACTATGATGGCGGCTGTCCTCGATGTCCTCCCGCACGGACGGCCCGGAGACGACCGGCCACAACACCAGAAGGAGCCGCTTGCGTACGCCCTCGATGTCGAGGAGTTCTATATCTACGAGCTCCAGCTCGATGACAAGGACGTTGACATCGCGTTCGGCGACCGCGTCGACCTGACGGAGTTCGGCCGCGTGACGGAAGTCGAGTTCGAAGACATCCCAAGCGGCGCTCGCTCCGAGCTCGACTACGCCGTCGAGGAGATCGTTGAAGCGAACGAACAGCGGTTCGTCGACTTCTACAACGACGCCCAGCCGATCACGCTGCGGCTCCATCAGCTGAACCTCCTGCCGGGCATCGGGAAGAAGCTCCGGAACACGATTCTCGACGAGCGAAAGCGGAAACCCTTCGAGAGCTTCGAAGACCTCGAAGAGCGTGTCAGCGGCCTCCACAGCCCCAAAGAGACGCTGGTCGAGCGGATACTCGAAGAGCTACAGGACGACGACCTGAAGTACCGGCTGTTCGTCCGGCGCGAGGAACAGTCCTCGTAACACTATCGGCGGCAATCGGCTGAACTTACAGCCACCAGTATAAGGCGACCCTTTTCTACCGCGACCCGCTACGGCCCGCTAATGACTACGACCGAGACAGGGAGTCGGGACCCCGACGCGCTGGTCCGGCGGGCCGGCAAACGGGCCGACACCCGCAAGGACCAGCACTTCCTCGTCGACGACCGGGTACTGGACCGCATCCCGGAGTACGCGACGGACGCGGGCGTTGACCTCTCGCACGTGCTTGAAATCGGCGCGGGTCCGGGCGCACTGACCGACCGCCTGCTCGCGACGGCCGAGAAGGTGACCGCAATCGAACGCGATCCGGAGTTCGCGGCCCATCTCCGCGAGGAGTTCGCCGACGAGATCGCGGCGGAGCGCCTCACCGTCGTCAAGGGCGATGCGCTCGACATCGACCTGCCGGATTTCACCGCCAGCATCTCGAATCTCCCGTACGGCGCGTCGTCGGAGATCGCCTTTCGGTTGCTGCCGGAGCAGCGCCCCCTCATCCTGATGTTCCAGCAGGAGTTCGCCGAACGGATGGCCGCCGACCCCGCGACGGACGACTACGGGCGGCTTTCGGTCACAGCGGGCCACTACGCCGACGTGGAGGTCGTCGAGACGGTGCCGCCGGAAGCGTTCGACCCGCAGCCGCGCGTCACGAGCGCACTCGTCCGGACGACGCCGCGCACCCCGGACTACACCGTCCCCAGCGACGACTTCTTTATGGACTTCCTGAAGGGGGTGTTCACCCAGCGCCGGAAGACGATGCGCAACGCCGTCCGAAACACAGCCCACATCTCCGGGCTGGGCGACCCCGACGCGGTAGTCGAGGCCGCCGACGAGGAACTTATGAGCGCCCGCGCCGGGAAGCTCACGCCGGCCGACTTCGCTACGCTGGCGACGCTCGCCTACGAGGTCGGCCAGCCGGAGGCCTGAGATGGGTGAGGAGTCCGACGCCGGAGGAGCGGGAGAGACAGCCGAGGAGAGCGGCACCGAACGCCCGTCGCTAGCCGATCAGCGGGGCGTAGAGTCGGTGTACCAGCCGGCGGAGGACTCGGACCTCCTGGCTCGAACGGCCCGTGAGCGAGTCGACGCGGACGACACTGTCCTCGATGTGGGGACGGGCTCCGGCTACGTCGCCGCGACACTCGCTGAGGCCGGGGCGCGGGCGGTCGGTGTCGATGTAAGCCCGCTAGCCTGTCGAGAGGCGGCCGACAACGGCGTCCCGGTCGTTCGTGGCGACCTCGTCGAACCGTTCCGGACGAACGTCTTCGACCTCGTGGCGTTCAACCCGCCCTACTTGCCGACGCCGCCCGAACAGGAGTGGGACGACTGGATGGAACACGCGCTGTCGGGCGGCGACGACGGCCGTCGCCTCGTCGACCCGTTCCTCGAAACCGTCGAGCGCGTGCTGGCCCCGGGCGGCGAAGCGCTCATGCTCGTCAGCAGTCTCACGGACCCGGTGGCGGTGCGAGCGTACGCGAGCGAACACGGTCTGGCGAGCGAGCAGCTTGCGAGTGAGAAACACCCATACGAAGCGCTCGTCGTCCTGCGGTTCTATCGCGATTGATTACTGCTGGGCATTTTATCGAATAGGAAATATTAAAGCCCGTCATTTCCTACTCCACGGCAATGACACAGGTAATCGCCACGACCCCTGGGCTCTTTCCGCTTCCGGACTGGGCCAAGGACGAACTGGCAGATCTGAAAGGCCATCAGAAGACCGACCTCATCTCGGGCGACGAGTCCGGCGAGGTCGTCGCGGCCTACGACAAGGCACGCGAGGAAGTCATCTCCATCCAGCAGGACGCCGGACTCGACCGCGTGGTCGAGGGCCAACTCCGATGGGACGACATGCTCGCGCACCCGCTCGCGGTCCACGACAGCGTGGAGACGAAAGGCATCGTCCGCTACTACGACAACAACAACTTCTACCGAGAGCCGGTCGTGCAGGGCGACCTCAGTGCTGACGGCGGCGATGTCGCCGCAGACCTCGGTGCCGCAGCCGAGCACGTCGACGACGGACTCCAGGCCGTCCTCCCCGGCCCGTACTCGCTCGCCGACCTGGCGACAGACGAGTACTACGGCGACGACGCCGAGTTCCTCGACGCTGTCGCCGACTTCCTCGTCGAGGAAGTGAACGCGTTCCCCGACGTTGAGACGCTGTTCCTGCTCGAACCGTCGCTGGTCGAGAACGCCCCCGCCGACGGCGAGGACGAACGCGCTGCCGAGGCAATCGACGCAGTCGCCTCGGCCGCCGACGCCGAGGTCGTCGCTCACACCTACTGGGGCGCAATCGAGGAGAAAGCCTACGCGCACCTGATGGACGCCGACGTGGATGCCATCGGCTTCGACCTCGTGGCGAACCACGACCAGACGGTCTACAACGTGCAGGAGTACGGCACCAAGGACGACGTGGCGCTGGGCGTCGTCGACGGCCAGAACACGCTGGTCGAGGCCCCCGAGACGATCCGGGACCGCATCGACTGGTTCGAACAGCAGACCAACACCGCCTACGACACCGTCTACGCGACGGCGAACACGGAAACGTTCTATCTCCCGGTGAACAAGTTCGAAGACAAGCTCAAAGCGCTCGCAAACGCTGCCGACCTGGAGGCGGCGGAGGCATAAAACGATGACAGGACCACGAGACCAGTTCAAACCGGCGGATCACCCGAACGACCACTTCCTGCTGACGACCGTCGTCGGCTCCTACCCCAAGCCCAAGTGGCACGACCGTGCACGCGAGCTGTTCGAGGACGAGGACGCCGACTTCGGCGAAGACGAGTGGGAAGAATCGAAAGACGACGCCTCGCGGCTCATCACCCACGAACACGAACGCGCGGGTCTCGACGTCATCTGTGACGGCGAGATGCGCCGCAACGAGATGGTGGAGTACTTCGCCCACCGCATCGACGGCTACGAGTTCAACGGCCGCGTGAAGGTGTGGGGCCACAACTACTTCGACAAGCCCAGCGTCGCCGACGAGGTCGAATACGGCGAGCAGTGGCTCGTCGAGGAGTTCGAATTCACCGACGAGGTCGCCGAGCGGCCCGTCAAGGTCCCGATTACGGGGCCGTACACGCTCGCCAACTGGTCGTTCAACGAGGTCTACGACAGCGAGGAACAACTGGCCTACGAGCTGGCCGACCTCGTCAACGAGGAGATCGAGGCGCTGGTCGAAGCCGGCGCTCGCTACATCCAGATCGACGAGCCCGCGCTGGCCACGACGCCGGACGACCACGCTATCGTCGGCGAGTGTCTGGAACGCATCGTCGACGAGATCCCCGACGACGTGCGCCTCGGGCTACACGTCTGTTACGGCGACTACTCGCGTATCTACCCCGAGATTCTGGACTACCCGGTCCACGAGTACGACCTGGAACTCGCCAACGGCGACTACGACCAGCTCGACGTCTTCAAAGAGCACGAGTTCACGAAAGACTTCGCCATGGGCGTGCTGGACGCCCACACCGCGGAAGTCGAGTCCGTCGAGGAAATCAAGGAGAACATCAAGAAGGGTCTGGAAGTCGTGCCCCCGGAGCGACTCACCGTTTCGCCGGACTGCGGCGTGAAACTCCTGCCTCGCGAAGTCGCCTACGGCAAGATGGAGAACATGGTGCAGGCGGCCCGCGAAATCGAAGAAGAGCTGGATGCCGGCGAGATTGATGTTGTCGCGAGCGGTGCGGAAGCGCACGCGGACGATTAGCGCGGTTGGAGCGACCATCGGGAGCGAAAACCGCGAGCAGCGAGATTCGAGCGGAGCGAGAATCTCGGATAGCCGAGCGGCGAACGAAGTGAGCCGCGAGACACTTTATTTTATAAACAGTCTCGAATAGCGACCGGTGAAACCGCGAGCAGTACGGTTCGAGGGACGGGAAGCGGCACGGACAGCGCTGATCGATGGAACAGCAAACGCAGCGTATTGGAACCACAAAGCCCGAACGTAACGCGGACGAGGCTCCCGTATTTTCGACGCGGGTCGGCCATTATTTCGGCAGCTATCGAATGTTCTCGGGCGCGGCGGTCCCTGAACCGGCAAATGTAGCAGACACATGTAGCGACCATACCGGGTGCGGGACCGAGCAAGACCTGTGGAACCGCTGGCCAACCACATCGCGAACAGTTCGTCACAGCGGTGCTTGAGCACCAAGGCCCCGGACAGACAAATATATGGATTCTTATAACTTTGCGAATTAGCCGTCTAAACTGAAGAGAACCTATCGTAGATTTGTTCGACAACTATCGAAACTAGCATCGACTCGGAAGGAAATTAACTGTTATCACACCAACAATATAAGGGGTTCTATATTCAGCCGAATACCCCATATTATGAATATAGAGGGTCTTATACCAGCGATTCCCACAAACGTTTTCATGTTATATGTTACCACATATTTCTGGGAAAGAGTTTTGAGGGTCTCTGGAGAAGCTAGCGATGAGAAAGCTATGACAGGGGACACACACCTTCGGGCGGAACTGTATCTTCGCGGAGATACCTACGGTACGTTCGACGCACAACAGCAGGTGCTCAATCGGGTCAAGCGACTGGAGGCCAACGGCGTGTTCAGCGAGTCGATGGTCGCCGGTGAGTGGCAGCGGATCAGGACGATGGCGGAAGACAAGCGGTCGGAAGCCATCCAGACCTACGAGGAGTTCAAAGATTGGGCGAGCGAGAACGGCCACTCGCTCGAACCGGCCTTCGAGCGGCGGAATCGGAGCTACGTCGGGATGGACCGTGTCGACGACGTTGTCGTGTTCCCGGTCGTTTCGCTGGCAATCTACGACAGCGACGACTTAGAGGGCGTGTTCCCGTGCTCGGATGAAGAACGGACCTACACCGTCGGTGATGCGCTGGAGGCCTTCGAGCGCGGCGACGAGCACTGGCTCGCGCAGTTCGACTCCCTGTCGGTCGACCGGACCGACCCACTGCTAGAACCAGGCGTCGACGCGACGATTTAACCGCGCAGCGCGTCGACCGGCTCCTCGCTCGCCGCTTTCCAGGCCGGATACAGGCCGCTGACGATGCTCGTCAGCACCCCAAAGGTGAACGCCGCGCCGACGTACCAGGCGTTTGGCAGCCTGAAGACCGCCATCGCATCGCCGACGGCGTAGTGGTTTATCGCCAACCCGGCACCGACACTCAGAATGACACCAGCGATGCCACCGAGGAACCCGAGCAGCGTCGCTTCCATCAACATCACTTTGAGGACGTCCCGCTTCTGGTAGCCGACCGCTCTGAGGACGCCGATTTCCTCCCGGCGTTCGACGGTCGACATCAGCATGACGTTGAGAATCGAGATGCCGGCGACGAGTAGCGAAATCGACGCAATCCCGGCGAGAACGGTATTGATGATCTGGAACTGCTGTTCGATAGTGTCGACGATAGAGCCCAGTTCCTGAACGAAGACCCGCTGTTCGCGTTCGTTGAGCGAGTCGCGTATCCCCATGGCCGTCTCGTTGGCCCGTGTCCCAGTGGACTCGGTAATGTACACTTCCGAGTAGCCACGCTGGCTGAACGAAGCGGCCGGCATGATGACTCGATTGTCGGGGTTCGTCGAGGAGAACGGGTCCCCCTCTTCGAGCACGGCTCGGATACGGACGTTGGTCCCGTTGACCGTAATCTGACTCCCCGGATGCAAGTCGTGTTCCTCCGCGACATCGGACCCGACGAGCGCGCCGGTCCGGAACGGCGAGACCCGGCCCTCCTTTGCCGTATACAGCTCCCCCGGATTATCAATGCCGTATATCGTTTCCCGGACCGCGTCCTCACGGTTGTACGACACCGGCTCCACGCGCGTCTTTACCGGTGAGACGGTCGCTGTCGGGCTTGCTTCTCTGCGGATGGCACGGATATCGCGTTCGGTGAGCTCAGTGATGTTTTCGCCGGAGTTCGGGTACACCGTGAGCTGGTTCCCGACGTCGCCGAGGTTCTGGGTGAACGAGTACTGGAGTGCGACGCCGAACATTCCCAGCGAAGCGATTGCAACGACGCCGATAACGATGCCCAGCGACGCCAGCAGCGACCGCATCTTCGTCCGCGTGAGGTTGCGCCGCGCCATCAGCGCGGCCGGGAAGAACCTACCCGCCATTCTTCCGTTCCCTCCCGATAGTGCCGTCGACCAGATGGACGGTCCGGTCGACGTATTCGTTGACCAGGTCGTCGTGGGTGACCGCGACGATTGCCACGTCGTCCTCGTCAGCGATGCGGCGGAACTCGTCGAGTATCTGCCGTCCGGTTTCGCTGTCGAGGTTACCCGTCGGTTCGTCGGCGAGAACGACCTTCGGACTGTTGATGAGCGAGCGCGCGATGGCGACCCGTTGCTTCTGGCCGCCGGAGAGTTCGTCGGGCTTGTGGTCCAGTCGGTCACCGAGGCCAAGCCGCTCCAGGAGCGTTCTGGCCCGCTTTGTGACTTCCGGGTCGCTGTCCAACAGCAGGGGCACCTCGACGTTCTCGACGGCAGTCAGCGTCGGCAGGAGATAGAAGTGCTGGAACACGAAGCCGATGGTCCGCTTGCGGAGCGATGTCCGCTTACGGTCTCCGAGTCCGGTCACGTCCTGCCCCTCCAGCAGGACGGTCCCCTCCGTCGGTGTATCCAACAGCCCGAGGATGTTCAGCAGGGTCGTCTTGCCACTGCCGCTGGGACCCATAATCGAGACGAACTCGCCGGATTCGAGCGCGAAGTCGATGCCTGCCAGTGCGTACAGGGTCTGGCCCCCGGTTCGGTACCGCTTGACCAGTCCCTGTGCGTCGATGACCGTCATACCTCGATATCGTCGTCACCGCGGCGGTAGCGGCGCACGAGGACACCGACGACGACCAGCAGTGCCAGCCCGCCGGCGATGAACACCGGCAGCATGCTGTTCTGGTCACCGCCCTCGCTGTCGCCGTCCTGATTCGGCTGCTGTGCCGCACCGCTCATCTGGTTGGTATCTACGTCGAACGTCTGCCGCTTCCGCGTGTCGTCGACGAGGTAGGTCACCTCCAGTGGCACCGACGTGACGTTGCCCTCCGTCCGGGCGTACACGTCGAAGGAGACGAAGTCACTGGCCGGGACCGTGCCGACGAAGTAGTCGCGGTTCGGCGTCGCCGGAGTGACGCTCTCGGTATTGACGACACTGACGAGGACGCTGTCCGCGTCCGTCGACCCGACGTTACTCGCACTCCCGGTAATCTGGAGTCGTCCCCCCTGTCGGATCACGTCCAGACCGGTGAGGTCTATCGTTCCCGGGACGGATCGGAGCGTCGTTTCGGAAGTAATCTGCTCCGTTTCGGTCCCGAGTTCGTAGCTGGCTGTGACGGTGACATCCGCCCGTGGTTCGTCCATAGTGGCGTTCAGTCGTACCTGGCGGGTCATACTGGCCGAGATGTTCTTGAGCAGCACACGCTGGAACGACGCGTTCTCCGACGTTGCACTGACCATGACATCCGAGAGCGGAGCGTTGGCCCCGTTAGAGACCGCGACTCGTAGCGCACGGTCAGTGCCGCTGCCGACCGCGGTCGTGTCGAGTTCCACGCTGTTCCGGAGCGGGTCCGACTCGATGACTTTCGTCCGGGTCGTGTTACGGATGGTATCCCCGCCGACCGTGTAGCTGATCGTCGCGGTCAGTGGGTGGTCGCCGGCGGATTCAGGTCGGAACCGGAACGGGGCAGTCATCGACCCGTTCTGGGCGATGCTCGACTCCACCGTGCGGCTCTGGGTCATCTCGACGCCGTCGCCCTGGACGACGACCTCGACGTTCGTTATCCGGGAGTCGAGTCCGTTTGCGACGGTGACTTCGCCGGTCGACTCAACGCCGGCGACGGAGTCGTTGGCCGCGATATCCACCTGCGGGTGACGCTCCTGAACGTTCAGCTTCACCGGGTATCTGAGTTCGACGTTCTCGCCCGTCCCGCGGTCACGGCCGTACACGATGACGCGGAGGTCCTTGCTCCCCGACGAGTCAAAAGAGGCAGTCAGGGGCACTTCCAGCGTACTGCCCGGCGAAATCGAACCCAGATCCGAGACGCGTTCGTACTCTGTGACACCTCTCCCGCCCGACTTCCGGATCGCGATGTCGTTGATTTCGAGCGGTGCGTCGCTGCTCTGGAGGTTTCGGACAGTCGTGTCGAACGTGATGGTCTCGCCCGGGGCCGCGGACGACGGCGACACCTCGACGTTCGAGATCGATGCGTTGACGCTCGCGCCGGCGACTGACAGCGGGAGCGAGCCGACGACGACCAGACAGGCGAGCACAGCCGCGCCGTGTCGCATCACGCAGTCACCCCTGTCCGCAGTAGTTGTACGTTAGTCCGACCGCTCAACGGGAGGATGCTACCGGGGACCGTTACCATGTGCGCCGGTCCGTCCCGGTCAATGTTAAATATGCTGCATATCTTTCGTACGGGCTGTTGTCGCTATGTCCCCCACCGAGAGTGGGAGGAGAGACAACCGCTCGTACCAGTGGGAAACTGCTATCACAGCGCCCCTCCCAGCGGTTGACATGCGCGTCATCTGTGCCGGCCACGTCAACTGGGACGTGACGCTCCACGTCGACCACTTCCCAAAGCCCGACGGGGAAGGGCGTATCACCGACCGGTCACAGTCCAGTGGTGGAAGCGCGTCGAACGTGGCCGTCGCGCTCGCAGGGCTTGATGCGGACCCGCTCGTCCTAGGTAGCGTCGGTCGGGACGACCACGGCACCAAGGCTCGGCGCGAACTGACGGCGACCGGCGTCGAGACGCTACTGGTCGAGTCGGACGAGCCGACGGCGGTGAAGTACCTCATCGTGGACGAGAACGGCGACGTCGCGGTGCTTGGAAACGACGGGGCCAACGAGGCGTTCGGACCGTCGGACCTCCCGGCCGAGACCCTGGCCGAGGCGGACCACCTCCACCTGACCGGCCAGGACCCCGCGACGGCTGCGACGCTCGCCCGCGACGCCGCGACCGCGGACATCCCAGTGAGCTTCGACCCCGGCCGCCGGCTCCCGTACCGGGATTACTCGGCGGTGCTCTCACACGCGGATATCCTGTTTTGCAACGACCGGGAGGCCGACCACGCCAGCGACAGCGGGCTGTTCGAGACAGTACCGACAGTTGTAGTCAAACATGGGGACTGCGGCGCGACGGCCTATATCGACGACCGGACAGTCACGAATGCTGGGTATCCCATAGAGTCTGTGGACACCGCAGGCGCGGGCGATGCGTTCGCCGCTGGGTATCTTCTCGCCAGTGCAGAGGAGAGCAATCCGGAACGGGCGCTCGCAGTCGCCAACGCTTGTGGCGCGCTCGCAGCGCAGTCACCCGGCGCACAGACGTCACTCGACTGGGAATCAGTGTGGGAGTTGGTCGATAGCGGCCAATCGCCTGAAACGGCCTAATCCGCCCGTATTTCTTCCACAAGCCGCTCGAACTGCTGACGATACTGTGCCTCAGCACGAGCGGCGGCGAGGCCGGACTCGTCGGCGAAGACGGCCTCGAAGCCGGCCATCCGCCACAGTAGCGTCGAGAGCTGGTACAGGGGGCGTCGCTGCTCGTACCCCTCGTCGAACTCCATCGGGCGCACCTCCTGGTACCCCTCGTGGAACACCGTCCGGAGCGATTCGCACAGTTCCGGGTCCTGAAACGACGAGTCGATGAAGAGAAACTCCGTCTGTGCGAGGTTGTACTCCGGCAGCGCCGCGAGCACGTCCTGCCAGTCGAGGACGGCCGTAATCGGCGCGTCCGCCGTCTGCTCGAACAGCAGGTTCGCCGGCCTGAAATCGTCGTGTACCAGCCGGGGGACGCCGTCCTCGGGCACCATCTCTAGGGCCGGTTCGATACAGTCCCGCGCCCGGTCAGTCATGTCCTCGAAGGGCGTCCCGTCGAGGTGAGAGAGGTGGGATCTGGTGAGGCTCTCGAAGTACTCCCGCCAGTTGCCCATCCAGTCACTCACGATGATCCGGTCGTCGTGGAGCGTGAGCCGGCCGAACGCCTCGAACCCGATCTCTGAGTGCATGTCGCCGAGGATCCGACCGGACTGGGCCAGCACCCGCCGGCGGTCCTCGGTCGAAAGCTCGGCGAACTCCTCGGCCAGGTTCTCGCCGTGGACGCGCTCGGTGACGAAATACGGCGGCACGTCGGCGTCGGGATCGTCCTCGTAGACGAGGATGCGTGGAACGGGGACATCGGTCCGGGTGGCGACAAAATCGTGAAGGCAGGGCTCGACTGCGAAGGGGACATCGCCCGGGGGCTTGAACTTCACAACCACCTCGTACGCCTCGCCGTTGTGGCGTAGCGTTACCATGTAGACATCGCTCTGGTGGCCCCCGCCCGGTGTTTCGAACCGGAACCCCTCGTAGTCCGGGCCCGACTCCTTCAGCACGGCTTCGATGTCCTGTTCCGGAGTCTGCACTGGCGTACCATATAGCGGGCGAGCAAATAAAGCTGTCAATCCAATCGGTGACACGACGGGGACCTGTTTCGGGGCCCTGTCGGCCGCCGTATCCGCGCTACCAGGAATGAAACGGTGAGACCGGTTTCGTCCCGTCGGTCACTTCGAAGCGTGCGCCGCCGGCCCTGCTCTCGGTCACCGAGATGTCCCAGCCGTGGGCGTCGATGATCTGAGCCACAATCGCCAGGCCGAGGCCGGTGTCACCGCCGGAGAACCCGTCGACTGAGAGAATCTCGTCCTGCGCATCGGCTGGGATGCCCGGCCCGTCGTCGGCGACGTAAAAGCCGGTCACTCGACCCGCGCTTCGCTCGCCGTCTGTCTCGGCTGTTTCGTCGTCGACAACCGGACCAATCCAGACAGTTACGTCGTCGCCCGCATGGTCCGCTGCGTTCCGGAAGAGGTTCTCGAACACCTGTTTGAGGCGGTTCTCGTCACCGAACACCGGAGTCGAACCCTCGATTGTCAGCGTCGCGTCACCCGTCCTGGCCATCGCCCAGGTTCGTTCGGCGAGGGTGTCAAGCGAAACAGCGGTTCGATCTTCGACCGCGTACCCCTCTCTGGCAAGTGTCAGCAGGTCGTCGATCAGCGCTTCCATGCGAGCGACCCCCTCCTCCGCGTCTTCGAGATGGGACAGGTCACCGGTCTCGCGGACGAGTTCGAGCCGCCCCTCGACAACGTGCAGCGGATTTCTGAGGTCGTGTGAGACGACGCCGATGAACTGTTCCATCCGGTCGCGCTGGACGCGGAGGTCGTGCTCGCGCTCGGCTTTCTGCAGTGCCGCCTGGACGTGAGTCGCGTACATCCGGGCGAGTCGAACCGTCTCGTCGTCAAACGTAACGGGGGCGAGCGACCCGATGTTGATGACGCCGTACTCGTCCAGCGGCAGGATGATCTCGCTGCTGACAGGCGAGTTCTCGTTGTACTGGCTCTGCTCGTCGCTGAGTTCGGAGTACGTCCGAACCTCGTCCTGCTCGAACGCCTCCCAGGAGAGGCTGTTGCCGGGACGGTAGGTAACCGGCCAGTCGAACACCTCGTCCGCCCGCTCCGTCGACGCGGCCAACTGCAGTTCCGACGCGTCGCTGTCATACAGCCACAGCGCACCGAGTGGGACATTGAACACGGACGAAATTTCCGACATTGCGATCTCGCAGATCTCCCGCTCGGACTCCGCAGACATCAACTCCCGTGTTACGGCCTCGAACGAGTCGAGATCGAACGCGATCATTGCCTCCCCACCCATCCCGTACAATTCATGCAACGATGTATATAAAGCTCGGTGTTTCCACATCACTGATAGGTATTATAACGTCGTCCTCCCGCCGATGTCGCGGGGTCTTTGTGTCCACAGTCCTCAGGAAGCGGTATGCGAACGGTCGAAATTGACGGTCTCCCGGTTGGCGATGGCCACCCGACTCGCGTCATGAGCGTGCTGAACATGAGTTCGAACTCCGGGTACAAGCCGAGCGTGTATCTGGACCCAGAGGAGGCCGCCGACGCCATCGAGGAGAACCTCGTCCCCGCCGGCGCGAACATCATCGACGTCGGCCTGCAGTCGGCCAACCCCAAATACGAATCCAAGCCGGTCGAGATGGAGAAAGACCGCCTCGACGAAGTCGCGCCGCTGGTCGACGAGCTCGACGCCGACGTGCCGCTGTCGCTCGAAACTCGGTACGCCGAGGTCGCCGAGGAAGCCATCGGCCACGGCTTCGACCTCATCAACGACGTGTGTGGCTTCGCCGACCCGGACATGAAAGGCGTCGTCGAAGACCACGACATGCCGGTCGTCAAGATGGCCAGCCCGCCGGACCTGGCCAGTCCCGGCGCGCTGAAAACCATCGACGACATCTTCGAAGCGCTCCAGCGGGACGGGTTCACGGACCGGACCATCATCGACCCGGCCTTCGGCGGCTGGTACGACGGCAAGGAGTTCGAGGACAACTGGGAGATGTTCCGCCGCCTCCGTGAGTTCCGCGCTTTCGACCGGCCGATGCTCACCGCGACCAACCGCGAGGACTTCCTGGGCGACCTGGCCGACCAGCCCGAAACGGAGAACCAGCTCGCCGTGTCGTTGGCCGCCGCGACGATGGAGGTCGAACGCGGGGCTCACATCATCCGCACCCACGACACACGCGAGACCCACGACGTGGTCAAGGTGGCCGACGCGCTCGGCGACGAGCGGACGACCCGCGCTGAAACTGAGTCCGGCCCCACCGTGGCGGAACTGACCGACGTGACATTGCGGGAGGTGGCCCGCCATCAGGCTCTCGGAGAGACGGTCGCCGGCGGCACCGACGACGGCGCGACGCTCACGTTCCTGCTCGGCGACCTGACCGACGACGCGCGGGCAAGCCTCCGGGCCGTCGCCGAGGTGACCGACGTGGTGGTGGTCGAGAAAGACAGCGGCGGGCTCTACGTCGGCGGCTCCGCTGCTGCGCTGAAGGTCGTCACCGACAGCCTCGCCGAGGACGGTCATCGGGAACTCGCCGGCGAACTGCGGACCTCGCTGTCCCGGCGCGTGTAGGTCGCTTCCGCACCGACCGCCCCGCTTACGTTAGCTCGTCGTGGAGGTCGTGGAACGACCCGATAGTGAGGTCCGGCTCGCCGGCGAAGGCGTCCCACGGCCCGTCGTCGCGGTTGACCCAGACACCCTGCATCCCGGCGTGCATCGCGCCGTACACGTCGAAATAGCCCGCGGTGACGTGGGCGATTTCCTCGATTTCGGTCTCCGTTCGCTCCGCCGCATGACGGTACAGTTCGGCCGCCGGTTTGAACGTCTGGATCTCGTCGGCGCTGACGGTGTCTTCGAGCAGGCCGCCGATGCCCGCGAAGTCGACCATTGATTCGAGCATCTCGGGGTTGCCGTTCGAGACGACATAGAGGTCGTAGCCGGCGTCGTAGAGCTTGTTCATGCCGTCGCGAACGTCGTCGAACACGTCGAGTTCGTGGTAGACCGCGAGAATCTCGTCGCGCTCCTCCGTCGAGATGTCGACGCCGTGGGCGTCCAGCGCGTACTGGAGCGCGTCGCGGTTCATCTCGTAGAACGGCTTGTAGGCGTCGATCTGGTTGGCGAGGAACGTGTACGCCAGCGACCGGGAGCGCCAGAGCCGGGACACCGGCCGGGGGTCGTCCACCCGGTCGGCGAGGGCCTTTTGCGCCGCTTCGACATCGACGATAGTGCTGTACGAATCGAATGTAATCGTCGTCACTCGGTCCGGGTCGAACGGCATAGGCACCCGTAGAACCGGGTGCCTCATATAGCCGGTCGCCGAACCAGATGCTCGGATGACAGGATCAGGGACCACGAGCGACGAATAAACCGCAGACAACGGGCGGCACTGCCCCTCGCACGTGGCTTTATCTCCCGTGCGGCCCCACGGCAAGCCATGTCCCAGGTACATACGTTTCAGCCTCTGAGAGTCGTTCGCCCGGTCGCCGCTCGACGGGTGGAGGGTGACAGATGACAGCGCGGGACGTGTATCTCCCGGTCGCTGCACAGCCCTCAGTCGACACGCTAGTCGGAATGAGCCAGCAGGCCGAGGACCGCGGCTACGACCGGGTCTGGCTCCCGGAGACGTGGGGGCGGGACGCGGTGACGACGCTGACGAGCATCGCCGAGCGTACCTCGTCGGTCGGCCTCGGTTCCTCGATTCTGAACGTGTATTCGCGGTCGCCAGCGCTGCTGGGCCAGACCGCAGCGACGCTGCAGGAGGTCTCGGACGGCCGCTTCCGTGCCGGTGTCGGACCCTCCGGCCCTATCGTCATCGAGGGCTGGCACGGCCGGGACTTCGAGAATCCGCTCAAGTACACGCGGGAGGCGGTCGATATCATGAAACTGGTGCTCGCCGGAGACACGGTCGAGTACGACGGGGACATCTTTTCGCTGTCGGGGTTCCGACTGCGATGTGAGCCGCCCGAACCCGCGCCGCCTGTGGACGCCGGCGGCCTCGGCCCGAAATCAGTCGAACTCGCTGGCCGCTTCGCAGACGGCTGGCACGCGCTGATGCTAACTGCGGACGGCTTGCGGGACCGGCTGGAAGACTTTGAGCACGGGGCAGACCTCGGCGACCGCGACCGGGCCGACCAGCGGGTGACGCTGTCGCTGACCTGCTGTGCGATGGACGACCGGGAACAGGCCCGCGAACTGGCCCGCCAGCACGTGGCGTTCTACATCGGCGGCATGGGGACGTTCTACCGCGACGCGCTGGCCCGTCAGGGGTACGAGGACACCGCCCACGAGATCGCCGAGCAGTGGGGATCGGGCAACAAAGCGGCTGCCGCTGACGCCGTCGGCGACGAGCTACTGGACAGCATTGCCGTTGCCGGCACGCCCGAGGAGTGTCGCGACCGTTTGGCACGGTTCGAGGATATCAGCGGGGTGGACGCAATCAACATCTCGTTCCCCCGGGCTGCCGACCGGGACACTATCGACGCGACTATCGACGTATTAGCGCCCTGAATCGGGGATTCGTTTTCAGTCGGTATCTACCGGCTCGATGTCGTCGCGTCGCCCGTCGAGCACGTCGAAGCGCTCGCCGCGGCGCTGTTCCAGCCAGCGTAGCAGGCGTTCGGCCCAGCGGAGTTTCTGTCGCTTTTCTGCAGTCACGGACGGATCGTCGAAGTCCCAGCCGGGGAACACCAGCGAGGCAGCACCGAAGTGATCCGCGAGGAACGCGGCGCGGTCGCCGTCGGTGAAGCCGCCGTAGTTGCGGACCGGCGGGACGGGGGCCGCCTGTGTCGTCGGCACGACGAACTCGCTGTCGTAGGTCGGAACGTGGGTCTCGAGTGGCAGGATGTTGTCGCCGTGGGCGTGGGCGACGACCGGCGTCCCGTCGGCGGTCAGCTCCCGACCGGTGTCGGCGTTCTTGTCCAGGTCCGTGACCATGCAGTCGATGGCGACGCCTTCCGCCTGGAGGCGGTCGGCGGCCGTCGACGCCGCCAGGACCACGTCAGCATCTGCCGCTCGGTCAGCCTCAGCCTCGAGGGACGGGCCGGCCCCGGCGACGGCGACCGTTGCGCCGTCGAGTCCGAGTCCCGACGGGTCGTATGTCCTGTCGTCGCCGAGCAGTTCGGCGAATCGGTCGCAGGCACGTTCGTCACCGTCACGGGGATAGCCGAAGTCCTTGAGGATGTCCTCGTACACCGGTTCCCAGGTGTGAAACTCCATTTGTTGTCTGAACCCACGCCGTGGACGCGCTTTTGTCTTGTTCACCCACGCCGGTCAGGCGGCTCCCACACCCCCACCACGTAGTGTAGCTGTCGCTGTCTGATTTGTGTCCAGATAAACCGAGTTGAGCCGAAATGGCACGTCCGTGTACCCCTACCCGGGTGCCCTTCCGGCTTTCACCCGTTTCTTTCGAGGCCTCCGGTATAAGTTTTCTCTTACCGTCAGACATGGAGGACAGGCGTCACAAGCCCGATGACTTGTTACGCTGGACACACGAGTCAGTCGTCCACGACAGTCTCAAGGCGGGGCGGCACTTACCGAAGGCAAATGGCTCCGGAACTGTCAGTAAGCGCGCAGGACGGTGCAGTTCCGGATTCGCTGGTGGTCGTCTCGAACCGTGAGCCGTATAGCCACGAGCGGGACGACGACGGCGAGATACGGGTCCAGTCCGCGGCGGGTGGGCTGACGAGCGCACTCGACCCGGTGATGCAGTCACGGGGCGGCACCTGGGTCGCCTGGGGTAGCGGCGACGCGGATATGGCTGTCGCCGATGAGGGCATCGTCGAAGTGCCACCGTCTGACCCCAGGTACGACCTGAAACGCGTCCCCCTCTCCGAAGCGGCGGTACAGGGCTACTACTACGGCTATGCCAACCAGGTGCTCTGGCCCCTCTGTCACGAGGACACGGGACGAATGTGGGCCGAGCCCGCCTACTGGGACCAGTACCGCGCGGTTAACGAGCAGTTCGCCGAGGCCGTCGATACGGTCGCCGACGCGGGCCAGCCGGTCTGGTTCCAAGACTATCACCTGGCGCTGGCACCCAGACTGGTCCGAGAGCGGCGACCGGATGCGACGCTGTTGCAGTTCTGGCATATCCCCTGGCCCGCGCCGTCGGTGTTCCGGCACTGCCCCCACAGCGACGCGATCCTCGACGGACTGCTGGCCTGCGACGTCATCGGCTTTCATACGGCAGGGTACGCAGAGCAGTTCCTGCACTGCGTCGACAGCGCGCTCCCCGCGGCGACCGTCGACACGGATAGCGGGACAGTCACCCGCGGCGGCGACAGGACACGGGTCGTCGCGAACCCGCTGGGTATCGATGTCGGTGGGGTTCGGGACCGAGCGCGTGCCGCTGACGTGGCCAGTATCCGTGAGACCGTGCTTGGCGGCAGCCGCTCGAACACGTCCATCCGTCTCGCGCTCGGCGTCGAACGGCTCGACTACTCGAAGGGCATCCCCGAACGGATCGAGGCGCTGGCACACCTCTGGGACCGGCGGCCGGACTTGCAAGGCGAGTTCACGTACGTCCAGAAAGCGAGCCGAACGCGGGAGGGGATCGCTGCCTATCGCCGGTATCGAACGGACGTGGTCGATGCCGTCGAGCGCGTCAACGACCGCTTCGGGACCGACGACTGGCAGCCGATCGTCTACACCGAAGCCAAACTCGACAACGAGACGCTCGCCGGGCTGTACCGGGCTGCCGAGGTCGCGGTGGTGACGCCACACCGCGACGGGATGAACCTCGTCGCCCACGAGTACCCGGTCGCCTGTGCCGACGGCGTGCTCGTGTTGAGCGAACTGGCCGGCGCAGCGACACATCTCGACGGTGCGCTGACGGTCAATCCGCACGATATCGAGGCGATTGCAGATGCCATCGAGCGGGCGTTGGAACTGGACGAAGCTGAAACCAGTGACCGGCTGTCGCGTCTCCAGCACAGCGTCGAGACGCTCGACAGTTCGCAGTGGGTCGCCAGACAGTTCAGCGCCCGGGAGTCGCTGTAGTTTTTGCCGGCTCTACGCGTTCGACAGCCAGTCCGGCTCTGCGACGGTGGTGTCGTCGACCTGCGAGACGGAGAGCGACAGCGCCACCGTCACCGGTTGGCCGTCCCGCTCGGTCGTCACGCGGTACTGGAACGACCGGACGACGCCGTCCTCGTCAACGAGGACAGTTGCACTGGCCGAGTCTGCCGTCCCGTTGGCTGAGACGTTCGTCGAGACAGCGTCGTCAGCTGCGAAGCCGGTGACGTCGCTTCCGGTCGCCTCGAACCGCGAGACGCTGTCACCGTCGACCGTCTCGGTACCGGCGTAGGTCCAGTTGATATCCGACCCAAGCGACTGCAGCAGCGAGCGGTCGATGACGCTGCTCTCGTTGACGGGCTGGACCTGGCCATCGTACGGCGGTGATGCCGAGCGGTAGTCCGTCCTCGTGTCGTCACCGCGGGTGAGGACTCGACGCTCGGCGGTGGTCCCGTCAGCCGTGTAGGTCGTCGTCGCCAGCGTGTCGCCGCTGGCCTGGACCAGTTCGCCCGTCGCCAGCGACCGGTCGCTGTCGCGGTCGATAGCAACGGTCCGGTTGATAAACACCGACCGGTTCTCGCCGTTGCGGACCGTCGAGAGCTGGAACGACAGCGAGGTGGTGAACGACGAGTCAGACAGCGTCTCGAAGTGTCCACGTTCGATGGCTGCCGCGTCGAACCCGGCCGACCCGGGTGCAGGGCCGTTGGCGTCGGCCGCCGTCGTCGGTACTTCGGCGTCCGTGCCGCCCGTTTCAGAGCCGAGCAGGCCGGTGCAACCGGCGGTCGCTGTCAGTAGCAACACGAGTGCAAGCGAGAGGTGACGGCGTTCGAGTAACATACCTGAGCCACTGTATCAGCGAAGTAGTTCGTTATGGCCGTTCAACTGTCACGTTCTGGCTGCATCGGGTTACGCACAGACACTCACTGACTGCACGCCACCACGTGCGAAACCGAGGATCAGGCCGGCCCCGTCCGACCAGCGTCAGACGCCCGTCATGCACGTCATGAGGGTTTAATATGAACGAAACCGCTATAGCAACCGTGCCTCTCGGCTCCGACCCGCTGTCCGAACTCGACATTCCCGACGGGACTACTGTCGAGGAACACGACCTGGTGACCGACGGTGACGTCATCGTCGGCGGCCAGTCGACCGTGGAGTTCGGCGTGCGCGGGCGGACGGTTATCGCTGACGAGCGGGTCCGCTTTGGCGGCCACATCGAAGCCGAAGGTGACTGTCGGCTGGACATGTGGTGTGACGTCGCGGACAACGTCCTCGTCGGTGAGGACGCCTACATCGGCGAACGGGTACACATCGGCGGCGAGCTCCGGGTCGCGGGCGACCTGGATATCGGCGACGACGTGGACATCGAGAACGGCTTCGAGGCAAACGGCTGGATCGTCATCCGGAACCCGATGCCGACCATCGTCTTCCTGTTCGTCTACCTCTCGCAACTCCTCCGAATCGGCGAGGAAGATGCGGCCGAGGAAGTAATCAACGAAATGTTAGACGACGGCGGCGACGAGCACGACCCGGTGCTGATTCCACGCGGTGCGAGCGTCTCGGACGACGCCTGGCGCGTCTCGACGCCGGCGACGGTCGGCGACGACTGCCGGCTCCACGGCAACATCCGCGCGAAGTCCCTCGAAGTCGGCCGCGACACGGTCGTCTTCGGGAGTCTGCGGGCGAAAGACGATATCGTGGTCGGCCGGGGCACGGAGATCAAAGGGGACGTAACGACTCGCAGCGGCACCGTCCGCGTCGGCCCGGGAGCGAAGGTCTGGGGCGACATCTCGGGGACGACCGTCGAACTCCACGAGAACGCGACGGTCGACGGGACGATCCGGACCAGCGAGGAGATGCGGATGCACACGGAGTCGGTGCTGGACCGACCGGACGAGTCCGCTGCGGCGATGGCGGAGATGGCCGAATCGCTCGAAGCTGACACTGACACTACGGAGCCAGCCAACGAACGGGACGAATCCGGCGACAGCGGCCCAGCGGCCGACGACCCCGCCGAAAGTGAGGCGGCCGACGACGGGGACACAGACGGGACGGCGACAGACGGCGACGGTTCCGCGGACGGCCCCGACATCGGGGAGGCGACGGAGTCCGCGGAGTAGCCTCTCGGAGTTTTTACCGCCGCGAGCGGCAGTTCTGTCCGGCCGGACGCTTACGGGACCCCGATTTCTGCTTCCAGTTCCTCGACGACGTCTTGCAGCATCGACGCGAGTTCCTCGTTCGGCGGCAACCGATACAGCGGGCCGGAGATGTCCAGTGCGCCGAGGACACCGCCGTGTGGGGCGGTGACCGGCACGCCGACCGAGCGAAGGCCCTCAACCGCTTCCTGGTCGTTCACCGAGTAGCCGCGCTCGCTCGTGCGTTCGATGTCTTCCATGAGGGTTTCGCGGTCGGTGACGGTATACTCCGTCTCGGCGGGCAGTCCCCACCGGTCGAGAATCTCGTTGACCCGGGTCTCCGGCAGCGCGGCGAGGATCGCCTTGCCGACTGCCGAGTTGTGCAGGTAGTAGTATCGACCCACCTGGAACCCTTTCGACGGGACGTTGGCGACGACGTTGAACAGCGTTATCGCGCGCCCGTTCTCTTCGACGGCGAACGTGACCTCCTCGCCACAGCTATCGGCGAGTTCATGTGTCTTGCGCCGGGCGACCTCGTACCATTCGTTTCGGGTCCTGGCCCCCTCACCGAGGTGGAACAGCTTCAGACCGAGCCGGTACTGCTCGCCTCGTTTGACCAGGTACTCCTGATCGATGAGTGTCTTGAGGTGAACGTGAACGGTACTCGTCGATAGGTCCAGCCGGTCTGCAAGCTCACTCATTCGGGCCTCCCCCAGCTCGTTTATCGCATCGATGATCGCGAGGGAGGTTTCGGTCGTTTGGAGACGACGACCGCCGGGGCTGTCCATACCACTGCACACTGGATACCAGTATAAAAAGGTCCGGTCATGGTGGAACAGAGCGGATAGAGTGTATGTAATACCGTGATAGTTTCTGCAAGTGAAATTACTGCTGAAAATATTCCAATCATGGAAAGTAGAAACTATGTCGTGTTTGCGCGATTCGACCTGTACGCGGGGTTTGTACGCTCTCTATCGTCCGTGAGAAGAGGACTTTTATATATCGGTAGCGGGGCAGGGCACGCTGATACTTCACCAGAGACGGCTCGTGTAATTTGTTACCGGAGAGAGAGGTATTATCATAATCTTTTGCGTTCGTATCTGACGAGGCACAGAATGCATGTCAGATACGGATAGCAGCGATGGGTCAGAGATTGAGGAGATCTCCGGCCCGGATGTCGAAGCAATCGAGTTCTACGGCGGACGGTGGATGAGCGTCCTTCCGATAGGGCTGTTCATCCTCTGGGCGATTGTTCAGAGTGGCCTGTTCGGTATCGGCGATACGACGGGGCTCGTCGCGGGAATGCTCGTGGCGCTCATTGTCGGGATGTTCTTCGCCAAAGGGGACTGGAAGAACTACGCGAACACCATCTTCGACGGGATGACGAAGCGGGTCGCCGCGACGGCAGTCGTCGCGTGGCTCTGGGCAGGGATGTTCTCGAATACCCTGCAGGCAGGCGGCTTCGTCGGCGGCCTCGTCTGGGCAGCGAACGCGGCCGATGTCGGAGGCGCCCTGTTCCCCGCCGCCACCTTCATCCTCGCTGCGCTTTTCACGACCGGTATCGGCACCGGTTACGGCGCGGCAGTCGCCTTCTCGGCGCTGTTCTTCCCAGCCGGTATCCTGCTCGGTGCGAATCCGGTACTGCTGTTCGGGTCGATTCTCTCCGGGGCTGTCTTCGGCGATAACCTTGCACCGGTCAGTGACACGACAATCGTGAGTGCGGTGACACAGGACGCCGACATCGGCGGCGTCGTCGCCTCGCGGTTCAAGTACGCCATCATCGCTGCAGTGCTGGCGCTTGTGGCGTACGTTTTCGCCGGGAACGCGATGGCCGGGCTGGACATCTCCCAGCAGGCACAAGACCTGTTCGTCCAGAACAGCGAGCCAGCGGGACTGGTGCATCTCATTTCCATGCTCGTCGTCATTGTGACGGCAGTCATGGGCCGACACATCATCGAGGCGATCTCGTGGGGGCTCGTCGTCGCAGTTGTCTTCAATATCGTCTTCGGTCTCGCACCGCTGAGTGCCGTGTTGCTGTTCAAAGTTCCGGAAACGTCGGCGGCCGCAAGCTGGGCCGGCTCGCTCCCTATTGCAGAAGTTGTCGCACCGCAAAACGCTGGCGTCACCGGATCGATCTACAACGGTGCGGCCGGGTTCTTCCCGCTGATCGTGCTCGTCTTGCTCATCGTCGCCGGATCTGAGATCATGATCCGTGGCGGCGGCTTCGAAGCGATACAGGAGTGGCTCCTGGAACACGTCGCAACGGGCGTCCGAAGGGCCGAAACGACGATGGTGGTCGGTACCGCCCTCGTCAACTCGATGATCACGATCAACACGGCGGCGGAAATCGCGATCGCGCCGTACATCGCCCGCATCGGCCAGCGGTACAACATCAACAGCTACCGTCGGGCGAACATCCTCGACGCGAACACCTCGGCGCTGGGCTACATCTTCCCGTGGGGCGGCGGCGTTCTCATCGGCTTTGCGACGCTGCAAGGCCTCCCGAACCAGTACGAGTGGTTCACCAGTGCGATGGTCGTCAACCCCGTGCAGGTGTGGCCGTACGTTTTCCACGGCTGGTTCCTCTTCGGCGTGTTCCTCCTCGCCGCGCTGACCGGCTTTGGGCTCGAGTACACTACTGACCGCAAATCCAAGGATGTGACCCGTCTATGAGTATATTCAGCAAATTCCTCACTGGTATGTCCTTCAGGACGACCACACCGACGTTCGAGGCGGGCGAAGAGATAGAGGTGTACGTCACGGAGGTCGACGAGGAATCCGGCGAGCTGGTCGCACTGGTCGGCGAGACCCGCCTCCACTTCGAGAACGGCGAGACAGACATCGTCGGCTGTCGCGTTCTCGCGAAGGTCGAATCGTTCGACGACGCCGAGCACCGCGGCCGTGTCACCCACCTCAAGACGCTTTCCCGGGGGTCGTTCTAGGATCGTCACCGGGAGCCGAAAAGAGATACTGAGCACGTATAGCGCGATCAGAGTAACCGATATCACGGATTCGCAGCACTATGAGTAACTCACTATATTCGACAGCACGGCAGCACAACCTGACGACTATCGTCCCAAGCACGGACATCGAGGCGGCCGTCGAGATGGCGAATCTCGTTCCGGCCATCGAAGCCGCCTTCGCCGCATACGAAAACGGGACGGCACAGATGCCGCCGAAGTCCTACATCGACCTGCCACAGCACAACGGTGACTTCCGGTCGATGCCGGCCTACCTCGAAACGGACGACTGGGAGGCGTCAGGCATCAAGTGGGTGAACGTTCACCCCGACAACCCCGACGAGTTCGACCTGCCGACGGTGATGGGGACGCTCGTGTACACAGACCCCGAGAGCGGCTTCCCGCTTGCCGTGATGGACGCCACGACGCTGACGATGAAGCGAACCGGTGCGGCCGCCGCCGTGGCGACGGACCACCTTGCCGTCGAGGACGCGTCCTCGCTCGGCATCATCGGCGCCGGCGTCCAGTCCTATACGCAACTGGAGGCCATCTCGCAGGTCCGACCGATAGAGTCCGTCGTCGTCAGCGACCTCGACGACGACCGCGTCCAGCGGTTCATCGACGCCTTCGGCGACGAGTTCGACGTGCGAGCCGGGACGATCTCCGAGGCGGCCCACTGTGATGTTCTCTCGACCGTTACGCCGGTCGAAGACCCCATCGTCACCCCCGACGACCTCGGAGAACACACCCACGTCAACGCCATGGGTGCCGACGCCGAAGGGAAGCAGGAACTCCACACGGAAGTCATTCGCGAGGCGACCCTCGTCATCGACGACTTCGAGCAGACGACCCACTCCGGCGAAATAAACGTCCCCTGGAGCGAGGGCGATATCGACGAGTCGGATATCGACGCCGAACTCGGCGAGATCGTCGTCGGGAACGCGCCGGGCCGCGAGGACCTGTCCGGGATTACCGTCTTCGACTCGACCGGCCTCGCGATTCAGGACATCGCTGCCGCACGCATCGTGTACGAATCGCTCGGTGACGACAGCGGACACCGCCTCGAAATGGTGTAACTCCGGCGTCGCTGACACCCTCGCCCGGCCGGTCACCTATCGCTTTGAGTGGAGCACAAATCGGTGTGGCACACGGTTGTGGCCCGGCAGCATTTGTATGCCCCCTCCGACCAGGCGGTATGCGACGCGTCATCATCGATACGGACACCGCGGGCGATGACACACAGGCGATTTTGCTTTCCTGTCTCAGCGACCGAGTTACCGTCGAGGCACTCACCATTGTCGCCGGCAACGTTCCCTTCGACCGGGAAGTCGAGAACGCGAAGTACACGCTTGATATCGCCGATTCACTCGACGTGCCGGTCTACGAAGGGGCGAGGCAGCCGCTTCTCAAAGAGTTCGAACACGCCACGTATATTCACGGCGAGGACGGCCTCGGCGGGGATCTGTTTCCCGAGACCGGCATCGAATCGGCGTCGGGGTTTGGCCCCGACGAGATCGTCGACCGCTGTCGGACGGCCCCGGGCGAAATCACGCTGCTCTGTATCGGCCCGCTGACCAATCTGGCGCTGGCGTACGCCCGCGAGCCAGACCTGCCAGACCTCGTCGATGAAGTGTGGGTGATGGGCGGGAACGTCAACTGCGAGGGGAACATCACTCCGGCCGCGGAGTTCAATCTGTGGGTCGACCCGGACGCAGCCAAGCGTGTGTTCGACGCATTCGAGGTGACGCTCGTCGACTGGGGCGTGTGCCTTCGGGACGCAGTGTTCGGCACCCCCGAGTTCGAGGCGGTATCGACGTTCGACACTGAACTTGCGTCGTTCTTCGAGTCGGTAACAGAACAGGCCCGGGCGTTCAACGGCGAGGGCCCCGACGACCCCGGATGGACGGCACTCCCGGACAGCGTCACCGCCGCGCTGCTGGCGTATCCGGAACTCCGCGATGAGGTGTCGACGTATCACGTCGCGGTAGACGACCGCGACGGGCTCACCCGCGGGTATACCAGCGTCGACGTCAACGGCGTGACCGACGGGGAGCCGAACACGCACGTCGTGGAATCCGCCGACAGCGAAGCCTTCCAGTCGGTCATGTACTCGATGCTCCAGTCGCGGGACCCTGACAGCGGCATCGCGGAGTGAGACGGGGCGGGAGACGGACGCGACAGCAGCGACCGACAACCCCACAGATGTCTCGTTTTGTGACACTGTCACGGCGATTCCATTGGGATGCTCTCCTTGGATTTTACTACGGACGGGAGTCATGCCATGGTATGACGCTCACAGACCGTCTCGACCAGTACCTCCAGACAGCGGGGCTGGAAGCCGTATGGTTCGCCCGACCGAACACCTTCGCGTGGCTCACCGGGGGCGGCGACAACGTCGTCGACCGGGAAGGCGATATCGGCGTCGCCGCCGCGGGCTACGACGGGGACGAAGTACGGGTCGTCACCGACAACATCGAAGCGCTGCGGCTTCGCGACGAGGAACTCGACAGCGGTGTCGCCGTCGAGACGTTCGACTGGCACGCACAGTCGCTGGCTGAAGCCGTTTCAGAAGCGAGTCCGGCACCGGCAGCGGCGGATTTCGATGTCCCCGGATTCGAGTCGGTCGACGCCACACGCCTCCGGCAGCCACTGACCGATTCCCAGATCGAGCAGTACCGTGAACTCGGGCGAGACACCGCGGACGCAGTAGAAACCGTCGCGCGGAAAGTCGAACCCTCACACACCGAACTTGACGTGACCGCGGTGCTTCGGCAAGAACTCGAAGGCCGCGGCATCGCCACGCCCGTCGTGCTCGTCGGCAGCGCGGAGCGGGCGCAGTCCTACCGGCACTACACGTCGACCGACACGGAACTCGGCGATTACGCGCTCATCTCGGTGACCGCCCAGCGGAACGGCCTGCACGTCAGCACCACCCGCGCTGTCGCGTTCGACCCGCCGGAGTGGCTCGCGGAGCGAACCCGCAAGGCCACCCGAGTCGAAACCTCTGCGCTGGCCGCGACACAGGCGGTCGGTCGGGAAGGCGGCACGGCGGGCGACGTGTTCGCCGCCATTCAGGACGCTTACGCCGAGGTCGGCTGGGAAGGCGAGTGGCAGAACCATCACCAGGGCGGCGCTGCGGGCTTCGCCGGCCGCGAGTGGATCGCCACGCCCGGCCACGAGTCCGAGGTCGCGTTACCACAGGGGTACGCCTGGAACCCGACTATCGACGGCGCGAAAAGCGAGGACACCTATCTCGTCTCGGACGACGACATCGAACTGCTGTCTGCGACCGGCGACTGGCCGACCGAGACGGTCTCGGCAGTCGGCTACGATATCGAACTCCCGCGACACTCGGTCCTAGAACTGTAGCGGTACTGGGACCCCCTTCCATTCGGCCCTACCGAGGAATTAACAACGGGTGTTGTACGAACCCGTGGGTTTAAGGAACGGGTCAGGCTACCCCTGTGTATGACCGCAGCGCGCGCCTGGTGGAAGGAAGCGGTCGTCTACCAGATTTATCCACAGAGCTTTAACGACAGCGACGGCGACGGTGTCGGCGACTTACAGGGCATCATCGAGCGCCTGGACTACGTCGCCGACCTCGGCGTCGACGTCATCTGGCTCAACCCGGTGTACCAGTCGCCACAGGTCGACAACGGCTACGACATCAGCGACTACCGCGCCATCCACGACGAGTACGGCACGCTCGAGGACTGGGAAGAACTACTGAACGAGATTCACGCCCGGGACATGAAACTCGTCATGGACCTGGTGGTCAACCACACCTCTGACGACCACGAGTGGTTCGAGCGTTCGCGCCGGGACGAGGACGGGTACCGCGACTACTACATCTGGCGTGAAGGGGACACCGACGAGGACGGCGAGCCCACGCCCCCGAACAACTGGACCAGCGGCTTCGGCGGGTCGGCCTGGACCTACGACGAACACGTCGGGGCGCAGTACCTCCATCTGTTTCACGAACGCCAGCCGGACCTGAACTGGGAGAACCCCGACGTCCGCTCGGACATCTACGAGATGATCGACTGGTGGCTGGCGAAGGGCATCGACGGCTTCCGGATGGACGTCATCAACCTGCTCTCCAAGCCGGAGGGACTCCCCGACGGCGACCCGGATAGCGAGTGGATCGGTATCGAGCACTTCGCTGACGGCCCCCGCACACAGGAGTTCCTCGAAGAGATGGCCGCGGAGACGTTCGACGAGTACGACTCGATGACGGTCGGCGAGTGCGTCAACATCGACGTCGACACCGCCGGCGACTACGTCAGCGCCGACGGGCCGCTGGACATGGTGTTTCACTTCGAGCACATGCAACTCGACAAGCAGGAGGGGTGGTGGGCTATCGAGGACTGGTCGCTGCCCGACCTGAAGTCGGTGATGGCCGAGTGGCAGACCGACCTCGACGGCTGGAACACCGTCTATCTGGGCAACCACGACCAGCCCCGGATCGTCTCTCGCTTCGGCGACGACGGAGAGTACCGCGAGGAGTCGGCGACACTACTGGCGACGTTCCTGCTCACGCATCAGGGGACGCCGTTCCTGTTCCAGGGCGACGAGATCGGGATGACGAACTGCCCGTGGGAGTCCGCCAAGGAGCTTCGCGACGCGGACGCGTCGAACCGTGTCAGACTCGCGCTGGAATCGGGCGACATCAACGAGTACGACGAAGCCCGCGACGTCGTCGAGTTCCGCTCGCGGGACAACGCCCGGACGCCGATGCAGTGGGACGCCTCGGAAAACGCCGGCTTCACCGACGGCGATCCCTGGATAAAGATCAACCCGAACTACGAGGACATCAACGTCGCTGCGGCCGAAGCGGCCGAGGACGGCATCCTGTCGTACTACCGCGACCTCATCGACCTGCGGAGCGACCTGGACGTACTCGTCTACGGCGAGTACGAACTGCTGTTGCCCGACCACGAGACGGTGTACGCCTACCGGCGAACGCTTGAGGACCCGGTGGCCGACGTCGACGACGTGCTCGTCGTGCTGAACGTCTCGCCGACGGCCACGCACGTCTCGGTACCAGTCGAGGCCGAGGCGGTGCTACTGTTCGGGAATGAACTGGACGCAGCGACCGAATCCGGCGGCCACGACGTCGCCGACCTGGACCTGCAGCCGTACGAAGCGCGTCTCTACGAACTCTCACAAGTACAATGACGACATCTCAAATGCTATCCGACAGCGAACTGGACCGCACGTGGTGGAAAGAAGCAGTCGTCTACCAGATCTATCCCCGGAGTTTCAACGACAGCGACGGCGATGGCGTCGGCGACTTGCGGGGCATCATCGAGCGCCTGGACTACGTCGCCGACCTCGGCGTCGACGTCATCTGGCTCAATCCGGTGTACGACTCCCCCCAGAAGGACAACGGCTACGACATCAGCGATTATCAGGCCGTCTACGACGAGTTCGGGACGATGGCCGACTGGGAAGCGCTACTTGAGGAGGTCCACGACCGGGACATGCGGCTCGTCATGGATCTCGTCGTCAATCACACCTCGGACCAACACGAGTGGTTCCGGAAGTCCCGCCAGCGCGACCCGGAGTACGACGACTACTACATCTGGCGTGAAGGCGGGACAGACGAGGACGGCGAGCCCACGCCACCGAACAACTGGGAGTCCTTCTTCGGGGGCTCCGCCTGGGCGTACGACGAGGAGCGCGGCGAGTACTTCCTCCACCTGTACGACACCTCGCAGCCGGACCTGAACTGGCGGAACGACGCCGTTCGACAGGACATCTTCGACACCATCGAGTGGTGGCTGGAGAAGGGCATCGACGGCTTCCGGATGGACGTCATCAACCTCCTGTCGAAAGTCGAGGGGCTACCCGACGGCGACCCGGACAGCGAGTGGGTCGGGTCCGAGCATTTCATCAACGGGCCAGAGATGCTGTCGTATCTCGACGCGATGGACGAGGCGGTGCTGTCGAACTACGACGTGATGACCGTCGGTGAGATGCCACAGCTCACCGTCGAGTCGGCTCGCGAGTACGCCGGCGCGGACGGCCCGCTGGACATGGCGTTTCACTTCCAGCACACGAAACTCGATTACGACGACGGCGAGCGGTGGTCGGTCGGGGACTGGAGCCTGCCGGAACTGAAGCGTATCATCGACCGCTGGCAGGACGGGCTGGCGGCGGACGGCTGGAACACGCTGTACTGGGAGAACCACGATCAGCCACGGAGCGTGTCCCGCTACGGCGACCCCGAAAACTACCGCCGGGAATCCGCGAAACTGCTCGGGACGGTCATCCTCACGCTCCGTGGCACGCCCTACATCTACCAGGGTCAGGAGCTCGGGATGACTAACGCCGACTGGGACACGATGGGCGACCTCCGTGACGTGGACGCCATCAACCACGCGCGGGAGCTACTTGACTGGGAGGGCGTCGAGGACTACGATGACGTGAAAGACATTGTCGGCTACCGGACCCGCGACAACGCCCGAACACCGATGCAGTGGGACGACTCGGAAAGCGCCGGCTTCACCGACGGTGACCCCTGGATTCAGGTCAATTCGAACTACAGGGAGATCAACGCGGCCGACCAGCAGGCCGACGCGGATTCCGTCTACAGCTACTACCAGCGGCTCATCCAGTTACGCTCCGACAGAGACGTGCTCGTGTACGGGGACTACACCGACCTGCTCCCCGACCACGAAACCGTCTTCGCCTTCACGCGGTCGTTGTCGACGGACTCGGGGACCGAGCGGGTTCTCGTCGTCCTGCACTTCGACGACGCGACGGAGACCTTCGACCTCCCAGTCGAGTACGCTGATGCGACGCTGCTAGAGTGCAATTACGACCACGACGACCCGGATCCGGAAACGGTGACGCTTGCGCCGTACGAGGCTCGCGTCTACGAGCTGTTCGACTGAGTCCTTCGTACTGCCTGAATCCCACCGCGGGGGCCTTGACAGTAGTGTTTAGTTAGGGAACAGATGTCCAGAATAGCCGGAAAGTCCCACCCGTAGCCGGTTGGGTAAGCCATCTTGGGTGGGACTGGAAGGGGCCGCGTTCTCAGCGAACCCCGGCGAAGCAAGCACGCGGAGCGCGCGAAGCAAGTCGCGGGAGCTGAGAACGCGGGGACTTTCTGGCTCTCTACTTCGCTATTATTAAACTAGACACCACTACCCTGCCGAAGCACAGATTGAAGACGCATCCGTCACCAGCACGTGGTATGTACCTTGCCGACGAGAGCTGGCCGGATCTCAGCGAGTATTTCGAGACGGAGTCGCTGGCGCTCGTCCCGCTCGGCTCGACCGAGCAACACGGACCGCATCTCCCGCTGGCGACGGATCACCTCATCGGAGAGGCCTTCGCCCGGGAAGCCGCCGACAGGACCGGCTACCTCTGTACCCCGACGATCAACGTCGGCGTAAGCCCCCATCACAGGCAGTTCCACGGCACGATGTGGGTCGACGCGCCGGTGTTTCGGGACTACGTCGAGTCGTTCACCCGGAACCTGGCGTACCACGGCATCGACCGGGTCATCTACGTGAACGCTCACGGCGGGAACGTCGAGCACCTCCGGGAGGTCGGCCGCAGGCTCCGGGACGACGAAGTACTGTACGCCATCGAGTGGATGTGGAACGAGAGCATCCCGGACCTCGTGGACGACCTGTTCGAGCAGAACGGGCCACACGGCGGCCCGAAGGAGACGGCCATGATCCAACACCTCCGGTCCGAACTGGTTCACGACGACCGCCTCGAGGACGCACGGGACGGCGGGATTCCGAGCGTCGAGGCGGCGGAGACGGAGAAGTACGGCTCGCGGACCTTCTACGACGCTGCCGACAACACCGATAACGGCGTCCTGGGCGACCAGACCGACGCCACGGCCGAGAAGGGCGCGGAGATGTTCGAAGCCGCGACCGAACAGCTCGTCAGGCTCTGTGAGTGGCTGGACGCGCAGGCGTTCGAGGATCTGCTGCCGAAGCCACACGTCTAACGCAGGGATATCGGTATCAGAAAGCGATTCCCGCTCTGAGGGTCCACCGTTTGATATGGACCCCTGGTAGTTGGATTTTTGCGACGGGCGAATGTACGAGGCGTATGGCCCTCCTCCTGTTCCCCGGGATGCCCGGAGCGGTTGAACTGCTCGTCATCCTCGTCATGATGGGGCTGTTCCTCGTCGTTCCCCTCGCACTCATCGTGGCCGCGTACCTGTTCGGCAAGCGCCGCGGCAAAGCCGAGGTGAGCGAATCAGGCGAGTCGTAACCAATCGCCAGACGGCGGCCAATCGGCGTGTAATAGGCCTGTCACGGCGAATCGACTCGTTTATCGGTCCCACTCTATGAAGGTGATGTGTGTCCCCACCGAGTCCCCATCCGGAGTCGCTTCGTAGCCGGGCGTTCGAAATAACGGTCGACGACGGACGAGAGACCTTCAACGCGCTCAGTATCGAGCACGCCGACTGTGAGACGGAATGGATCATCTCCGATACGGTGTGTGCGCTCGAAAACATGCGGTAACGGGTAGCAAGCAGTCGTGCTGTGACGCTACGATAGCGGACTGTACTTCCTCGGACCGTTGACGCCGCTGTGTCTACACGGGCTTTTCCTCTTGCAATTCACTCCGCCGAGAACCGCCGCCAGACTGGCATGAACACACCGTAAAACGAGCCAAAGAACAGGACAACAGCCACGATAGCTAATTCCCGCCCTTCGACCCCGAGTACGTCGTACAGGAACCGGAGGACGATGATGACACCGAGCCCCCAGATGGCGAACGCGGTCCGCTCTTTCCAGGACAGCCCACCACTACGGAACACACCCTGTCTCCGTAACAGACGGTATCAAACCCTGTGGTTCAACGCGATGTCGGACCCTGGCTGTGAAAAGTACTAGCACACGTCGCACAGATCACACAGACGTAACTGGGATGGGTCGTGTTAGTACCTCAGACGTCTGCTCTCCGCCTCACTCGGTCGGGATGGGACCGGTCCCGATGACGTCTCGGACCGCGCTCTCGAACTCCTGGCGGTCGGCGAAGTACGGCACGTCGACCTCCTCCAGCACCGTTGCGAGTTCCTGCGGGCCGTCCGGCGTCCGAATCGTCGTGTCCCCTTCGCGGGCGACGATAGTGCTGTGTTCGATGCCCCAGGTGAGCCGCGCCGAGACGCGGGCGAGTGGCGCACCGGCAACGTCGGGTCCGTCGCCGAGTTCGACAGCCGGCTCCTCCGCGTCCTCGCTTTCGTCGTCGCTCATACCCGAACTGTGCCCGTGGGTCCGATTAGTGCTTTCGGAACGGCTCGCGTGTCTGTCGGACTGCGTACGCGCGTGCCCGCGTCATGCATCTGTCTGACGGGTAGTTTTATCGGATGTAGCAGTAGTATACTCCATGACTAGTCTCACCGACGTGTACGAAGGGGAGGTTGGGCGCGTCGCATCGCGTCGCCAGCAACTCGTCGGGACGGCCCTGTTTCTCGTTGGTGTTGCCGGACTCGTCGGGGCAATCGCGCTCGCAACGACCGGCGTCGGCAACAGATACGGGCTGGACGCCTACGCAGCCAGGCGAATCGCTGGCATCATCGCCGGGCTCGGGCTGCCCTCTGTCATCCTCGGCGTGTTCGCGGTATTGCCGGCAAGTCGTCGAACCCGGCTGACTGCCCTTGGTGGCACGGGCGTCGCAACGGTCGGCGTCGCGCTGTTCCAATCGCTGTACCCCTACAACTGGACCAGCAGCGACCCGCTGTTGGCGCTGCTGACAGGCTGTGTCTACTTCGCCGGTATCGTGACGACGTTCTGGTGCCTGTTTGCATCGCTTGCGACGTTCAAGACGCGAAACGACCCCGGTGGGACGGCACGCATGGAAGTTACCGAGGAAGGGACGATTCGCCTCGTCGAGGAAGCCCGGTCGCTGCCGGGACTGGGCGGCATCGGGTTTTTCGGACAGGACCCGGACGGCACAGTCGAGACGCAGACAAACCGACCGGGGGCGGGTGACGAGGGCGCTGTCAGCGACGGCGGAACCGGGCAGCGCTCGGGCAATACGCGCACAGCCAACGGCCGCAGTCGGCAGCCGACAGCTGATACACGGTCTGACCGCAGCACGCGGTCCCAGCGACAGTCGGACAGCGACAGAGCGACAGAGCGACAGCCGGACCGTCGGGCGACCACTGGCTCGAACACCGGGCAGCGAAACAGCGCGCCGCGTGGGACGAGCCGAACCGGCCCCTCCGAGAACGCGCTCGACCCGAAGATAGCTGAGGCCGGCCCGGAAGCGTCCACGTCGACCGACGGCGGCACGGCGACGACAGGGCACGACGCGATTACCGAGACGGCGGTCCATCAGGGCGAACCGGACACCTACTGCGGGAACTGTCGGCACTTCGAGTACGTGATGCAGGAGGGCGACATCGAACCGTACTGTTCGTTCCACGGCGAGGTCATGGACGACATGGACCCCTGCTCGGCGTGGGTTCGCAACGACTGAGACGGTCGACAACCCGATTTTGCTGGATGTTCCACCCGCGCGGCGACGGGGACCGACAGAACGGCCTGAGCGAAACCGGGTATTTAACACGGTCGGCAGGCAAACGGTGGTACTACAATGGAGTTTTGCGACGAATGCGGTTCGATGATGAAAACGGACGACGAGCGCTGGGTCTGTGGCAGTTGCGGCTACGAGAAGGCTCGAAACGCCGAGACCGAACAGGAGATGGCCGTCACCACGCAGGGACAGGAGGAGTCGGAAGTCGTCGACACCTCCGAGGTCGATGCCGAGGACATGGGGCCGACGACGGGTGCCCGCTGTCCCGAGTGTGGCAACGAGCGGGCCTTCTACGAGATGAAGCAGATCCGCGCGGCCGACGAGTCCGAGACGCGCTTTTTCACCTGTACCGAGTGCGAACACAAGTGGCGAGAGGACGACCACTGAGGCCAGCCCGTGCCCACTGATCCCGCGTTCCCGGACGTGCCCACCGCCCAGTTGCGCGACGGCGGCTGGGAGCTCGTCGACGAGAGCGTCGAAACCGTCTTCGAGTTGCCGACGGCCCGCGTCGAGGGGGCAACGAAGGTGTACGACGCCGCCGAGACACGCGAGGCCGTCCGGAATGCGGTCGGGCTCGACCACCAGTGGCGGTTCTTTTTCGCGACCGCGCTGTCGTTTACCCCGCCGCTCGCGCCGGGCATCGGACCGGCGGTGATTCTCCCGACGGTCCGCTCGGAGGCCCAGTCGGCCTTCGCCGACGAACTGGCCGACAGAGGGTTCGAGTCCATCGAACGCGGACGAAGAGAACGAGTCCGCGTGGACAGCGGCGACCGGGCGCGGCTCCGGACCTACAGCGCCGAACTCGATCTCGACGCAGTCGACGCGACGCTGTCGATTACCGGCTGGGTCGGCGTGTGGCACAGCGACGGGTTCCGCATCGCCGCCGGTGCGTATCCGGACCAGTCGCTGTCGTCGCTGCTTGAGATTGAGAATCCGCCGGAAGTGCTCCGGCGAACGCCATCGGACTACCAGTCCGAACTGCTGGACCTCATCCGCGCCGTGGCATAAGCGCCAGGAGCGCGCCGTCGAGGAACAGTTGGATCGGTCCGAGACCGAGTCGTTTCGCGAGCGGACTCGGAACGGCGTCCGCGCCGAGGCGGGCGACGGGTGCCCCGCGAACGCGGATTTCAGCCGTCAGCCCGGCAGCAGCCAGCGTCGCGACGGCGTCCGTTCCCTCGACGGGTCCGTCCCGCCAGAGATCGAGCGCCGCCCCGAAAGACGGCAGGTCGACGGCGACGAGGTCGTCGTACCCGCGGACGGTGAACGCGACCCCGTCCCGCTCGACGGTCAGATCGGCGTCGACGAGGAGGTCCGGCTTTCGCTCGATCAGGTCGAACAGATCACCGACCGTCTTCGCCGTGGCGACCACTGTCAGTCGTTATCGCGTGTCGTGATGGTCAGCGTCCCGTCGACTCGCCAGCGAGCGTGGTCGGCGTCCTCACCGGCCTTGCTCGGGACATCGACTTCCATGTCCTCAAAATCATACGTTATTTCGGCGTTTCGACCTGTCAGGCGGTCGTAGAGACCGATCGCGAGGTCAGGCCAGGTTGTCGTCTCCATCGGCGTCTCTGATTCGCTCATACGGTACAGTGTACGTGCTACTACATGTTTAAAGTCGACCCCAACAAGAGGGGTTTAGCAGACCGACAGAAGCCGTCAGGGTCGCCGCGCGAACGTCAAGTATCCGGTATGCCCGACGCCGCCGGTCGAGGGACGGGAGCCGCGGTCGTCGAAGTCCATCTCCCGCTGGATTGTGTCGAGCGTTTCGACGCCGTCGAGGCCGACCTCGGTGGCCGTCGCCACGACTTCGCGCGTGTTCTCCACGAACGGGGAGTACACCGCCAGCGATCCGCCGCGGTCAAGCAGCGTGGGCGTTCGCTCGACCACAGTGGGGGCGTCCTCGGTGTCGAGGGTCAGCACGTCAAACCCCGAGAGGTCGTCGAGATCGTCGGTGATATCGCCGGTTCGGACCTCGACAGTGTCCGCGACGCCGGCGATCTCCATGTTCTGTCGCGCTACCTCGGCGAACTCGGGGTCCTGCTCGTAGGTCACCACGTCAGCGCCGATGCGGCCCATGTACGCGCTGAGGATTCCGGTCCCGGTGCCGGCATCGAGAACGCGGTCCGCCGCGGCGACGCCGGTCTTGCCGACGACCAGCCCCACGTCGCGGGGCATCATCGGCGCGCCGGTGCGTTCGAGGTGGGTGAACAGGTCCGGGCCGCGCAACCGACGGACGGTGAAGCCGGTGCCCAGATGCGTCTCGACGACATCGCCCGGTTCCACGTCCTCGGGGACCTCCAGAATGCCGAGGTCGGACTCGAAGCGCTCGCCGGGGTCCAGCAGGTACTCGCGGTCTTCGTGGACGAAGAGGTACGCCACGTTACTCCAGTTCGTCGACCGCGTCCGCGAGGTCGCCGTCGTTGGCTTCAAGCGCCTCTCGCGCAGTGTCCTCGTCGACGCCGGCACGCATGGCGACGAGTTCGACGTCATCCTCGTCGACGCCGGAGCTGCTGTCGGTCTCGTCCGAATCACCCTCAGCCGCCGCAGCCGAGCCCTCACCGGAGCCGAGTTCGCGGCTCTCGGGCTCCCCGACGACCTGGTACGTTTTCTGGCCCTGGGCTTCCATGAGCTGGACCTCCGCGTCGTCGAAGACGAGCTCCTCGTCCGGGGTGCGGATAATTACTTCCTGCGCATCGATATCCTCCATGTCGATGCCCATCTGTTCCATCATCTGTTTCATCTTGCGCGGGTTCATCCCGCCGCCTCCGCCAAACATACGTAGGACTGGCGGGGCAGGGCAGAAAAGCGTAGCGACCCGGGCTCGGGCCGGAGTTCGTCGTGGTACCGGTCGGTCGACCGGTCGAAACCGGCACGCTCCCACGGCTTCGTAACGGTTCTAAGGCTCGGCCGTCCATCCCCGCCGTGTCACTGCTGTCCATCTTCGCCACGGCCATCCTCCCGGTCGTCGTCGTCGCTGCGGCCGGCTTCGCCCTCGGCCGGGTGAAAGGCACCGACCCCGACGCGCTCAACACCATCACGGTGTACGTCCTCGCGCCCGCGCTCGTACTTCATAGCCTGACCACATCGGCACTGGCCGGCGGCACGATTCTGAGTGTCGTCCTCGCTGTCGTGCTGTTCACCGCGGCGATGCTTCTCATCGCGGAGGGTGTCGGCCGCCTCACGGGGCACTCGGAACCGCTGCTCGGTGCGTTCGTCCTCGTCGCTATCTTTCCTAACACCGGGAACTACGGCATTCCGCTGGCGGATTTCGCTTTCGGCGCGATCGGGCGTAGTACGGCCGTCCTCGTGACCGCACTGCAGGGCGTGATGCTCTACACCGTCGGCATCTACATTGCCGCCCGGGGCAGCGGCGGCAGCCCGCTCGCAGACATGCGCCGCGTGTTCGGTGTGCCGCTCATCTATGCCGTTATCGTCGCACTTGCACTCCGATGGGTCGGTGCGGTGCCGCCCACAGACTCGACGGTGATGCAGACACTCGAACTGCTCGGCAACGCCTCGATTCCGGTGATGTTGCTCATTCTCGGCATCCAGCTATCGAACGTCGACGGGAACAGCGATTTCCGGTCAGTCGGCATCGCCAGCGCGTTGAAACTCCTGCTGGCTCCGGTGCTTGCGTTCGCCGCGGTGCTTGCCGTCGGATTCCAGAACCAGACGGTCGCGCGTGTGGTCGTACTCCTGTTGGCGACGCCGACCGGCGTGACGACGCTCATTCTCGTCGGCGCGTTCAGCCACGGGACCGGGGACCGCTCCCCGGGCGAACTCGTCAGCGCGACGGTGTTCCTGACGACCGTCGCCAGCGCGGTGACGGTGACGGTTCTCGTGTGGCTGCTGCAGTCCGGACTGCTGCTGTGATTACTCCTCCCAGTATATCCGTATCTCCTCAGCGGTGATGTCGACGTAGTGGTTCGAGCCGTTTCTGACCGCGAACCGGCCGATAGGCCGGTCTATGGTCCGGCTGGGGCCTCCCTCTACCCGGACAGTGATCGTGTATTCGCCGGTCGCACCGATCATCGGGTCATACTCGACTGACTCGCCGGCAGCCAGCGTCTCCGTCTCGTCCAGTACCGCCGTTTCGTTTCTCGTGATGGTGAGCGTGACAGTCTGCTCGCTGTCGGTATCGTTGTCGACGACAAACAGGATCGGGTCGTCTGGAGGGGGCGTTACTGTCGGCGTCGGCGTGTCCTGCCGTGTACTGGTCACTGCCGTTGTCGGCTGTTCCTGTGGCGTCGTTGTGGCTGTCGATGGTGTCGAATCGTCCGTCGACGTGTCGTCACCGGGCGCACTGCAGCCGGCGACTGGGGAGAGCGCGAGCGCGGCGAGGAGCGTTCGGCGGCGCATATCGCTCGTCTCGAAGGGAGCAGCAAATGCTTTCTGTCAGTCCTCTGCGCCCTGCCGGACCTTCACGGCCATCCCCGTCTCGAAGTCGTCCATGCCGCTACCGGGCAGTTCCGCGCGGCCGACGGCCAGTAGATAACCGTCCTCGTGGACGATGAGCGCTTCGTCGCCCGGACGGAGGGTGCTGTCGGCCGACTGGACGAACTTCGCGAAGGCGTTGCGGCCCTCGCGGATGAACGGCTCGCTCTCGTCGCCGACGACCACGCGGTGTCGCGGCGTGTCGAAGGCATCGAGGAGTCGGCTTCCGCCAGCGAGCCCGAGCCGAAAGCGCCCGTCGTCACCGTACGTGGCGACGCGGCCGTCCGTGGTATGGACCTGTCGCGGGCGGCCGGAGCTCGTGTGTGTTACGTCGAGGGCGTCAGCGCCGGCGAACAGCGCCGTCCCGCCACCGCCGCCGAACTGATAGTCGGCCGCGCGCCGGAGCCCACGGAACTCGTCGTCACTCATTGCCCGTGTTCGATGCCGGGCGATAAACCGCCTTTCGGTTCTGTCCGTGTCACCGTCCGGCGCATTATGAAATGAGAAGTGTGCCCGACCGTGGCTGCCCGAACCACGGCCGACCGAAATCGTGTGGCGATGTCGAATGCCACTCCCCCGGTCCGTTCCGAATCAACGGTCCGGCGCTATGGGTGACGGAGCCCCGAACCGGAATGCCGTTGGTTCGCTCCGTCAGTTGCCCCGGCCCGAGCACGCGGGGCGTGTGCCTCTGTATCCAATCCGCGGTCAGAGATCCGACCACGATGCCTGGAACTGCGGTGGGTCTCCGTCTCGCGTCTGTCCCGTGACGGCCAGCCGCGAGGGTGTACCGACAATCCTCAGCACGCTACAACGCGCCGTCTGTGACCCAACTGGTGGAGGGCACTACGAGGGGATGTATGTGCTGCTTCAGTGATGCAGGTGGGCTCCGAAGTACCGGGGTGCCGGGCTAGAGAGGTGGTGTATCTCGGGAGAGAACGTGAGCATTGATGCCTTGTCCCATACTTTCCTCCGTCGGTTTTGGGGAAATTTATACCGGATGACTTCCAAGTGAGGGGTGATATGGCTACAGACACGCGGAAAGTGATTCTGGGCGCGGCTCTGCTGGCAATCAGCACCGTACTCATTCTCGGTACAGGGGCGATCGACATCGGTATCCCGGCCGCTGCCGGAGCGCTGGCAGCGCTGGGGCTGGCCGCCGGAGCCCTCCTCGTTGGAACGTCAGAGGACGGTCGTCCGGTCTAACCGCCGGGAGAGTCTTTTGTTTCGACGGCAACCAAAACACGATTAGGTGTGACTCCGTCGAACTACAGAGAGCCGCTCCGGATACAATGGTTAGACCGGCAGGTGGGCACGGGGGTGGAGCGACCGCCCGAACACTGGTCCCGTTACAGCAGGAACCGGTCGGAATCGTCGCTCATATCGATAAACCCGTCAACGGCCGCTTTGAGGTCCTCCGAGGATGATTCCTCGAAGCCCATCGCTTCGACGCGACAGCCCTCGTGGCGGAGATACCGACAGACGCGAGCGAAGTCCCCGTCGCCGGTACAGAGCACCACCGTATCGACGTGATTCGCCAGCGAGACGGCATCGAGACTCATCCCGACATCCCAGTCGGCCTTCTTCGACCCGTCCTGGAACGTTTTGATGTCCTTGATTCGTGTCTCGAAGCCGATGTCGACCAGCGCTTCGAAAAAGGACTCTTCTTCGGGCGAATCCGCTCGGATGACGTATGCGATAGCGCGGGTCAACTCGCGGTCAGCGACGGCTTCTTCCAGTAGTGCGTCGTAATCGATGTTCCGCGAGTAGAGACTCCGGGCAGTGTGATAGAGGTTTTGCGCGTCGGCCAGTACGGCCACGCGTTGTCCCGGGTGTGAGACAGTCATACCCGGATTTTTCTCCCGGACTGGGATAGGTTTTCGGGGTTTGGAGAGCGGCCGGAGCATGTCGGACCGGCAGCCAGTCTGGCCGCAGCGAGACCGCTGACAGACCGTGGTATGGGTGAATGGCACCGGGTGTTTTTTATTATGGTCGGATTACAGAGCGACGTGAGTGTTCCATGACGGCTACGTGTGGGTACAGCCACGACGTCTCCGGCGAACGGTTCGATGATATCGACGGGGACAGGTGGGTCTGTCCGCGGGAGGCGCTGTCGGACGGTGAGCCATGTCTTTTCCATGCGAACCCGGACCACGTTGATGGGACAGCAGTGTGTGACCAGTTGCTCCAGGCAATCAACGAAGGGTCTGGACCGTTGCGCCTCATCGGAGCAAGCCTGGGTGGACTGGACCTCGATTACGCCGTGCTGGACGGGCCATCGAACCAGCCACTGGATTTGCGAGAGTCGACTATCACCGGGAGCGTGTCGCTCAGACACGCGACAGTTAAGATGCCGCTCCTGCTTCAGGGGAGCCACCTACACGGGACGCTGGACTTGGAGGACTCGGTGCTCACCCGACGTGTCGACTTCGGTGGCGCGACGCTCGCCGGGCGGGTCTCGTTTCGAATGGCGGATTTTCAGTCATGGCTCGACCTGGGCGGAGCGGAATTTCGCGGCCCCGTCTACGCGAGAGTAGCCCGCTTCCGGCGGGGCATCTACGGTGTCGATACGCTGTTTACCGACGCGGCTGACTTTCTCAACACCCGGTTCGACGACGTGGCCAACTTTTACCGGGCGACGTTCGAGTCCGGGGCTGTCTTCGACAGTTCGACCTTCACCAGCAACGCACAGTTCATCGAAGCGACGATAGACGCGCCGGCAGTGAAACTCGACTCCTCGAGTGGCAATCCGCGCTCCACGGCCGAGACACTCGGCGGTGTTGCACTGTCGATGAACAGCGTGACCTGTGAACGCGAATTCCGGCTTACCGATACCACACTGACCGGAGATATCACGTTTACCGGTAGCGACCTCGGTCGAGACCTCCGTACAGGTGGGTTGTCCACAGACGGGTCCGACATCGTCGTCGACTGCACCGGTACGTCGGTTATCAGCGGCGTGGTCGGTGGTGACGCCGAATCGGTAACGTACGATATGACTGAAGCAGCCGTTGGTGAGGTCGAACTCGTCGACAACACCGAATTTAGTATATTCTGCTTCGACGCCACGACCTTCGAAGGGTTCGATTTCAGTTCCTACAAGCGGGAACTCGCGGCCAACGACTGGCAACTACACGACGACGAGAGCGACTGGTCCCCTGAACAACTGGAGAATCTCTATCTCCGTGCGAAAAACGGAGCCAACGAGATAGGAGACAACCGGGCCGCTGCGGAGTTTTTTACCAGAGAGATGGACTACGTCCGTCGCGGCCACTGGCGGCGGATGGTCGAGACCTCGAGCCCGGTGACAGCGCTCAGAAGCGCCGGCAAGTGGATTTCCAACGTCAGCCTCAAGGTTTCCTGTGGGTACGGTGAACGGCCACTTCGACCCGTGTTTTTCTCACTCACCGTCATCATGCTGTTTGCGGGAGTGTACGGCGCGTTCGATGCCCCGATCACCTACACGAAGCCGCTCGGGTTCATCATCTTCAGTATCGTCAGTTTCGTTTCGATAATCCTTGGGCTCCCCGAGGCGGCTGGGACGCTACTGAGCTTCGTTATTGCCGTCGAAGCGTTCATCGGCGGATTCACCATCGCGCTGTTCGTCTTTACGCTCACACGTTCGATCAGTCGCTGAAGCGACGTTTCCGCCGGACGCGCTGTTGGACGAGAGCGCAAGCGCTAAGTCCCTCACGGTTGATCCAATAGATATGCGACGACGCGCCGCAACTTCGCCGGGACCGCTGACCGCTAGCCAGCGCGTCGTCTCGAAACCAAAGCGCAAACAGTCTTTCTGATGGCTCGTTGCGGGCGTAGCGACCCCGTCCCGGGCCGCCTTTTCGGGTATCGGCAGACCGGACAACCTAACCCACAGCGACACCACACACCCAGCAATGACAGCTATCGACTTCCGCGGCGTGTTCCCAGCGATGTGCACGCCGTTCCACCAGGACGGCAGTATCGACTTCGAAACCCTCCGAGAAGACGCCCAGCGGCTCGAAGCCGCCGGCGTCGACGGGCTCGTCCCCGTCGGCTCGACCGGCGAATCGGCGACGCTCTCCCACGATGAACACATCGAGGTCGTCGAGGCGGTCATCGATGCCGTCGACGACGTGCCAGTTATCGCCGGCTCAGGGTCGAACAACACCGAGGAAGCGCTGGAGCTATCCCGGCGCTCCGCCGAGGCCGGCGCTGACGCCCTGTTGCTCATCTCGCCGTACTACAACAAGCCCGAACAGCAGGGGTTCATCGACCACTACACGACCTTGGCCGACGCCATCGACCTGCCACAGATCGTGTACAACGTCCCGTCGCGGACGGGACAGAACATCGAACCGGATACCGCGGTCGAACTCGCCGAGCATCCGAACATCCGGGCCTACAAGGCTGCCAGCGGCGACATGGGACAGATTTCCGAGATCATCGAACGCACCCGGAACGAGGACTTCGCGGTGCTGTCCGGCGATGACGGCATGACGCTGCCGATGCTGTCGGTCGGTGGGACCGGCTGTATCTCCGTCTCGGCCAACATCGAACCGGAGCGCACCTGCGCGATGGTCGGTGCGGCGCTGTCCGGCGACTTCGAGCGCGCCTGCCAGATCCACCACGAACTCGGCCCGCTGTTCCGCGCGATGTTCGTCGAGACCAACCCAATCCCGGTCAAGGAGGCCATGCGGATCAGGGGCTACGGCCCGGCACACCTCCGCTCGCCGCTGACCCGATTGTCCGACGAGCACCTCGACCACTTGCGTGACGTGCTGGCCACGCTCGAAACCGAAGACCTCGAAGACGAGTACGCGGAGGCCGAGCGATGACGCGAGTGGCGGTCAACGGCATCACCGGGCAGATGGGTGGCGCCGTCATCGAGGCCGCCACCGATAGCGAGGTCGTGGTCGGCTTCGCAACCAGCGATGCGGAGACGGTCGATGGCGTCCCGGTCGCCTACCCAGCCGATGCCGCCGAAAAACTCCGGGAGTACGACGTAGACGTCGTGGTCGACTTCGCCGTCCCCGAGGGCGCGCTGACCGTCGCCGAGGCCTGCGTCGACGCGGGCGTCCCGATGGTCGTCGGGACCACCGGCTTCGAAGAGGACGGGCTGGCCCGCCTGAAAGACGCAAGCGAGGGCATTCCGCTGTTGAAGGCGACCAACTTCTCGCAGGGAATTCAAGTCCTCCAGCGCCTCGTCAGCGAGGCGGTCGCCACGCTCGACGACTACGACCTCGAACTCATGGAGACCCACCACAACCGCAAAGTCGACGCCCCGTCGGGGACGGCCAACAGCATCCTGGACGTGATTCAGGAAGAACGGGACGTCGAGCCGGTGTACGGCCGGGAAGGGCATGCCCCACGCGACCACGACGAAATCGGCGTGTTCGCCCGTCGGGCCGGCGACATCCGTGGCGAGCACGAACTCGTCCTGGCCGGCAACGACGAAGTCCTCTCGCTCTCACACCGGGCCGAAGACCGCGGCGTGTTCGCCGCCGGCGCACTCGACGCCGCGACGTGGGTCGTCGGCCGCGACAGCGGATGGTACGAGTTCGGCGACGTTGTAGACGCCTAAGCGAGAGCGCCAGGGTGACAGCGGAACGATTTTCTGCAGTGCTCCCCGCGGCAATTGGTTACGGTTTTAGACGACTCGGTGAACTACTGCACATATCGATACCAGTATTCGGAAGATATGAATATGTGATAATACACACTCGAACACCTCCCTCGATATTACGGTTAGCCTTATATGTCGGAATTGCTGAGTATCGTGTATGGCTACGAACCACCGCGTACAACTGCCAGCAACCGACTGCCCGCGATGTTCCAGTGAATTCGAAGCGACGGCCCCGCGAATCAGCATGTGCCAGGAATGCGGATACATTCCCGGGCGCGGGTCCGACTGAGCGCGGCACGCCCACCGGGATGAGTCTCAGTAGCATAGCCAACTCGAACCCCCGATAGGTAAGCCCCCGGCGTCGCAACCGGGAGGTATGAGTCTCGAAACCGACATCGACGACCTCTGGCAACGGAAACAGGACGGCCTGTCAGCGACCGACGCGACCGACGACCACCTCGCGGTCCTCGATGAATTCCTCGCAGCCTTGGAAGCCGGCGAGGTCCGCGCCGCGGAGAAGTCCGGCGGCGAGTGGGAGGCCAACGCCTGGGTCAAGCAGGGTATTCTGCTGAACTTCGGCCTGCGCGAGACCGTCGCCCGTGAGTACGGCGGCGTCGACTACCACGACGTGCTCCCGCTGCGGGAGACCGCGGATCTCGGCGACCGCGGGACCCGTAACACGCCGGACGGCACGACGATCCGCCGCGGCGCGTACCTCGGCGAGGACTGCATCATGATGTCGCCCTCCTTCGTCAACATCGGGGCGTACGTCGGCGACGGAACACTGGTGGACTCCTGTGACACCGTCGGCTCCTGCGCCCAGATCGGCGAGAACGTCAAGCTCGGCGCGAACACGCTCATCGGCGGCGTCCTCGAACCGGTCGAGAACGCACCGGTCATCGTCGAGGACGGGGTGTCGCTGGGCGCCGGCTGTCGCGTCACCAGCGGCTTCGTCGTCGGCGAGGGCTCGATTGTGGGTGAGAACACGCTCCTGACACCGCGTATTCCCGTCTACGACCTCGTCGAGGACGAGGTACTGTACGGCGAACTGCCGCCGGAACGGCGCGCGTTCCAGCGCTTCGTCGACTCCTCGGTCGGCGAGAACGACCTGATTCCCGGCGGGGCGTACAAGCCCGCTGTGGTGGCGACCGATGTCGAGGAGGAGACGCTGGAAGCGACGGAGCGGGAAGACGCGCTTCGGGAGTAGCGAGGAAGCGACCGTAGGGAGCTTCCTCGACGGAGCGGCGACCAGCGGGAGCCGTGGAGTAGCGAGGCGCCACGCGCCTCGAAAGCGAGCGGGGAACGGAGTGACCCGCGAGCAGCGAGGAAGCGACCACGGGAACCCGCGAAGCACGAGGAGAGCTGAAACCTGATTCTCACGGGTAATTGACGCTAGCGACCCTGTAAGGCCACGTTACCGACGCTACACTATCGGCTGTTATTTGGTACCATGGAACAAGCATATTCGTATGGGCCAGCAACACGCTAGCTCTCGCGTTGCGAACCTGATGCAGTTCAGATGGGCCGCCGGAGCAGTGAGCGGGCTGGGTGCTGGTATCGGTATGGGAGTCGTCTTTCATGCGGGCGCGAACCTCATGCCCTTTATCGGGGCGCTGTACGGGTGGCCCACGGTCGTCGGTGGGTGGGTCGTCCACCTGGTGAACAGCGTCTTTGCCGGGCTGCTGTTCGCGGTTGTCATCTCTCGGCCGATTCTGCGAGAACAAACGACCTCAACGGCGGAGACGGTGGCCGCTGGGGTCGTGTACGCGGCCGCTATCGGCCTGGTTTCGACGGGTATCCTGTTGCCGGTCTCGATGAATACCCTCGGCGTCCAGTCGTTCCCGGAGCCACTGGTGCCGCTACCGGGGATGTTCGGGAGCTTCCTCGTTATCGTCTCGGTCGGCGTCGCACATCTGGTGTACGGACTGTTACTTGGGACAGTGTACGCCGCGGTCAAGGGCTATCAAGTCCCGGATCTAATTATGACTGAGGGGTAGCCGACGGTGGCGTGTCGCCCGGTTTTCAGACCGCGGTGGTGTCACCGCCGGACTCGTCAAGTGTCGTTTGTCGCCCCTCTGCGGAGTTCCCACGGCGCTGGTAGGACTCCCTGAGGGTAAGCGCCAGCGCGCCGAGGCCAAGTAGCAGCGCAAGCAGTTCGAACACCCATCCGACAACCGGGACCGCACCGAGGATTGCGAACCCGATGAGGCCAACAGCCAGCGCGAGCCAGCGGTTGTCACGGTCGGCAAGCGAGAGCGCCCACACTCCGACGGCGAACTGGCCATACACGGTGGCGACCCAGAGTGTAACCCCGAACGCGACAGCACCGACGAGCGACAACGGAATGCCCACGATGGTAATCAAGAGGATAACGAGGACAAACGGTACCGCGATGAGCGTCAGGATGCCGACACCGCCGGCTGTCGCCGGACTTTTGACGATACGGTCGGCGACGCGTGACGAGAACGATGGAAAGACCGCAAGGAGGAGCGCGCCGAGCAGGAAGTTCGCGAACAGGCCGTAGACGACGCCGACCCACGAGGGAAGCGTGAACTGGTCGGCGTTCGGGCCGGTATCGGCACCAATGCTGTCGTCTTGGACGACGCTTCCGCTGACGGAAGCTCCGGGGTCGCGAGTGAACGACGCGGCATCGTACCAGAAATCACCGCCGACTGACGCTGTCGGTCCGAGAACGAGTTCCTCCGCGCCGGCAGTGACAGAACCGTCGACGGTTCCGTGGACAGCTGCGTAACCGGCACCCACGTCGAGGTCCCCGCCGATCTGTGCCGTTTCGCCGATTTCGACCGTGCCGCCGCCGACGCTCACGTCACCGATGACAGTTCCATCGATGCGGACGGTCCCCGCCGCAGCCTCGATATCACCGCCGATGTGACCGGTTTCGGTGACGTGGACTGTCCCAGCGACTGCGGCGATATCACCGGTTACCGTTCCACGGACGATTACCGTCCCAGCAACCCCTTCGATGCTGTCGTACGTCTCGTCAGGGCCAACGACAATCGTCCCGGCCGCGCCCTGGTACGACTGCGCAGCGGCGACGCCGGTCCCGAGTGAGAGGACGACGGCAAACGCTACCAGCAAAGCGACGAACCGCGGCCCACCCTGTGAGGCTGTGGTGACCATACGCCCTCCACTGTTGGAAGTGTAATAAACATGTACTGATACAGCAATAGACAGGACTGAGCGGCCGTTTCGGATCCGTCAAACCCGTATGGGGTTTCGTCCGACGTGACCGACAGGCGGTCTGAGAATACGGGGAACAGACCGTGAGTATCGAAGCGGAACCCTTGTTAGCCGCCGACGCTGTGGTTTCCCCAATGAGCCACGACTCGCCGCCGGTCCGCCGCCTCGCGGACTGGGACCACGAGCGCCTGGAGGCGGTGGCTGCCGAACACGGCACGCCGCTGTACGTCGTCGACCTCGACCGCGTCGCCAAGAACTACGAGCGGTTCGCCGCGGCGTTCCCCGACGCCCACGTGATGTACGCCGCGAAGGCCCACACCGGGCAGGCTGTCCTCTCGAAGCTACTGGAGACGGGAGCCGACATCGAGTGTGCGGCCTGGGGAGAACTCCAGCGAGCCATCGACGCCGGCGCGGACCCGGACACGCTCCAGTACACGGCCGTCAATCCGCCCGATCACGACCTCGATTACGCCGTCGAACTGGCCGCCGAGAACCCCGGCCTGACGATTACAGCGGGTGCGCGGGACACCTTCGACCGTCTCGAAGAACGAGGCTACGACGGTCGAGTCGCCATTCGGATCAATCCCGGCATCGGAACGGGCCACCACGAGAAAGTGGCGACGGGGAAAGACGCCAAGTTCGGCATCCCCTACGATGAGGTGCCCGAAGTCGCGGCCGACGTGCGCGAGCGCTTCGATCTCGTCGGCCTGCACGCCCACGCCGGCAGCGGCGTTCTCCACGACGACTTAGACGACCACTGCCGAGCCATCGCCAAGGTCGCCGACATGGGCCGAGCGGTCATCGCCGACGGCGCAGAGCTGGACTTTGTCGATTTCGGCGGCGGCTTCGGCGTGCCGTACCGAGAAACTGTCGAACCGTTAGACATGGAGATCGTCGGCGAGAAGGTCCGCGACGCCGTCGGTGACCTCGACGCGCAGGTCAAACTCGAACCCGGTCGCTACGTCGTCGCCGACGCCGAACTGATTCTGACTGAGGTCAACACGATCAAGGAAACGCCCGCAGCGACTGTCGTCGGCGTCGACGCCTCGCTGGCGACGCTCATCCGACCGGCGATGTTCGGCTCGTACCACCCGATTCGGAACGTCACCGCACCGGAGCGGGCGGCTGAGCCCGTGTCGGTCGGTGGCCCCTGCTGTACGAGCGCCGACGTGTTCTGTACCGACCGCCCCGTCGCCCGGCCCGAGCGGACCGACCTGCTCGCCATCGGCAACGCCGGCGCGTACGGCTACGAACTGGCCAACCAGTTCCACTCACAGCCCCGGCCGGCGGAGATCGCCTTCGAGGGCGGCGAGACGCGGGTCGTCCGCGAGCGCGAGACGCTGGCGGACGTGACCCGCATGGAACAGTAATGGCGTTCGACATCCCCTCGTTCCACCGGCAGGCCGTCGAGACGCCGTCACACGAGCGCGTCGACGACATGCGCTCGCTGCTGGTCGACACGCTCGAAGACGCCGGCGAGTACCCGGAGATAGACGACCTCGGTAACGTCGTCGTGTCCCGTGGCGATACCGACGGGACCCATATCCTGCTCAACACGCACATAGACACCGTGCCGCCGCATCTGCCCTACGAGCGGCGGACGGAGCCGCCGGGGCCGGACGAGACTGTCGATGGAACCGGCGGCGATGGGGACGGCGACATCATCTGTGGCCGCGGGGCCTGTGACGCGAAAGGCCCGCTTGCGGCCCTCCTCGATGCGTTCCTTACCGTGTCGCCCGACGACGGTCGGGTTACGCTGGCGATCTCAACCGACGAGGAGACGACACAGACCGGCGGCGCACACCTCGCGGACACCATCGACGCCGACGGCTACATCGTCGGCGAGCCGACCGGCCTGGACGTCTGTACGGCCGCCCGCGGCCAGTTCGAGGGGACCGTCACCATCCACGGCGAGAGCGCCCACGCCGCCGACCCCGGCAGTGGCCACAACGCGATCCGGGCCGCCGCGCCGGTACTGCAGGCGATGGAGTCGTATGACGACAAGAAAGGCCCCGGCGAACACGAGACGCTCGGCTACCCCATCCTCACCCCGTCGATGGTGGAGGGCGGCGAGGCGACCAATCAGGTCCCGGCCGAATGCACTATCACGTTCGACCGGCGGAGCGTCCCGCCGGAGACCAGCGAGTCCTTCTGTGCCGACCTGCAGGCCCACCTCGAACAGTGGCTCCCGGAGTCGATGGGCCTCACCGTGGCCCTCATCCGCCCGGATACGCCGTTCCCAGAGGCATTCGCGACCGACACCGACGCAGAGCTGGTCCGCACGTTGCAGGAAGCAAGCGGCGGCGGGGTCCGGCAGTTCGGGGCCGCGACGGAAGCTTCGTATTTCGCGAGCAACGGGCCGACCGTGGTGTTCGGTCCCGGCGACCTGAGCGACGAGATGGGTGCTGTCGCCCACTCGAAACGCGAGTACGTCCGGCCCTCGGAGGTTCGGACGGCCGCGCGAGCCGTGCGGGAGACGGTCGAACGGCTGGTCTGAGTCGGAAAGTCACGACCTACGCCGACCGCCGCTGGACGAGATCAGAGAGCGCCGTCGTCGCCTCCTCGTCCGTCACGGTCTCGAACTTCTCGTAATAATCCGCGGTGGCCTGGAACGCCGCCGGTTTCAGCGGGACGACGACGTCGTCGGCCCACCGCTGTACCTCGTCGAGCACGTCCGGCGGCGCGACGGGGGCGGCGGCGATGACCTCGTCGGCACCGGCTTTTCGCAGGCGCTGGGTGGCGACGCGCATCGCCGCACCCGTCGGAATCCCGTCGTCGACCAGCAGGACCCGCTTGCCGGCCACGTCGAGCGGCCCCCACGTCTCGCCGTAGTCGACCGCTCGCGCCTCAACGGTGTCGCTCGCGTGCGTCTTCGCCTCCTGAACGTACTCCCAGTTCACGTCCAGAAACCGCATCATCGGGCTGTTGATCCACGAAAATCCGCCCGGCGCGACGGCCCCGATAGTCAACTCCGGGTGGTTCGGGGCCCGTATACGCTGTATGACGATGACATCCATCAGGAGCCCAGTCTCGTCGGCGACCACGTTGCCGACGGGAACGCCGTTCGGTGCGAGCGCGACGACGACGTCGCCGACGGCATCCCGCCGGCGCAGCGCCGCCACGAGCTGTTGCGCCGCGTCCGAGCGGTCTGTGAACATATGACACTATATGGAATCGCGCATCCTAACCATTCCGATTGGTAGTGTCCGTGGCTGGCCGCCCGGCGAGCGGCTGACCGCACGTTCCGTTCAGTCCTGCGGTACCGGTTGATCCGGCTCCTGCCCGAGGTCCAGCGTCTCCTCGACCTGTGTATACGTCAGAACGAGACCGACAAACGCGAGCGCGGCACCGGCAGTGAAGGGCGTACTGAACGACCCAAAGTTGTACAGCAGTCCCGACGCCAACGGGCCGATAGCGACGCCGAGGCCGAACGCCATTGTCAGGACAGACAGCGTCGTCCCGGACCCGCGCGCGCCGGCGAGGTCTCCGGCGAGTGCGAGCGACGGGGCGAACACGAGCGCGACGGCGATGCCCTGGACGAACCGCGCTAGAAGCATGAGCCACGGGCCTGTCACGACACCCTGTGCGAACACCGACGGGACGAGGATGACGAACCCGGCGACGATGAACGGCCGCCGGCCGAACCGGTCGCTCGCTCGGCCGATAGGCACCTGAAAGACGACGTTCGCGATGACGACGGCGGCGAACTGAACACTGAAGAACAGCGTCGACTCGTCCAGCCGCATCCGAATCGGCCCTTCGAGCGTGGCGAACAGCGCGATGGTGGTCGCCATCATGAAGGTGCCGACGCCGAGCACGAACACCGAATCCAGCCCATCACCCTCCCGGTCCAGAACCGCTATCGAGAGGTCCTTGCTCGCCTCGGCATCGACCGGTGGGTCCTTGATGAGCGCCCACACGAGGACGAAGCTCACGACAGCGCCCAGCACGGCGATAGCGAAGGCGGCGGTGAAGCCGGATATCGCGGTGCCAGCGAACCGGTAGGTCACCACCTCGTTCGCGGCGAGTCCGCCGGTGATGACGACGCCGGCGATTATCGGCCCGAAGCCGAAGCCGATGAGCCGGAAGGTGTTGAACACGCCGAAGTTCCCGCCCCGCTCGGCGTCGCTGGCGGCGTAATCGTTGACCAGTGCGACCGTCGCCGGGATCGTGAACGCCGCCCCGAGGCCCTGGAACGCCCGCGCGGCGAGGACTGTCCAGTACGATGAGAGGAACGGGTAGGCCGCACTCCCGATAGCGAACAGCACCAGTCCGGTGAGGACGAATATCCGCCGCCGCCCGGTCCGGTCCGAGAGCCGCCCGGTGAAAGGCTGGCCGAAACTGTTCAGCAGGCCGAACAGGGAGAGCACCAGGCCGATGAGCGTCTCGGTCTGGAGCGTGAACCCGAGCACCTGTTCGCCGACGATACCCGCGAGCGACACCTGCCCGCTGGCGATGTACAGGGGGAGGACGATGATGAGAAACGAGTTGCCCAGCGCGTCCGCCATCCGGGCGAACGCGAGCGTCAGGACTCGCGTGTCAGTGCCGAGGACCATCTATCACTGACGACGACGGCCACACTCCTGATAGTTGTGTTCGGCGCGGGGGACGTGCCGACCCCGAAACAGCGTCGTCGGGGTAGCGACCCTCAGATGCCGTCGGCCTGCTGCTCCGCGATGCCCGTGTAATCGGTCGGCATCAGCGCTTCCAGTTCGGCCCGTACCTCGTCGCTCACGTCGAGGTCGGCGAACATGTCGTGGAAGTCCTCGATGGAGACTTCGCGGCCCCGGGTGGCCTTCTTCACCTGCTCGTAGGCGTCGGCGTACCCCTCGCGGCGGAGGATCGTCTGGACGGCCTCGCCGATGATTTCCGGCGTGGCGGCCAGGTCGTCGGCCATCACCTGCTCGTTGGGGACGACCTTCGCCAGCCCGTTCTGGCACTTGCTGTAGCCGATGAGACAGTGGGCGAAGGCCGCTCCGATGTTGCGCTTGACCGTCGAGTCCGAGAGGTCCCGCTGGAGGCGGGAGTTCGTCACGTAGTCGCCGAGGAAGACCAGGTCGGAGTTCGCCTTCGAGAGGTTCCCCTCGCTGTTCTCGAAGTCGATGGGGTTGACCTTGTGGGGCATCGTCGAGGAGCCCGTCTCACCCTCGACGGCCTCCTGCCCGAGGTAGCGGTCCGAGACGTACAGCCACACGTCCAGATCGAGGTCCAGCAGGATATTGTTCGCACCCCGGAGCGCGTCGAACAGGACCGCGAGGTCGTCACAGGGGTTGACCTGCGTCGTCAGCGGTTCGTGTGCCAGGCCGAGGTCGCCGACGAAGGATTCGGCGAACGTTGGCCAGTCCACGTCGGGGTAGGCGGCGACGTGGGCCGCGTAGGTTCCCGACGCACCGGCGAGCTTTCCGGAGAGGTCATCTGCGGCACGCTCCACGCGGCCGATGGCCTGGCCAAGCCGGGACGCGTAGACGGCCATCTCCTTGCCGAACGTCGTCGGCGTCGCGGGCTGGCCGTGGGTGCGCGCGAGCATCGGCACGTCAGCATAGGTGTGAGCCATCTCCACCAGCGTATCCCGAATCTCGCGGAGTTCGGGTACCAGCACCTCCTCGGCGGCGGGCTTGACGAGCAGCCGCTGGGCGAGGTTGTTCACGTCCTCGCTGGTCAGGCCGAAGTGAATCCAGTTGGCGGCGTCGAGGTCGTCGGGCATACCCAGCCGGATGAAGTACTCGATGGCCTTCACGTCGTGGTTGGTCGCCGCGTACTCACCGTAGCCCTCGGTTTCGAGCTGTTTGACGACGGTCGCGTCCTCGTCGTCGAACTCCTCGTACAGCGCCCGGAGCGTCGCGCGCTGGCCGTCGTCGATTGACAGCGGCGTCGCATCCAGGTCGGCAAGCGCGATGAGATACTCGACTTCGACTTCCACGCGGGCGCGCATCAGCGCCCGCTCGCTGGCGTACGGGACGAGCGGTTCGGTGTAGCGGGCGTATCGGCCGTCGAGCGGCGAAACGGCGGCCAGTGGCCCTCTCTCGGTCATACCCGAGTGTGCGCGGGAGGCGCGAAAAAGCGTGTCGTTCTCCGGCAACCGCGACGCGGTGGGGTTGCGACGCGTGGTGTGGCGACAGGAAGGGCGGAGAGCAGGGGTGCGGGTAAAAAAGGGGTGCGTCGTTAGTTGCTGAACTCGTTGCAGACCGGGATACCGACTGTGTTGTAGTCGCTCATCGCGGCCAGTTCGTCGGGCACCTGGTGGATGTCGACCGTGTCCTCGACCAGCGCGGTCGGGTCGAGTTTGCTCGATTCGACCATGTCCAGCATTTCGCTGTACCGCGACGGCTGGAGGCCGAGTGACCCCTTGAAATCGATTTCTTTGGCGACGAACTCGTCGGTCGGGAGCGACACCATCCCCTCCTCCTCGCTGGTGGTCAGTCCGATCTGGACGTGCGTGCCGCCTTTGCGGAGCGAGTTCACCGCGTTCTGACAGGTCGTCGCAATACCGAGGGCGTCTGCGGACACGTCGGCCCCGCCGTCGGTGATGTCTCTGACCTCCTTTGCGGGGTCGTCGACCTCCTGTGCGTTGACGGTGGCGACAGCGCCGAGGTCTTCCGCGCGCTCCAGTTTCTCGTCCATCAGGTCGACTCCGATGACGTTGCCGCCGAGGGCGTTCGCGATGTGGACCGCCGAGAGCCCGATGCCACCGCAGCCGTGGATGACCACGTCGTCGCCGGCACTGACCGGTGCGCGGTGGGCCATCGCGTGGAACGAGGTCATGAACCGACAGCCCATGCCGGCGGCCGACTCGGCGTCGATACCGTCCGGGAGCGGAACGGCGTTGAGGTCGGCGTTGGGAATGTGGACCTCCTCGGCGAACGCGCCGGGGGCCTGATTCATGAACCCGAGGCCGATGTGGTTCTCACAGATGTTTTCGCGCCCGTTCCGACACAGATCACAGCTCCCACAGGCGAAGTTGAACGGGATGGCGACCTCCTGTCCTTCCTCGATGTTTTCGACATCCTCGCCGACAGAGACGATTCGGCCTGTCGGCTCGTGGCCGAGGACGTGTGGCGGGTCAGGCCGGTAGCCGAACCAGTCCCAGTCCCCCTGCCAGCAGTGCCAGTCGGACCGACAGATACCGCAGCCGATGACCTCGGCGACAGCACCGTCCGGCTCTGGCTCGGGGCGTTCGACGTCCTGTACTGTCAGCGGTTCTTGAAACTCCTCCAGTAGTACTGCTTGCATTACAGGAGAAACATAGAATATCTCACTAATGAGAATTATGATTTCTCGTTTATATTATGGTGGTGGCCTGAAACCCTCAGTATCCCCAGTATAGAGGGGAAGTTTAATATTGCATGATATATCAGATTAGTTATTAAATAACTACTGAGTTCCGAGAGTGATAAACGATCCTACATATGATAGATGGCTCTGCGTCTGGCCGCGATGACTGGGAGAGATGGGCAAGAAACGAGCCGGCGGAGCAATCGCTCAGTTTAGCCAACCGTAGTCGCCCTCGGCGTCGCCGAAGCGGCCGTCCGGCGGATCGAAGCGGTAGAGGTCCTGGCCGAGCGCGGCCCACGCGAGGCCGTAGACGGTTGCCGTCGCTGGCTGGAGTTCGAACCCGAGGAACGCGACGGTCCCGAATCCCAGCAACACGCCCAGCCAGGGTGGCTGGATGCGAGTCCTGACGAGGCCGGCCGCGACCAGTATCGACCCGCTGACCAGCACGAGAACACCGATTCCGATGACCGCCTCGCCGCCACCATTGAGGAGGCGAATTAGTTGTCCGGCCGCGAAGACGAGGCCGCCGACTACGCCGACCCACGCACCGATTGTCCCGGGCCGTTTCATCCGCGCACCGTAGAACTCCTCGATGGCGTAGTGGCCGGCTACGATACCGAGTGCTGAGACGACGATTCCGGCCAGGATGGGCGTGTTCGTGGCATTCTGACCGGTCGTGGACAGCGCCACGGCCCAGCCGATCCAGACGACACCACCGACGGCGGCGACCACGCCCGCACGCTGACACCGTAGCTTCGCCATACGGGCGAGTTGGCGGCGGGCTACAAATGCGCACCGCACCGCGGACGCACAGTGTGTCCCGGTCGCACGCAACAGGCCAGCCGGGGGTTTCGCAACAACTTTGCACGGGCCGGTCCGTCGGTTCCACATGAAACTCGCCGGTATGGCCAGCAACCGCGGCCGAAACCTCATGAACATCGCGGACCGCGCCCCGGGCGGGGCATCCTTCGCCGTCGTCCTGACCAACGATGCCGACGCGCCGGTACTCGAAGCAGCCGCCGAGCGCGGGATCCCGACTGAAGTCGTCGAGTGCGACGAGAACGAGCCGCGCCAGTCCCACGAGGAGCGGGTCCTCGACGCCCTCTCGGAGTACGATTTCGACCTCGTCACGTTGGACGGCTACATGCACGTCCTCAGCGAGACGTTCCTGGACGAGACACCGACCGCGTTGAACATCCACCCGAGCCTGCTACCGAACTTCGCCGGGGCGAACGCCCACGAGCAGGTCCTCGACGCCGGTGTGAAGGTCACCGGTTGTACCGTCCACGTCGTCGACGAGAGCGTCGACGGCGGCCCAATCGTCACGCAGGAACCCATCCCCGTCTTCGAAGGTGACGACGAGGACAGCCTCAAAGAGCGCGTGCTCTACGAGGGTGAGTTTACCGCCTACCCGCGCGTCATCGAGTGGTTCGCGGAGGACCGCGTCACCGTCGACTGGGACGAGAGCACGGTCTCGGTGGACGGCGACGACGGCGGCGACTTCCCCGCCCGCCGCATCGTCTCTGACGACCTCGCCACCGGCCTGCGCTACGGGGAGAACCCCCACCAAAGCGCCGCGCTATACACCGACACGACTGTCTCCGAGGCCAGCGTCGTCCACGCCAACCAGCTCAACGAGGGCGCGAAGGCGCTGTCGTACAACAACTACAACGACGCCGACGGCGCGCTGAACCTCATCAAGGAGTTCGAAGAGCCTGCCGCCGCGGTCATCAAACACACAAACCCGGCCGGCTGCGCGACCGCCGACTCCGTGGCCGACGCCTACGAGAAGGCGCTGTCGACGGACCCGATGAGCGCCTTCGGCGGCATCGTCGCGCTGAACCGCGAGTGCGACGCCGCCACCGCCGAGCAGATTATCGACTCGTTCAAGGAAGTCGTCGTCGCGCCCGGCTACACCGACGCTGCCCTGGACGTGCTCTTCGAGAAAGATAATCTCCGGGTGCTGGACGTAAACGAGAACTTCGAAGTCACCGACAATCTCACCGAGAAGCCCCTCGTCGGGGGCCGACTGGTCCAGGAACGGGACACCCAGCACCTCTCGGCCGACGACCTTGAAATCGTCACCGAGCGCGAGCCGACCGACGAGCAGGTCGAGTCGATGCTGTTCGCCTGGCACACGCTCAAACACGTCAAGTCCAACGGTATCCTCTTCGCCGACGGGACGGAAACGGTCGGCATCGGGATGGGACAGGTGTCCCGGGTCGACGCCGTCCGACTGGCCGCGATGAAGGCCGACGAACACGCCGAGGGGAAGGACGCGGAGGGGGCCGTGATGGCCTCGGACGCCTTCTTCCCGTTCCCGGACGGCATCGAGGCGGCCGCCGACGCCGGCATCGAGGCCGTCATCCAGCCTGGCGGTTCGAAGAACGACGAGAGCGTCATCGAGGCCGCGGACGAACACGACATGGCGATGGTGTTCACCGGCCAGCGGTCGTTTAGACACGATTGAGCGATAGCGAAAGAGTGTCTGAACCTCGATAGACGAGTGGCACGAGTCTATCGGTGGTTCCGCCACGACTGACAGCGGGCTTTTTCCGAGGCTTCTCCGGGCTGACTGTCTGCAACGAAAGAGGTTTTTCGGAGGCTTCTGAACCCGCTCCCGATGGCAAACGACAACGACAGGGAGGAGGCTGTCCGCGACGCCGTGGACGTGTCTCGGAGCGGCGCACCGGCGGGTGGCAGCGTCATCCGGGACCGGTTCTCCGCCGACGAGATTTTCCAGCGTATCATCGTCGCGGCCGACGAGGAGGTGACGGTCGGAACCCGCGAACTGTTCTTCGCCGGCATCGCGGGTGGGTTCGCTATCACGGTGACGTTCATGCTGTACGCGTCGCTGTACGCGAAAACCGGCGGCGACCCGATACTGAGCGCGCTGCTGTACCCGCTCGGGTTCGTCTTCATCATTCTCGGGGACTATCAGCTCTACACCGAGAACACGCTCCCGCCGGTGGCGCTCGTCCTCGAACGGCTGGCGAGCCTCCCGTCGCTGCTCCGTATCTGGACCGTCGTGCTGGTGTCGAACGTCTTCGGCGGGATGCTCGGTGCGCTCGCACTCGCGACGACCAACGTCCTCTCGGCCGACGCGGCGGGGGCCGCCGCCGGCTTCGCCCAGAAAGCCATCGAGACCTCCCAGCTAACGCTGTTCTCGAAGGCGGTGTTCGCCGGCCTCATCGTCGCCGGCGTCGTCTGGGTCGACTACTCGCTGCGGGACAGCATCTCCCGGCTCGTGTTGATTTACATCGCCTTCCTGGCGATCCCCTTTGGGAACCTCTATCACGTCGTCGTCTCCGCGACGGAGATGTTCTACCTGGTGTTCATCGGCGAGCTGGCGCTGTCTGTCGGCCTCTGGCAGTTCGTCCTGCCGGTGCTCGTCGGTAACTCCGTCGGCGGCGTCGTGCTCGTGACCGTGGTCAACTACTTCCATACGACCGAACGACGGCTCGAAACAGCGCGGGAGGAAGGCTCCAAGCGCCAGCTCACAATCCGGGAGTGGATCTGGGGCGGGTGGTCCGCCTCCGGCCGCTCGTACGTGCCGGCGACCGACGAGATTCCCCGAAGCGATCCGGAGTCGCGAGAAGAAGAGCCCTGACACAAACCATTTCAACGCCCTCCGGCTATCGTTGGTGTGAACTGGGTGAAAGATAACCGCCTGCTGCTTCTGTTTGCTGCCGTCGTGCTGACGACGCTGGGGGCTGTCGGGCTGGGAATCGTCGGTGTCGTCGCGACGGTCGGGGCGCTTCTCGGCGGCGGCGCGGTCGTCCAGACCTTCGGCGCGTTCCTGCTCGGGACGCTGTTGCTCGTTGGCGTCGACGTCGTCTTCTCGGTCGCGCTGGTCCGTGCGCTGGCCCGGCGGGCGTCGGTGCCGAAGAGCCAGCGCGTCGCTGGTGGGCTTGCACGCCTCGAATCAGTCGTCCCGCCGCTCGCGTCGCTCGGCCTCTCGGACGTGTTCGCACCGCCGGAGCCGACAGTCGAGGAGCGACACGAGGCGTTGACGCGCCGGTACGTCGAGGGAGAGCTCTCCGAGGCCGAGTACGAGCGGGAACTGCAAGCGCTTCTCGGCGAGGCCGAGGACCCGGGTTCCGAACTGCTGAACGCCGTCGACATGGAGACCGGCCCGTCGCGGCACACTGCTTCCGACGCCGAGTACGAACCGGCCCGGGAATAACACTGAGCGGGTTTTACATGGTCGCCCGACGACAGGTCGAATATGGAGGTACCCACGTTTCTCGAAGTCGAGGTGGAGCGGGACGCCGTCGCCTCGGCGCTCGACGCCATCCCCGGCGTCGCCGTTGCCGACGACGCCACTGCTGTCCCATCACCGGAACCAGCGGGCCCGGACGGAGCCGACGGTTCCGGGCCGGGTCTAACGGACCGCCTCAAGTCGCTGTGGCGACAGTGGGGACTGCTCGGCACGGGGCTGTCCCTCATCGCACTCGGCGCGGCGACGGCCGGACTCTGGTGGTACCGACGCCGCAACGCTGACCGAACCGATGTCGGGAGCACCGACGAGGACGCGTCTGAATGGGCTACAGGAAGTCCGGGCGAGACGCCGCCGCCAGCCGAACCGGCTGTTGAACCGACATCGCCAACCGACACTGACTTCGAGCCGACAGCACCGGCGGAAGGTGCCGACGAAACGCTGACTCCGGAGGCGCAGGAAACGGCGCTAGCCTCGGAGATGCCACAGACTGAGCCTGGGTACCGACGGCAGGACACCGGGGGAGATACCGAGCCGGCTGGCGTTGCCGAGTCAGAGACCACGGCGGAGACTCTGGAGCAAGAGCACGATGAAGCGGACACGGACGAACGACCTGAGGCGAAGATCGACCCGGCACCGCTGGTGGGTGCCGCGTTCCTGGTTCTTTCGAGCGCGCTCGGGCGGTGGGCCACGCGTGACCGCACCAACCAGCCGTAATTGTCGCCGGCGGGCCAGTAGGGGGCCAGTTGGGTGAGCGGGCTGTTCGGGGCGTCTTCGCGCCGGACACGCGCAACAGTCCGACAGGCTAAAGCGAGCGGCTCCGATAGCCCGACCATGGAGTTCCACGAGGCCGCGAACTTCCTCTTCGAGTTGCGCCGGTTCGCCTCGCGACCCGGTACTGATGCCACGCAGGACCTGTTATCGTCGCTCGATGACCCACAGGAGGGGCTTCGCTGCGTCCAGATTGCGGGGTCCAACGGGAAGGGGTCCACAGCGCGGATGGTCGAACGAACGCTGCGGGAAGCAGGCCTCGATGTCGGACTGTACACCTCGCCGCATCTCGACGACGTGCGCGAGCGAATCCGTATCAACGGCCGGAAGCTCTCCGAAGCCGCCCTCGTCGAGTTCGTCGAATCGGTCCGGGCGTACGTGACCGAGCAGGGCGCGGCCAACGATTCGCCCACCTTCTTCGAGACGATGACCGCGATGGCGCTGTGGGAGTTCGACCGCCAGGACGTCGACGTCGCGGTTCTGGAAGTCGGTATCGGCGGCCGGTACGACGCCACGAGCGTCGTCGACCCGGTCGCAAGCGCCGTCACGTCCGTGACGCTCGAACACACCCACATCCTGGGCGACACCGTCGAGGAAATCGCCCACGACAAGGCCCACGTCGCCCCGGACGGCAATCCGCTGGTGACCGGGACGACTGGAGATGCGCTCGCGGCCGTCCGCGAGGCCGCCGACGATGTGGTGACTGTCGGGAGCGCCGTCGAGACAGCTCAGGGGGCGTCCGGGAACGAGGCCGACGTAACGGTGAACTACGGCGGTCGTGAGGGCCTTGAGGGGTCGGTCTCGGTCGACGGTCCCGACTGGAGCGTCGATACCTACCTCCCGCTGCTTGGCGCACACCAGGCACAGAACGCCGGGATCGCGGCCACGCTGTGCCGGCAGGTCGCGGACGTCTCACAGACGGCCCTCGAACGCGGCCTGCGCAACGCCCACTGGCCCGGTCGGTTCGAGGTGATGAACGAGTCGCCGCTGGTCGTCCTCGATGGGGCACACAACCCAGGAAGCATCGAGCGCACCGCGGAGACGCTGGCCTCGTTCGACTACGACGACCTCCACGTCGTCGTCGGCGCGATGGTCGACAAGGACCACGGGCGCATCGCCGCGGCGCTGCCGGACCCGGACCACGTCGTCGCCTGCCAGCCCGACGTCGACCGGGCGGAGTCCCACCAGGTTGTCGCGACCGCGGTTGAGAACGCGACCGACGCCAGGGTCGAGACGCGCCACGACGTGGCTGGGGCGCTCGGCATCGCGCTCGACGCCGCAGAACCCGGAGATGCGGTCCTCGTGACGGGGTCGCTGTACGCCGTCCGGGAGGCCCGCACGCGCTGGTCGCGATCGCTGGTCCCCAAACAGGTCGACTCGCTGGCCGAGGCCCGCGAGACTATCGAGAGTGCCCACGTCACCGACACCGGAGCCTGGCGGATGCGAGGCAAGGGTGTCCACCGCGTCCTGCGTACCCGCGTCCAGCCGCGACAGGCCCAGTACCTCAAGGAGGAACTGCTGTCCCTGGGCGGGGAGTGCGCCGTCTCTGGCCTGAGCGACCAGGACGAGGAATCCCTCGACGTGGTCATGATGGCGACGATGGCCCAGTACAAGCGCCTCGCGGAGAAACTGGACGGCCAGCCCTACGGGCTCACGTCGTTCGCCGACGAACTGCGGGCGGCGCTGTCCATCCAACAGCCCGAACCTGACGCGTCGACAACGTATCCCTGGGACGACGGCACGGCCGTCATGGGTATCTGCAATATCACCCCGGATTCCTTCCACGACGGCGGCGAGTACAACGCCGTCGAGGACGCCGTCGCCCGCGCCGAGCGGATGGTCGAGGCCGGTGCGGACATCCTAGATATCGGCGGGGAGTCGACCCGCCCCGGTGCAGAACCGGTCCCGGCCGAGGAAGAGATCGACCGCGTGGTGCCGGTCATCGAGGCGCTTTCGGAGCTGGATGTCGCCATCTCCGTCGACACGCGGAAGGCTCCTGTCGCGCGGGCAGCACTCGATGCCGGCGCGGACATCCTGAACGACGTGTCCGGCCTCGAAGACCCTGAGATGCGACTCGTTGCCGCCGAGTACGACGTGCCGGTGGTCGTGATGCACTCCATCGAGACGCCGGTCGACCCCGACAGCGACATCCACTACGACGACGTGGTGCGGGACTGTATCGACCAGCTGACAGAGCGCGTTCTGCTCGCAGAAAAGGCCGGACTGGAACGCGACCAGATCATCGTCGACCCAGGCATCGGCTTCGGGAAATCACCCACGGAGGACTTCGAACTGCTCGACCGCCTCCCGGAGTTCGAGGCACTCGGCTGTCCAATCCTGGTCGGGCACTCCCACAAGTCCCTGTTCGGGCTGGTCGGACAGGAAGCGGGCGACTGTCTGGAGGCAACCATCGCCGGGACGACGCTGGCAGCCGAGCGAGGAGCCGACATCGTTCGCGTCCACGACGTCCCGGAGAACGTTGCTGCCGTTCGCGTCGCCGAGGCGACCCGTGATCCACAGACGTTCGAGGACTGATCCGGACAGCCAAACAGCCAACCGATAAAGCGACGGACGTGACCGCCAACCCCAAATTTTGTGTTGTCTACTTATCCTTCTCAAGGGTGAGAATTGGGGGCGAACATATAACCCCAGTGTGGTTTGAATCTCGTCATGGCATTTCAGAGCGAGAGTACGGACTCTCGGAAACAGGTCACTGAATCTGACAGGGCTGGCGTTGACGGCACGACACTTACCGACCGTATCGGACTGGACGCCAGGGAGATACGCTGGCGGAAGGAGTTCACCGGATTCGACGAGTCGGACGTCGACAATCTCACTGCGATGGCGGACGAGACAAATGCCCGGGCCGAATCTGTCGTCGACGATTTCTACGATCACCTCCAGTCGTTCGACGAGAGCGCCGAAATCTTCGGGCGGTCCACCAAGTCAGTCGACCAGCTCAAAAACACCCAGACACAGTACCTCCGCGACCTCGTCGCCGGGAGCTACGACAAACAGTACTTCGAGAACAGGGCCCGTATCGGGAAGATTCACGACATGCTCGACCTCGGTCCGAAGATCTACCTCGGAGCCTACAGCATCTACTTCGAACACTTCCTGCGGACAATCGTCGAGGACCTGCAGTCGGGCGACGCCGCCCGGGACGAGGCACTCGAAGAGATGCAGGCGCGGGCGCTCTCCGTGTTCAAGCTCCTCAACCTCGATCAACAGGTGGCGATGGACACCTACATCGACTCGTACAGCCAGCGCCTGGAATCGGCAATCGATGACCAGCAGACGCTGATGGAGGAGGTCGAGAGCGGACTCCAGCAGCCCATCGACGAACTGAGCGCCTCAGCCGAGGAGGTCGCCCAGACGAACCAGCAGATCAACGCCGCTGCCGAGAGCCAGTCCGAGTCGATGGACGAAGTGGCGGGCGAGGTCGCGGATATGAGTGCGACCATCGAGGAAATCGCCTCGACCGCCGAGGAAGTCGCGAGCACCAGCACGTCAGCCGAGCGGAAGGCTGAACGCGGGAACGAAGCCGCCCAGCAGGCCGCGACCGTAATGAACGATGTCGATGACGCCGTTGACACGGTTTCTGCGGACATCGCCGGCCTCCAGGAGCAGGCCGACGAGATCGACGACATTGTCGAGGTAATAAACGATATCGCGGACCAGACCAATATGCTCGCGCTGAACGCGTCCATCGAGGCCGCACGCGCCGGTGAGGCCGGCGACGGGTTCGCCGTCGTCGCCGACGAAATCAAGACGCTCGCCGGGGATTCACAGGAACACGCGAACCGGATCGAGGACACCGTCACCGAGATTCAGGACGAGACCGTCGACGCCGTCGAGAGCCTCGAAACCGTAACCGAGCAAGTAACGGAGGGAATCGATCAGGTAGAGGCAGCGGCTGACCGACTCGAAGAGATCGTCTCGGCGGTCAACGAGGCGTCACAGGGCATCCAGGAGGTGTCGGCCGCGACCGACGACCAGGCGGCGTCGACCGAAGAGGTCGCCAGCATGATCGACGAACTGTCGAGCGGCATCGACGACATGTCGGCACAGCTCGACGACCTCGCGGCGACGAACGAAGAGCAGACGGAGAAGATTCAGGACGTTGCCGAGACGGCGCGCCGACTCGACACCGACACAGAATAAGCGCGACTCACAGCCAGCGCCCCTGGCTTACTCTTCGGCTGCGGGCGGCTCGACGGCCTCGGCCTCCGTCTCGGTCACGCGGATACCCTTCGAAGCGAGGTGGCGCATCTGGCGGCGGACGAAGTCTTCCTCTGTGGTCCCTCGCGTCGCGAGAATGACCATCCGGGCGTCGCCGGCGGGGCGCATCGTCCGCCCGGCCCGCTGTGCGCCCTGCCGACGGGACCCGCCCAGTCCAGAAGCGACGATGGCGAGTTCGGCGTCGGGGAGGTCGATGCCCTCGTCACCGACGCGGGAGACGACCAGCGTGTTCAGTTCGCCCCGGCGGAACTCGTCGAACAGTTTCTCCCGGCGGGCGTGTGGCGTCTCGCCGCTGATGAACGGCGCGTCGATGGCCTCGCTGATGGCCTCGCCCTGGTCGAGGTACTCGATGAACACAAGCGCCTTCGCGGCGGGGTTCTCGGCCAGCGCGTAGTGTATCTCGTCAATCTTTCCGGTGTTGCTGGCGGCGGCCTGTCGGCGGTCGTGGCCCGACGTGGAACTGTACTCGGACTGTTCGGTTTCGTCCCCCCACGGCACGAGACGGATCTCGACCTCCGGTTCGGCGACGTAGCCCTCGTCGAACAGTTTGCCCCAGTCCGTCCCGATTGGCGGACCGATGAGCGTGAATATCTCCTCCTCGTCGTCGCTCTCTCTGGTCGGCGTGGCGGTCAATCCCAACCGGTGTTTGGTCTGGAGGTCGGCGCTCCGGCGGTGAATCGGCGACGGCACGTGGTGGACCTCGTCGAAGACGATGAGACCCCACTTGCGCTGGTCGAACAGCTTCCGGTGGCGGTCCATCCCGGCGGTGCGGTAGGTAGCGATGGTCACCGGTTTGATGTTCTTTTCGCCGCCGTGGTACTCGCCGATGTCGTCGTCGGTCAGCGAGGTGTGCCGGACCAGTTCGTCGTGCCACTGGGTCGCGAGTTCGCGGGAGGGGACGAGAATCAGCGTCTCGCCGCCGACGGCGGCCATCGCGCCCATCGCCGCGACGGTCTTGCCCGACCCGGGCGGGCCGACGAACACGCCCGACCCCTGCTCGGTGAACCGCTCGACCCAGTCCTGCTGGTAGTCCCGAAGGCGCAGGCGGAGGTCCATCTCGATGGCGTCGCCGGTCTCCAGGTCGCGGTCGTCCCGGACCGGATAGCCCGCCTCGTACAGCGTGCGTTTGATTTCGGCTGTGGCGTCCTCGTTGACCCACGACTCCGAGTCCGAGATGGGGGCCCGGAGGTGGTCGTCGTCGAGTTTCGGCCGGGCGACGTTGCCCATCAGGTCGTCGCTCTCGGCTTCGAGCACGACGTAGCCGTCCTCGTGGGTCTTCAGGCGGAACTTCCGGGCGCGCTCCCACTGGCTCGTCACCCACTCTTCGAGGTGGGGCGAGCGCTCGCCCAGCACGTCTCGCATCGTCGTCAGGAGGGCGTCTAAGGACTCGTGTGGCGCGGCCCAGATGTCCTCCTCGCGGAGTTCGTACACGTACCCGCCCGAACGGTTGGTGTCCTGCAGGCGTGCAAACTGCGAGAGCTGTGCCCGCGTGAACTGTTCTGGGTGTTCGACGACGACCTCGCGGCGGTCGGGAAACAGGACGACCCGCTCGCGGTCGGTCACCTCGGCGATGTCGGTCGGATACCACACGGACTCGACCTCGGACACGTCCTGGCGCTCGATGTCGCCGTCGTCGGCGAGGCGCTCCAGCGCCGCCCGCGCCTGGTCGGGCGTCAGGTCCGTCTTCCGGGAGAACTCCGTCGCCGTCAGATGTGGGCGGCCGACGGCGTCGATGGCGTCGTAGACGGCGTCGAGTTCGAGTTCCGTGGCGGGGTCCGAGTCGTCGTCTCGGTCGGCTGGCTCCTCGGCTGTCACTACCGAATGGAGGGGGTCGACGCTCAAACGGGTTTCGTCTGGGCAATCCCTGCCGCCGGTCCGAATACGTACATTAATATAGCGCCACCCGGACCTGCCGGCATGGTTGAGGGAATCGCGGCTGGACCGTGGTCTATCGTACCTGCGCTCGTCGCCATCGGTCTCGCCTGGTACACCCGTGACGCCCTGATCGGGCTGTTCGTGGGCATCGTCATGACAGGCGTGCTGGTCGGCGCATTACACCCCCAGGCTGTCGGGGTCCCGTCCGACCTGATCACCGCTGGCGGTGAGGTGGCGACCGTCCAGCCACAGGCCGAGGACGGAAGTCCCTGGACGGTCGGCGTCGGTGGTATCGTACTCGGAGGAATCTTCGGGCTGAAACTCGTTCCGGAGATCATCGCCACGGCCCCGCTGTTCGGGGAGTGGTACGTGAAGAACGTCCTGCTCGCCATTTTCGCAATCGGCGGGCTGATCGGACTGATGATCCGAGCCGGTGCGATCCAGGGCGTGCTGGATGCGCTGGTGGCCCGGGCCGACTCCGCCGCAGACGCCGAGAAGGCCGCTTTCCTGGCCGGTATCGCCATCCACATCGACGACTACTTCAACTGCCTCGTAGTCGGTTCGATGATGCGGCCGCTGACCGACAAGTTCGACGTCTCGCGGGCCAAGCTGGCCTATTACGTCGACTCAGCGGGGTCTCCGGCCTCCCGGCTCGCGTTCTACTCGACGTGGGGGGCCGCGATGGTCGGCTTCATCGGGGGCGGCCTCGTCGAGGCACAGCAGCAGGGGACGCTGCCGTCGGGCATGACCAACTTCGTCAACACCGGCGGCGACCAGGTCACCGCGGCGACCGGCGCAGTCTGGCCGCTGTTTTTCAACACGCTGTTTACCGGCTTCTATTCCTGGATCGCGCTCGGCCTCGCGGGACTCGTCGCGTGGCAAGTCGTGCCAAACATCTACGGGATGGGGACGGAGGAGTCCCGAGCGAGAGATGAGGGGAAAGTCGTCGGCGACGACGCCGACCCGATGATTTCGGCGGAAATGGACGAGTACGAGGTGTCCGAAACCGCCACGCCGGACTGGCGGAACTTCGCCTGGCCCATCCTCACGATGATCGTCGTCGGCCTCGGCGCGATGTTCTGGCGGGCCAGTCCTGTCATCTTTGTCGAAGGGAAGGAGGGGATGGGGACCACGCTGCTCCAACTCGGTAGTTGGCAGCTCATCGCGCCGCCGAGCGGCCCGTGGGCCTTCAACATCGGTGGCGTCCAGTTGGGTCTCGCGTCCTTCTCGGCGCTGATCGTCGCCTTCCTGCTGTACCGCTGGAAGGGCGATATCCCGTCCAACGACGACGCCACCGATGCGATGATGGTTGGCTTCAAGGGCATCCTCCTGGCGGCCGTCATCCTGATGTTCGCCAGTTCCATCCAGAACGCGGTGACGATACTGGGCATCTCGTCGTTCGTGACGAACGTTTTCGGCGGCGTGCCGGCGTTTATTATCCCGGTCGGTGTCTTCCTCGTGACCTCGTTCGTCAGCTTCTCCGATGGGTCGTCGTGGTCGACCTACGGCATCATGTTCCCCATCGCTATCCCGCTCGCGTTCTCGACGGGCGCGAACCTCCCGCTCGTCCTCGGTGCGGTGTTCAGCGGTGGCATCTTCGGCGACCACACCTCGCCTATCAGCGACACGACCGTCCTCGCGTCGTCGACGAGCGGGAGCGACCACATGGTCCACGTCCGGAGTCAAGCGCCCTACGCCCTCATCGCGGCGGGTATCGCGGCCGTGCTGTTCCTCGTGTTCGGGCTGGTGCTCCCCGAAGGATTCCGCGTCATCCCGTACTGACTGGTGGCGGTTTTCCGCGTCGTCAGCGCGTCTGAGCGGCGTTCCGATTAGAAAAGACCGGTGTTCTCGATACGCGACTCGTACAGCTCCTCATACGCCGCACGGACCTGCGCGTGGTCGAACTCGGCGCAGGACTCGTCGACTGTCCGGCGTTCGAAGGCGGCCGATTCGGCGATTTTATCGGCGATCTCCTGCGGGTTCGTCACCCGGAACGCGCGGTCGCGCTGCTCGATGAGTTCGTGGGCCGACGACTCGGCCTGGTACTCCACGATGCCGATACAACCACAGGCCATCGCCCAGAGGAGATCCGTGGCAAAGCATTCCCGGAACGCCGTCTGGACGAACACATGCGCGCCCTTGTAAATCGAGACGCGCTCTTCGATGTCACACGCGCCGACGAAGGTCACGCGGTCGTCGATGCGGAGGTCGGCCGCCTCCTGTTCGTAGTACGCTCGCTCCGGCCCGTCGCCGATGATCGTCGCCGACCAGCCCTTCTGTCTGAGCTCCGCCAGTCCGAGCAGTAGCGACTCGACGTTCGCGCTGCCGTCCAGCCGATGGGCGTACACCACGTCGATCTCCTCGTCGGGGTCGACTTCCCGGACAAGATCCATGTCGATGCTCTGTGGGAGAATCGCGGTCTGGTCCGCCGTCGCACCCCGCTCGCGGACCCGCGTGCGGACGAGTTCGGATGGTGTGATGAGGCAATCGGACGCGCGGAGCGCGAGAGCCGCACGCCGGCTCTCGGGCACGTCCTCGTCCCCGAACCATTCCGTGAGAAGCGGCGCGCGCGACAGTGTTGCGCCGGTCTTGGCCGCGAGCGCGACCGACGACGGCGTCGGGTGGACGTGGACGACATCCGGGCGGAACCGCGCGAGCATGACCGGCAGGCGAACACAGAAGGAGGGGACGGTCGGCGAGACGGTGACGGCGCGGTACGTGACGCCGTCCCGTTCGCGCTGATTGTCGAACCCCGTCCACCACTGCGAACAGAACACGGTCACGTCGTGGCCGGCATCGGCGAGTTCGGTAGCCACCCGCTCCAGCCGGGTCCGGCCCGCTGTGTCCCGGTACTGACTCGTCTCCATGGCGACGACCGCGACACGCATACAGGTGCGACGACGTGGCCGCTCAAAAATCCACCCGTTCGCGGTTGACGACGACAGATGGCGGATTGGCCGTCGGAACTGTCGTTCGACTGGATGTTTATTACAGCGACTCTGCAACGTGTCAGTGTATGAGAGATGATGACGACCTCGAAGCGGAAGTACGGGACCTCCGCGCCGAGGTCGATGCCCTCCAGACACGCATCACCGCCCTGGAATCGAAACTAAACACCGACCCGCCTCCGTCTGTCGGGGACGAAACTGCAACCACTGAAGCGGACACGGCGGCCGCCGAATCGGAGGCCCCGGACGATTCGGGGACAGCGCCAGAGACCAGCGAGACAGCCGACAGCGACGCGCCTGTCGACGAGCGGAACTGGGAGCGCGACATCGGGATGAAGTGGCTCGGCGGGGTCGGCGGGCTCGCGCTGGTGGTCGGCGTTGTCTTCTTCATTCGTCTGGCCATCGAAGCGGGCTACCTCGGCCCGCTCGGGCGTGTGCTCACCGGCACAGCGGGCGGGCTCATACTGCTCGCGGGCGGTCGGTACGCCGCCGAGCGGCAGGGCTACGACCGATGGGGTCGGCTCGTCGCGGGGACCGGCCTCGCCATCGCGTATTTCAGCGTCTACGCGGCCTACGGTTTCGAGTCGTATCGAGCCGCCATCGGAGCGCCGCTGTGGGTGGTTCTGCTGGTCCTGACAGCTCTCGTGGCCGCCACAGCGGTTGTCTCGGTGCGGGACCACGCGCCGGCCGTCGCCGGCGAGGCGTTCCTGCTGGGTTATGTCACTTCCTACGTCGGGCTCGATGCTGGTTCCTTCGTCGTCTCGCCGGCCTACGTCGTGCTTCTCACGGCCGGGCTGGTGACCATCGCCGCCGTCCGGCCGTGGAGTCGGCTCGTCCTCGGCAGCGTCCTCCCGGCCTACGTGCTCCACCTCGCGTGGCTGGAGCGGCTGGAGCCGCCAGAGGCAGTCGCCACCGCTGTTCTCGTCGCGACGTTCGCCGTCTACACCGCTGGTGTGTACGTGCTCCGTGCGAGCGACCGAACGGACCGATGGCACCGCCGGCTGGTGGAGGCGACGACCGGGCTCAACGCCGTGTTCGCCGTGTTGTTGCTGGAAGGCGTCGTTCGTCGCCTTCTCCCGACAGCGCCGGACGGGGTGGCTGTCGGCGCAGTCGGACTCGCCCTCGGCGGCGTCTACGCCGTCACCGAGGCGCGGTTAGGACAGCAGAACAGCGCGGCTGGGGTGCTTGCCGTCGTGCTACTCGCCGTCAGCGTCGTCCTCGCAGCCGACCCGTTCTTTGCGACCGCCGGGCTTCTCGTCCTGCTCTGTGGAGCGCTGGCGGTCGGGTCCCGCCGCGACGCGAGAGCGGTTCGGCTCGGCGGGCACCTCGTCGCTGTCGGGACCGTCGCCAAACTGCTCGCCGTGGACGCGACCGAATTACCGGCGTTCTCGCTCGCGGACCCGCTGGCGACCGCGATGGGGCGACCAGCCGCATACCTGCTGGGAATCGCGGTCTTCTACGCGCTCGGTCGGAGGTTCGGCAGCGCATCGACGACGGTGCCAAGCACTGACCGCGAACTCTCGGTGGCTGCGCCGTACGCTTGGACGGCGACCGGGCTCGCGGTGGTGCTTCTGGGACTGGAGCTTTCGGGGGCCGGGCTGTCGGTTGCGTGGGCGGTCCTGGGGCTCGCGTTCGTGGGGGTCGGCCTCGCGTTTGACGCCCGCAGTCGCCGTCTTCAGGGCGTCGTCGTCCTCGGTCTGGTGACGACCAAGGTGTTCCTCTACGACACGCAGGGGCTCGATACGCTCGCCCGGACTCTCTCGTTCCTCGTACTGGGTGGCATCCTCCTCGTCGCCTCGTACGCGTACGCCCGCTGGCAGGGTGAGGAGCCACTCAAGCGACTCTCTGGATAACAGCCGCCGCGTTCCGCTGAATCAGACCACGGCCGCCACAAAGGGTTTTGCCGATCCCTCCCGTTCCTCCGGTCGTGACCGCGTACGACCTCTCGCGCTATCTGAACGTCCGCAGCGCCTACGGCAGTTCGTTCGCGCCGGACGGGACGCTCGCCTTCCTCATGAATACGACCGGCGTCGCACAGCTCTGGTCGCTGGCGGAACCGCGGGGCTGGCCCGAGCAACAGACCTTTTATGACGACACCGTGAGCTTCGTCGACTACTCGCCCGAGCGCCAGGAACTCGTCTTCGGCATGGACGAGGGCGGGAACGAGCGGGCGCAGCTATACCGGCTCGACGCGGACGGACGCGTCCACGAACTCACCGGGATGCCCGACGCGAAACACCGCTGGGGCGGCTGGTCGCCCGACGGCGAACGATTCGCGTTCGCGTCGAACCGCCGCGACGAAGCCGTCTTCGACATCTACGTGCAGGACCGCGACGCGACCGGCGACGACGCGGAACTGGTCTGGGAGGGCGACGGCTGGCTCTCGGTAGGGGGCTTCTCGCCCAACGGAGAGCGTCTGCTGGTCAGCGAAGCCCACTCCAGTTTCGACCAGGACATCTACGTGCTGGACATCGATAGCGAAGACCTCAGCCATCTCACGCCACACGAGGGGAAGATCAGGTACACGAGCGCATCGTGGGGACCGGAAGGCGATGCGGTGTATCTCGTCACCGACGCCGAGAGTGACACGCTCGAGCTGGCCCGCCTCTCGGTCGACGGCGACCTCGACATCGTGCGCTCGGACGACCAGTGGAACATCGACGGCGTCGCGCTGGACAAGGACAGCGGCCGGTTAGCGTACTCGCGCAACGTCGACGGCTACAACGAACTCACCGTCGGCGAACTGACGGGGCCGACGACCATCGAGACGTTCCCGACGCCGGACCTCCCAGGTGGGTTGGCTGGCGGCGTCTCCTGGGGGCCTGACGCCGAACGATTCGCCGTTAGCGTCACCGGAAGGACAGTCAACACCAACGTGTTCGTCGTCGAGGCCGAAACCGGCGAGAGCGAACAGTGGACGGCCGCCTCGACGGCCGGCATCCCGCGCGAGACGTTCATCGAACCCGAGGTCGTCCGGTTCGACTCCTTCGACGGGCGGGAGATCCCGGCGCTGTTCTCGCTGCCGGCGGACGCCGCCGGGACGGCTGCTGCCGACAGCGATACGCCTGTCATCGTCGACATCCACGGCGGCCCGGAGAGCCAGCGCCGGCCGTCCTTTTCCGGTCTGACCCAGTACTTCCTCTCGCGGGGCTACGCCGTCTTCGAGCCCAACGTCCGCGGGTCGACCGGCTACGGGAAGGCCTACACGCACCTCGACGACGTGGAAAAGCGGCTGGACTCGGTGAAGGACCTGCGGGCCGGCGTCGACTGGCTCCACGACCACCCGGCCGTCGGCCCCGGCCGAGTCGTGGCGATGGGCGGGTCCTACGGCGGCTTCATGGTGCTGGCGGCGCTGACGGAGTACCCCGACCTCTGGGCGGCCGGCGTCGACGTGGTCGGCATCGCCAACTTCGTCACGTTCCTCGAAAACACCGGCGACTGGCGGCGCGAGCTCCGCGAGGCCGAATACGGCTCGCTGGCCGATGACCGCGAGTTCCTCGAATCTATCTCCCCGATCAACAACGTTGACCGCATCGACGCACCGCTGTTCGTCCTCCACGGGGCCAACGATCCCCGAGTCCCGGTCGGCGAGGCTGAGCAAATCGCTGAGCAGGCAGCCGAGCAGGGAGTTCCCGTGGAAAAACTCGTCTTCGACGACGAGGGCCACGGCATCAGCAAGCGGGAGAACCGCATTGAGGCCTACACCGCTGTCGTCGAGTTCCTCAACGAACACGTCTGAGCGTTCTCGACGGGAATCCGGAGACTGCGACGTTACAGAGTTTTTATAGGGGTGTTTCAAGCGGCGAAAACGTTCAGGCGGCTTTATGATGGTGCCGAAGCAGCGTTTCGTATGGAGATAGCCGAGCGCTCGCGAGCGCGGGTGCAGGAGCGCCTCGCCCGTCTCGAACAGGAGTTCGGCTCGACGCCGGTGGACCAGACCACCTTTTCGGTGGGCGCGGAGGCGTACCAGCGTGCCGTCGAGCGCTCACGGGAGGGACAGGTGGACGTCCACGCGTTCGTCCACAACGAGTCGGGCGACGTGTTGCTCAGCGACGCCGACGGGTCCTGGGAGATCCCGCAGGGCCAGACACAGGGGGCCGAGCGGCCGGCGACGGCGGTCGAGCGGGTCGTCTCGGAGACGGCCGGCGTCGCGTGTACGATACGGGACGCGGTGCGGGCCACTATCTGCGGGGTACGAAACGAGACGGACCCGGACGACGAGACGGTGTACCGGCTCAGCATCGTTTTCGACGCCGAAATCAACAGCGCCGCGCTCGAAGACGGTGATGCCGAGACAGCCGACGATCCCGATGCATCGATTCGATGGGACGACCCGGGTGAGGTCGCAGTCGCGGAACTGGTTTAGATGACGCCGGTGACCGTCGCCGCTTCTATGGCCGCTTCTTCACTCATGCCGTCGCCGAGCACCGTGTAGCGGTCGCGGATCTGGTGGGCCGTCGTCAGCGCTTCGATCACGGTCTCGTCGTCGATGCCGAGGTCATCCGCCGTCGTCGGCGCGCCGATAGCCGACAGCGCGTCTCTGGCGTCCTTCCACTTGCCTTTCTGGCCGCTGTGGAGGTACTCGGTCATGATCGAGCCGACACCGACCTGGTGGCCGTGGAGCGCGCCGTTGGGGACGAGCCGATCCAGCTGGTGGGAAAACAGGTGTTCCGCGCCGCTTGCCGGGCGCGAGGAACCGGCGATAGACATCGCGACGCCGGAGGAAACGAGCGCTTTCACGACGATCCACGAGGACTCCTCCAGGCCCTGCTTTATCGAGTCGGCGCTCTCGACGAGCATCTCGGCAGTCATCTGGGAGAGCGCGCCAGCGTACTCAGAGTAGGGGACGTTCTTGAGCCGATGAGCGAGCTGCCAGTCCCGAACCGCGGTGTAGTTCGAGATGATGTCGGCACAGCCGGCCGTGGTCAGCCGCCAGGGGGCCTCCGCCAGTACCTCGGTGTCAGCGATGACAGCCAGCGGCGGTTCGGCGGCGACGCTGTGGCGCGTATCGCCCTCGGGGACAGAGCCCCGGCCGGAGACGATGCCGTCGTGGCTCGCGGCCGTCGGCACCGAGACGAATCCCAGCCCCAGGTCGTCGGCCGCCATCTTCGTGATGTCGATGGCTTTCCCGCCGCCGACGCCCAGCAGGAAGCCCGCATCGATCTCCGACGCGTGGTCGATGACCTGCTGCACGGCGTCGAAACTGGCCTCCTCGATGACGATCTCGGAGGGGTCGTACCCCTCGTCCTCGAACTGTGCGACGACCCGCTTCCCCGCGACGTCGTGTGGCGTCGGACTGGAGACGATGAGCGGCCGGCCGGTCAGGTGGAGTTCGCTGACGGCCTCGATTGTCCTGCCGAGGACGCCGTGCCCGACCACGACGTTCCGGGGCAGGCGGATCCAGGTGCGTTTCTCGAACATGGTTGCCTGTCTCCGGGCACGCGTGAAAACAGTTTAGGTGCGCGGTATCAGTCAGGGCGTCAAAAGCGCCCCGGCAGCAAATCTTTTGACAACTATCATACACCAGTTTTCCAAAAACAATTATTAACATCACTGTTTGGGTGCGCCTGTCATGGTAAATGACACGACTGACGACGGCATGCGAGCGTCTCGGCGGACGTTCCTGAAAGCGACCGGTGTGGCCACGGCAGCGGCCGCGACGGGCGCAGGTGTTGGGACCGCCGCGGCGCAACCGGACGTCGATTCGCTCATCGGCGACCTCACACTGGAGCAGAAAGCGGCCCAGATGACACAGGTCGCGATCAGCTCCTTCGAGGCGGAGCCGGAGGAATCGAACGTCCCCGACAGCTTCGGGGTCGACACGGTCGGCGAGTACTTCAGCGAACTCGGCGTCGGGTCGATCCTCTCGGGTGGGGCCGAGCCGCCGAGCTTCGACGCCAACGCCGTAGTCCAGGGTATCAACGCCCTACAGGAGTACAACCTGGAGAACGCCGATCACGACATCCCGTTCCTCTACGGCGTCGACGCGACACACGGAAACGGCCTGCTGGAGGGTGCGACGGTGTTCCCCCAGCGGCTGAACATGGGTGCGACGCGAGACTTGAGTCTGATCGCAGAGGCCGAGCGCCACACGAGCGACTCGACGGCGTCGATGGGCGCACACTGAACGTTCGCACCCACGACGGATCTCCAGCGGGACCCCCGCTGGGGCCGCTTCTTCGAGGGCATCAGCGAGGACCCGAAACTCGAAGTGGATGTCTCACGGGTACGAGCACGGGCGCTAGAGGACGACGACCGGCTGACGGCGTGTGTCAAACACTTCGCGGCCTACTCCGTCCCGAACAACGGCAACGACCGCGCACCGGCCTCGACATCGCTACGTGACCTCCGGACGAACATCCTCCCGCCGTACCGGGAGGCACTGGAATCAGAGCCCGGCACGGTGATGGTCAACAGCGGCTCGATAAACGGGGTTCCGGCCCACGCCTCCCACTGGCTGTTGACGACGCTGCTCCGGGACACCTACGGCTACGAGGGGATGGTCGTCTCCGACTGGGACGACCTGAATCGGATGCTCACGAACCACGACTACGCGCCCGACTTCGAAACGGCGACCGAGATGGCGATCAACGCCGGCGTCGATATGTACATGATCGGCAACGGCGGCGACGCGCCGGGACCGGTCCAGTTCATCAACATCGTGGTCGGTCTCGTCGAGGACGGCGCGATTCCGATGGAACGCATCGACGAAGCGGTCCGACGGATCCTCGAACTGAAGAGCGATCTCGGCCTGTTCGAGCAGCCGACGGTCGACGAATCCCGTATCGGGAACGTGCTCGGCGGCGCACAGGAGACCGCCGAGACGATGGCCAAGGAGTCACTTGTCCTCTTGAAAAACGCCGAGGGCACACTCCCGTTATCCGGCGACGAGAGCGTCCTACTGACTGGGCCCGGCGTCGACGGCGACGGCAACAACACCCGCGCACTGATGCAACACGGCGGCTGGACGCTTGGCTGGCAAGGGGCCAGCGCCGGCGGTCCGTACCCGCGCCAGACCCTCCTCGAAGACGAACTGAGCGAGCGCGTCGGCAGTCTCACGCACGTGCCCACATCGTACGAGAACACCACCTGGTGGGCCGGCGAGGGCGACGGCGAGAACCAGCAGAGCGACGAGAACGGCAACTTCGACTTCACCGACGAGCAGCGGTCACAGGTCGAGTCGGCGGCCCCCGAATCCGACGCCGTCGTCGTCGTTATCGGCGAAGGAACCCACAACGAAGGCTTCGGCGACCGGGACGAACTGGTGCTCGACGAGTCCCAACAGGCGCTGCTGGATACCGTCGTCGAGTCCGCCGACGATTCGACGCCGATCATCGGCGTCATGCTCGCCGGCGCGCCCCGAGGGTCTCCGGAGACGTTCAGCCAGCTCGATGCGCTCCTGTTTGCCGGTCAGCCCGGCAGCGACGGCGGAGTCGCCATCGCCGAGACGCTGGTCGGCGAGTACAATCCGTCCGGGAAACTCCCGTTTAGCTGGCCCGAGAACGTCGGTACCACGCCCGTGCAGTACAACCGCTACGAGCCGACATCGACGGGTGGGACGGACAATACCGCGATATACGAGTACGGTCACGGCCTCTCGTACACCGACTTCGAGTACGGGAGCGTCGCGGTCACACAGCCGACCGTCGGCAACCCGGCCAATCAATCTGAGGTGACCGTCAGCGTCGAGGTGACGAACACCGGCGAGATGCCCGGCGAACACATCGTCGAGGTGTTCAACACCCAGTCCTACGGGTCGGTGCTCCAGCCGATGCGCCGCCTGCTCGGCTACGAACGCGTCTCACTGGACTCCGGCGAGTCGACCACAGTAGACGTGACGGCCGACCTGACGGCGCTGGAAGTCGTCCCCGGTGATGTGCTCGGCCTCGGGCCGAAGGTCGTCGAATCTGGCGAGTACGAACTCACTGTCGGCCAGGACGGCCCGACGACCACGCTGACCGTCCAGAACACGGCGAGCATCACCGATCCGGACCCCGTTCCGGGGCTCCCCGATGGATCTGGCGGCAACCCCGGACGGGGCAATGGAAACAGCGGCAATGGCAATGGGAACGGGAACAGCAGCAACCGCGACCCGACGATGGAAGACGTCGTCGACCTCCTGGATGAGGTCCGACAGCGGTCCTGAGAAGATCGTCGCGGTCTAACACCGCCTGTTTCGGGGACAACTCTGTCCCGGGGACCACTACCCCGTACTGACACACTTCGGCCCGCTCCCACCCTTACTAATTATTATATACTTTCGATGATACTACCTGACACAGCGGCCCCGTGATTCGGGGCCACCCAGCACGCTCTGCCCCGCTCATCATGCCTGATTCCACACGCCAACCCAACGCGACCGTTCGGGACCGACTCCAGCAGTACGGCCTCTCCGAGACAGAGGCCGAAACGTACCTCGCCGTCGTCGAAAAGGGACCGGCGACGGCTCGAACAGTGGCTGAGACGGCAGGGGTCTCCAAGAGCTACGTGTACGACATCTGTGAGTCGCTGGCCGCGAACGGCTTCGTCACCGTCGACGACCACCGGACGCCGACAGTCATTCGTGCCACGCCCCCGTCGGAGGCCTTCGGAACGCTGAGACACGAACTCGACACGCTGGAGACGGCGGTGCAGACCCGGTACGAGAACAACTCGGCCGACGACAACTCCTTCGAGGTGGTCAAATCCAGACCGACCATCATCAAGCGCCTGAAACAGCACATCGAAGCCGCCGAATGCGAGGTCGTGCTCCAGGTCCCGGCCCGTCGGCTCCCGGAGATCCGCGACACGCTCCGGCGTGCCCGCGAGCGGGGCATCCTCGTGCTCCTGACGCTGTCGAGCTACGACGCGGCAACGACGGAACTGGAACTTGAGGGCGTCGCCAACGCCGTCCGTCTCGGCCTCGACGGCGCGCCCTCATTGCTTGCGACCGACCAGCAGCGCGGGTTCGTCTCTCCGTCGACGATGCTCAGTTGGGACCACGACGAGACGAACGCGATCACGTTCACGCAGGAGGCGGTGGCGGCGGTGTTAGTCGGTTCCTACCTGGGCAATTACTGGCCGATAGGCGAGGAGGTCCTGGTTTCGCGGACCCCATCGCTTCCGGCCCGGTACGACATGTTCCGTCCCGTCGTGTTCACGACGACACTCGCGCTCCGGGCCGGTGAGTCCGTCGTCGCCGACCTGTATGCGCGGCCGACAGGCTCCGACGACGACTTCGAAGTGATATCCGGCGAGGTGATCGATGTTCGACAGAACCTCGTCGAACCACACAACAGCGATTTCGGGTTCGAGAACTCGCTGGTCGTCGACACCGGACAAGGCCGCATCACCGTCGGCGGATACGGCGCGTTCTTAGAGGACTACGAGGTCAAGCACACGACGCTCCGCCGGGCGTAGTGATCACCCGGTCAGGCGGTCGATGAGCGTCGCTTCCGTGTCCCGGTCAGGTCCGAACTCCCGGCCGGTTCGGTCGTTCTCCCGATGTTCGGCAACGGTGACGGCCAGCGCTGTCTCGTGGGGGGTCGACGACCAGCCCAGGTCACGGAGCTTCGCCGTCGACAACAGATGCGGCGAGTCGCGGTAGATGGGGAAATCGTCAGGGTCCAGCCCCGCCGCCGCGAGTTCACGCTCGCCGACGCCGATTGTCTCGACGTCCGTCTCGTGGACCCTGGCGAGCAGACCGATCCACTCCCGGAGCGTCGGCGCGTGCTCGTCGCCGACGTTGTATGCCTCGCCGGCCGTCCCCCGCTCCGCGACGAGTCGGAGCGCACTCGCCACGTCCTCGACGTAAGCCATCTGCCAGAGGCTGAGGCCGTCGCTGGGGACGACGACTCGGTCGTACGCGGCCACCCGGTCCACCCAGTAGGCGAACCGCTCGGTGTAGTCGTGGGGGCCGTACACGACGGTCGGCCGGACGCTCATCGCCCGGACGCCGTCCGCTGCGGCGGCGAACACCTCGCGGTCGCCTTCGGCCTTCCGTGGCCCGTAGGTCTTCGCGCTGTCGGTTGTGGCCTGTTCGGCAGTACAGCCTGCAAGCGGCGTCTCGCCCTCCCGCTTGGGCGTCCGTTCGACGCCGTAGGCCGCGCCGCTTGAAACGTACACGTACGCGTCGACATCAGCAAACACGTCAGTCGCTACCCTGACATCTTCCGGAAAGTACGCCACACAGTCGACGACCACGTCGGGATCGACTTGGGCGCGAGCGGTTGCGAGTGTGTCCCGCTCGCGCCGGTCGCCTTCGATGTGGGCGACATCGGTGTCCGCGAACGGGTTCGGGCGCTGCCCGCGGGTGAGCATCGTCACATCGTAGCCCGCGTCGCGGAACTCGGTGACCGTGTGTCGGCCGATGAACCTGCCGCCGCCGATGACGAGGACGCTGTCCATAGCTATGCCTGGTCCGGCGGCATCAAAAAACGGCACGTCGAAATCAGCTAGCCGTCTCCGATAGCGAAGTCTCAGTCGTCAGTGGAGGCGGCGAAATCCGCTTCAGTGGCTTCGGCGCTCGGAGCGGCCTTGGCCGGCGGCTCGTTGCGCACGTCGTCGCGCTCGCGGTCGGCGATGACCTCGGCGTAGGCGTCGGGCATCACCTTCGTGAAGTTCTCCACTTCGGCGTCCCAGTTCTCGAGCAGTTCCGCCGCGCGGTCGGAGTCCGTGTAGGCGGCGTGGTTCTCGACGAGTCGGGTGATCATCTGGCGGTCCTTCCCTTCGAGGGAGTCCGACAGCGACACCATGCCGGTGTTTGCCTTCTCCGCGAAGGTGCCGTCGGCGTCGTAGACGTAGGCGACGCCGCCGGACATGCCGGCCGCGAAGTTCTTGCCGGTCTCGCCCAGCACGACGATTGCGCCGCCGGTCATGTACTCACAGCCGTGGTCGCCGACGCCCTCGACGACGCCTTTGACCCCGGAGTTGCGGACGGCGAAGCGCTCGCCGGCCATGCCGTTGACGTAAGCCTCGCCCTGGGTCGCGCCGTACAGCGCGACGTTGCCGATGACGATGTTCTCCGTCGGGTCGAACGGGGCCTGGTCCGGCGTGTTCAGGATTAGCTTCCCGCCGGAGAGGCCCTTGCCGACGTAGTCGTTGGCCGTCCCGGTCAGCTCCATCGTCACGCCCTGTGCGAGGAACGCGCCGAAGGACTGGCCGGCCGTGCCGTCGAAGTCGACCCGGATGGTGTCGTCCGCGAGGCCGTCGCCGCCGTGCTCGCGGGAGATGCGGTTCGAGAGCGTCGCCCCGACCGCGCGGTCGACGTTGTTGATCTCGGTGTCGATAGCGACCGGGTCACCCTGGTAAATAGCGTCCTCGGCGGCGTCGATGAGGTCCCAGTCGAGCTGTTCGTCCACCTCGTGGGTCTGCTCGCGCTGCTTGTAGCGGCCGTCGTTGTCGGCCGGCTCCGCGATGACTCCAGAGAGGTCGAGCTTCTGGGCCTTCGGCTGGGACACGTCGTCGCGCTGTGCCAGCACGCCCGGTCGGCCGACCATCTCCTCGACGGTCTCGAAGCCGAGTTCGGCCATGATCTCGCGCAGTTCCTGGGCCACGAACGTCATGTAGTTGATAACGTGCTGTGGCTCGCCGGGGAACCGCTCGCGGAGGTTCTCGTTCTGCGTGGCGATGCCGACCGGGCAGGTGTTCTCGTGGCACTGCCGGGCCATCACGCAGCCGGAGGTGACCATCGAGGCGGTCCCGAAGGTGTACCCCTCGGCACCGAGCAGGGCGGCGACAGCCACGTCGCGGCCGGTCTTCATACCGCCGTCAGTGGTCACCTTGATGCGCGAGCGCAGGCCGGTGGCCCGGAGCATCTGGTTGGCCTCGGAGACGCCCAGTTCCCACGGGAGGCCGGCGTTCTTGATCGACGTTTTGGGCGACGCGCCGGTCCCGCCGTCGTGGCCGGAGATGTGGACCACGTCGGCGTTGGCCTTGGCGACGCCGGCCGCGATGGTCCCGATGCCGTCCTCGGAGACCAGCTTGACGTTGATGTCGGCCTCGGGGTTCGAGGCCTTGAGGTCGTGGATGAGCTGCTTGAGGTCCTCGATGGAGTAGATGTCGTGCAGCGGCGGCGGCGAGATGAGGCCGACGCCCGGCGTCGCGTACCGGACGTGGGCGATCATCTCGTTGACCTTCTTGCCGGGCAGGTGGCCGCCCTCGCCGGGCTTCGAACCCTGGGCCATCTTGATCTGGAGTTCGTCGGCCGACGCGAGGTAATCGGATGTGACGCCGAAGCGGCCGGAGGCGACCTGCTTGGTCGTACACTCCTTCTCGGTGCCGAACCGCTCCGGCGGCTCGCCGCCCTCGCCGGTGTTGGCGTTGGCCCCGAGCCGGTTCATCGCGATGGCGTTGTTCTCGTGCATCTCGGGCGACAGTGACCCGAGCGACATCGCCGCGGTCTCGAACCGTTCGACGATGTCCTCGACCGGCTCGACGTCCTCGATGGGGATGGACTCACGGTCGGAGTCGAACTCGAGTAAGCCACGGAGCGTCTGGAGCTCCTCGTTCTGGTCGTTGACCAGCTTGGCGAACTCCTTGTACGTGTCGTAGTCGCCCATCCGGACGGCCTGCTGGATCTTGCCGACCGTGTTGGGGTTCCACTGGTGGTGGATACCGTTCGAGCGGAACTCGTACTCGCCCTGGCGGGGCATCTCCGGCTCCTCCTCGCTCCAGGCGACCTCGTGTCGCTGTGTGAGGTCGTCCTCGATATCCTCGATACCGATACCCTCGGTCCGGCAGGTCGTCCCCTCGAAGTACTCGGCGACGAAGTCAGAGGAGAGGCCGACGGCCTCGAAAATCTGGGCACCCTGGTAGGACTCGACCGTGGAGATACCCATCTTGGCCATCGTCTTCAGGAGGCCGTCCTCAACGGCGGTGATGTAGGCGTCGATAGCGTCGGCCAGGTCCGCGCCGTCCGGTCCGGCGACCAGGTCCTCGATGGTCTGGTAAGCCAGGTAGGGGTTGACTGCGCCGGCCCCGTAGCCGATGAGCGTCGCGAAGTGATGGACCGCCCGCGGGTCGCCGGACTCGATGACGAGCCCGACGTGGTTGCGGAGGCCGTTGCGGACGAGATGGTGGTGGACGCCACCAACCGCGAGGAGGCTCGGGATCGGCACGCGGTCCTCGCTCGCTGTCCGGTCAGAGAGCACGATGATATCGTGTTCCTTGGCAGCGGCGTCGGCCTCGGCCCGCACGTCCTCGACAGCCTGGCGGAGGTCGCCGCCCTTCTCGTAGGTGATGTCGAGGACCTTCGTTGACATGTCGTTCGCGTCCAGGTCCTTGATCGACGCCGTCTCCTCGTCGGTGAGGATCGGCGAGTCGAGGACGAGCTGGCGGGCGTGGTCCTGGCTCTCGTCGAGCATGTTCCGCTGGAAGCCCAGCCGCGATTCCAGCGAGGTGACGAGCTCCTCGCGGATGTAGTCGAGCGGGGGGTTCGTCACCTGGGCGAACAGCTGCTTGAAGTAGGTGAAAAGCGGGCGGTTGAACTGCGAGAGTACCGACAGCGGCGTGTCGTCGCCCATGGAGCCGACGGGGTCCTTGCCCTTCTCGGCCATCGGCTCGATGAGGTGGTCGACCTCGTCGTACGTGTAGCCGTACATGGCCTGATGGCTCCGGAGCGCGTCAGTGGGGTCGCGGGGCGCGTTGTCCTCGCGGTCGGCGACGTCGCCGAGATCGACCTGTTCCTCGGCGACCCACTCGCCGTACTTGTCGTCGGTGATGTCGTCAAACACTTCGGCGTCAGGGATGACACGCCCTTCTTCGGGGTCAGCGAGGAAACACTGGCCGGGCTGGAGCCGGCCGCGTTCCTGAATCTCGCTGGCGTCGTGTTCCAGCGCGCCGGCTTCCGAGGACATCACGAGCGTGTTGTCCTCCAGCACGTCGTAACGGCAGGGGCGGAGGCCGTTCCGGTCCAGCACGGCACCGATGCGGTCGCCGTCGGTGGCTGCGACGAGCGCCGGGCCGTCCCAGGGTTCGACCAGCGAGGCGTGGTAGTCGTAGAAGTCACGCCGGTCGCCGGTCACGTCGTTCATCTCGCCGCGCCAGGCTTCTGGAATGAGCATCCGCAGCGCGTGGGGGAGGTCGCGACCGCCCTGGAGCAGGAGTTCGAGCGCGTTGTCGACGCTCGCAGTGTCTGACTGCTCGGGGTCGTCGATGATCGGTTTGATCTTCTCCAAGTCGCCCTCGAACTCGTCGCTCTGGATGTCAGTCTCCCGAGCGCGCATCCAGTTGATGTTGCCCTGGATGGTGTTGAACTCGCCGTTGTGGATGATACGGCGGTACGGATGAGCGAGGTGCCACGCGCCCAGCGTGTTCGTCGAGAAGCGGGCGTGGACCATCGCGAACGTCGACTGCATCCGCTCGTCTTCGAGGTCAGGGTAGTAGTCTTCGAGCTGTTCGGCCTTGAGCAGGCCCTTGTACACCACCACATCGGTTGCGAGAGAGACGACGTAGAAGCGCTCGTGACCCGGCGGTTTCTCTTCCTCGACGGTGTTTTCGAGCGACCGACGGCCGACGTACAGCTGGTTCTCGAAGGCGTCGCCGGTCTTGCCCGTCGCGGAGGTGACGAAAAACTGAACGATGGCGGGCTCCGATTCCAGCGCCGTCGCGCCCAGGTCGCTGTTGTCTGTGGGAACGTCGCGCCAGTCGAGGACATCGAGGCCCTCCGCGGCGAGTTCCGCCTCGACGAGATCTTTCAGGCTCTCCGCGACCTCGTCGTCGTCCTTCGGGAGAAAGAGCGTGCCGACGGCGTACTCGCCGGCGGGCGGCAGGTCGGCGTCGACTTCGTCGGCGAAAAACTCGTGTGGAATCTGGAGCATGATGCCCGCCCCGTCGCCCGTGTCCTGCTCGGCACCTGTCGTCCCTCGATGTTCGAGATTGTCGAGGAGTTCGAGTCCGTCCGATACAACCCAGTGGTCGCTCTGGCCGTCGAGGTCCATGACGACCCCGACACCACAGTTCGACCGCTCGTCCGTGGGATCTGCAAGCCCGGCTTCGCCTGCAGAGAGACCTGTCTGTCGCTCAACCATGTGTTTCACGCCTAGGTATGCCACTATAAGAGGGTAATCCTAATGGTATTAGTGTTGTTTAACCCCACATTAAGGCATATATATTTATAACGATTGTTCGATTTGTATCATGGTTTATAAGCGGATGTCCGCAGGCTGGCGGTTCACATGGTGTTCAGCCGAGCATCGGCGCAGCCGACTGCTCGATACCCGAAACGTAGGCAGTCATGTCAGTAGTCGTCAACATTCCGACCACACCTTCCGTCTCGTCGACGACAGGGAGGTGGTGGACACCGTGGTCCAGCATCAGGGTTGCGGCCGTCTCGACGGGGTCGTTTGCCGTCACTGTAACCAGGTCCGTCGTCATGAATTCGGAAACGTCTAGACCGGTCGTATCGCCACCATTTGCGGCGATTTCGACGAAATCAGTCGAGGTGAGAATCCCCGACAACTCCCCGTCGGCGTCGACGACAACGACGGAACTGATGTTCTCGTCGATCATTCGTTTGGCGACCGCTTTCGCGTTCGCGTCGGCGGCAACAGTGGTTACAGGCGATGACATAATTCGTCCGACAAACACGTCGTCCATGTCAGTCGATAACATGGGACGTGATATAACCGTGTTGGTTCCGGATATCTATCGATTCCAGTAACAGCGAAATGTATAAGGTCTTAATATATTTCTTCGGCCGGTGTATGTACGCCGCCTCGTCAGACTCACTTCCGTCCCCCGGGGGCGAACTCTAACTGGTCGGTGCCAACAGGACTGCTGACCCCTCACTGATGACCAAAATGTCTGGCGCAACTACGGTACCCACGACGGTATCTGTTCGCCGTTTGGCGTTTGTATGACTGTAGTCTGACGGCGATTTATATACATAGGGACAGCAGTGCTCATCGGGGGCACGGAGAAAAATGTCACACGCTCCCCGACCCCATCCTTCCTTCGGTCGGTAGTCATCTATCCCAGTCGCTCGTCTGGCGAACGTACATTAAGAGCATCGTACAGAAATGTCAAACAGAAGCCGATGCGGTTCCGGACCGATTGCCGGGAGCGGACCTCAGTAGCTCTTCGCGAAGTACGCCGTCTCCTCGGCGTCCTCGCCACAGATAGCGCAGTCGTCGTGAATCGGCTCTTCGTCGCGGTCAAGCGGGACCATCACGATCTCGGCCGCGATAGCGTCCTTGATCGGTTCCTCGCAGTCCTCGTCGCCACACCAGCCACACTTCACGTAGCCGCCGTGCTGACCGATGGTGCCCAGGATCTCCTCGCGGGACTCGGCCTCACGGATTTCGCCCTCCAGCGTCTCCTCGGCGCTGGCGTACAGTTTGGCGTGGACGGTGTCGAGGTGCTCCTCGACCGTCTCGGCGATGCCCTCGCGGTCGGCCGTGGCGTTCTCGCCGTCGGGGCGGTGGACGAGCGTCGCCTCGCCGTCCTCGACCTCGTGGGGGCCGATCTCGACCCGAAGCGGGACGCCGTGGAGTTCGTGCTCGTTGTACTTGAAGCCGGGATTGCGGTGTTCGCGGTCGTCGAGTTCGACGCGGATGCCGGCCTCGTCGAGTTCGGCGGCGAGGCCGGCGGCGTAGTCGATCACTTCGTCCTTGTTCTCTTCCTGCCAGATGGGGACGACCACGACCTGATCCGGCGCGAGCGCGGGCGGGAGCACGAGCCCCTGGTCGTCGGAGTGAGTCATGATGAGCGCGCCCATCGCGCGCCAGGACAGCCCCCAGGAGGTCGTGTGGGCCGTGTTCTCCTCCTCGTCGGCGTCGGCGTAGGTGATGTCGAACGCCTCACCGAACGAGGTCCCGAGGTAGTGGGAGGTGGCGGCCTGCACAGTCTTGCCGTCCGGCATCAGCGTCTCGATAGTCGTCGTGGTGTGTGCTCCGGGGAACTTGTCGTGAGGCGGCTTCCGTCCCTTCAGCGGCGGCATCGCCATGACCTCCTCGTAGAGGCGGGCGTACTGGTCCAGGCGGGTCATCGTCTCCTCCCACGCGCCGTCCTCGTCTGCGTGGGCAGTGTGGCCCTCTTGCCAGAGGAACTCCTTGGTGCGGAAGAACGGCTTCGTCTCGGTGGCCTCCCACCGGACGACCGAACACCACTGGTTCAACCGCATCGGGAGGTCCCGGTGCGAGCGGGTCCACTGGGCCATGAACGGCGCGATGATGGACTCGCTGGTGGGCCGGACGGCGAGGCGCTCTTCGAGTTCGTCGTGGCCGCCGTGGGTCACCCACGCGACCTCGGGGTCGAACCCCTCGACGACGTCTTTCTCCTTCTCCAGATAGCTCTCGGGGATGAACAGCGGGAAGTAGGCGTTCTGGACGCCGGTGTCCTTGAACCAGCCGTCGAGGTTGTTCTGGATTCGCTCCCAGATGGCGTAGCCACGTGGGCGCGTGACGATGAACCCGCCCATGGGGGCGTAGTCCGCGAGGCCGGCCTTCTGGACGACCTCGGCGTACCACTCGCCGGGTGAATGCTCCTTGCTCTCGGTGATGCCGAGTTCCTGCTCGCCACTCATTAGGTGTGTCGTGGCCCACGGCGCTAATAAACTCCCCGAAGGGTGGTGGGACTGGCGCGCCGATCGGACAAGTTCTGCGTCGTGTTCCACGGCACCGGGCCAATCGGTCGGTCTCAGGCCCGCATCGCTCGAATGCTGAGTTCGTCGCCGGGCTCCGGATTACCGAAGGCCGCCGCCGCGGACCCGCCGCGAAGGAACAGCTCCTGATACGGGTCGCCGCCACCTGCCGACCCCGGGACGATAGCGAGGGACCCCTCCGGAACGTCCGATACAGCAGCCCTGACAACGACCTCACGGGACTCACCGTTGAGTTCGACAGCGACTGTGTCACTCCCCGGTTCGAACTCAGAGTTCCGGATAGAGGTCTTGACGTTCCCGTACCCGTCGACGTGACAGACCACGGAGTCGGGCGGGGCCGGCACGTCGTCGAGGGACCGCTCCGCACCGAGCGACGAGCGGTTCCCGTTCGCGATCTCGGCGACCCGACGCGGGAACACGTCCCGCGAGCGGAACTGGCCGGTGTCCGCCGGGAGCTCGATTTCGCGGAAGACCGTCGCACGGTCGGCGATAAACGAGAGGTTGTGGCCCGCGTCGACGGCGACGACGGGGACGCCGTTGTCCAGTTCGAGATAGCACAGGGGGCCGCCTGTGTCCGCCCGCTCAGGCGTTGACTCCGTGGTCCGTGGCGCGGTGTTCGAGTAAATCAGCAGGTCGTCGAACGGGGGGTTGTGGACGCCGAGCTGTGCGATCCAGAACCCGGTAGCGACCGTCGAGAACGGCTGGACTTCGGTCGACTGAACGGAGATGGTCGGGTCTGCGGCGGTGAGTCGGTGGACGACCTCTGAAAAGGCCGGGTCGGCCGGGCCGTAGTCCGCGATGAGATGGACGAACGTGCTCATGTAAGGCTCCGGTCGCTACCACGTCGGTGACCCTGTATAATCTTGCGCCTTGGTAACAGAGCAAGCGTCGTCGGACGCACCCGGCGACGCCGACACTCAGGCACCGATGGTCGTCAACGAGGCGATGGAGTCGGCAACGCGGCGTTCCATCCCCGTCCCGGTGAATCCCGGTGCGGGGTCGACAGCCTGCGCGTAGAACTCCGATTCGCTCTCGACGAACTCGACGCAGAGTGCCCGCGCACCGAAGCGGTCCAGCAACTCCCGGACGCGGGCCGCGAGCGTCACCTCGACGGTTTCCTCGCTGATGACGTGGTCCAGTCCGGTGACTTCCGACCGGACCTGAATCGCTCGTAGATGGGTTTCGCGGCCGTCGTTGACGGCGAAGTACTTGTACTCGACCGGCTCCTCCCGAACACAGGCCTGGTAGAAATCGCCCTCGTCGCTGTCGGCCGGCACACCGTCCCAGGAGTAGCGGGTCCGAGCGATGTAGTCGCAGTCGGGCTTTTCGAACCAGATGGTCGGTACCTGACAACCGACCTGTTCCAGCCCGTGAAGCGCGACGAGTCGGCAGGACAGCGCCGTCGTCGGCAGGAACCCGTTCCACGTTTCGACCCCGACTCTGTCGGCGTAGCGAAGGGCGCTGAACGATTCCGGCCGGAGCGTTGTGTTGACGAGCGCGGCCAGGTCGTCGATATCGGCTTCGGACACCGGGTTTCCGGGGCGGAGGAACTGGATGTCGAACCCCCGAGCGGAGAGCCGTTCTGCGACGGCACCGAACACCGGATGCTCTGGCTCGCAGATGAAGCCGATGCAGTCCATACCGCCACGTCTCAGCGGTCCGATAAAAAAGTCGCGCAAAACCGAACCACTGAGGGGTATTGGCTTCGAACTGAGACTGTGATGAAACTACCCAGTGTGGGTGGTTATTTCGGCGGCGAGACTTGGGACATCGCCGCCGTCGTCGTCCTCTCTGCCGTGGCCGTGGCAGTCCTGTGTGGACTCGCCGTAACCGCCTACCGACAGCGCAGGACGCGTCCGTATCTGTTGATTGCTCTGGCACTCACCGCGCTGTTCGCCCGGCCACTCATCGCGCTGCTGTCCGGGTTCTCACTGGTATCAGCACCGACACACCATTTCCTCGAACACGCGCTCGATACCCTCTTTGTCGTCCTCGTCCTCGGCGCAGTGTACTACGCCCGGACGGTCGAGAAACGCCTCGACGAGGAGGGACTATGAGCGACACCAGAGCCCGCATCTACCGGTACATCGAGTCCCATCCGGGCGTTCACTTTCGGGAACTAACCCGGGCGCTGGACCTCGCAACGGGACAGGTGCAGTACCACCTGGCCCGACTTGACCGCATTACCAGCGAGTCGGTCAACGGACGTACGCACTACTACACGGCGTCGTTCGGCCCCTGGGAGCGCCACGCCATCGCCTTCCTCCGGCGAGAGACGGCGAGAGATATCCTCGTTACGCTCATAGGGCGCGGGGCGGCCCGCCCCAGCGAGGTGACCGACCACCTCGATATCGCCCGGAGCACGCTCGAACACCACCTCGATGGCCTGGTCAAATACGATATCGTCGAAAAGCGCCGAGACAAGGGACGGGTGACGCTGGCGCTCTGTCGGCCTGACCTGACGGTCGAACTGCTCGCGGCGGTCGATCCCACAGTCCCGGACCGACTGTCGGACCGGTTCACCCGCTTACTCGATCAGCTTTTCGAGAGCGGGTAGCAAGACGACCGTACGGCGGAGCCACCGCTTTCGAGTCCCGTACCACAACCCAATTGCACGGGCAGTCCCTAGGGCGGGTGATGACTGAACGCGGGATCTCCCGACGCGAGTTCGCCAAGAGCGCCGTCGCCATCGGCGGCACCGCGGCGCTGGCCGCCTGTCTCGACCGCGGGTCGGGGACGGTGCCCGAGGGGACCGACGACCCCTCGTCGCTGCCGGAGCGCCAGCACGCCTGGAACGAGGTGCTGGCGACTGACGACGCGGGGAACCACCGCCTGTCGCGCCATCACGTCCTTCTGCTGCTGGATTACACCGCCGACGGGACGCCGACTGATGCCGACCGCGAGCAGGTCGAGACGGCGCTTCGAGACCTCGAACAGGCCTACGAGTGGAGTAACGAGGGGCTGCTGTTCACGCTCGGGTACAGCCCGGCCTACTTCGACCGCTTCGAGTCGGACCCGGCCGGTGTCGAGCTGCCCGACCCGGCGGCGCTCGCTCCCTTCGAGGACCCCGAACTCGACACGCCCGACGCCCTGCTGCACCTCGCCAGCGACGACGAGCGGGTCGTTATCGAGGCCGAAGAAGCGCTGAAAGGCAATCGAGAGGCTGCGAACGACCACGAGATGACTACAACTTTCGAGGGCGTCCTGCGCGAGGCGGAGCGCCGGACGGGATTCGTCGGGGCCGGCCTCCCCGCCGAGCACCAGGATGCGGACGGGATTCCGGATTCCGAGCCGGTCCCCGAGGAGGCCCCGCTGTTCATGGGGTTCAAATCCGGGTTCGAGGGCAATCAGGCGTCCGAGGACCGCGTGACGGTCGACTCGGGGCCGTTCGCCGGCGGCGCGACCCAGCACCTCTCGAAAATCCGGCTGCAACTCCAGCAGTGGTACGAACAGGACTCCCGGGACCAGCGCGTCTCGAAGATGTTCTGTCCGGCCCACGCCGCCGAAGACAAGGTCGAGGGAGTCGGCGAGAACCTCGGCACAGATAGCGGTATCGACGAGTGTCCCGAGGACGTGGTCGACAGCGGCCGCCGAGAGGGTGTCGTCGGCCACTCGCAGAAGCTCTCACGCGCCAGGGACGACGACTCGCCGTTGCTCCTCCGCCGCGATTTCGACTCGACCGACGGCGGCGAGGCGAGCGTCCACTTCCTCTCGCTACAGCGGTCTATCGCCGACTTCGTCGAGACGAAACAGGCGATGAACGGGACCGACGTGGCCGAGGACTCCGCCGTTGGTCAGCGGGTGAACAACGGCATCCTCCAGTACATGACGGTCAGACGACGCGGGAACTACCTGCTCCCGCCGCGCTCGCTACGGGCGCTCCCGCCGGCCGACCCAGCCTGAGTCGACCCGGGTGTCAGGACACCGAGTCGCGGTTCTCGACTGACTCACGAGCGAGGGCGTCAGCGCTGACGCTGTAGCGGTACGACTGGGTGAAGTAGTCGGATATCGGGCCGTCCGTCGCCGTTGAGCCGGCCGGCGGGTCAGTCGTCGAAGACCCCGTACACGTGACGACGGCATCGTACCCCCACGACCGCTCGGTAACGTTGTCGACGCGGCAGCCGAGGGTCATCTCGGTGTGTTCGCCCTGCCACAGACCGTTGTAGACACTCCGGTACTGGTACTCGAACACGAACTCACGGACTGAGGACTCGTTCAGTGTCGCGGGCCGGTCGGGCGGGTCCTTCGGACCGTCTCGGAACTCGACGGTCCCCGTTGGGGGCGGAGCGGTCGTCGCTGCTTCTTCCGGGGCCGGTGACCCCGGCGACGGCGCACCGAAACAGCCTGCGGTCAGGACGACGAAACCGAGAACCGCAATGCGGGCAACTGTGGAGGGCACGGCCGGGATTGCACCGGCCGATAGCAAGTGTCTTGTGCCGTTTAGGTCTCGCCGCGACATTCGGCTATCGTACCAGAACGGTCTTTCAGATGAGGGTCCAAAGGCGGTCCATGAATCGCCGACAGTTCCTCGCCAGTGCCGGCCTCGCCGGCACGACGGTCCTGGCGGGGTGTGGCTCTCTGAGTTCCCAGTCGACGCGCGCACCCCCGCTGGTCGAGAACCGCCCCGACGCCACGTACCGCCCCACCCACGCCGAGGAGATGGGGATGGCCGGGATGGCGCAGGCGGGCGACTACATGGTCGGGCTGAGCTACTCCTTTCCCCACCGCTTCTGGACGGTAACCGGGACGACAGCCGAGAAGGTGGATATCCGGAGCGAGGACAGCATCCACCTGATGGCGACCATCTGGGACCCCGAGACCGAGATGGTGCTCCCGGTTTCTGCCGGCCTCTCGATCACCATCGAGCGCGACGGCGAGACGGTCGCCGACAAGTCCCCGTGGCCGATGATATCCCAGAACATGGGATTTCACTACGGCGACAACTACGCCCTCGACGGGGACGGCGTCTACCAGCTCTCGGTCCGCGTCAACGGAATGGGCGAACGGCGACTGGGGGCCTTCGAGGGGCGGTTCGGCGAGGCCGGCGAGGCCACGGTCGAGTTCGACTTCGCACAGAGCACCCGCGACCAGCTCTCCTTCGAGGAGTTCCCGGACTCACAGGGCGAACGCGCGGCGGTCGACCTGATGAACATGGACATGATGCCGACCTCGCAGGTCCCCGAAGTGTCGTCTCTGCCCGGGACAGTTCTCGGGACGGACAAAGGAAGTGACGGCGTGTATGCCGTCACGTGGCTCCGGGACGCTGCGTTCCTCGCCGACGGTGAGTCGTATCTGGCCGTCTCGGTTCGGACGCCGTACAACCGCGTTCCCCTCCCGATGATGTCCCTCGACGGGAGCGTTGAGGCCGACGGCGAACAGGTGTTCGATGACGCGCTGACCGCTGGGGTCCATCCCGAACTCGGGTATCATTACGGCGCAATCGTCGAGACAACAGCCCAAGAGCCGTCTGTCGGTGTCGAAGTCGTTGCCCCGCCACAGGTGTCCCGCCACGAGGGGTACGAGACGGCGTTCCTGACGACGCCCTCGTTCTCGTTTTCGGGGGGTTGACCGCCTCGGACAGTCGTTCGGTTGCGAGAGGACCACGGCTCACTCCACGGCAAACGGACTCTCCGTCTGTTGCCACGGCCAGCCTGGAGCCCGCGTCTGGACTCCCGCCGCGAGCGCGGCGTCGAGGTCGTCAGCGCCGGCCGACTCCGTATCGTCTCCGTGGGTCCGAACGTCCGCGACGTGGAAGGTCGCCTCCGCGAGCAGCCGAAGCGGTTGCTCACCGGCGATCATGGCTGCCAACTCGCGGCCGAGGAGTTCGTCGACGACGAAACCCGGGTAATCGCCTGTAACGTCCAATTCTCGGAGCAGACGGACCAGCGCGGCGACGTTGACCGCACGGTCGCCGTCGGCGAACACCTCGTCGATGGCGGCCGTATAGGCGTCGTCTGTGAGCGCCTCGACGTCCACGTCGAACTGGGACCCGAGATGGGCTCGCGTTTCGTTTACCAGCGGGACGACGTCGCCACGACGGTCCAGTACCCATTCGTACTCTTCGCGGACTGTGTCCGGCGTCAGTCGCATGGCGGTGTCTCACACGGAGTGCGTTTACCGCTTGTGGGCACACAGCACGTGACTGCGGTCCGGCCCCTGACCTCCGTATTGCGAAGGCTTTTATAACACGAGGGGAATACTGAGAAATAGAGGACGGTTTTCCGGACATCTCTCCACGTCCGGAGGCAACTCACCGATAACTGATGACTTTATTAGAGAGCGTACATCCCGCGGCACCAGGTCGGCCCGCACCAGCCGTGGACGGCCCCGCTACCGGGATGACACCCCGTTTTGAGCTATGAGTACTGTAGACAAGCAACTCGAAGACGTGAAGGCAACGATCGACGACGAAGTCCCGCGCCGTATTTCCGTCTCGGATGTCACGTACGAGGGACCGGAACTCGTCATATACACGCGGGACCCGAAGGAGTTCGCCGCGAACAGCGATCTCGTTCGCCGGCTCGCGTCGAAACTCCGCAAACGTATCACGGTCCGCCCAGACCCGGACGTGCTGGCCCCGCCAGCCGAGGCCGAAGAGGCGATTCGAGAGATCATCCCCGAGGAAGCCGGCGTCATGGACCTGAACTTCCACACTGACACCGGCGAAGTCGTCGTCCAGGCCCAGAAGCCCGGCGTCGTCATCGGACGGCGCGGCTCGACCCTTCGTGACATCACGCAAGAGGTCGGGTGGACGCCCGAAGTCGTTCGAACGCCCCCCATCGAATCCTCGACAGTCGAGAACGTCCGGAACTTCCTCAAACAGGAACGCGAGGACCGCCGGGACATCCTCGAACGCGTCGGCCGGCAGATCCACCGCGAGCCGATGTCCGACGACGAGTACGTCCGCATCACGACGCTGGGCTGCTGCCGAGAGGTCGGCCGCGCCGCATTCATCCTCTCGACGCCGGACACCCGAATCCTCATCGACTGTGGCAACAAGCCCGGCTCGAACGGCGAAACGCCGTATCTGGACATTCCGGAGGCGTTCGGGGCCGGGACCAACGGTATCGACGCCGTCGTCCTGACCCACGCACATCTGGACCATTCCGCGCTGGTCCCGCTGCTGTTCGAGTACGGCTACGACGGCCCCATCTACTGTACCGAGCCGACTCGGGACCTGATGGGCCTGCTGACGCTCGATTATCTGGACACTGCGGCGGACGACGGCCGGACCCCGCCGTACGACTCCGAGATGGTCCGCGAGGCGATCAAACACACCATCCCACTGGAGTACGGCGACGTGACCGACATCGCGCCGGATATCAAGCTGACGCTACACAACGCCGGCCACATCCTCGGCTCGTCGGTGTGTCACTTCCACGTCGGCGACGGCCTGTACAACGTCGCCTTCTCCGGCGACATCCACTACGACGACACGCGCCTGTTCGACGGCGCGGTCAACGACTTCCCGCGGGTGGAGACGCTCGTGCTGGAGTCGACCTACGGCGGCCGCAACGACTACCAGACCGACCAGGAGGACTCGGAGAGAAAGCTCAAACAGATCGTCCAGAACGCCTACGACCGCGACGGCAAGGTCCTCATTCCGACCTTCGCCGTCGGGCGGTCACAGGAGCTCATGCTCGTTCTCGAAGAGGCGATGCGGAACGGCGACATCCCCGAGATGCCGGTCCACCTCGACGGGATGATCTGGGAGGCGACGGCCGTTCACACGACCTACCCCGAGTATCTCCGCGACGGTCTGCAGGACCGTATCTTCGACGAAGACCAGAACCCGTTCCTGGCCGACCAGTTCAACCCCATCGACGGCGGCGACGAGGAGCGACAGGAGATCGCCGACGGCGATTCCTGTATCATCCTCTCGACCTCCGGGATGCTCACCGGCGGGCCGGTCATGTCCTGGCTCGAACAACTCGGCCCCGACCCGGATTCGACGCTCACCTTCGTCGGCTATCAGGCGCAGGGAACGCTCGGCAATCGCATCCAGCGCGGCATAGACGAGGTACCCGTTGGCGGCAGCGGACGCAGCGAGAAAGTCCCACTGGAGATGACCGTCGAGACGGTCGACGGCTTCTCCGGGCACGCCGACCGACAGGGGCTGGAAAACTTCGTGAAGACGATGAACCCCCGACCCGAGAAAGTCCTCTGTGTGCACGGCGACGAATCCGCGACACAGGACCTCTCCTCGTCGCTGTACCACGACCAGAACATCCGGACCTTCGCGCCGGAGAACCTCGAAACGTTCCGCTTCCGCTGATCCGGTCGCTGTTCCCGGTTCATTCTCACTCCCCGATAGCCGGACGAACCTCTATACGGCAGGCGGGTGAACCACTGCGTATGGACATCATCCAGTATCTCGACGAACTCGAACCGGTCGGGATGGTACTCATCGGGCTCGTGCTATTCATCATCCCTGAGCCTGCGACCTCGACGCTCGGGGTCGGCCTGATGGTGCTCGGCGGCGCATGGTGGTTCTACGAGTGGAACCGGTAAGACGAGAGCACAGCAGTACCTATGAATCACGACCGCATTCACGCACAGGAGCCGTCACACCACCGCGACCGATGGACAGTCGGCACAATCGCTGAGATAGCGGAGAAGGACGGCCACTGTACCGTCACTGTTGAGAACGAGTCCGGCGAGCCGACTGAACTCGTCGTTACCATGGCCATTCGCGACCTGTTCGTCAGTCGGCTGGACATCGGCGACGACGAAGATCCGGTCGGCGAGCGCGTCTGGTTCCGGAAACGCGGCGGGTCGTAGCCAGCCGCTGACGCGTCCGGTCACCGTTCGACGGGTCGCTACGACAGATCGACGATCCGGTCGGCCCAGCGCCGGAGTCTATCGAGCGCGTCCCGTTCGGCCCGGGACACCGGATTATCGACGCCCAATTCGTCGCTGTCGAAGGCGTTGAGGACAGCCACGTCCGCCCGGTCGCAGTATCCAGTGAGCAGGCTGACCGCAGCGGGGTCATGCTGGAACGGAATCGTCGCGTCGTTGACGAACACCGCCCGGGGATTCTCCGGGAGCGCGTCAATCTGTCGCTCGGCACGGCGGGCGTTTTCCCGGGCAAGCGCGACCGCCTGGTCGGCCGTCTCGCTTTCAGCGCGCGGCGCACTGGCATCGATCCGGCCGACCCAGACCGCCTCCGGCACGGTGATGAATCGGTCAAGGCGACCGCCCAAGATAGTCCCATCCTGTTCGAGTTCGGGCGCGAAGTCGAGCACGACGACGCCCTCGGTGCCCTCGCGGTCGAGCCAGGCCTCTATGGCGGCAGCGGTCGTCCGCGTCTTGCCGGTGTTGGAGGGACCCGTAACGAGCGTCGACCCCGAGAGGGGGAACTGGAGGCCACTCACGCGAGGAGTTCCTCCCGGAGGAACTTCCCGCCGAGGCCGGCCATAGCGAGGCCGAGGACGACGGCGAACGCCAACACGAACCCGGAGAGCGGGCCGATGCCGCCGCCGAGCTGTTCGACGACGAAGTTCCCGGCGAGCCCGCCCGAGACAGCGACGAGCGCCAGCCCGCCGACATTGGCCAGCGTCGAGTTCGACTCCGGAACCGCGTCGGAGTTCAGGAGGTAGAGGACGAGAGCGATGACGAACGGGGTGCCGACGGTGCCGAGCGCGAGCACGAGGACGAGCTGGCCGAGCACGTTCCCGCCGATGAACGCACCGGGCGCGGAGAGCAGCGCGACGGCGACGAGCAGCCCGCGGTAGCGGCTGTCCTCGATAGTAGTGCCCCAGCCGAGCTTGTCGGCGAGCAGGAACGGCGGGACGATGGTGTTTCCGCCGAGCGTCGACACGGCCGCGCCCCAGAGGCCGAGCAGGAACAGCCAGCGGGCGCTGTCGCCGACCAGCGGGCCCAGCGCCTCCGCGGCGCCGACCGTCGTGAGGTCGCCGGAAGTGAGCACGCTCGCCGTCACCAGGAAGATAGCGAGGCTGTAGATGCCAAACGCCACCAGCATCGACGCTCCGACGTCGACCGTCGCGAGGTCGTAGTCCTCGCGGGTCCAGCCCCGGGCCCGCATCGTGTAGGAGTGCATCGTGATGAGCGTGATGTGGACCGCGCCGCCGAGGATGCCGGCCGCGACCAGCGCGCTCCCGGACGGGACGGACGGGACCAGTCCGGTCGCCGCCGCGCCGGCGTCTATTGGCACGACAAACAGGCTGGCGACGAACGCGACGACGACCAGCAGGACGAGGACTTTCGCGGCTAGTTCGAGGAACCGGTAGCCGCCGCCCGCCAATCCCGCCGCGAGGATGAGCGCCCAGGCGACGCCCCAGATGCGCGCGTCGATACCGGTCACCGTCGCTGAGACCGTGGCGACGGTCTTCATGATGACGAGCTGTGCGACGCCGGCCGCAAGCACCGCGTCGCCGACCAGCAGCCACGCCCACGCGTCGCCGAGGTGCTCCTCGACGACGGCGACGATGCCCCGTTCGGTCAGCAGTCCCAGCCGCATCGCGAGGTACTGGGCCAGCGCCCCCGCCCCCGCGGAGAGGACGACGACCCACAGGAGGCTGTAGCCGAACGCACCGCCCGCGGTGACGAGGCTGGCAATCGTCGCCGGACCGGCGGCGATTGCGCCAGCGATCCAGGACGGCCCCATCGCTTCCACGTAATCACTGATTGTGCCTTTGCTAACAGCCGAACTGTCGACGGTTTCGGTCGAACTCATACCTCCGGCTTGGGTGAGGCCCCCTGAAAACCCTGCCGACATATTGTTCGGTGGTATTCTACGGTAATTCGACTTCAGTAAAGCGATTATGCGAAAATGACAGCGCTGGCCGAATTGACACACTACACGCTCACCGAGCGGAACGCTACCGAGAGCAGGACAGACTGCTCCGACTCAGATCTCGACGGTTCCGAGGTCCGATTCCAGTTCGTCGACGTGGTCGTTGTACGCGTCGACGAAATCCGCGAACTGCGGGGCGTACTCGCGGATGTCGGCTGCCGAGGGTGGTTCGTACTGCGAGAGCAGATAGAGCCCGTTGCTCCCGCCGACCCGGAGATACGACGCGCCGTCGGTGTCCCACTTCAGTTCCCACCGCGTCCCACCGATTCGTTCGGTGAAGGTCCCGTAGTCGCCACCCTCGTAGCGCTGGAGTTCCCGCGCGATCCGGTCACAGATCTCGCGGATGCGGCCGAGGACGCGGTCGCGCTCGGCAACGACGCCGTCGGTCGTCGCGATTTCCGGGAACTCCGTCGACACGTCGTCGAGAACGCCGTCGAGCGACGCGACGTAGTCGTTGAACCCCTCGACGAAGGCGTCGTAGTCGGCGAGCGCGACGGCCAGTGGCTCCGGCTCCGGCGGCTGTTTGGTCGAGATGACGTACGTGTCCGAACCGCGCGACGGCGAGAACCGGAGGTACTCCAGGTCGCCGCCCTCGTACTTGACGGTCCACTCGCCGCGGTCGGTCTCGATGTCCGCCTGCCCGTAGTCGCCCCCCTCCAGCCGGGCGAGCTGGTAGGCGACCTGTCCGGCGTGGTCACGGACCGCCGCGACCAGTTCGTCACGCTGCTGTGCAACGGCCGTTGCGTCGGCGGGGTCCACCGGTGGCCACTCTGTCACAGTGGACGGAAGCGGCGGGACGACAATAACAGGCTCGGTCGGCTACTCGGACTCGAGCAAGGCGTCGTCGCCGTGGCGCTCTCGGAGTGCCTCGAAGTACTCGCGCTGCTCGTCGATGTTCTGCGTTGACTCGGCATACACGTCGGCGAAGAGGTCCGTCGGGTCGGCGGCGTGGGCCTCCGCGTTGTCGATGATCTCACCGAGGCGCTCGCTGATGGTGGCGTCCATCACGTCGATCTTCCCGTCGTCCAGCAGATCACAGTTCCGGAGAAACGCTTCCATGCGGTCCAGCGGGTCGCGTTCGCGCCACTGCTCGACCTCCGCCTCGTCCCGGTACACGTCCGGGTCGTCGGCGGTCGTGTGCGCACCGAAGCGGTACTGGACGGCTTCGACGAAGATGGGCTCCTGCTCCCCGCCGTCGGCTCCCACGGCCCGCTCCCGTGCGGCCTCGGTGACGGTGTAGGTCGCCAGCGGGTCCATCCCGTCGACCTGGACGCCGTCGAAGCCGTACGCGTCGGCCTTCTGCGCCAGCGTCTGGCTGGCGGTCTGGCGCTCCCGGGGCACGGAGATGGCCCACTGGTTGTTGTTGCAGAAGAACACCGTCGGCGTCTCGAACACGCCGGCGAAGTTCATCGCCTCGTGGAAGTCCCCCTCACTGGTGGCCCCGTCGCCGAAGTGGACGACGCCCGCCCGGTCGTCGCCCTTTCGCTTTGCCGCCCACGACCACCCGACGGCGTGGGGGAGGTGCGCGCCGATAGAGATGTTCAGCGGGAACACGTTCACGTCGCCGATAGCGGCGTTGCCCGCTTCGTGGCCCATCCAGTAGAGGACGTACTCCCAGGGGAGCCCGCGGGCGACGAGCGCGCCGTGTTCCCGGTATTGATAGAAGATGGTGTCCTCGTCGGCCAGCGCGTACGTCGACCCGACCTGCGCCCCCTCCTGGCCTGCCAGCGACGAGTAGGTCCCGAGCCGACCCTGGCGCTGGAGACTTATCATCCGCTCGTCGAACTGCCGCGCAAAGCGCATATCGCGGTACATCGACACCAGTTCCTCGTCGGACAGGTCCGGAATGAGGTCCGGGTCGACGATCTCCCCGTCTGAATCGAGCGCCTGTATCCGGTCGTCGGGAGCCCGACTGAGAACGTCATGTGACATGTCGTACCACCACACTCGAAGCGGACGAGCAAAAAGCTGTGTCAGTTTCGGTCGGTGGTGTTTAGCAGTGACGACTGCAGAGAGCCAGAAAGCCCTCGCGTTCTCAGCTCCCGCGGCTCGCTGCGCTCCAGTGGGTGCTTACTTCGCCGGGGTTCGCTGAGAACGCGACCCCTTTCAGTCCCACCCAGCATAGCTTTCCCAACCGGCTCGGGTGGGATTGAAAGGGGCGGCTGGCTGAACGACGGCGGACGACGCAAGCACTGCAACGAACGTAGTGAGTGAAGCGCGCAGCGAGGCCCCCGAGTTCAGCCAGCCGGGGCTTTCTGGCTGTTCGTAACTTCTATTCACTCACTAAACACTGCCTTTTGATTTCAGTCGAGCCACTCCAGCACGCGCCGACGGGCGTCGGCCTGGTCGTCGGGCATCACTTCGAGGACGACGGCCCCGTCGAAGTGGGTATCGAGAACGTCGGCAGTCCGTTCGAGCGGGATGTCGCCATCGCCGAACGCCAGCCCGTCCGCCAGTACTGTGCCGTCGGTGAAGTGAACGACCCGAATCTGGTCGCCGTAGTCCCTCAGGAGGGTTATCAGCGAATCCAGATACGCTGGCTCGGACATGAACAGGTGGGCCGTATCGAGCACCAGGTCGTGGCCGCGGTCGAGCACCAGATTCGCCAGCGAGAACTGGCTCGCGTCGGGATTGTTCTCGTACCCGCAGGGGGCGGCGAAGTCGTAGCTGTCCAGCAGGGCGGTGTGCGTGTGCTGGGCGTACTGGCTGTGGACCACCAGATAGGCGTCGAGTCGCTCGGCAAGCGCGTCGCTCTGACGGAACGGCTCCGGGTCGTCCGGGCGGGCGTGAAGCGTGTGAACCGACGCCGCGGAGACGGGTGACTGTTCGACTCGCGCCGCTGTAGCCGCTACGTCGTCGAGGTCCGGCGGTCGGAGATGGAGTTCCACGCTGTCGAAGCCCCGGTCGGCCGCGGCGTCGAGCTCGGCCGGGCTCGGCGGGCACTTGCCGACGAGATTCATTATAGGGAGATTCCACGACGGCGAAAATAAAACAGTCCCTTCGCCGACGCGGCTGGCCCGAGTGTTCATGCCGTTGCCGTCCAACATGTCGATGATGCCCGGTAAAGCGAGCGCAGAGGCAGACGAGAGTGAGATGACACGCTGGCGAGGGCACCAGCTGTCGCCCACCCATGCGGTGCTCTGGACCGTCATCCTCGTCGCAACAGTCGGGGACATCCTCCTGACGATGACCGGGATCACGGTCGGCCTGCAGGAAGGGAACGTCGTCGTCAGCGCGATGCTTGCGGAGTTCGGACTGGCGGGCCTCTGGCTGGTGAAGTTCGGGGCGATGCTGTGGCTGGTCGCCGGGTGGCGACTGCTCTCCGAGCGCAACGCGACGGTATTCCTCGCCCTGTTCGCCGGGGTGACGCTCGCGGTCGTTGTCTACAACTCCGTCACCATCCTGCAGTACCGCGGGGTAATAACGGTTGTTGCGGTGCTTTGAGGCGCTGATGCGGTAGGATTCAGGAACACCGGGGTTAAGTACCACTGGGTGTGACCACGGAGTAATGGATAGACGTTCCTTCCTGACAGCGGCCGGCGCGACGGTATCCGTCTCGTTTGCCGGCTGTGCCGGGCTGGGCGACAGCGACGGGGCGAGCACCGAGGCGTCGAGCACGGACGAGTCAACCGCCTCCGGGACGAGTACCGGCGATACCGGCGGTGCCGACGAGACGCTCGTCGTCGGGACCTACAGCGCGTTCGTCGACTCACCATCGACGAGTCCGGGCGCGTGGGTGAAACAGCGCTTCGAAGAGGAGTTCGACGCCCGCCTCGTCTGGCAGACGCCGAGCAACGAGGTCAACCACTACATCGAGCGCCGGAACGCCGGCGTCGACATCGAGGCGGATATGTACCTCGGGTTGAACACGGACCACCTCGTCCGGGTCGACGAGACCCTCGACGACGGGTTGTTCGCCGAGGTCGGTGACGTGGCCGGCCAGGACGACATCAAGCCGGGCCTGCAGTTCGACCCCGACGGCCGGGCGATCCCCTACGACACCGGCTACATTAGTCTGGTGTTCGACGGCACGGAGACCACAGCGCCGGAGACCTTCGACGGCCTGCTGGCCGAGGAACACGCCGGCGACCTCATCACGCAGAACCCCGCCAGTTCGGCTACCGGCCGGGCGTTCCTGCTGCACACGGTCAAGCAGTTCGGCCCGGACGGCTATCTGGACTACTGGAGCGACCTGCAAGAGAACGACGTTCGGGTACTCGGTTCGTGGAGTGACGCTTACAGCGCCTGGTCGGGCGGCGAAGCCCCGATGGTGGTCTCCTACTCAACCGATCAGGTGTTCGCGGACCAGAACGACGCCAACCTGGAGGAACACCAGATTCGCTTCCTGAACGACCAGGGCTACGCCAATCCCGAGGGGATGGCGGTCTTCGACGGAGCGGATACCCCCGACCTCGCCCGGGAGTTCATGAGCTTCCTGCTGCGCCCGGAGATTCAGGGCGAAATCGCCGTCCGGAACGTCCAGTTCCCGGCAACCGAATCCGCCGAACTTCCAGAGGACTACGCCGAACTGGCTCAGGAGCCCCCGGAGCCGGTCACCTTTGGCTATGACGAACTGAAGGGCTCCGTCTCGGGCTGGATCTCCGACTGGGAACGGCAGTTCGCCTCGAACTAACGACGACCGACTGTGGCCCGAGATTCAGACGGCGGTGCCGATGGTGGCGGCGGGGGGTCGACAGGGACAGCGAACAGTCCGTCCCGCGAGCGGGGCCGGACCGTCCGCAACACTATCGAGCGTCGGGCAATCGTCGGGCTCGCGGTCGCAACTATCGCCCTCTTGCTTGGCATCTTCTACTACCCGGTGGCGACGGTGTTCATCGACAGCGTCCTCGTCGACGGCCGCTTGACGGGCCGGGTGTTCGTCTCGATACTGCGGGACCCGTTCTACCTCGGAGAGCCGGCGCGGTTGCTCGCCGGCGAACCCATAGCGAGCGTCATCGAGGACGCACTGTCGCCGGACCGGCGGCTGGGCGTCATCGGCTTCACGGCGTATCAGGCGGCTCTCTCGACCGTCGCCAGCGTCGCTCTCGGCCTGCCGGCGGCGTATCTGCTGGCCCGGTTCGAGTTCCCGGGACGGCGGACGCTCCGGTCGCTGACGATTCTCCCGTTCGTTCTCCCGTCAATAATGGTCGGCGTCGGTTTCGTCGCCACGTTCGGCCGGAACGGGACGCTCAACGCCGTGCTCGGCGCGCTCGGTCTGGGACAGGTCAATCTCCTGTTCACGCTGGAGGCGGTCATCGTCGCTCACGCGTTCTACAACGCCCCGCTCGTGGCACGGGTGACCACCGCCGCCTGGGAGTCCGTCGACGCCAGCGCGGTCGAGACGGCGCGGAGCCTCGGCGCGAGCCCCTTCCGGGCGTTCCGGGACGTGGTCGCCCCGCAACTGTACCCGTCGGTGCTGATGGGCGCGGCACTGACGTTCGTGTTCATCTTCAGCACGTTCCCCATCGTCCTCGCGCTGGGCGGCTTCCAGTTGGCGACCGTCGAGGTGTTCGTCTACCGGCTCATCCGCGACCTGGAGTACGCCGAGGCGGCCGCCCTCGCGCTGATTGAACTCGGTATCTCGCTGGGGCTGCTGTACGCGTATCTCCGGTATGAGGCCAAACACACCGTCCGGTCGCGGGGGATTCGACCGCTCCCACGGCGGCCGCTGACACCGCCGTCGTTCTCGGTCCGTGAACTGCTCCCACGGATGGGACTCGCCGTCTACGCCGTCGTCGCGCTGGCGGTGTTCGTCGCGCCGATAGCGAGCATGATTCTCGCCAGCCTCAGCGGGCCGGAGGGACTGACGCTGGCGAACTATCAGTTCCTCATCGACCGCCAGACGACCGGCGCGTCGTTCCAGGTCCAGCCGTGGGACGCCGTCCGGAACTCGCTGCTGTTCGGCGTCGCCTCGCTCGCCGTCGCGCTGCCGATGGGCGTCGTCGTGGCCGTCCTCACGACTCGGGACTACCGAGGCCGGAAGGTCGTCGACGCCGTCGCGATGGCCCCGCTCGCCGTATCGGGCATCGTCGTCGGCCTCGGCCTGCTCCGGGGCCTCGTCTTCGGTGTCGAGGTGGGTGGCTCCCGCATCGCCGTCGGCGGCGGCTTCGCCATCATCGCCGCCCACGCTGTCGCGGGCTACCCGTTCGTGGTTCGGACGGTCGCGCCCGGCCTCGAAGGTATCGACCACAGGCTCGTCGAATCTGCCCGCGCACTCGGCGCGCCGCGAGCCAGAGCGCTTCTCGACATCGAACTCCCGCTCGTGTGGCCGGCCGTCGTCGCCGGGGCCGCCTTCGCGTTCGCCATCTCTATCGGGGAGTTCTCGGCGACGATTGTCCTCGCCTCGGGAACGAACCAGTTCACGATGCCCATCGCCATCGAGCGGTTCATCGGCCGCCGGCTCGGTCCCGCGACAGCGATGGGCGTCGTCCTGCTCGTGGTCACAAGCGCGAGCTTCCTGCTCATCGACCGGCTGGGGGGTGACGACGTTGGGTTCTGAGCGGTCGCCACCGGCCGGAGCCGACGCGGACCCTGCCGCTCCGCCAGCCGTCGAACTCGACGGCGTCACCAGACGCTACGGCGAGACGACCGCCGTCGAGGACCTGTCGCTCTCCGTTCAGGAAGGCGAGTTCTTCACGCTGGTCGGTCCCTCCGGCTGCGGGAAGACGACGACGCTCCGGCTCGTCGCCGGCTTCGAGAAACCCACGCAGGGCGAAGTCCGGTTCGGCGGCGAGTCCGTCACCGGCGTCCCGCCGGAGGACCGCGACGTGGGCGTCGTCTTCCAGAACTACGCGCTGTTCCCGCACATGACCGTCGGGGAGAACGTCGCCTACGGCCTCTCGTTCACCGACCCGCCGGGCGGCGGCAGCGACGAGGAACGGGTTCGCGAACTGCTGGAACTGGTGGACCTCGACGGTATGCAGGACCGGGACCCAGACACGCTTTCCGGCGGCCAGCAACAGCGGGTGGCGATGGCCCGCGCGCTGGCCCCCGGCCCTGACGTGCTCCTGCTCGACGAGCCGATGAGCGCCCTCGATGCGAAGCTCCGGGAACGGTTGCGTGTGCAGGTCCGCGAGATTCAGCAGGAACTGGGCATTACGACGATTTACGTCACCCACGATCAGGAAGAAGCGCTGGCAGTGTCGGACCGCGTGGCGGTCATGCGCGACGGGACGCCGGAACAGGTCGCGCCGCCGCGGACCATCTACCGCGAGCCGGCGACAGCGTTCGTCGCCACCTTCGTCGGTGACAACAACGTTCTCAGCGGCGAGGTGACGGCGGTACGGTCGCTTGCTGACTCCGGCGGCTCCGGTGCTGAGAGTGACCGGTTCATCGCAGACGTGACGGTCGACAGTACGACGGTCTCAGTGGCCCTGAACGGCGACAGCGGCCCGAAGTCCGCTGTCTCGTCCGGAGACCGGCTCACGTTCTGTGTGCGGCCGGAGCGGCTTACTGTCGATGCCGACCGAAACGCGCTGACGGCGACGGTCACGAGCGCGGAGTTCCTCGGGGAAACAACGCGCGTTCATCTCGACTGGGAGGGCCGAGAACTCCTGTTACGAGCCGAAGACCCGCCGACTGGCACCGTGACGGTCGGCTTCGACCCGGCGGACGCACACATTGTCGACAGACGGCCGTAAGCTACCAATCCCCACGCCCACGCCGGAATGGAGCCAGTTTTAACCCACCTGTGGTTATCGCCGATGTAAATATGACACGCGGGGCCGTCGCAGGTGGTCGGCAGAGGCGTATCGGAGCGTGTCGACGGGGCTGGCGGGAATACCCAGTTTCAAACCAAAGCCGTGTCGGAGTCCGGCCGGCTGGGCGCGACGGGGTGCGGTAATGGTCGAGTTCGAACCCCGGCTGTTCGACGATATCGATCCGGCTGAGCGGCCGTCGCTGGGTGCCGCCCTCGTGCCAATCGCGGGGATGATCGCGTTCCTCAGCGTGGGTCTCATCGCTTTCGATCTGGACCCACAGTTCCCGCTGTTCTGGGGGATTGCATTCACCGGCCTGTTCGCACGGTATCACCTCGGGCTGTCGTGGGCGGAACTGTACGACGGCATTGCCAGCAGCCTGCTCATGGGCATGCGGGTGATTCTCATCATGTTCACCGTCTATGCGCTCATCGCGTCGTGGATTCAGGCGGGCACGATTCCCAGCCTGATGTACTTCGGTTTAGAGCTATTCACGCCGACAGTGTTTCTCCCGGTGGCGGCCATCCTCTCCGCGATAATCTCTTTCGCCGTCGGCTCGTCCTGGACGACGGCCGGGACGCTCGGGGTGGCGCTCATCGGTATCGGTTCGGGACTAGGTATTTCGGAACCGATGACCGCCGGTGCCATCCTCAGCGGGGCCTACACGGGAGACAAGCAGTCCCCGCTCTCGGATACGACGAACCTGGCCGCCGCAGTGACAGACACGGACCTGTACGACCATATCAACGCGATGCGGGCCGGCACGCTCGCCGCGTTCGCGATTGCAGTCCTCCTGTACGCCGGGCTCGGTCTGCGGGCCGCTGGAGCTATTCCTGCGGACCGTGTTGCGTCCATCCAGACAGCAATCGAGAGCACGTACGTCGTCTCGCCGCTCGTGTTTCTGCCGGTCGTTGTGACCTTTGGACTTGCGCTGCGTGGCATCCCTGCACTGCCCACGCTCGGTACGGGCGTCTTCGCGGGCGTCGCGACTTCGATGCTCGTGCAGGGAACCGGATTCGGTGCTGCCTGGTCGGCAGCACAGTCCGGGACAGCCCCGGAGACAGGCATGGAGCTCGTGAACGGACTCTTAGAGAGCGGGGGGCTGACCGGCGGCGCGTGGATCGTGACGATTGCGATTGCCGCGCTCGCGCTGGGCGGATTGCTCGAACGTGCTGGCGTGCTCGCGGTGCTCTCCTACCATCTCGGGCGACTCTGCCACAACGTCGCGAGCCTGACGGGCGTGACCGCTGTGTCCGCTGTCTCGATGAACATCCTCGCGGCGGAACAGTACGTGAGTATCGTTGTGCCGGGGATGACGCTCGGGAATCTCTACAACGAACAGGGACTCAAGAGTCAGAATCTCTCCCGGGCTATCGAAGCGTCGGGAACGACCACGAGTGCGCTTATTCCGTGGAGCAGCGGCGGGCTGTTCATGGCCGGAACGCTCGGCGTCCCGACACTGGAGTACGCACCGTACTACTTCTTCGGCTTTCTCTCACCGCTCGTGCTTCTGTTCATGGGGGTCACCGGCTGGCAGATCGTCTATGCGGACCGAACCGACGCCGAAAGCACGCCCGGACAGTCCGGTAGTGCCGGGCCGGTGTCAGCAGGCGAGGACTGATTCGCCTTGCGCTGCCAGCAGTCGTGAATGTGTGATCGTGACTGAACGCTGGCGGCCCTCGCGTGCGCGTGCGCGCGAAGCCCTGATAAGTCCACAGCCCCTACGTTAGACGATGACACCACAGAAGCCATCCGCTGACGGAGAGCAGGCTGCCGACGGTCGGGCGACCGACGTAGGCCCGGCGGTCGACTACGAGACGGTGTCGGTACCAGTGCTGGTCGTCGGCGCTGGCGCTGCCGGGGCGCGGGTCGCTATCGGACTCGCCGAGAACGGTGTCGAGCCGCTGGTCATCGGCAAGCGGGATCACGGCGACGCACACACGACGTGGGCCGCCGGCGGCATCAACGCCTCGCTGGGGTCGCTCGACCCCGAGGACGACTGGACGATTCACGCCGCCGATACGCTGGACGAAGGCCACTTCATCAACGACCCGAAAGCGGTCGAACTGACGGCCAAGCACATGCCCGACCGGATCCGGGAACTCGACGACTGGGGGATGGCGTTCGACCGCACTGAGGACGGCAAGATCAATCAGCGGTACTTCGGCGCGCAGTCGTTCCGCCGGACCTGCTTCGTCGGCGACCGCACGGGCGAGGCGATGCTCGATACGCTCGTCGACAGGGCCCAGTCGCTCGAAATTCCCTACCGCGACAACGTGATGATCACGCGGCTGCTCTCGGACGGCGACCGCGTCTACGGGGCGGCCGGCTATGACATGGAGAGCGGCGAGTTCATCCTCTTCGAGTCGGACCACGTCGTCCTGGCGGCGGGTGGCTCCTCCGCGCTGTATAACCGCCACTCCTCGCGCGACGAGGAGAACAACGGCGACGGCCCGGCGCTGGCGCTCGAAGCCGGCGCGTCGCTGATGGACATGGAGTTCGTCCAGTTCCACCCGACGGGGATGGTCGGCGACCGCTACGGCGAGGACTGGGACGGCCGCCTCGTCACCGAGGCGGTCCGCGGCGAGGGCGGTCGGCTGCTCAACGCCGATGGCGAGCGGTTCATGGAGGAGTACTCGCCGGACCAGATGGAACTCGACGCGCGCGACGTGGTGGCCCGTGCCATCGCACAGGAACTCCGCGAGGGCCGTGGGACCGAGAACGGCGGCGTCTATCTGGACATTTCCCACCGCGACGACGGCTACATCAAATCGCGGCTGCCGCGGATGTACGAGCGGTTCATGGACCTCGGCGTCGACATCACGAAGGAACCGATGGAAGTCGCGCCGACCGCCCACTACTCGATGGGCGGCGTCGACATCGACTTCGAGACCGGGGAAACCGGCGTCAGTGGGCTCTACGCTGTCGGCGAGACGGTCGCAGGCGTCCACGGCGCGAATCGGCTCGGCGGGAACTCGTTGGCGGAGACGGTCGCCATCGGCGCGCTCGTCGGCGACCACGTCGCGGCGCAGGTGACAGGCGACGACCGCGACGACGCCCTGCCGGCTGGCCAGCGTGCCATCGCCGAGCGCGAGTTCCGGTCGCTGCAGGAACTAGCGGCGTCGGACGGAGACGAGACGCCCGAAGGGCTACTCGCGGACCTCGGCGACCTGCTGTGGGAGCACGCCGGAATCCTCCGAAACGAGGAGTCGCTGTCGACCGGACTCGAAGAGCTCCACGAACTCCGTGAGCGCACGGGGAACATCGGCGTCGACAGCGACCGGACCAGCCTGTCGTTCGAACTCGCCGTCGATCTGTTCTTCAGCCTCACGGTCGCCGAGGCCCTGCTGCTGAGCGCACGCAAGCGCGACGAGTCCCGCGGCGCGCACTACCGCACCGACGCGCCCAGCGTGGATCCCGAGTGGCGGCGGAACATCCTCGTAGACCGCGGCGATACCGGGCTCGAACTGACGACTCGCGGCATCGCCGAACCGAGCGACGAAGTCAGCGAGGCGGTCGACGTCGGCTACGAACTCGACTATCACCACCTCGAATAGAGCGGTCCACCCCACAGTCCGCCTGCGGTTGCTCTTTTAATCTCGATAGGCGCAGTGGAAGCCGGCGACCTGCTGGTAGAACGTCGGAATCACGTCCGTTCGAAGGTCCACGTCAGGGTCGTCTTCGAACTCCTGGCGCGTGAACTCCCGAGCGTCTTCGATAGCTGCTTCGACATGGGGCGGGACGCCAGGTTCGTCAATCGTGCCGATGTAGGCCCAGATGAACGCCGTCTCCAGCGTGTCGAAAAACTCCGGGGTCGGTTCGAACGTGGGTTCGCCGTCCGCCGCGATCCGGTTGTACGTCCGGCTGATGAGGACGCTGCCGTCGTCGAGGCCGTGGTCGGCGAAAGACTCCGTGGTCGTACACTCTTCGTCCCCGTCGTAGTCCCGTGCAGTGTCGCTTGACATACCTGGATAGAGGGTTGGTAACTAAAAGTAACCGTCCGGAGTGTGTCTCAATACGACACACTCTGGGAGGGTTTTTATGCCACCGAAATTCAAGGCGGTCCCAGTCGATGTTCTATTCACTGTGGCACCGACCCGCCGAACCGTCCTCGCCAGCGGCGGCCCCGCACTCGGGAGCCTCACCGCCGCTTCGGGGTGTCTAGGTGCCGACGACGACGCGGACGTGTCGTGTCCGCCGTCTGTCCCAACGGACGCGTCGCTGCGCATCGGGTTCGTCGGTGATGTGATGTTGGGCCGGAGCGTCGACGAGCGCTGGCGCGATGACCCCGACGGAGCCACCGCTGTTTGGGGGTCGATGCGCAACCGACTCCAGTCGCTCGATGGCCTGGTGGCGAACCTCGAATGCTGCCTCTCAGACCGCGGCGAACCACGGCCTGGCCGGACATTCCACTTCCGAGCGACTCCCCGTTGGGCCGTGGCCGCGCTGGACCGCGCTGGCGTCTCCTGTGCCGGACTGGCGAACAACCACCTGTTCGATTTCGGACCGGCGGCACTCACGGATACGCCGGCCCACCTCGCCGACGGTGGGATCGCCTCAGTCGGGGCCGGCGTCGATAGAGAGACAGCGTTCGAGCCGGCGTTCGTCGAAATCGACGGACTCTCGGTCGCCGTCGTCGCCGTCACTGACCAGTCACCCAGCTACGCCGCCGACGGCGACAGCCCCGGCACGGCCTACACGCCGCTGGACCCGAACCACCCGCTGACTCGCCGCCGCGTCGGGGGCGCGCTGGCGGCGGCCCGCGACGCCGACCCCGACCTGCTCGTCGTCACCGCCCACTGGGGGCCGAACTGGGTGACCGAACCGGGCGAGACACAGCAGGCGTTCGCCCGCTGGCTGGTGGACAACGGGGCCGACGTGGTCCACGGCCACAGCGCCCACGTCATCCAGGGCATCGAGGTGTACCGTGGTCGCCCCATCATGTACGACACCGGTAATTTCGTCGACGACTACGCGGTCAAGGACGGCTACCGCAACGACCGGAGCTTCCTGTTCGAACTCCGAATCGAGGACGGGCGGCTGGCCGCGATCGAACTCACGCCGGTCGAGAACGCGTACGTACAGGTCGGACGCGCCGACGAAGCGGTGGCGAAGTGGCTCCGAGAGACGCTTCGGGAGCGCTCTCGGCCCTTCGGAACGGCTATCGAGCGTGATGGCCTCGGACTCCGGATCCCGCTGTCGTGTCCGGAATAGCATCCGTTGTGTGTTTCCGAGGCGGCGCGGGTTCGGCCGCTACTCGTCGACAGCCACAACCGCCGTCATGATCTCGTCGACCAGCCGTGGGTTGTACGTCCAGACGCCCCGAAACGGTCCGTCCTCGGTTTCTTCGGCGACGAGCGCACACTTGTTCTGGTCGTCACCGGCGGCGTCGAACGCCAGCAGCCACACCTGTTCGAGGGCGGTGTCTGTGAGCGGATGGAACGAGATTCCGGGAATCGTCGGCGGCTCCCAGTCGGCCTGTCCGTAAACGTGGATGTCGAGGTCCGTGTCGCTGGCAAGCGTCTCGTATCGGCCGCGCTGAGAGCGGAAAATCGACAGCGACTGGAAGCTCACTCGAAGGGTTCCTTCCCCGACGCGGTAGGCCCTGTCCTCGAACTCGTGAGACGTTGCGAGCAACTGTGCCGGCGTGAGCGACGAGAAGAGCGTGTTCGCGAGCGCCGAGCGGAGAAGCTGCCGACCCGGGTCACTGTCAGGGGTTCCGCTGTCGTCGGAACCTATCTCCGGCTTACATAGGAAGGTCTCCACCGCTGTGAGCGGGACTGTCTCGGCGAACACGCCGTCCCGATGGATGACGACAAACGCGTTCTGGTGTCCGGTCGGGAGTTTCCGCCAGGTGGCGTCGATCCGCTGGGCAGTCAGTCGCTCGACCACGGTTTTCGTTGCGGGCGGGCCATACACAGTTATCGCCACGTCCGAGCCCTCGAACCGCCGAAGGAGCGTACGGACTGTCATCGACCCACAGTCAGTCCTCGTGGTCTGTCTCGGCAGTATCTAGATCGGTTATCGACGATAGCACCTCGGCCGTGGACGGCGACAGCGATGCCAGCGTCGCGGTCTGTTGATCTAGATCGTAGGTGATAACGTCAGCGTCATCAAGAACGGGGAGGTGGCGATGGTGGAGCGCAGTGCGGGTATCGTCCCAGTTGCAGGTGGCGGTGTCCCGCCCACGCGCTCGTGACCATCCCACGACCACGTCGGTGAGTTCCTCAATTGAGGCTGAGTCGTGTTCGGCGAGGTAGGTGTATATCATCCGCCGGGGCTCGGCTGCCAGCGCCCGTATTAGAGTGTCGAGTCGCTCGGATGACAGTCCCGCTGTCTCCGCAGGCTGTTCGTGCTGATCCATGTCAACCAGTTATCCACTCTCAGTATTAATATCATTGGCCGGTATTTAATCACAGATGTGACGGAATCCATTTACGTGCCAGCACCGTCTAAAATGTATGAACTACGAGTCCGCCCTCCAGCGTGCGTACGACGTACTACCAGACCAGCCCCGGGAAGCCGGTGAACGGCTCTCGATTCCGGATCCCGAAGGACAGACTGACGGCGCGTTCACACGCCTGACGAACTTGGAGGCAATCGCTGACGCCGTCTCGCGGGACGCCCAGCATCTCCACCGAGCCATCCAGCGCGAGTTCGGGACTAACGGCCAGTTCGACGGCGGCGAAGCCCGCTACAACGGGTCGTTCGACACCGCTGATTTCGAGGCCGCCATCGACGCGTACGTCGCCGAGTACGTCACCTGTTCCGAGTGTGGCCTGCCCGACACCGTCCTCAAGAACGAGGACGGCGTCGACATGCTGCGCTGTCAGGCCTGTGGTGCGTTCCGCCCGGTCGCCAAGGGCGCGAGTTCGAACACCCAGCAGGACCGACCCACGCTCGAAGAGGGCGAGACCTACGAGGTCAAGATCACCGGTACGGGCCGCGAGGGCGACGGCGTCGCCGAGAAAGGGAAGTACACCATCTTCGTCTCCGGAGCGCGCGAAGGACAGGTCGTCGAAGCCTACATCGAGAGCATCAGCGGCACGCTGGCGTTCGGCCGGGTCGCATAACGGTTGTTTTCCCCGCGGCGGAGCTACGTTTCTCGCTTAGTCCCAGAGATCCGTTGAAAGGTATCGTTCGCCGGTGTCCGGTAGAACGACGACCACCGTCTCGTCGGGGTTATCGGTGGCGTACTCCGCAGCCGCGTGCAGCGCCGCACCGGCGGAAAGACCGACCATGAGTCCTTCCTCGCTGGCGAGTCGGTGGGTCGCCTCGACGGATTCCACCTTGCTCGCAGTCCGCACCTCGTCGACGAGGTCGCGCCGGAGGATATCCGGAACGAATCCGGGACCGATGCCCTGGATGTCGTGGCTGTCCGGGTCATCCGCCGAGAGCAGTTTGGACTGTTCAGGCTCGACGGCGACCGAAGTGAGGTCCGCGCCGACCTCCTCTCCGATATATTCCGAGATCCCGGTGATCGTGCCACCGGTCCCGACGCCGGCAACGACGGCGTCTACGTTGCCGTCAGTATCGGCCCAGATCTCCGGGCCGGTCGTCTCGCGGTGGGCTCGCGGGTTCGCCTCGTTCTCGAACTGCCGGGCGCGGACAGTGCCCGGCGCGTCCGCGAGTTCGTTCGCGCGCTCGATTGCGCCGCTCATCCCGCCATCGGCCGGTGTGAGTTCGAGGTCCGCGCCGAGCCCCGACAGTAATTGCCGGCGCTCCTCGCTCATCGATTCGGGCATCGTCAGCACGCAGTCGTACCCTCTCGCGGCGCAGACGGCGGCCAGCCCGATGCCGGTGTTGCCGCTGGTGGCTTCGACGATCGTCCCGTCGGCGGGGAGGTCCCCGGATTCGGCGGCCGCCTCGACCATGTACAGCGCGATGCGGTCCTTGACCGAGTAGGGGTTCGCCGCTTCGACCTTGCCGAGCAGATTGTCCGCAAAGCTGTCGAGACAGACCAGCGGTGTGTCGCCGATGAGCTCAGTCACGCTGGATGCGACAGTGCCGTCGTCTCGCTGGGCGTACGACTGCATACATCGGTGGAAGGCGATTGGCCGTCCTAACTGCACACCCAGAATACTGCGGGTCGAATACATTCACTCGGTTTCGAGTCTCCAGAAGCTTATGTCGACCCGATACAATGTCTCCAGTAATGCCCGAGATTACCGTCTCTGAGGGCCTGTACCGCCAGCTATCCGCCGCCGAAAACCAGGTCGACGAAGATACGCTCTGGAAGATGCTGCACCAGTTCAAACGACAGCACGCCCCCAGCGAGTAACGCCACTCCCCAAACCGTCGCTATCCGACCGGTTCGATAAGTTCCGGCGAGTCGTTGGCAGGGCTGTTGACCGCCGACGAAACCGGATAGGTCCGCATCGGCCCGTCGTACGGGTCAAGCAGCGCGGACACGTCATCGGCGCTGCCGCGCAGCCACGTCGACTCCTCCGACGGGTCGAGGATGACGGCCATCCGGTGATGGAGGTCCGCGACGGCGTCGTTCGGTTCGGTCGTCACAATCGTGAACGACTCGACGATATCGTTTTCGCCGCCTGTATCGCCCCCGCTCGCGCCGAACTCCCCCAGCCCGGACTGGCGCTGTGGCGGCTCCCACCGCTCGTACAGCCCCGCCATCGCGAACAGTTCGTCGTCCGGCAGCGCCACGCGATACGGTTGCTTGCCGCCGCTCGTTTCGACCCACTCGTAGAACCCATCGGCGGGGACCAGACAGCGCCGGGACTCGTAGGCCTCGGCGAACGACCGCTTCTCGGCCAGCGTCTCGGCGCGGGCGTTGATGTGCCCGTGGTCCGTTCGGCTGTCGGCCCAGGACGGAATCAGTCCCCACTCCATCCGCTGGATGGTGCTGGGCGACTCGCCGGTGACGACCGGCAGGTCCTGGCTCGGGGCGGCGTTGTATCGCGACTCGAACGCGAACGAAAACTCGGCGTCGAACCGCATCTCGATCTCCTCGCGGGGCGCGAACAGACTGTAGCGGCCGCACATAACCGAGTACAGGAGCCGCTGGCGGATAAACCCAACAGTAGCGTCCCGCCACATAGCCGTGAGTAACTCATTTGGCATGTCTACAAAAACACATGCGTATGCCCCCAAGCGGTCCCTCGGAGGACGAGGCGAGTGAGCACGATTTCGTCTACTGTGCATCCTGCGGGTCGAAGGCTGCCAGCTCTTGGTCGTACTGTCGCTCCTGTCAGTCGTCGCTGGACGATGCACGCCCACCCGAAGACGGGCTAAAACAGATCGGCGCGGACGATACGTTGGATATGGACGAAGCCGGCTGTCCGAAATGCGGGCACGAAACGGCCGAAGTTGACGAAATCGCAACGACCGGCGTTGGACTCACGAAGTTCTTTGACGTACAGAACCGGCGATTCACAGCCGTCACCTGCGCGAACTGTGGCTACACGGAATTTTATCGCGGGCCTGATGCCGATGTCGTCGTGGACCTCTTTCTGGGCGGCTAACGGCCCTGGACACCACCTCGGTCGCTGCCCGCGAATTTAACTTGTATCACGCCCAACCACTTCGTAGATGACCACGGACCCCTCGTTCAGCATCCCCGCACACCCACAGCGGCGCTTCCCGCACGGGAGCGGGGTCGAATACGAGGGCGGAACGGAGTTCCGGCTCACCCCGGATCGGGAGCGGGCGACGCCGGAACTCGCTGACACTGTCGTCGGCATCCTCGCCGATGGGCCGTACCGATACGGGGATTTCCACGACCTGCCGATGCCGCTGTGGCTGGTCCGCGACGAGGAGACGACTGACTTGTTCCGAGTCGCCGTCCGCGACGGGACGGTGCGATTGCACGTCCTGCCGACCACAGAATCCGACGGCCTGCGGCGGTTCTTCGAGCGCCTGTGTGAGACCAGCGAGGGGGTGTCGTGGGCCGTACAGCGACACGTCGACGGGCAGTAGTCGGGCCGCCGGGTGGCGCGGACCCAAAACCGTCTTACACACCTGCCTCCATGTCTCCGCCATGACCGTCTCTCGCGAAGTTGAGCTAGAGGGCCACATTATCGACTCCGGGATGATGCAGTCCTGTTTCGGCATCATCATGGACCTGGGCGGCTCCTTCTCCGTCCAGGAGTTCGATATCGGCCGCCACAAAGACGAGGAGTCGTACGCCCGGATGCTCGTCGAGGCTGACGACGAAGACCAACTGCAGTCGATTGTCCACGAACTCCACCAGCACGGCGTCAACCCCTCGGACCCGAAAGACGCCACGCTCGTCCCCGCGCCCGACGACCAGGTCGTCCCGCACGGCTTCTACTCGACGACGAACCACCCGACGTTCATCCGCCACGACGGCGAGTGGATCGAGGTCGAGGACATGGAGATGGACTGTGCTGTGGTCGTCGAAGACAGCGAGGCGCACCGTGCCTCGGAACAGTCGAGCGGTGACGACGAGGAACCGGGAGACTACCCGCGGGCTTACACCAAGGTCCTGAACGCCATCGAGGAGGGTGACATGGTCGTCACCGACGAAACCGGCATCAAGGTCCAGCCTCCGGAGCGACCCCGTGATTCCGGCGGCGCGTTCGGCTTCATGCAGGGCGGCGTCTCCTCCGAGCGGCCGTCAGAGTCGACCATCCGCAAAGTCGCGAACGCCATCGAGGAGACGAAAAAGGAGGGCGGCAAGGTGATGGCGGTCTGTGGGCCGGCGCTCATCCACTCCGGTGCCCGCGAGGACCTCGCTCGCCTCGTCCGAGAGGGGTACGTCGACATGCTCTCGGCCGGCAACGGCTTTGCCGTCCACGACATCGAGCGCGACATCTACGGGACCTCGCTAGGCATGGACACCGAGAGCCTTGACCATCCCCGCCACGGCCACAAACATCACATCTATGCCATCAGCGAGGTCATCCGCGAAGGCGGCATCGAGGAGGCCGTCGAGTCCGGCACCATCGAGTCCGGCGTGATGTACGAGTGTATCGAAAACGACCGGCCGTTCGTTCTCGCGGGCTCGATTCGCGACGACGGCCCGCTCCCGGACACCATCACCGACGCCGTCGAGGCCCAGAACGCCATCCGGGAGCAGGCCCACGAGGCCGACATGGTGTTGATGCTCTCGACGCTGCTGCACTCGGTCGCCGTCGGGAACTGCCTCCCCTCGACAACGCGGGTCGTCTGCGTCGACATCAACCCCGCGACGGTGACCCAACTCCTCGACCGCGGCTCCGCACAGGCAGTCGGGATGGTCACCGACATCGGTACCTTTGTCCCGATTCTGGCCGAGCAGTTGCTCGACGAGGAGTAAGACGACCACGAGCGGCGCGAGTGGTCGCTTTTTCGCCCACGTTTTTTTATCGAGTGGTGTGCGACCACAGGGAGCACACCAGACAATAAAAAGGTAGATCGTAACTATTCGTTCTGATTCTGGCAGGGCAACTGCTTGACAAGGCAGAGAACAGGTGACAGCGGTCAAAAGAGCGGGAGGCAGTAACCGAAATTTCGCGGATTGTCTCCCGTTATCACGCGCTGACTCCTCGCGAGATACTTATTAACCACCATCTAGTATGTCATCTATGTCCTCTCCTTCGCGGCAGTTCACGCGGCTTTCCAGCGGTATCTCCGGCCTTGATTCGCTTCTCAGAGGCGGACTTGTAGAAGGGCGGCTCTATCTCGTCATCGGGCCGCCCGGAACCGGCAAAACACTGCTTGGCACGCAGTTTCTCGAAGCGGGGCTCGAAGCAGGCGACGACGTGCTTTTCATTCATGCCGAAGAATCGGCCGCCGACCTGCTGGCGAACACTGCCGAACTCGGCATCGATATCGCCGACGCGACGTTTCTCGATGTCGGACCGGACTCGGAGTTCTTCATGGAAGCCGAGTCGTACGACGTGGTCAAGCCGCGAGACGTCGAGGACGGCCACCTGATTTCGGATATCCGCGAGGCCATCGAGCGGGTCGACCCGGACCGCGTCCTCATCGACCCGATCACACACTTCCAGTATCTCGAACCGACCGAGTACCAGTTTCGCAAGCGTATCATCTCCTTCGCGCGCTTCCTGCAGGACAGGGAGACGACCGTGCTGGCGACCAAGACGCCGAGCAACCAGATGGACAGCCAGCTCAGGTCGCTCAGCGATGGCATCGTTTCACTCAGTTACGGCGACGAGAAGGCTGGCCGGCGCATTCGACTGCGCAAGCATCGCGGGATCGGCCAACAGGACGGCTCACACGGGATGGAGATTCGCGAGTCAGGCGTCGAAGTGTATCCAGCGCTCGAACCGGAACGACGGACGCGGTCGTTCGACCCCACGCAGTTCTCCGCCGGCGTGCCGGAACTGGACTCGCTCCTCGATGGCGGACTCGAACGCGGGACGGTGACGATTCTCAGTGGCCCCTCCGGCGTCGGCAAGTCGACGACGGCGACGGAGTTCCTGGCCTCCGCAGCGGCAGACGGGTCCCCGGCGCTCGCCTACCTGTTCGACGAATCCATCGACACGTTCACACACCGCTGTGAGACGTTCGGGATGCCGCTTTCGCAGTTGCGTGACGAGGGGACACTTCTCGTCGAGGAGATCGAGTCGCTGGCGCTGTCGCCCGAGGAGTTCGCGAACCGCGTGAAGACACAGGCCGCGGAGCGCGGGGCCGAACTCGTGGTTATCGACGGCATCGCGGGCTACAAGAACGCGATCAAGCACGGACAGGACGACGTGGAACTGCGTCGGCGGCTCCACGCCCTGACACAGCATCTCACGCGCGGGAACACCGCTGTGATCCTGATCGACCAGCGCAGGGACGTGACGGGGCTGCACGAACCCACGAGCGAGAACGTCAGTTACCTCGCCGACAACATCGTCTTCGAGAACTACATCGAGGTCGGAGGCGAACTCCAGCGGGTCGTCGGCGCGCTGAAAAAGCGCGTCGGCGGGTTCGAGGCGGTCCCCCGCCGGTTCGAAATAACCGCCGACGGCCTACAGGTCGGTGACCCCGTCTCAGGGATGCACGGCGTGTTCGAGGGCGTCCCTGAACAACATGGAGACAGCAGCGGACGCTCGTTCACTCGCTAACCACGATGGCTGACATCCAATTACTGCTGGCCGGCGATGGCAACCGGGAGGCACTCGCCTCAATCGTAGCCGAACACCACACACCGATCACGGACGACGAGTTCCGGGAAGTCGATCTCCACATTGTCGACGAGCCGTCGTTTCCGAGATACAGAGAATCGATAGAGGAGTACAAACACCGGGCAGACCCGGTGTTCTGCCCCGTGATTCTGGTCCGTCGCGAGGGGACGTCAGTCAGGATTGACCTGCCCGATATCGACGCGGCCGAACAGCCACTCGTCGTCGACGACATCATGACAGCGCCGCTGGACACGCAGGCGCTCTTTCGAACTATCGCGAACCTCCTCGCCCGGCGCAGCCACACCGAGGACCTCGTCGAGGACCTCAGGGAACAAAACAGCGAGCTCCGGCGATTCAGAAACGCCGTGGAGCATGCTGGCCACGCGATTCTGATAACGAACACCTACGGTGTCATCGAATACGTTAATCCAGCGTTCGAGGAACTCACCGGATTCAGCGCCGAAGAGGCGATCGGTCGAACACCGCGGATACTCAAGTCCGGTGAACAGAGCGAACAGTTCTACGAACGGCTCTGGGACACGATCTGTCGCGGCGAGGTCTGGACGAGCGAGATCGTAAACGAGCGCAAGTCCGGCGAGCGGTTCATCATCAACCAGACCATCGCCCCGATTCAAGACGCGGACGGGACGATACAGGGGTTCGTCGGGATGCAGGACGAAATCACCGGTCGCCGACTGCGCGAGCAACAGCTCACCGTCTTTCACCGGATTCTCCGTCACAACCTCCGGAACAACGGAACGACGATCAGCGGACGTGCGGATATTCTGTCAGAGTTAGTCGACGACGACGCCGCTCTCGACCACCTCGAGACGATCAAAGCGAACGTGCAGTCCCTGCTCGACATCAGCGAGAAAGCGCACCACGTGCAGGAACTGCTCGCGGACTCGCTTACCGACGATGTCGAGCGCGATCTTGAAGCGGTCCTCAGTGACATCACGGACGGTCTGGCCGCAGCGTACCCCGACGCCGAGTTCGTCGTCGAAAGCGACTCCGTCTCGTCGTCCGCGATAGACGCGAAAGTCGTCCCGGCATTGCAGGAACTCATCGAGAACGGCATCAAACACTCCGACGCATCAGCACCGCGAGTCACGATCCGGATGGAGCGCCACGACACGACAGCGACAGTGACGATTTCGGACAACGGACCGGGCGTCCCGGACCAGGAGCGGCGAGTCATCGAAGCGGCGGAGGAAAAGCCGCTCGAACACGGCTCCGGACTGGGGCTGTGGTTCGCGTACTGGCTCATCAGCTACGTCGGTGGCGATATCGACATCCAGACCGATTCTGACGGGACGAGCGTGTCCGTGACTGTGCCTGTCCGGTGACTACGAGCGTCAGATAGCCACCCAGGCCAGCACGATGACAGCAGCGCCGATCACCGTCGACGCGACGGCGTGCGTTCGGAGTTCGTCGAGCAGGTCGTGGGAGTGGTCGTGAAGTTCACAGACCTCGTCGATCTCGCTGCCGGCCTCGCAGTTCGGCAGGAAGTCCATCGCGACGTGGAGGAAGATGCCGGCGGCGAATCCGAAGATAACTGCGTTGAGAAGAGCGGACTCCGGAATTGGGAGGAGCGCGGACGGGATCGCCGTCAGGCCGACGCCGGCCGCGGGGAGCAACAGCGCGGTGGCGGACTTGCCGCTGCGTCCGAGCCGCCGGGCGGCGGCGTAGCCGGCCGGTCCTTTGTGCGAGACGATAGCGAGGCCGAGCAGGATACCCAGTTCCGGCATCGAGGCGTAGACCAGCCCGATGACCAGTCCGGCCGAGAGCGCGTGGGCGGCGATGGCAAGCGTCGTCATGTCGAAGGAAGTCTCGACGTGAGTTAGCCGGTGGCCGATAGTGTGAGTGCCGTAGCCGGTGACCAGCCCGGCGGCGATTCCGACACCGCCGATACGCGCTGCGCCGGCCTGGCCGCCCAGTCCCATCGCCTGCGGGACGAGGAACATGGCCGCCGAGGTGACCATCGCCCCGCTCGCGAGCCCGTAGCCCCAGACCAGTCGGTAGGGATTCGTCTCGTCGGCCCGCGCACCCAGCCACGCGCCCAGTGCCATCGCCACGAACGCGACCCAGGAGATAATCAGGACCTTTCTCGCTCCGCCGGTGACCGCGACGCCGGACAGGACCACCAGGCCGACAACACTCGCGAGGCCGGCAGCGGATATCCGCCCGAAGTTATTAAAAACTGAGTTTGAGTTAATAGACATTATCTACAATCACCGGCCTGTTGCTAATAAACCCATCGGTGGCGGTCACCGGGTCGCCGACCGATAGTCGCCCCAGTCGAGGACACCACCGTCCAGCGCCGATGCATCGGCGCTCCGGAGCGCCCATAGCACCATTTCGGCGACGGACGCTGGGTCGCGACCGCCGTCGCCGGAGAGATCCGTTGCGACCTGTCCGGGATCGACTGCGCCGACCGGGATATCGAGATCGGCGGCGAACCCGCGGGCAACAGCCTCCGCGGCGGCCTTCGAAACCGCGTAGGAGCCGTAGCCGGGCATCCCCTCGCGGGCGACGACGCCCGTCGGGACGACGATGCGGGCGTCCGGACCGAGATGCGGAACGGCTTCGCGGATCGTCGAGAACACGCCGCGGGCGTTCGTCCGGAGGTGGTCGTCGAAGGCGGCGTAGGACTCCTCTGTAAGCGGCGTCTCGCCGGCGGTGCCGTGATAGACGCCGGCGTTGGCGACGACGTACTGTATCGCGCCGTCACCTTCCCGCGTGGCAGTTTCGACCAGCCGTTCCACGTCAAACTCGTCGCGCACGTCCGCCCGGATCGCGGTCACGGAGCCGCCTGCGTTTCGGATGTCGGTTGCGACCGCATCGAGCGATTCAGCGTCGCGGGCACAGATGACCGTATGTGCGCCCGCGTCCGCTACTGCGTGGGCTATCTGTTCGCCGATGCCTCTGCTCGCGCCCGTGACGACAGCGGTCGCGCCGTCCATCCCTGGGACCATAGCGGTGGTACCGCTGCCAGCCACAAGGTCGTTGCTCCCACCGTCGGTAGGGTGAGAGAGCGGTAGCCTCTTGTCGAACGCCCGCTACCGACCGGGCATGGACATCACGATTACCGAATCGACGGTCGAGGGGACGGCGCAAGCACCGCCGTCGAAGAGCTACACGCACAGGGCGGTGCTGGCTGCGGGCTACGCCGACGGCGCGGTCGTCCGCGACCCGCTCGTGAGTGCGGACACGAAGGCCACGATGCGAGCAGTCGAGGCCTACGGCGGCAGCGTCTCACTGGCTGAAGACGAGTCGACGGTCGAAGTGACGGGCTTCGACGGCCGGCCGGAGACGCCGGACGACGTGATCGACTGTGCCAACAGCGGGACGACGATGCGACTGGTCACCGCCACGGCCGCACTGCAGGACAACCTCACTGTGCTCACCGGCGACGAGTCCCTCCGGTCGCGCCCCCAGGGGCCGCTGCTCGATGCCATCGAACAGCTGGACGGCGACGCCGAGTCGACTCGCCGGAACGGACAGGCCCCACTCGTGGTTGGCGGCGGCGTCGACGGCGGTGCAGTCGAAATCCCCGGCGACGTGTCCTCGCAGTACATCACCGCGCTGCTGATGGCCGGGGCCGTCTCGCCGGACGGCGTCGACATCGACCTGACGACCGAGCTGAAATCGTCGCCGTACGTCGATATCACGCTAGAGGTACTGGAGGCGTTCGGCGTCGACGCCGAGAAGACTGATGCCGGGTTCACCGTCGACGGCGGCCAGTCCTACACGCCAGCGGGCGGCGACTACAACGTCCCCGGAGACTTCTCGTCGATGAGCTATCTGCTCGCGGCCGGTGCGCTCGCCGCCGAGGACGGACTGCGCGTCACCTCGGCGTTCCCCAGCGCACAGGGCGACGCAGCCATCGTCGACATCCTCGACCGGATGGGGGCCGACCTCGACTGGGACGAGGAAAACGGCGAAATCACCGTCTCACAGTCAGATCTGACCGGCATCGAGGTCGGTGTCGAAGACACACCGGACCTCCTGCCGACCATCGCGACGCTGGGGGCCGCAGCCGACGGCGTCACACGGATTACCGACGCCGAACACGTCCGATACAAGGAGACCGACCGCGTGAGCGCGATGGCCGAGGAGCTCACGAAGATGGGCGCTGAGGTCGAGGAGCACCAGGACGAACTGTTCGTCTACGGCGCGGACAGCGACCTCGTCGGCACGACCGTCGAAGGCCGCGCGGACCACCGCATCATCATGTCGCTGGCCGTCGCCGGCCTCGTCGCTGACGGCGAGACGACTGTGACCGGCGCGGAACACGTCGACGTGTCCTTCCCGAACTTCTTCGACGTGCTCGATTCGCTCGGCGTTGCCGTCCAGCGATAAGGCTCAGGGGTCGCCAGCGTTCCGTGTTTTGCAATGAAAGAGTGTTATGTACTTGATAGATAAGTGCGCTTATACGCAGTGAAGAATATTTACAACGTACGTTGTGAATCGAACAAGCGTCTCTGCGGAGTCTACCGCGGACACCACGGCAGTCCTCTACGTCGATAACGATCAGTTGTTGCTTGATCTGCAGGCCGATATCGCCGACGAACGCGAGGCAGTCGAACTAGTAACGACACCGAACACCGACCGGGCGATGGCATTGCTGGACGACCACGAGTTCGATTGCGTGATAGTCGGAAGCCGGCGCACTGTCTCGACAGTGAGCAGATTTGCCCGTGAGGTCCATACGAAGTATCCGGATACGACGCTGGTACGGTACACCTGGGAGCCCTGGGAAGACGACAGCACGACCGAGGTGTTCGATGCAGTCCTCAAGAAACAGGTAAGGGCAGCGGAGACGGTCCAGCTCCTCGACCGCGTCAGGTGGCTCGACGACTGACGGGCGCATCTACAAGGTTCAAATGCCCCCAACCCCGACACCACTGTAATGAACGGCAACGAGTTCGGTCGTCTGTTCCGCATGACGACCTACGGCGAGTCCCACGGTGAGGCGATGGGCTGTACCGTCTCCGGCGTTCCGGCGGGCGTCGAACTCTCAGAGGAAGAGATACAGAAAGACCTCGACCGGCGCAAGCCCGGCCAGTCGATGATCACCACCTCCCGGGGCGAACCGGATAAGGTGACGATTAACTCCGGGATTCAGGACGGCTACACGACGGGCACGCCCATCGGGATGGTCATCCAGAACAAGGACGCCCGCTCTGGCAAGTACGAGCCCTTCATCACGGCTCCGCGGCCGTCCCACGGGGACTACACATACTCCGCGAAGTTCGGGACCCGGAACTGGGGCGGCGGCGGCCGCTCCTCCGCTCGCGAAACAGTCAATTGGGTCGCCGCCGGCGGCGTCGCCAAGCAGGTCCTCGAACAGTCCGACTACGACGTCGAGATCAAGGCTCACGTCTGCCAGATCGGCGATGTCGAGGCCGGTCCGGTGACCTTCGAGGACATGCTCGAACACAGCGAGGAAAACGAGGTCCGCTGTGCCGATCCCGAAGCCGCCGAGGAGATGCGCGACGTGGCCGACCAGCACCAGAAGGAGGGCGACTCCATCGGCGGCGCGATTTATTTCGAATGTCGCGGCGTCCCGTCCGGCCTCGGCGCGCCACGGTTCGATAGCTTCCCGTCCCGGCTCGGCCAGGCGATGTACTCCATCCCGGCCGTCAACGACTTCGAGTACGGCATCGGCCGCGAGGCCCGGACGACCACGGGCAGCGAGTACACCGAGAACTGGGAGTTCGACGAGGACGGCCACCCGACGCCGGTCGGCAACGACCACGGCGGCATCCAGGGGGGCATCACGACCGGCCAGCCAATCTACGGCGAGGTGTCGTGGCACGCGCCGGTGTCGATTCCCAAGACCCAGAAGACGGTCGACTGGGAGACGGGCGAAGGCAAGGAAATCACCGTCACCGGTCGCCACGACCCGGTCCTGCCGCCGCGGGCGGTCCCGGTCGTCGAGGCCATGCTGGCCTGTACGGTCCTCGACTTCATGCTGCTCGGCGGCCGCATCAACCCCGACCGGCTCGACGACCGGCCGGGCGAGTACGACACCGACTACCACCCGTCCAGTCCACAGAACGACCCCGAGGACGCGGACACCCACGCGAAAACTATCGACGACGACTAAAATGGACGCACAACAGGAGTCCAAGTCGAACCCGTTCGGGATGGACGAGGAGTGCCAGAACTGCCCCGCGCTGTGTGAGACGCGCGAGAACGTCGTCCACGGCTACGGCGACGTGGGCGCGGAGTTCATCGTTCTCGGCGACTCGCCCGCGGCCGGCGCGGACGAGTCTGGCATCCCCTTCACCGGCGACCGTGAGCGCGAACTGCTCGACATCCTCGCTGCGGTGGACATGTGCTCGGACCCGGACGCGGAGCGGCCGGAACTACAGAACACCTTCCTGACGTACGTGACCCGCTGCCGCCATCCCGACAGGGCGGCGACCGACGAAGAGGTCGTCAACTGTGAACCGTATCTCAACAGCGAGATACGGATGATCAACCCCGAGATCCTGCTGCCGGTCGGCCAGCGTCCTCTCGAAGAGTTAGCCTTCGAGTACACGACGATGAGCGAGGACGAACTCGACATCGAGGACCGCCACGCGACGACGATCCGCGGCCGCGGGTTCGAAATCCTCCCGATGCTTCCGCCCGGTGAGCAGACCGACGACGAGCGGACCGCGTTTCTGGAACACTTCAGCGAGACACTCGGACAGGACTACCGCCAGACGAAGGGCCGACGCGGGCGGTAGTCAGGTGTCAGACTGGACTTCGACTTCAGTGGCCCGCAACAGTTCCTCCGGGCTCGACACCGTCCCGTACTCTGTCGCTGCCTGTAACCGGTTCTCGGCGTCCTGACGGTACGTGGTCGCCTGGGCTGTCTCCCCCTGCTCGCTGGCGTAGGTCATTCCGCTGAGCCATTCAGCGGCCTGCCAGAGGCAGGTCGCTTTCTTCCGTGCTCGTTCCGACAGTTCGGTCAGGGTGTCGTCGTCCGCTTCGCGCACAGCCGTCGTGAACTCCTCGACGCTGTCCTCGAAATCCGACGCGGCGCTGTCGAACCCGCTGCGGGCGAGCGCCATCTCCTCGTCCTCGACGGTCGCCAGCGCGTCTGATAGCTGGCGTCGCGCTTCACGATACCGCGTGTAGCCGATGTGATACGCCCGCTGTGCCGCCGCAGTCCCGGACAACGTTGCTTCGCGGCCGCAGTCGCGGCACACGACTTTCGGTTGCGACTCCCCGAGCACCCGATACTCCGACCCACATCCGTCACATCTGTAGGTCTGGGCTTGCTCCATATAATTTTCTCTTAGTTATCAAATACTGCTCACATCTTATAATTGTTCGGTAACTGCGCCGGAACGCAAGCAACTAATCACCGTCGGGCCGAGAAGACAGTATGACTACGGTAACTGTGCTGGCTGATCCACCAGTCGAAGGGTTCGTGTTACAGGACCTGGCGGGTGACCTCTTGGACGACGCCGAGGCGGCCAAGCTGTACGAAGCCATGCTACTCGACGTCTGTCGTGCGGTGGAGATCAGCGGTGCCGAGTTGTTGGTGAACTACCGTCCCTCGGAGCAGGTCCCCGACGGCGTAGACCCCGAGACCGCGGTTCGGGAGCCAGTGACGGAGGCCCTCGACTCCCCGGACAACGCCCGGTTCGAGGTGCAGGTCGGGTCGACGTTTGCTGGCCGGGTCGGGAACACCGTTACGCATCTGCTTAACCGGGAGGACGTCGCAACCGTCGCCGCCGTCGAACCGACGGCGGCACTGTTGAACCGCCAGCTCATCGACAGCGCAGCGATGAAGCTCCGGTCCAGCGGCGTCGTTCTCGGCCCAGCAGAAGGTGGGCGCGTCTACTACGCTGGCTTCGGCGAACCGATAGATTTCGAGGACAGCTACGCCACCCCGAGCGTCGAAACTATCGGCGAGCGTGCCGCGGATGCCGGCCTCGGCGTGGACTTTCTCCCGTCGACGCCGGTCCTCGAAACGCAGGCGGATCTCAAGACCGTAGTTCCACTCCTACGCGCCCGGAACCGGGCCGGTCGGGCCATACCGAAACGGACGACAGCGTTCCTCGATGACCTCGGCGTGCGTGTCATTGACGACGACGGCGAGCCGACTGTGGTCCGAGAGACCGACAGGTCTTAGAAGGGCCACGCAGTATGCCCGACTGCGGTGGGATGGCAGAGCGGCCTATTGCGCCTGCCTTGAAAGCAGGTATCCTCACGGATTCCTGGGTTCAAATCCCAGTCCCACCGCCTCTTTGCGAACGACAGGGCGCAATGACCGGTATAACTGGATTTTAGCCCTGCGAGACACAGCGAACGGCGCAGCGAGTGCAATCGTCTTGCTCTTCAAATCGCTCCCACAGCAACAGTCTGTGCAGTCCAAGGAGCCACAGGGGAGGGTATTACAGAATTCACCGCCTTCCGATTCGTAGGGGCCGTTTACCGAATCGAAGCAACCGGGCGGTTTTATGTCGATGGTCCGGGTTATATCCGTGTAATGGTACGTGAAGATAGGTCCCCAAGACAGCATCTTCCGGGCCTGGTACTCGTCTGTGTCGTTGCCCTCCTCCTCGCAGCCACGGCAGCAGGCCCCGCTGTTGCTGAACCGAGTCTGTTCGTATCCGGCGCGTCGAAAGACGCGAATACAATACTGGCCGGTGAATCGGTAAACGTCACCGCAACGGTCCACAACACCGGCGACTCGGGCGGCGCGATGACTATCGAGTACAGAGTAAATGGAACGACCAGAGCGACCGAACGGGTGGTCGTCGACGCCGACTCGTCAGTCGAGCGGACGCGGGCGCTGGAGTTCGACACCCCGGGCACGTATAGTATAAAAGTCAAGAGCCCGGGGACATCGGCCGGACGGGTCACAGTCAAGCCAGCGATTGTCGAGACGACACGTATGGACTCGACCACGCGACAGCTCAGGATACACGGTGGGACAGTCCCGACGGACGAACCCTACGAGATGAACGTGTCTGGGCCGACGAACCGCTCTTTCGCCGTCCAGTCCTGGACGGTCAACGCGTCACAGCAGGCGTTCACGCAGGACGTGACCGAGTACACTGATCCCGGCGCGGCAGACATCCCGGTTCCGTCCGGCGACGACGCATCGGTGTTCGGTGTGGTGACTGTTGGGTCGTCGGACGGCGTCGAACCGGCGTCGATGGAGTTCGCGCTGAACCGTTCCACACTCCAGTCAGCCGGGATCGCCGCGTCGGATGTCCGGGTGTATCATCGCGTGAACGGGTCCTGGAGAGCCGCCGAAACGGCTGTCGTTGCGGAGCAGCCCGACCGCGTCGTCTACGAGGCGGATACCGAGGGTGCGTCGGCCTACGCCATCGGGCGAATCGAGCCGTCGTTCACCGTCACACGAACGTCAGTCGTCAGCGAACAGGCGACAGACAGCCATCGGGTCAGCGTCAGAGGGACTGTGGAAAACGCCGGCAGTGCTCCGGGAACCTACGACGCACGGATGCTGGTCGACGGCGAGGTCGTCAACCAGACATCGGTGACTGTCCCGGCGGAGACTGAGCAGACAGTGACGCTGTCGACGGTCATGACGACGCCGGGGCAGTTCCAGATCGGCTTCAACGATGTCGACGCGGGCGAGGTTCAGATAACCGAGGGCCAGCTCCAGACTGACGAGGACGGCGGAGCCGAGCCGGGGACGGATCCAACGGGAACGGAGCCAGCGGTCCAGACCGAACCCGCGGGAGACGGTGACGGCGTCGGACTCGGACCGCTCCCGGCCACAATCATGGGCATCAGTACGATACTGGTCATCGGCGGTCTCCTCGGTGCGTTGCTGCTGTTCGGCGTTGTCATCGCCCTCCTTCGTCGGGGTGGCAGCCGGAACGACAGCGGCTTCGAACTGTAGGCGGGGAGAGAAACCCTTTTTGTGCCAGTGTCCAGAGAACCGCGTATGGATTGGCCACACGATCCGGACGGTGAGGAAGGAAGCGAGGGCCGGCGCAAGTACGGCCACGCTGTGCTGGCGAAGAAAGTCGACGAGGACGAGGACTTCCCGTTGACTGCCGAGGAGTACGTCGAACAGTACGGGGACCACCCGGTTCGGATCGACTACGAGACGGTTGTCAGCGTGGCAGACATATTCGAATACGTCGATCAGGAGGAGTTCGAAGACTTCCCGGACTTCCACAAGTCCCTCGGACGCGCGCTGCGCGAGGCGGACTGGTGGCCGTACAGACTCGAACAGGCCTGACTGTGTGGTGTGCGGGCACGACACATACTTGTGGGAGGCCGGTGTAGCCTCGCGTATGGCGACATCATCTCCAAGCGGCGACCGCACCGGGCAGGGACTCCCCGAGGAGGTTGTTGATGACCTGTTGTCGGACGACACTCGCCGCCGCGCGCTCTCGATACTGGCAGACCGCGGGGAGCCAGTGGTCGTGGCAGACCTCGCGGCGGCGGTTCTGGCAGCCAAGCGTGACATCGAGCCAGCAGCGGTTCCCGACACTGACAGGGACGAACTCACCGAGGAGCTGTTCACCGAACACCTCCCGAAACTGACGGCAACAGATATCGTAACATACGATTCGATGGTCGGGACCGTCGAGATACAGCGCCCCGACGCGGTGCCGACTGACCGCCGGTGAATCGGCCCGGATGTCCGGAATCCGACACCGGTTCGGACCGGGCCTCAGTCCACTCTGCCGGTAAATTTCGACAGAGCAATACCCGTCGCTTCCAAACGGTCGATGGACAGTGACCAACACCCAGATCACTCATATACAGATTGACAACTACGGGCCGTGGACTGTGACACCTGAACCCCGCCGTGAAGTCGACCTCCAGACGCTCCAGTCCCGGTTGTACGCCGATCTCGCCCAACTGTTCGGGAACCGCGACGGCTACATCTTCTTCTCGCGGTTCGACAACATGATCGCCGTCACGAACGGGCTGGACGAGGCCGCACACGCGCTCATCCAGGAATCCGTCGGTAACCGCTATCCGGTGACGATGAGTCTCTCGGTCGCGACGGGAACGACGCCCGTCTCGGCGCTTGGAACGGCGACGGAGCAGCTACAGGAAGCCGGTAGTGCACAGGACAAGGGCCGTCGAGAAGTGCTACGCGGGCAGACAATCGATGAGGAGTTCCGGAAGCCCAGGGACGTACAGCTCGCGCATTTCGACGTCGACGACGCCACCGAGAAGTACACCGACCAGCTCAACGAGTTCGACACGTTCATCCAGATCGAGCAGGGGTACGCGGCGCTCATGAAGTACATGCGTGAAGCCCACGACTCGCTATCCTTCTTCGTCGGCGGCGACAACGTCATCGCGGTCTGTCCGGACCTCGACGAGGCGGACTACCACGACGCCATCAGTCACGTCCGCGATGCGGTCGACGTAGAGCTAAAAGTCGGTGTCGGACGCGGGCGGACGGCAGCTACGGCCGGGATGGACGCCAAGCACGCGTTAGAGACCTGTCGAGCGACCGGCGAGGCAGTCACCATCGAGACCGAGACAACTGAGTAAGTTGTGAACCAGGCGATATAAACGTAGTGGAGGTATCTTTTAGACCGGTCGTGTGGTAATATCACACATGAACGGCGAGGTCACTGTGCGGGAGGTTATGAACCGAGAGTACGTCGGCGCGAGCGAGTCTGACGACCTCCTCGAGACGACGGAGTTGCTGATCCGCGAGGACCAGCAGCCGATTCTCGTGTTGCGGGGGAACGAACCGGTCGGCGTCGCGACGGACAGAGACGTACTGGCCTACATCGTCGACGGCGGCGACCCGGAGACTGCCACCGTCGGCGACGTGATGCGTGAATCCATTCCGACAATCGACCCCGACGCCGGACTCCCGGCGGCCCGGGACCGGATGGCGACGCGGTCCGCCGAGTTCCTTTTGATCACGGACGACGGTGAGCCGCTCGGGACGCTGACCGAGCACGACATCCTCTCGACTGCGAGGCTAGAGAGCGAGTCGACAGACGTCGTCGAACAGACCCCACAGGTTGCGACGACCGGCCAGGAAGCCACCACCGACGGAATGCAGTCCGCCGCCGAGGATTCGTTCGATAATCAGGGCATCTGCTCCGCCTGTAGCACGTTTACACGGGACCTGGCCTCGTTCAACGGGCAACTCCTCTGTGCGGACTGTCGGGATGTCTGAGCCACTCCAGCCGGTCTCTCTCCCCGCGGTGGACGGGTACAGCTGAGTAGCCGAACTGTTTTGACCGTACGACACGGAGTGACACCGTGGAAATCGTCACCGCCTCGATGGATGACGTGGACACCATCGTCGACCTGTGGGTCCGGCTGGCAGAGAGCCAGCGTGCCCACGGGTCACACTTGTTCGGGGACCGGAACCGGACTGCGGTCCGAGAGACCGTCGTGCAGCGTGTCGTTGCCGAGAACGTCCGTATCGCCACGGTAGACCGGCATATCGTCGGGTTCGTCATGGTAACTATTGACAGCGGCCGCTACGAACAAGACGAGACACGGGGCATCATCGAGAATATCTTCCTCGAACCCGCCTACAGGAACCAGGAAATCGGAGGCGAACTGCTCGATTCGGCGGAGGAACTACTCCGCCAGGCAGGTGCGGATATCCTCGCGCTGGAAGCGATGGCGGACAACGAATCCGCCAGACAGTTCTACCGAGCGCACGGCTACACACCACACCGGATCGAGCTCGAAAAGTCGTCGGAAAACGATACTCTCTAAACGGTCCCCACACAACCCAGGCATGTAACCGCGCCAGGGGAGCTTGGGTGGTCCAAGCACTCGACTTGTAATCGAGAGTTCGTGGGTTCAAATCCCACCCCTGGCTCTACGTTTTTACCGCTGGGGCACCTACACCGGAGCATGAGTGAATCCGAGAGCGACCTCCCGGACAACGACGAAGAGTGGCGCGAGATGCTCTCTGACGAGGAGTACCGAATCCTCCGCGAGTCCGGAACAGAGCCCCGGTTCAGCAGCGACCTCATCGATGTGAAAGACGAGGGCGTGTTCACCTGTGCTGGCTGCGGGACGGAACTGTTCGACAGCGACAGGAAATTCGACTCCGAGACTGGGTGGCCGAGCTTCTGGGACGTGTACCAGGAGGGGAACGTCGAGACACAGGCGGACAACAGCCACGGGATGCAGCGAACAGAAGTCGTCTGTGCCGGGTGTGGTGGCCATCTGGGTCACGTGTTCGACGACGGGCCTGAGCCGACCGGGAAGCGGTACTGCATCAACGGCGCGGCGCTGGACTTCGAGTCGGAGTAGCGACCACCGGAACCCTTTTTTCCGTCATTGAAGTTGATACGGCTAGACGTGACTGAACACGGAACCGACGAGGCGAGCGACGAGGGGACCGGGACGCCGGTCAACGACTCGCTGGTCGACGAGCCGCCGACCGCCACCGCCGAGCAGCCACAGCCGGAGAGTCATCTGTTAGCCGAGAGTCTCCGAACGTTTCCGTGGCTCCGGGCGGCCGGCGTCGCCGCCGGGACGCTGGCGGTCGAGTATCTGCTCGTCGCGCTGCTGTTTCTCGTCGGCCCGTCGTCGGTCGACCTGCCGGAGCTGTCGGACCAGCTCATTCAGTACGGGTTTGTGCTGTACAACGCCCATCACGTGCCGACGCTGGTGACCGCGGCAGATGCCGAAGTGTACGGCTCGGCCGCGCGGAACGTCCTCTACGGTGCCCAGGGCGCGAGCGTCCCCCCCATCGTCTATTTCCTGATTCCCATCGTCTCGCTGCTCGTCGTCGGCGCGCTGTTCGAGCGCTACCGTGGCGACGCCCGGTCGGATAGCCTGCTCGAAGAAGCGGCGCTCGTCGGGACCGGTATCGGCTTTGGCTACGTCGCGACGGGATTCGCCGGGAGCTTCGTGTTTGTCCGGACGGTCATGTTCGACAGTGGGGCGGAGGGCCAGGCCGCACCGGCAGTGCTGTGGCTGCTTATCCTGCTGTTTTTCCTCCCGCTGATATTTGCGAGCCTCGGCGCGGCCGCCCGCTACCTCTACGCTGATTGGGCTTCGGGTGCGTAAGTCGTCTCGATGAACTGGAGGATGCGGTCAGACTCGGCCATGGTGACACCACGGTCTTCGTCGATCAAGACCGGGACGCCCCGCTGGCCGGAGACCCGCTTCACTTCGTCGCGTTTCGAGTGCAGCGCCTCGACCCAGACGCTGTCGTAGTCGAGTCCGAGTTCGTCCAATCGGTCGGCGACCTTCTCGCAGTACGGACAGCCGTCGAGCTGGTAGAGCGTCAGGCTCATACTGGCGGTACGGACGCCGCCCTCAAGGTGATTGTGTTCGGAAAAACGCGACAGTCGACCTGGCGTTACTCGTACAGCCAGGGCGCGTCGATCTGGTCCCAGTCGACGAGTTCGTCCTCGTCGAAGAACAGCTCGATTTCGCGCTCGTTTGCGCCCTCGTCCTCGTGGTCGGAGCCGTGGATGACGTTCCGACCGAGGTCGAGCCCGTAGTCACCACGGATGGTGCCGGGAGCCGATTCGGCGGGGTCCGTCTCGCCCATCATGGTGCGGACCTGCCGGGTCGCGTCCTGGCCTTCCCAGACCATCGCGAACACGGGGCCGGACGTGATGAAGTCCACGAGCCCGTCGAAGAACGGCTTGTCCTCGTGCTCGCCGTAGTGCTCCTCGGCGAGCTCCTGGTCGATCTGCATGAACTTGCCGCCGACCATCTTCAGGCCGCGGTCCTCGAAGCGGGAGACGATGTCCCCGATGAGGCCGCGCTGGACGCCGTCAGGCTTGACCATCACGAACGTACGCTCGTGTTCGGACATCAGGCCTCGGCCTCCTCGGCTTCCTCGTCAGCGTCGTCTTCGGCCTCGTCGGCGTCGGCTTCGTCCGCAGCCGCGTCCTCGTCGGTGTCTGCGTCAGCTTCCTCGGCATCAGCTGCCGGCTCTGCTTCCGCCTCTTCAGCTTCGTCTTCAACCTCTGTCTCGACCGCACCGGCTTCGCCGCGGGCGGTGTCGGTCCATTCGAGGTTGCGGGCCTCGCGGCCCAGATCGGCGTTGTTCTCGCACTTCGAGGAACAGAAGTGCGTGGTGGCGCCGTCCTTGTGGACGAACATCGTGCCCGTGCCGGGTTCGATGTCCGTGCCGCAGTAGTCACATTCGCGTGTCCGGGGCATGGTTACTGCCCTCCGATGGTGTCGGCCTCGCGAGCCGTCTCGCGGAGCTGGAGCACGTCACCTTCGCGGACCGGGCCGAGAACGTTGCGCGTGATGATGCGCCCCTGGTTCTCGCCTTCGCGGATGCGGCACTTGACCTGCATGGCCTCGCCGTGCATCCCCGTCCGGCCCACGACTTCGATAACCTCGGCGGGCGTGGAACCGCTGCTTTCGGATTCCTCAGCGCTCATCCGAGGTCACCTCACCGAAGCTCCTCGACCTTGTCGGCGATGTCCTCGACATCGGCGTCAGCCTCACCGGCGTCGGTGACGGCTGCGGCGGCCGAGCCGACTTCGAGCCCGGCGGCGTGACCGAGGTCGTCCTGCTGCTCGACGAAGATGAAGGGGACGCCCTTCTCGTCGGCGAGTTCCGGAATGTGCATGACGATCTCCTCGGGCTGGACGTCTTCGGCGACGAAGACGAGCTCGGCGGAACCGCGCTCGATGGACTTGGTCGTTTCGTTTGTACCCTTCTTTACTGCGCCTGTGTCCCGGGCGACCTCGAGCGCCTCGAGGGCGTCGTCTTCGAGGTCCGCGGGAACGTCGAAATCTACGTATACTGGCATTTGTATGTTCACCTCCTGCGCGCGAGCTCAGGCTCCCCCGCCGTGTCCGGGCCGCGAGGCCCGTCACACCGTGGTGGTGTGTATCCTGAAAAGGCTGGGAGCATCATCAACTCGGCGCAGGCTGTATCCCATTCTGTGCCACCGGCCCTAAAAGCGCTTTCGAAGCCGAAATCGCGTGCCAGGCCGGCACACGGGTGCTGTCGGGTGGTCTGCCTACTCAGTGGCCGCCGACGCATCGGCCAGCGCGGCCCTCGCGCCAGAGACAAGTCGGGACACCACCTCGCTGGCGGGTCGAACATCCTGTGCGAGTCCAGCGCTCTGGCCGGCGTAGTGGGGCAGGGCCTCGACGTCGCCTGTCATCCCGTCCAGCGGTGGCATGTCAGCAAGACGATTGATCGGCTCGCCGTCTGGCATCTGTGCGATCTGTTCGGGGTCGTTGGCGTCGTCCACGTCATCTGAATCCCGTCCTATCTGCCGCCGGACCTCGTCGGTCTCCAGCACCCGGTGGGGCTGGTCCGGCCAGCCCCGGTCGAACAGGTCGGTGAGCCGCGTCGCCGTCTCGGGCGCGTCGACGATGCCCTCCCGGTAGCTCTCGTGTGCGCCCGATTCCTCGGCCGCCACGAACCGGGTGCCGAACCAGCCGCCGTCGGCACCAAGCGTCAGCGCCGCCGCGAGGCCGCGACCGTCGCCGAGACCGCCGGCCGCGACGACGGGTACGTCGACGGCGTCGGCCACCCGCGGAAGCAGGGCGAAAGTCGTCACGTCGCTCTGGACGTGGCCGCCGGCTTCTCGGCCCTGCGCGACCACGATATCGGCACCGGCATCGACGGCAGCCCTGGCCTCGGCGGCGCTGGCGACCGTTACCAGTGCTGTTCCGCCAGCCTCGTGCACCCGATCGATGTACGGCCCAGCATCGCCGAAGGAGAAGGAGACCACCGACGCGCCAGCGTCCAGACAGGCGTCGAGACAGGCCGACGGGGACAGGACGCCCGTCGACTCGTCGAGGACGACGTTGACACCGACCACGTCGTCGGTCGCGCTCGCGGCCGCCGTGTACGCATCACGGATCGCGTCGGCCTCGCGCCACGACATCGCCAGCATCCCGAGGCCGCCCGCGTCCGCGACAGCCGCGGCCAGGGCTGGCGTCGAGACGCTCCCGACCGGTGCCTGCACGACTGGGTGGGCGATACCGAGTTCGGAACAGAGCGCGGTATGGAGGGGAGCCACGCCGGCTACTGTGTCCGGTTCGGTTAAAAGCGTGACTGGGTGCCACCGTGACCGTCAGGTCCATACTGGCGCGTCCGCCACCACCGGTATGGACATCGCGCGGTCGCTCCGAGCGGAAGCCCGCCGTACAAACGAGCGGCGACTGCTCGTTCTGGCGGGGGATCCCAACCGAACGCGGGAGCGAGCGAAGGCAGCCCTGGACGCCGCGGATATCCCCAGCGCGGAGACGACCGCCATCGGCCCGGAGCCGTTTCTCGATTGCGAACACCACGAACAGTCCCGCGCCGAGGAACTCCTGGGTCGGACCCGGACGGCCGTCGTGCTGGACGCCCACGAGGAACTGCGGCCGGACGCGGTCGGGCGGACCGTCGGCGCAGTCGACGGCGGCGGCCTCTACGTTCTCCTCGCGCCGCCGCTGGACCGATGGCCCGAGGAGCGGGACGGGTTCGATGCCTCCCTCGCGGTCCCGCCGTTCAGGGTCGAGGACGTGACCGGCCACTTCCGCCAGCGGTTCGTCGAAACGCTGCGAGCGCACCGGGGCATCGCCATCGTGGACGCCAACACAGACACAATAGAGCAGGACGGCCTGACGGACCCGCCACCGAGCCGCCCGGTTCCTGCACCGACTCCGCCCACTGATTCGTGGTTCCGCTCCGAGACCTACGCCCAGTGTCTCACCGACGATCAGCGGGACGGAGTCCGGGCGTTCGAGACCCTGCGGGACGACGGCGCGGCGGTCGTAGTCGAGGCCGACCGGGGCCGGGGGAAATCCAGCGCCGCCGGGTTGGCCGCCGGAAACCTCGCCCTAGAGGGCAGGGACGTGCTGGTGACAGCGCCACAGTACCGGAGCGCCGGCGAGGTGTTCACGCGGGCGGCACGCCTGCTGGAGACGCTCGGCGTCGATTTCACGCGCGACCAGGCGTCGGAACCCCAGCGGCTCGACGTTGCAGGGGCGGGTTGCGTGCGGTACGCGCCGCCGGCCGAGGCCGCTACGCTTCCGGACGAGCCCGACGTGGTCATCGTCGACGAGGCCGCGGCCCTGCCGGTCCGACGACTCGAACAGTACCTCGATGCTCCGGCGGTCGGCTTCACCACGACCGTCCACGGCTACGAGGGTGCAGGCCGGGGTTTCTCCGTCCGGTTCCGTGACCGGCTGGCGGAAAGCGACCACACGATCACCGACGTGTCGATGACGACGCCCATTCGGTACAGTAGCGCCGACCCCGTGGAGGTGTGGGTATTCCGGGCGCTGTTGCTGGACGCGCGCCCGCCGGTCGACCAGCTCATCGCCGAAGCGACGCCGGAGACCGTCGAGTACCGCCGACTCTCGACCGCGGACCTGCTCGCCGACGAACACCTGCTCCGGGAAGTCTTCGGCCTGCTCGTGCTGGCACACTACCGGACGGAACCATCGGACCTGGCCCGACTGCTCGACGCGCCCAATCTCACCGTTCGGGCGCTGACCCACGGGGGCCACGTCGTCGCGGTCACGCTGCTGGCACAGGAAGGCGGGCTCTCGGCGGACACGCGAGCCACGATGTACGAGGGCGGGCGGGTCCGCGGGAACATGCTTCCGGACGTACTGTCGACGCAACTCCGGGACGAAGCCGCCGGGGTTCCGGTCGGCCAGCGGGTCCTCCGCATCGCGACCCACGCCGCGGTCCGGTCCCGCGGGCTCGGCTCCAAACTCCTCTCGGAAATCGAGAGGGAGTTCGCTGAGCGGGTGGACTGGCTCGGCGTCGGCTACGGTGCGACGCCGGAACTCGTCCGTTTCTGGGCGCACAACGGCTATCGTACTGTGCACCTCGCCACCTCGCGGAACGCGACCAGCGGCGAGTACTCCGTCGTGATGCTCGACCCCTGTTCCGACGACGGGGCGGCGCTCGCGGCGCGTCACGGTGAGTGGTTCCAGGACCGAATCGCTGCGGTGCTGTCGGACCCACTCGATGACTGTGACCCCGACGTCATTCGGGCCGTGCTTCGAGCGACTGACAGCGAACCGTCCACCTCCCTCTCCGAGTGGGAATGGCGGCTGGTTGCTGGCGTCCCCGGCGGGGCGTCGGTTCTCGACACGAACCCGAAGCCGTTCCGTGAACTCACCCGGCGACACCTCTCAGATCCGGCCGATCCAGCCGCGCTTTCGACGCAGGAGGAACGCCTCCTCGTCCGAAAGGTTCTGCAGGCCCGTCCCTGGTCGGCTGTCACCGAGGAACTGGCGTTCGTCTCGGAGCGGGAGTGCATGCGCACGCTCGGCGGAATCGTCGAAAGGTTGACGCGTCTGTACGGCGACCGTTGGGTACAGGAGGAACTCGACAGACACCAATGAGCCTGCTCGGCCTCGAAGCGCTGCTGTTCGTGCTCGCGTTCGCCCTGCTAGTCGGCGGTGTCATCGGCAGCCTCACGCCTCAGGTCCCCGGTGCGCTCGTCTCGCTCGCCGGCGTCTATCTCTACTGGATCGCCAGTGGCATGACCGAACCCGGGACAGTCCTGCTGGCCCTGTTGACGCTGGTCGGCCTGCTGACGTGGGCTGTCGACATCGCGGGCGGGGCCGTCGCCGCACGCGTCGGCGGGGCGTCGAACCGGACGGCGGCCCTCGCCGGCGTCGTGGCGCTCGTCCTCTTTTTCGTCACCGGCCCGCTCGGCATCCTGCTAGGGGTCGCCGGCACGGTGTTCGTCGTCGAGTTCTACCGGCAGGAGGACGCTCGCGGGAGCGCGAAGGCCGCTCTCGTGACGACCGTCGGGATGCTAGCCTCCGGCGTCGTCCAGGCCCTGCTGACGGCATCGATACTGGTCACCATGATCGCCGCCGCGCTTCTATGACCCGGTGTGCCGAGGACGACTGCGAAAACGAGGCCGCGGTCGAACTCCACATCCCCTGGGACGCGAACCGCGAAGTGTGTCCGGACCACGCCCGCGTCTGGGCGCAGAAGGACGGCGTCGTCCCCGCGCCGATGGACGGCCACGAGGACGAGTGGCCGTAGGCCGTTGTTCTCCCGAGAGGCATATTAGTTCACACGAAGGTATCGATTCGGGCGGCTGTCAACCGTTCACGAAGAAAATATAATAATAATTGGGATTGAATACGGCAAGTGAGGCGTGTTATCATGAAACGCGAGATGCTCACCACCGACTTCATCGACCGTGCAGCGGACATCTACGACGACGTGACCGGTATCGTCGCCCACGACGGCACCGAGTACACGTACGCTGAGGTAAACGAGCGAGTCAATCGGCTGGCACACGCACTGTCGGAGCGGGGCGTCTCGAAGGGGAGTCGCGTGGCCGTCCTCGCGCCGAACACACACTACTTCATCGAGACGCTGTACGCGACGAACAAACTCGGCGCAGTGTTCGTCCCGCTGAACTACCGGCTCGATCCCGCGAAAATCGAGTATATTCTAAACGACTGTGAAGCCGCAACGGTAATCGCTGACTACGATTTCGCAGAGAAGGTCCAGCCAGTACGGGACGACATCCCTGCGGAGACGTTCATCGGGTACGAGCCCGACCGTATCGACGGGGAGTGGGAAGCCTACAGCGGTATCCTCGACGGGCAGCCGACAGCCGAACCGGACCGGCCGGACATGGCCGAGGACGACGACGCCAGCATCAACTACACGTCCGGCACGACGGGGGACCCGAAGGGCGTGGTCAGAACCCATCGGACCGAGAGCTGGCACGCGCTGGTGCTCAATCAGCACATGGAGATACGCGACGACGACACGTACCTCTGGACGCTCCCGATGTTCCACTGCAACGGCTGGGGCCACACCTACGCCATCACCGGGACCGGCGGCACCCACGTCTGTCAGCGGACCTTCGACGCCGCGGACACCTTCCGCCGGGTCCGCGAGTACGACGTGTCGTTCATGTGCGGCGCGCCGACGGTGCTGAACAAACTCATCCAGCACTACCGGGCTAACGACGGCGACGTAGTGACACAGGGCGACCGCGACGTGCGGATCGCGACAGCCGGGAGCGCGCCGGCGACGGCGACTATCGAACGCGTCGAAGACGAGTTCGGCTGGCGCATCATCCACATCTACGGCCTGACCGAGACGGCCCCGATTATCACGACCAGCAACTCCCCGCGGCGCATCGCCGAACGGGGCCGTGAACTCAAGGTCAAGCAGGGGTCCGAGGCGCTGTGTACCGACATCAGGGTCGTCGACGAGGACGGCAACGACGTGCCACGCGACGGGGCGACTATCGGCGAGATCGTGGTGCAGGGCAACCAGGTGATGGACCGCTATCTCAACAAGCCCGAGATTACCGAGGAGGCGTTCAACGACCGCGTCGAGGGGTACTTCCACACCGGCGACCTCGCGACGTGGGACGAGGACGGGATGATACAGATCATGGACCGCCGGAAGGACATCATCATCTCCGGCGGCGAGAACATCTCCTCTATCGAACTGGAAGACGAACTGTACGATCACCCCGATGTCCTGAAAGCCGCGGTCATTCCGGCTCCGAGCGAAGACTGGGGCGAGACGCCGATGGCGATTGTCGTTCCGACGGCCGACAGCGACGTGACCGAACAGGATATTCTCGAGTTCCTCAGGGAACGCGTCGCGAGCTACAAGGTCCCCGCAGGCATCGACTTCCGGGACTCGCTCCCTGAAACGGCGACCGGGAAAATCCAGAAGTACGAACTCCGCGAGGAATACTGGCAGGAACAAGAGCGGATGATCGGCCAGGAGTGAGCCTGTCGGAGTAGAGAAGAACAGCTTCGAGTTATCAACACGATTCTTTATTAGGGTTCCAGCGGTCGGTCACACCATGCATCTGGGAGTCGTCGTGCCACGCGTCGAGGACCACAGCACAATCGACCTGGCTGTCGAGGCCGAGGAGTGCGGCTACGACTCGGTCTGGCTGAACGAACTGTGGGGTGCCAGCTCCGTCGTCGAACTCACGGACATCGCGACCCGGACCGACGAGGTCGAAATCGGGAGCGCGATACTGAACGTGTTCTCCCGGTCGCCGGCCGTGCTAGCGATGACAGCGACAACCCTCGACAGGGTCTCAGACGGGCGAGCGGTGCTGGGCCTGGGAACGAGTACCGCCCGGTCCATCGAGAACATGCACAGCATGGAGTTCGAGCGACCGGTCCGTCGCGCCCACGAAACCATCGACATCGTCAAACAGCTCATGACGAGCGACGAGCGGGTGACCTACGACGGCGAGGTTGTGTCAGTCAGGGGTGTTCCGCCGTTAGACCGTGACGTGCCGGTGTACCACGCCGCCCTCGGTCCGGCGAACAGGCGAGTCGTCGCCAGACTCGCCGACGGCTGGCTGCCGCACATGATTCCGTTCTCCGAGCTGGAATCGGCGTTCGACTACATCGCGGAGACGGCACGCGATGCCGACCGCGACCCGAGCGAGATTACCGTCGCACCGTACGTGCCGGCGGTGGTCCACGAGGATTCCGAGCGGGCGACCGAGGAACTCCGTCAGCACATCGCCTACTACGTCGGCAGCGGCGAGGGGTATCGCCGGGCTGTCGCGGAGACGTATCCGGACCGGGCGGAGCGTATCGCCGACGCCTGGCAGGCGGGTGACCGCGGGGAGGCGACGGAGCTCGTCACCGACGAAATGACGGCTGACCTCGGCATCGCCGGGACGCCGGAACAGGCGCGGGAGAAACGGGACGCGATTGCGGACAAGGCTGTCCTCGACCGGCTTCTGCTAACTGTGCCACAGCAGGTCGACGGGGAGCTGGCTCGAAAGACGATTCGGGCGCTGGGGCAGACGTAGCGCGTTACAGGTCGATCTCCATCATCACCTCGTCGGCGTATTCGTCGCCGAACTTGTAGTGGTCTTCGCGGACGGCTTCAGTGTCCCAACCGTGGGCATTGAGGAACTCGATCGCGTCCTCGTTCGTCGATGGGACAGAGTTGTACAGCTTCTCGTAGCCGTTCGACGCCGCCCACTCGGTGCCCCGGGCGAGCAGATGGGACCCGATGCCGTGGCCTCGATACTGTTCGAGGACGCCAAGCGTCAGCTCCGCCGTGTGGCTGAGCTTCTCGACTTCGGGATGTTTGAGATGGACCCAGCCGACCACGTCGTCGTTGATGCAGGCGACGAAGAAGATGCGCGACTCCAGCTCGTTGTGTCGGAGCAGCACGCCCTCGCTGTCCACCACGTCGGCGACGGTCTCCGCGTCGACGTACTCGCCGCCGCCGATGGCGGCTCGGATGGCTCCGACGAGGCCGGTCAGGTCCTCCTGTCGCGCCTGGCGGATGGTGAACTCGATGTCGTCGGCCTCGAACTCTTCTTCGACGGTGTCGTTGTAGGCAACGCGGAGTTCTCCGTCGATCTCCTCCAGTACGCCGTCGCGTTTGAGTATCGCGACGTGATGGCCGAACGGCCGCGGGTCCATCTGCAGCGCCGACCGGGCGGCTCTCGGTTCGACGGACCCGTGTGATTCGACGTACTCGTAGATGTCCCGTCGGTCCTCGTGGTCGAACTGCAGTGGCTCTGTTAGCTCCATGGTATCTGCTACCACGAGACAGTACTTAATCTTTTATCAAAAACCATGTACTTCCCGGTAAACGGCAGCTACTGCTCCGGAACGCCGGTCAGGACCGCCGCAGCGTCATGGGCGTTGTGCGTATCGACGAGCAGTTCTGCGGCCGCTCTGATCGAGTAGGTGCCGTCTAATGCCACGCCGTAGCAGGCACCGTAGCAGTCCAGCCAGTCGTTCATCGCCCGTTCCAGTCGCTCGAACTCCGCGTCTGAGAACCGGACCAGTGACCCGCCGGTCCGGGTTTCACAGTACAGCGCGACGGTGGGGCCGAACCCCTCACGGAGAATCGCCATCGCCCGCTCCTCGTCCGGCGGGTCGGGGTCCAGCGACTCGCGGACCTGCTCGGCCCGACGGGAGAGCGTCCGAATGCGGTCGTGATACGGTTGGGACATCGCAGACCCGGTCAGCCCTCGTTGAACTCCACGCCTTTCCCGCCAGCGGGGTGTTCCCACTCGGTGTCGGCGACGATGGCGCAGGTGCCACACTCGACGCAGGGCTGGGTGTCGAGGCTCACGAGGTGTTCCTGGCTCCCGTTGGTCTTGACCATCTCGTCGCGGTAACAGCCGCCGCCGAAGTCCTCTGCGCTGACCGGACAGGCGGTGACGGCGGTGCCCGAGGCCTCGAAGGACTTGTCGACCAGTTCGATGTGCGGGTCGCCCACGTCGTAGGTCAGGTCGCCGATACGGTCGGCCAGATCGGGCGGCGAGACGGTGTTCTCGTCGGTCACGGGCTCGCCCAGTTCCTCGGCGATAATCGTCGGCAGCGTCACGTAGGGCAGTTTGGTGTCGGGGATCATCGACACCAGGCGCGGCGACGAGTAGGCCCGTTCGAGCAGTCCGGCCGCCGCGCGGACCCCGAACCGGCCGACGGCAGAGTCGGCGATAGCGTTCGAGAGGTCGTCTACGGGACCGAGTTCGCCGAACCGTCCGAACACTCTGTACCCGGTCGGCCGGAGTTTGTCCATCACCCCCTCGTCGTGGAGTTTCTTCTCGTACAGCTCGCCGGCCTGAGACGGGTCCCCGCGTGCCCGGGCGTCGGCGAACGCCTCGGCGGCCAGCGCCCCGGCGGTGACAGCGTGGTTCATTCCCTTGATGATGGGGCCCTGAGCCTGCATCTGACCGGCGGCGTCGCCGACCAGCACGAGGCGGTCCTTGTGCGGGGAGGGATGGGCCGCCTTCTTCGAGTCCGGAACCAGTTTCGCACTGTACTCGCGCTCGTCGTACTCGTCGCCGAGCCACTGGGCCATGAGCGGATGCGTGAGCAGGCTGTCGAGCAGTTCGTGGGGCTCGGCCCGCTCCTCGGCGATGGAATCGAGGTGGAACACGGTGCCGATAGACAGCGAGGACTCGTTGGTGTAGAGGAAGCCGCCGCCCCGGACGCCGTCGAACAGGTCGCCCGAGAACAGGTGGGCCGCGCCGTCGTCGGGAGCCACGTCGAACCGGTCGTTGATGACCTCGGGCTCCATGTCGACGACTGCCTTCACGCCCTGGAACCACTCCTCGGGCTCTTCCCAGTCCATCAGCCCGGCGTCGCGGGCGAGTTCGGAGTTGACGCCGTCAGCCGCCACGACGATGTCGGCCTTGATCGGGTCCAGTTCCTCGGTCGTCACACCGACGATTTTGCCCCGTTCGCGGAGCAAGCCGGTGACGTGGACCTCGGTCAGCAGGCCGCCGCCGGTCTCCCGGGTGCGCTCGTGGACCTGCTGGGCGAGCCAGGAGTCCATCTTCCGGCGCAACACCGCGTCGGCCCACGCCGTGTCGTGGTGATGCAGGTCGCCGATGTCGAAGGATTTCACCCTGTCGCCGGCGATATTGTGGATGAGGTTCTCCGTCACCGGCCGCTCCGTCGCTTCCTCGCGGAAGTCCGGGAACAGCCCGTCGATAGTGTAGGGGGCCGACTCCTCGGCGTAGATGAGCCCGCCCGAGACGTTCTTCGAGCCGGCGTCGACGCCGCGTTCGAGCACCAGCGTCTCCACGCCGTTCCGCGCGAGGGTCGCCGCCGCGGCGGCCCCGCCCGGCCCACAGCCGACGACGACCGCCTCGTACTCCTCGTAGGCGTCAGTCATCGCTGGCCTCCATCATCGCACCGAGTTCACCGGCTTCGACGGCCTCGGTCAAGCGCGGGAGCACCTCGAACAGGTCGCCCTCGATGAGGTAGTCCGAGAAGTCCCGGATGTCGGCATCCGGATCGGTGTTGACGGCGATTATCGTATCGGACTCGTCACAGCCCACCTTGTGCTGGATCGCGCCGGAGATGCCCGCCGCGATGTACACGTCGGGTTCGACCTCCTGTCCGGACTCGCCGATCTGGCGCTCCTCGGTGACGTACTGCTCGACGTGACCGTCGAAGGAGTACGACGAGGTGATGACGCCCCGCGAGAGCCCCAGGTCGGCGTCCTCGAAGGCGTCCACGAGGTCCAGCGCCTGCTCGATGCCCCGCGTCGGGTCGTCGCCGATACCACGACCCACGGCGACAACAACGTCGTTTCCGGTGAGGTCGACACCGCCCGAGAGGCGGTCGTACTCCTCGACCTCGACTTTGAACCAGTCCTCGTCGAGGCCCATCTCGTAATCGACGGCCTCGCCCTCGCGCTCGTAGTCAGGGTCGGGCATCTCGAAACTCCCCGGAATTACGGAGGCACCCTGCGGGTGGAAGTCCCGGTTGGGCTTGTCGATACAGAGAATCGTCGAGTACTCGAACCCGGAGAAGTCCGGGCGCTTCATGTGCAGCACCCGTTCGAACTCCTTCTTGTCGCCGGCGGTACCTACTTTCGCGGGGTTGGATATCATCGCGTTCTCGATGTACAGCCCCGAACAGTCCGACGCGAGTCCGGAGTCGAGTTCGCCCTGGACGAGCGCCGAGAGGTCCCGGCCGTTGTTCGTCGCCGGGAAAACGGTGTAACGGGGTTCATGGTACTCCTTCCACTCCACATCCTCGCGGCCCACCGCAGCTAATTCCCCACCGGCCCGAGCCATGTCACAGAAGATTTCGGTGTACGGCTGGTGGCGGAACCGCTCTAAACGGGGGTCCTCGTGGTAGACCACGAGGTCCGCGCCGTAGGCGATGACGTCCTCGACGTGATCGCTGGCGTCGGCTCCGATGAGGACGGCGACGACGCGCTCGCTTTCGTCGTACTCCTCGTTGTACGCGTCCATCAGTTCGCGTGCCTTCCCGAGCATCTCCTTCGAGACGTCGACGAGTTCGCCGGCCTGGGTCTCGCAGTAGACCCACATGTCGCGGTACTCCGCGCCGACGGTGCCCTCGACCCACTGCTTGTCGTTGGTCGGGTGGTCGAGGTCCGGGTACTTCTCTTCCGGTGGGACGTACTCGACTTCCGCCGTCTCCTCACCCTCGGCTTCCTCGGTCCCTTCGACAGACTCGATACGGCTCTCTATCTGTGACTTCGCAGTCTTGCGGTCCTGGCCCGCTTTCTCGCGTTCGAGCAGACCCCGGAGGACATCGGCGTCGTCGACGTCTCGAACCATGTTCGCCACGTCGGCGACGGTGAGATCGGAGAGTTCGACGGTTTCCGGATCGAGTTCGCCGTCGTCTTCGCTTTCGACTTTCTCGATCCGGTCCTCGATGAGCGTCTTGACGGGGATGCGGTCCTCGCCGTCTTCCTCTAGCTCCAGCATCGCCCGCAGTTCGTCGGCGTCGTCGACGTCTTTGATTTTCGGGCCTAACTCGGCGATTTCGTGTTCTGTTGGATCGATCTCGGGCATTGTCAGTCACCTGCCGCGTACGGCGTCAGTTCGTCCAGTACCGGCTCCAGCGCCTCGCGCTCGTCGGCCTCGATCATCGTCGCCTCCCGCTCGGAGGGAGCCTTCGGAATCGGGTCGACCCCGGAGACGATGGTCGGCGAGCCGTCCAGACCGATGTAGTCCGGGTCGAGGTTGAGGTCTTCGTGGTCCCAGACCGTGAGATGGTCCTCGTACTCCTCGGCCCGCTGCTGGGTCTCTTCTCGGAGGTCCTTGTGGTTCAGCCGGTGGCTCGCCTTCCGATAGGTCGGTTCGAACTCGGGGTCGGCAACGATGAAACACGGCATCGGCGCTTCGACCGTCTCGATCTCGGAGATATCGCCGTCGACCAGCCGCTTCGCCCGGACGGTGCCGGCGTCCTCGTCGATATCGAGCGAGAGGACGTGCGTGATTATCGGCCAGTCCAGGCACCAGCAGGTCTGTGGCCCGGTGTGGCCGGTCTCGCCGTCGGCCGTCTTGAACCCGGCAAACACCAGGTCGGGCTGCTCCGCTAGTTTCTGCAGGCCGGTGGCGACGGTCATCGCCGTGGCCCAGGTGTCCGCGGCCCCCATCTCGCGGTCCGAGAGGAGGTACAGGTCGTCAGCGTACACGTCCCGCATCCCCTCCTGCAGGACCTCTTTGTACCCCGGCGGCCCCATGCTCATCAGCGAGACGTGCCCGCCGTTGCGGACTTTCGTCTGGAACGCCGCCCGAAGCGCATGCTTGTCGTTGGGGTTCATCACCGTCGGTGTCTTCCCCCGTTCGAGATGGCCGTCCTCGTCGAACGACACCTGTCCCTCGCGGAAGTCCGGAACGCCTTTCGTCATAACGACTGTGTGCATGGTATCACGACCCTCGTGAGTGTATCTCACACAAGAATCTATAATAAATGTATGTTTACAAATCTGTATGACAGGTAGGCGTATCTGTCCCAGGGGTTGTAGAATCCAGGTAACACGCTGTATGACGACAGCCTGACAGCTGTAGGGCGTTTATATTTAGGGTGTGAAATGCTGCAATCCCGCGGAAACAGGGGGGTCCGATAGCTCAGATACGGCCAGCGCGGCCCGGGTCCACGTCGATGGCGTCGACCGGGCACACGTCGACACAGAGCATGCAGTCGATGCACTGCTCCTCGTGGGCGGGGTCGGCCTTGATCTCGCTCTCCGGATGGTCCGGCGTGTCGACCCACTCGAACACGTCGACAGGACAGTCCTCCAGGCACGCGCCGTCGGCGATGCAGATGTCGAAGTCGACGGCGACGTGTGTCCCGTGGATGCCCAGTTCCTCGGGCTCGTCGACCGGACCCCAGACGTCGTGCCCGTCGTGCTGTTCGACAACGTCGCGGTTCTCCTCGAACTCCGGGTCTATGGCCATTGGTATCTTATCTCACTTTTGCGAGCTACTTAACTTTTCGACCTGGCCGTCAGAATCCGGGGCCGTCGCGGCGGTCCGGGCTCCGAATATCTCCCGGCCCGAGGTCGTCGGTGCGGTCGGTCGGTCCCGGTAGGTCGCCGCCGGGCAAGCCGGTTCTCTCGCCTGCACCGGCCGCGTCACCGGTATCCGGGCCGCCGACTCCGACTCGCCGGATGAACTCGACGGTCCGCTCGTACACGTCGTCGTAGTGCGCCCCGTGGAACGGGAAACTGTGGTCGGCCGGCACCGTCTCGTGGACTACGTCGGTCATCGGTCCGAGCGCGTCGGCCAGCAGCTCGGACTGAGCGGGCGGCACGACGTCGTCCGCAGTGCCGAGGAGCAACAGCGTCGGCGGGGCGTCGGTATTCACCTGTCCGACCGGCGAGGCGAGGTCGTAGGCCGCGGGTTCGTCGTCGGGCCCGCCGCCGAGGTACGCGCGGTGGCCCTCGCCCGCCTCGACATCGGTGGCGGCGTCGAGCGCGTGGAAGTCGTAGACGCCGGCGTAGCCGACGGCGGTCGACAGCGCAGAGGACGCGCCGGGATACAGTTCGGGTTCGAATCCGGGTTCGTCCGCCGTCAGCGCGGCCAGGACAACGAGGTTCGCGCCCGCTGAGTGGCCGACGCCGACGATGCGGTCGGTGTCCGCGCCGTAGCCCTCTCCCTCCGTTCTGGCCCACTCGATAGCGGCCTTCACGTCGACCAGCGCCGCCGGGAACGTCCACTCCGGCGCGAGGCGGTACTGGGGCTCGATGACCAGAAAGCCGTCCGCAGCGAGGTCGAGCGCGTGCCGGGCGAACTCGCCCTTGTCGCCGGACGTGAACGCGCCGCCGCGGACGAGCACGGCGACCGGTTTCGGGCCGCTGGCCGCTGGCGAGTCGTACAGGTCGAGCGTCAGCGTCACGCCGTCCATCTCGTGGAACGGGATATCCCGCTGGACGGTTACCGACTCGGGAGCGGTATCTGTCACGGACAACGGTCGGGCCGTCACGGGCTTAAGCCCGACGCTATTCGCTCTCGACGCCGGAGTCGAGCGAGGCGCTGGCATTGCGGGCGTCCAGCGACGCCACAGCCCCGACCAGTGCCATCACAGTCGCTGGGCCACACGTTCGCGATAGCCGACTGGTCACTGCTGCGTTCCTGCAGGCGAACGAAGTCACCGCTGCTGAGGTCGCTGTCCTCCAGTACCTGCCGGTCGATGACTGCCATCCCACTCCCCGGCTCTCTGTTCTTGAGTGGCTTGACAGTCAGTTGCATCGTTCTAACCGAATCGAAAAAGTCGGTTATCGGGCGGTACACCTGCGGCCCGACGGTCAGCCTTCGACCTCGATCTGCTTGCCGCGGGCCGTCGCGCCCGTCTCGACGGGCAGGCGCACCTCGAGGATACCGTTCGTGTAGTTCGCGGCGATTCCCTCATCGTCGACGCGCTTCGGGAACCGGAAGCGTCGGTGGTAGGTCCGACGCTCGCCGCGCTGTTCGTCCTCACGTTCGGCGGCGATGTTCAACATGCCGTCGTCCCAGGAGACGTCGATGTCCTCGACGTCAAAGCCCGGGAGTTCGACGTTGAGGACGAACTCGTCGTCCTCTTCATATAGTTCGTAGTCGTCGCTACCGGTTTCGAGTAGGCGGGACGGGAGGTCAAGACCGCGCATCCAGGAACTCGGTGTGGTTGTTGGCAGCGCCATTGGCCATCACCTCGTGTCCATTTGACACTAGTGTTGCGGTTCGTAAAAAAATTTGCTGATCTTGGTACAAAGTAGCAAACAGTACGCTGAGTCCGCCACGGGGTCAAAATAATCACTGCAAGCAGGGTCGTAGCCGAATCAGACAGCGAGTTCGGGTGATGGGGAACGGACCTGGGGGGGTCAACATTCTTTTACTAACAATTCATATTTATCGATAAAATAAAGTGGGAATAGGAGTATCGTTACTGGAACGATGTACGGCCGCTTCGTGACGGCCCTGTGGATTCTGACAGGCCTTTCCACGGTGTTTTCACTGCTCGCGTGGCGCAAGCGCGAGGACCCTGGTGGGACGCCGATGGTGGTGTTTCACCTCGCTCTATCGGTTGGTGCGGCCAGCTACGCCGTCGACATCACCGTGACGACGCTGTCGACCCAGTTACTCGCCCGACAGGTCGCGACCATCGCGCAGGGCACGGTTGCCATCTCCTGGCTGTACGCTGCGTTACAGTACGCCGACTTCGACCGGTCAGTGACGCGCCGAGCCATCGGGCTACTGTCGCTTGACCCATTGTTGCTGGTGGGCATGTTCGTATTTCCGGGCGTATCACTGTTTGACCTCCCACCCAGCGGCTCCGTGGGATCGCTGGTGGTGGCTCCCGGGACTGGCCTCACCGCGGTGTTCATCGCCCACATGGCGACGATTCTGGTAGCGGCACTTGCCGGGACAGTCGTTCTCATCCAGTTGTTCGTCCGGTCGCGACACCTGTACCGAACACAGGCCGCAGCGGTCCTCATCGCGGCGCTGGCTCCCTGGACCATTGCGCTGACCCAGCAGTACTTCCTTCAAATCCCCGAGGACGCCACGATTTTCGCCTGGGGTATCTCTGGGATAGCGATGACGACCGGGCTCTACACGTTCAAGACGCTGGACCCGGTGCCAGCCGCTCAGGAGACCATCGTCGAGCAGATGGGCGACGGGACGCTCGTCTTGGACGTCGACGGCTGTATCGGCCACGCGAATCCGGCGGCCGAAGATCTCCTCGCTGGACCCGAAGAAACGCTCACTGGCCAGCCAGTGGATGCCGTCATCCCAACCTGGGACAAAGTCGCGGTCGACGACAGTGGGCAGTCAGACTGGTCGGAACTCGCGCTCTCCGTGGACGGCCAGCAGCGGTTCGTCGAACTAGAAGTGTCACCGTTTACCGACCGGTTCGACGGGCTCGTCGGCCGGCTCGTTGTCCTCCGGGATGTCACAGAGCGGAAGCGACGCGAGCAGCGGCTGGCGCAGTACAAGACGATTTTCGAGGGTGTCAGCGAACCCGTTTACGTCCTTGACGAGCACGACCGGTTCGTCACGTACAACGATCCGTTCGCCGAACTGGTGGGTACCGTCGATGACAGTCTGGTCGGCGAACGCTTCGAGACGGTACTGGGGCAGATGGAAACCGAACCGATGGACGACGGGTCGGGGGAGTTCCTGATCCGGACTGCGTCCGGCGAACAGGTCCCCTGTGAAGTCGACGCGGCGGACATCGAACTGGCCAGCGGTGAGTCCGGCCGAGTCGGCATCGTCCGTGACATCTCACAGCGAAAGGAGATCGAGTCCGAACTCGCAGTGACGACCGAGCGCCTGGAGACGCTCGTCGAGGCTGCCCCGCTTGCGATTATTGCGACGGACACCGACGGGGTCGTCGAAGTCTGGAACCCCGCCGCGACAGAGCTGTTCGGCTGGTCTGCCGACGAGGTTCTGGGCGAAACAGTCCCCGTCATCCCGGCCGAGAACCGACGGCGGACCGCCGAACTTCACGCGCAGGTACTCGAGGGCGAGCGTCTGGCGGGCCACGAAACGGAACTCCAGCGAAAAGACGGGAGCCGTGTCGACGTGAGTCTTGCCGCCGCCCCGATTCGCGGCCTCAGTGGTTCTGTGGTCGGTAGCGTCTCCGTCATCATGGACATCACCGACCAGAAGCGGCGGGAGCGCCAGCTCAAGCACCAGAACGAACGGCTGGACGAGTTCGCCAGCCTCGTCTCCCACGACCTCCGGAACCCGCTACATGTCGCCAGCGGCCACCTGGAACTGGCCGCACAGGACGCCCAGGAAGACGTCCGAGATTCGATAACGGCCGCAACGGAGGCTCTCGACCGGATGGAGACGCTCATCGACCACACCCTGACGCTGGCCCGCGAGGGGCGTGACATCAGCGACCCCGAACCGGTGTCGCTCCGAGACACGTTCGCTCGGGCGTGGGACGCCGCGCCCACGAGCGCGGCCGAGCGCCGGGTTCAGGACCCACCGGAGCGCGTACTGGCCGACCCCGACCGCCTCGTCGAACTGTTCCAGAATCTCATGCAAAACGCCGTGGAGCACGGCGGAGACGGTGCCACTCCCGAAGCGGGGCCGGCGGTCGACGGCACAGGGGCGGTCACCATCACGCTCGGAGCCACGCCGGACGGCTTCTACGTCGCCGACGACGGTCCGGGGATTCCGCCGGACCAGCGCGACGCCGTCCTCGAATCGGGCTACAGTACGGACGACGACGGCACTGGGTTCGGCCTATCGATAGTCGAGACGATTGCCGAAGCCCACGGCTGGGAACTGAGAATTACCGACAGCGAAGACGGCGGCGCCCGGTTCGAGTTCAGCGGCGTCGAGATCGAGACACAGGGCGAAGAACCGACCGCAGAGTCGTCGTGACGGCGGCTTCAGGGATGTGTGAAGTACGCGACGGACTCCGTGTCCGGGTCGTCCGCAACCTTGTCGAGGCGGGCAAACCCGATGCGTTCGAACTGAACCACCTCGTCGGCGTCGTAGTCGAGTAGCCCGGGTTCGGCAACGCCTGACACGTCCCCGTCCATCGTCCGCAGCCGGAGGCGTGGCCCGTCGGTGGGAGCCCAGTGAATCACGTCGACGCCCTCCTCGCGGACAGCGTCGATGTCGTCGCCGGTATACTCGAAGGCGTCGCGGGTGTGGCGCACGCAGCCGTATCCCTTGAGCCAGACCCGCTCGCCGTGGCCCGGCAGGTCGTCGCCCTCGACGGCGACGCCGCCGGTCACCGGAATCTCGCGGCGGCCACGCTCCTCGAAGTCCGGATGCAGGGGCGGTTCGCCGGCGTCCGGACCGCCAACGACCTGGCGCTCGACGAGGCCGCCGTGGTCGTCGCTGTCCCGGACGAAGAACGCCCGGTCCGACTCGTCGTCGACGAGGTCGCGGTTGTTCGAGTAGATCGAGGACATCGCCAGGTCGACGTTAGACGTGGACGTGCCCAGTTGAATCATCGCGTCGACGACGGCCGCGCCGCGGATGCCCCGGCGTTCGAGGCTGGCGACGGTCGGCGCGCGGGGGTCGTCCCAGCCCGCGAGTTCGCCGTCCGCGATGAGTTCGGCGATGCTCGACGTGGACAGCGGCACGTCGTACTCGTCGACCTGGACGTGGCCCCAGTGGATGACCTCGGGGTACTCCCAGCCGAAGTAGTCGTAGACGAACTGCTGGCGTTTCGCGGAGTCCTGCAGGTCGATGCCGCGGATGATGTGCGTGACGCCAAGCAGGTGGTCGTCCAGCCCGCTCTGGAAGTCCAGCATCGGCCAGCAGCGGTACTCTTCGGCCGCCTCGCGCGGGTGGGGCGTGTCGACCATCCGGAAGGCGACGAAGTCCCGCAGCGCGGGGTTCTTGTGCGTGATGTCGGTCCGGACCCGCAGCACCATCTCGCCGCTTTCGTACTCGCCGTCGACCATCGCCTCGAACTCCTCGTGAGTGGTCTCGGGGTCCTTCTCGCGGTGGGGGCAGGCCTCGCCGCTGTTCTTCAGGTCGGAGAACTCGCCCTGCGGGCACGAGCAGGTGTAGGCCCCGCCTTTGTCGATGAGTTCGCGGGCGTACTCGTAGTACGTCTCGACCCGGTCGCTGGCGTTGACGACCTCGTCCGGCTCGAAGCCCAGATAGTCGATGGCGTCAAGAATCGCGTCATAGGCGTCCAGATCCGGCCGCTTGGTCTCGGGGTCGGTGTCGTCGAAACGGCAGATGAACTCCCCGTCGTAGCGCTCCTTGTACGTCCCCACGACGGCAGCCATCCGCGCGTGGCCGATGTGCCACGGGCCGTTGGGGTTGGGCGCGACCCGCATCCGGACGGTGTCGTAGTCGTCGGCGTTGGGCAGGTCCGGCAGCGGGTGGTCCTCCCCCTCGTCCTCGCTCTCTAGCTCTTCGAGTTTGTCCGGCGCTAACTCCGCCAGCCGCTCACGGCGTTCCTCGGCGTCCATGCCGTTGACCCGCTCGACGACCGGGGCGATAACGCCCGGAATCTCGTCGCCGTACTCGCGGAACTCCGGGTTCTCGCCCATGAGCGGCCCCATGATCGCCCCGACCTGTGCCTCGCTGTCGTGTTTGACCGCGTTGAGGAGGGCGTTCGTCTCCGCCGCCTCCGTGATTCGGTCTCGCAGCTCGTCGTCCATTACCGGGACCTGCGACTGGGAGGGTCAAAACGCCGTCGGGTTCGGCTAGCTATTGGGGCAGGGTGTCAGCAAACGGTTCGCATAGCTCCTTGGTCTGCAACGATTCGCTTCATTCAGTACAGGGTGCAGACACACTGATTAGTACAGCGAGCACCGTCAACAGCCCATACTTGTGGAGACAGTCCGAGAACCAACTGTTCCGTTGCTATCGATACGGACTTCTGCAAACCGGGAATTACAGTCGAAATGGTCAGTTGTTACTGGGTACGTTCCAGTCGTCTGTGTTGATTCGTCCGTCACTGTGAGGAGGTACCCTGGAGACGGGATTTCCAACCAAAGTGTCCCGTTCGGTGGGAGTGTTTCTGTCCGGGTTACGACTGAGGAATCACTGTCATTGTGTATTATCTCGACGGATACGGTTCGATTCATCGGGCTAGCATTCCAAACCTGAATCGGCAAGCCATTCCCAGTTTCACCGACCTGGATGACGACAGAGGGTTCGGCTTTTGTTCCTTGGTATGGTGCTGGAACAGATGGATCAAGCGTCGGCTTGTCAGTCGTCGTTACATCGGGCGGGCCGCTGTGGGCAGAGAGGGTGGGAAACAGGAGTAGTGAAGCTACGATACCGACAGTGATGATGAGAAACACCGCAAGAAACGGACGAATATTCATCACGCAAGCAACTCATCTATGGCGGTATGTGTTTTCCGGTTGTTAAGTTTGCAGACGAATCGTGTATTCTACGCACGACGGGCCACCCGCAAACGGAGAGTGGTCACTCCACAGCACTTAACGAGTCCGCGACCCGTTCCAGCGCGCTAAGACCAGTCACCTCGCCGGACTGGTCGGGAATCGTCCACACGTCAAGGTCGGGCAGCGACTCCCGAAGCGCGGCAATAGACTCTTCCTGTACCGCCTGTTTGCCCTGACAGCGCTGGCAGTCGCCGGCGTCCTCGATGACCTTGTTCACGACCAACGTCGTCACCGGCACCTCGAACTCCCGGAGCTTCTCGACCAACCGCTCCGTCTCGCGGACGGCCATCGTCTCCGGGATGGTGACGACCCGGAACGCCGTCTGTTCGGGGTCACGGAGGACCGTCCCGACCCGCTCCATCCGTTCGCGCATCGCGGTGAAGTCGTCCGGGCCGTCGTCGCGCCGGCTCGCCATCGGGCCGAACATCATGGTCCGGGCGGTATTGACTTTCCGACGGACCTGGTCCCGGAGGTCCATCGCCGTCGCGACGCCGCGGTCCATCACCGACGGCAGGTCGAGCAGGCGGAGCGTGTGGCCGGTCGGCGCGGTGTCGAACACCACGCGGTCCCAGCGGTCGCTCTCGATGTACGTCGCCATGCCCTCGATGGCCGCCAGTTCGTCGCTTCCGGGCATCACGCCGGTGGTGAACAGATCGGCGATTTCGTCTTCGTCGATCCGAATGCCGGCGTCGTTGAACTCCGACGCCAGCGCCTCGAACAGCGACCGGTAGCGGTCGATACCGGTCTGTGGGTCGACCTCGACGCCCCACAGCCCCGACCGGATTTTCGTGGGCTCACCGCCGACCTCAGTCTCGACGGCGTCGGCCAGCGAGTGCGCGGGATCAGTAGAGACGACCAGCGTTTCGTGGTCCGCCGCCGCCAGCCGGTGGCCGGTCGCCGCGGCTACCGTCGTCTTGCCGACGCCGCCCTTGCCGCCGTAGAGGAGGAACCGAGTCACGCGAGAGTATTGGGACTCCCTCGTCTTAGTTGCTGACCAGCACAACTCAGGGTCGGTAGCCGCTCTACTGCCAGACCCGGACAACACCGTCACTGCGTCCGACGGCGACGCTCAGGCCGCCGTCGCCAGTCGGTGTCGCCGCGACGTTCGAGGTGAGCGACGCGCCGATATCGCGCTCTGCCACCTGCCGAACGCCATCCTGCCGCTGGAGCGCGACGAGCTTCCGGCGCTCCTGGGTCGGAACGACGAGCGTCTGTCGCCCGTCGCCGAGCAGGTCCCCCGCGAGCCCGCCATCGAGGATACGCGAGCCGAACGCGTGCGAGGAGACGCCGTCGTAGCGGGCCGCGATTGAGAGCTGGTCGCCGTCGGCGCGGTAGAACTCCGCGGTACCGCCGATATGCGGCGTGCGAACGACGGCGATTTCGGGCGTGCCGTCGGGTCCGAACGGTGCGACACAGAGCTGGTGTCGCCAGCGAAACCCGGTCCCGATTGCGGGGCCCGTTGCGACGCGCTCGCCGTCCAGTCCGTAAGCGACCAGCCGCGCACCCTCGTCGGGGCCGGTGATCGTAACGATTACCTCCGGGTCGCCGTCGTCGTCGATATCAGCGAGGATCGGCACCAGACTTTCTACAACGGCCGGTTCGAGGAGCGGAATACGCTGTCGGACGGCCCCGCTGCCGTCTGCGGCAAAGAGGACGATAGCGCTGGCTTCGACCTCGTCACCGAGCGCCCCGTGGTCGTATCGCTGCGTCGCGCCAGCGAGAACAGCGGCGGTGCCGTCCTGCCAGACGATTCGGGCGTCGGGAAGAGCGTCCTCGATGAGCAGGTCACCGTCTATGAGGACAGCCCCAGCCCCCGTCACTGTCGCCACGGTGCCATCCGGAAGCTGTACAGCGTGGGTGTTGGGTCCTGTCTCAGCAGCAGTGAGGAACCGAACGCCGCCGTCCTGAACAGCCACGGCTGGTGGCTGGCCTGGCGGAAGATCCGTCTCAATGGGAACCGATGCAGTCCCGTCCTGGCTCACCCGAACCGCCTCTGGATTCCCTGTCTCTGGAACGGCGACCCAGAGACTCCCGTCCCCGACCGGCAGTCCGGCGAGCCACTTCGGCTGGCCCTCGATGGCGATATCTATCGGATCGACGGCATCGAACCGGCCGGCACCGCGGATACGGCGGTTGCCGGACGGCCGGAGATGCGGGTAGCGGACCGTCTCGGTGGTGCCGCTCACCGTCGCTGTCGGGCGTGGTGTCGCGGTCCGCTGGCTGGTCGTTCCACAGCCGGCGAAAAGTCCGGCGATTCCGGCGAGAACGGCTCGCCGGGTTCTGGCCATCCTCAGTAGTCGCGCTCGACGAGGTAGTTCGCGATGCCCTCAAGCAGATACCGGGACTCGTTGTCCGGCAGTACTTCGAGGTTCTGCTTGCCGCTCGCGATAAGGTCCTGCCCGGTCTGGCGGGCGTACTCGATTGAGCCCACCTCACGCAGGCGCTCGACGGCGGCGTCGATTTCGGCCTCCGAGACAGCCTCGACGGAGTCCGTGTCGATCAGGTCGCCGACGTCGACGCCCTGCTGGCGGGCGTGCAGCGTCACCAGCGTCTGCTTGTTCTCGACGAGGTCGGAGCCCCGCTGCTTGCCCAGTTTCTCCGACGGGGTCGTCAGGTCTAGCAGGTCGTCCTGAATCTGGAACGCGCGACCCACGTCGAGCCCGTAGTTGTACAGGGCGTCGACTGTTTCCTCGTCGGCCCCGAGCAGCGTGGCCGGAATCGAGGCGGCCGCGCCGTACAGCACGGCCGTCTTGAGTTCGACCATCTCCAGGTACTCCTCGGGCGTGACGACGTCGCGTTGCTCGAACTCGATGTCGAGCGACTGGCCCTCGCAGATGCGGGTACACGTCGTCGCGAGTCGCTTGTTCGCGTCGACGGTTCGCTCGGGGGCCGCACCCGTATCGAGCAGGAACTCGAACGCTTTCGAGTACAACGTGTCGCCGGCGAGAATCGCCGTAGAGAGGTCGTACTCCTTGTGGACGGCGGGCACCCCGCGACGGAGCGCGTCGTCGTCCATGATGTCGTCGTGGATGAGCGTGAACGTCTGGATGACCTCGATGGCGAGGGCGGCCGACATCATATCGGCCTGCCCGCCGTCGAGTGTCGGGAAATCACGGTAGTCTGCCGTCAGCGGGTCGACATCGAGCAACGACTCCGCGACCAGCAGCAGGACCGTCGGGCGGAGCCGTTTCCCGCCCGCGTCCAGCAGGTATCGCGACGCCTCGTAGAGGTGGTCCGGCTTCTGGACCGGAAGGTCCTCGGGAAGGGCGTCGTTGACCCGGTCCCGTCGGGCGACAATCGCGTCTTCGACCTGCTGATGGCGTTCGGACATCGATTTACTCGGTGAGCTTGATCATGTTGCCGTTACGGGTGATGTGGAGGTCCCGTCCGGCTTTGTAGCCCATGTCTTCTGCGAGGTCGACGTACGGCGCGAACCCTTCGAGGCTCTGGTGGGCCGGGATGACGTTCTTCGGCTGGAGCGCGTCGAGCATCTCGTAGTGGCCCTCCTCGCGGAGGTGGCCCGACACGTGGATGTCGTCGTAGATGCGCGCGCCCTGCATGCCCAGGAGCTTCTCGGACTGGTAGCGCTGGCCCTCGTTGGTCGGCTCCGGGATGACCCGGGCCGAGAAGATGACCTTGTCGCCGTCGTCTAGCTCGTAGGGCGTCTCGCCGCGGCCCATCCGGGTGAGCATCGCGCGGGGCTCGCCCTGATGGCCGGTGACGATGGGGAAGAAGTTCTCCTTGCCCTCGTTCATGATCCGTTTGAACGTCCGGTCGACGGACTTCCGGTGGCCGTACATCCCGAGGTCTTCCGGGAAGTCGACGAAGTCGAGCCGTTCGGCCGTGCCGGAGTACTTCTCCATCGAGCGGCCGAGCAGCACCGGCTGACGGCCGATGTCGTCGGCGAACTCGACGAGGCTCTTGACGCGAGCGATGTGGCTTGAGAACGTCGTCGCGACGATCCCGCCGTCGTAGTCGGCGACGCTGTCCATCACGTCTTTGAGGTGGCGACGCGCGACGGACTCGGAGGGCGTGCGGCCTTTTTTGCCCGCGTTCGTACAGTCCTCGATGTAACAGAGGACGCCCTCGCCCTCGCGGCCGATCTCGCGGAACCGCTTCATGTCGATGGGGTCGCCGATGACCGGCGTGTGGTCCATCCGCTTGTCAAGCCCGTAGACGACCGCGCCCTCCGGCGTGTGAAGCACGGGGTTGATAGCGTCGATGATGGAGTGCGTGACGTTGACGAACTCCAGCTCGTTGCGCTCGCCGATGGACATCGTCTCGCCGGCCTCCATCTTGACGAGGTCGTTCTGGACCCCGAACTTCTCCTCGCTCTTGATCTGCTGTTTGACGAGTTCGATGGTGAACGGTGTCGCAACGATCGGTGCGTCGTAGCGGTGGGCGAGCTTGGAAATCGCGCCGATGTGGTCGAGGTGACCGTGTGTCGGCACGATAGCCTTCACGTCGCCCTCCAGGTCGGACATGACCCGGTCGTCCGGAATGGCACCCATGTCGATGAGGTCCAGCGAGTGCATCCGTTCCGTCTCGACGTTGTCGTGAATCAGTACCTTCGAGAGGTTCAGGCCCATGTCGAAGATGACGACGTCGTCCCCTGCACGGACGGCCGTCATCTGTCGGCCTACAGCCTCGTAACCGCCAATTGTCGCAATTTCGACTTCCATGGTTGTAGCTCCGAGTGGAAAGCCGGCCGCGGACATCCGGTGGGGCACGGCAACGACGGTATCTGCAATGTAGGCGACTTCATCCGCGTCGGCGCTCCAGGCCAGTCGGGTACGCCCGTAGCCTGTGCAACCGCAGTGGGAGGGACTTCCGTCCCGCAACTTACATCCGCCGTCTGCCGGCCGCCGATCCGCAGTCCGCGAGCGGCCGTGCGCTCGGTTACTCCGGACTACAACGGCGCTTCTTAAAACGGTGTGGGTTCGTCACTACTCGTCGTCTAAGGGGTCCGAGAGCGGGTCGTCGTCACTGGAGACGTCGAAGCCAGTGATACCTTCGTCGGCGAGCGTCGAGTCCTCGTCGTCAGTCGTGTCCGCGTCCTGAGACTCCGCCTCGCCCTGCACGCTCTCGTCGGCCCCGGTGTCGGATTGCTCGTCATCAGTGCCGCCGCCGAACAGGTCCTCCGTCGTCCGCGGGCCACTGGACGTGTCTGCCCCATCGGATTCGTCGAGTAGTCGGGTGTCCTCGGTCACGGCGTCGTGCTGGTCCGCCCCGTCAGCATCCAGGCTGCCGACGCCAGTGGGCTCGGTGTCGGCTTCCGCTCCGCTCGACCAGTCGTCGGCTGGCGCTGATTCGTCGGCTTCCCAGTCATCGGCCGCGGGTTCCTCGCTCTGTGTGTCGAACTCCGCGGGGTCCGGCGGGGTCCATTCCTGTGGCTCCGTGCTTGTCTCCGGTTCCTCGACGGGGTCCTCCGCGAGCAGGTCGCGGTCCGACTGTTCGCTGGGTTCGGACTGCGGGTCCGCCGTTTCCGAGTCGGCGGGGAAATCCGATGGGGAGGCCTCCGAAGTCGAAGTCTCGTCCGCCGTCTCAGGTTCCGACCCGGCAGCGTTCTCGGCCGGCCGTTGGGTCGGCGTCTGCTCCTCCTGATTCGTTGCGGCTGCCTCCATCGCGTCTTCGTCTGTCGCTGAGGCCGACGTATCGTCGGCCGACGCTGTCTCCGGCGCGTCGTCGGCTCCCAGGGGGTCAGCATCCGTCGCCGAGCCTGCCTCCGCCACCGGACCGTCATCCGTCGCTGGGTCAGCATCTGCTAGCGGATCATCGTCAGCCGCCGTCACCGGAGCGTCGTCAACCTCAGCCGGCGCAGTGTCGGACGCAGCAGTCGGCTCCGCCGCGTCGGGTGGGTGTTGCTGTGCGGACGCGCGGATTCCCGGTTCACCGGAGGGGTCAGCGTCCGATTCGGAGTCAGCGGTCGGTTCCGATACCTCAGGTTCGGCCGTTGCCGGCTCAACAGCCGCCGGGTCGTCAGCCGCCTCTGTCTCCTGGGAAACCGCTGGCTCAGGCTCGGCCGGCTCTGGCGGCTGTTCGTCGGAGCCCGCAGCCGGTTCGGCAGCGGGCGCAGCACTGTCATCGGTTGATTCAGTTGCGGTTTGATCACTCGCCGGGGGACCGGCGGCTGCCACATCGCTCGCCTCACGCTGTGCCGTCCGCGCCGCGAGCGTGCCCGCCATCGTCGCGTCGGCGATGAGTTTGTGGGTCAGGCCGAACAGGCCGGAGAGCAACAGGAGTCCGCCGAGCGCGCCGACGACGATGCCGAGCACCGCACGATAGCCCGCGTTCCCCGAAAGCGAGCCGAGCGAGCCGTTCTGTATCAGAACGTACCCTGCAGCGATGAGGCCGCCACCGACGCCGGCGACGACAAGCAATGTACCGAGAAACCTCGTTCCGTATCGATAGACGTCGGTCAGACCTACTGCAGACATAGTCGCATAATTGATAACAGAGGACAAATATGTTACGACGGGTGAAGAAGTGATATTTAATTTACTTGTTCGAGAACAGTGACCAACGATGTCGTGATTTCGGCCGGTTTCGGCCCATTTCAGCCCGAATAGCGTCGGAGGCAGACGACCGGTAGCGACTGGTATCACAGGGCCTGTCAGTCGCCGTCATCACCATCGATAGTGGTTCCCGGACTCTCACCGGCGAGAAACGCGGGGAGCGCGTCGGGGCCGAACACGACGGCGGGAGCTGAGAGTGCGAGCAAGGCGCGGACCTTGCCCGCCATCCCGCCCGACACGTCCGTCGCGTCGCTCCCGCCCAGTGCCGATTCTACGGCCTCGAACGCCGCGATATGGTCGATGACAGTCCCGTCCTCGTTGAGGACGCCGGGGACGGTCGAGCAGACGCCGACGCGGTCCGCGTCGACGGTGGGCGCGAGTTCGACGACCAGTTCGTCGCCGCTCAGGACCGTCGCGCCCGCGCCGGCGTGTGCGACGAGGTCGCCGTGGAGGACCGGGACGAACCCTTCCGCAAGCAGCGTCGTGACCTGCGCCGTCGGCAGCGAGAGAGTGCCATCGACATCGCGGGCGGCCGCCGAGAACGGGTGGATCGGGACAGCCGGGACTCCCTGCGCAGTGAGTTCATCAACGACGGCGGCGTTGAGCCGACACATCGCGCCGTGGATGGCCTGTACGCCGTCCACGTCGTGGGTCCCCGCGGTCGTGCTGACGCCGTAGTCGGCGGCGTGGTGGTGGCCGAAGCTCCCGCCGCCGTGAACGACGACGATATCCTCACCGACCGCCGATTCAGCGATGGCCGACACCGCTGTCGACAGGGCGGCCTGGTCGACCGTCTCGGGTTCGTCTTTCTCGGTGATGACGCTCCCGCCGAGTTTGAGGACGACCGTCATTCCCGCCGGACCCCGTCGGTGTCCAGTTCGGCCCGGAAGACGTCCTCGCACCCCGGCGTGTACTTCAACGCCGTGAGCGCGTCGTCCGTCTCGTCCAGGGCGACGATACAGCCGCCGCCACCGGCCCCGGTGAGTTTCGCGCCGTGGGCGTCGGCGTCGCGGGCCGCCCACACCATCGAGTCCAGCGACCGCGAGGAGACGCCCAGCGCCGAGAGCAGTCCGTGGTTGAAGTCCATCAGTTCCCCCAGCGTCTCGTAGTCGCCTGTACCGAGCACCGCCTCGCCTTCGCGGACGACATCACCGATTGCTGTGACGGTGTCGGCGGCGAAGTCGTACTCCTCACGGAGGTCCCGGACGCCGGCGACCAGCGCCCCGGTATCACCGGCCCCGCCGTCGTAGCCGATGACGAAGGGGAGGGTGTCGATGCCGTCCAGCCGTCGGCAATCGTCGCCCTCCACGCGAACCGCCCCGCCCATCGCCGAGCAGAACGTGTCCGCGCGCGAGGCCTGCCCGTCCTGTACCTCGTGTTCGACCTGATAGGCGCGGTCGGCGATCTCGCTCGCCGGCAGTTCGACGCCGAGTTCCCTGGTCGCCGCGTCTATCGCCGCGACCACGAGCGCGGCCGACGACCCCAGCCCCGCCCCGAGCGGGATGTCGCCCTCGACAGAGATCTCGAAGCCTGCCTCCGGCGCGTCGGCCGCGTCACGGGCCTGGGCAACCGCCTCGTTGACGTATCCCATGCCGGCCTCGACGAGCGATTCGGCGACATCCACGTCCGGATGGCTCTCCCCGTCGCCGGAGTACTCGACGGTAAAGCCGTCCAGTTGCAAGTCGTTCGCGTGGATGCGCAACCCCTCGTCGATCTCGGTTGCCGTCACGTGCACTCGCCGCTCGATGGCGCAGGGCACCGCCGGCTCACCGTAGACGACCGCGTGCTCCCCGAACAGGTACACCTTCCCGGGAGCGCTCGACGTGACCATACCCGCCCGTGTGCACCCAGGGCGTTAGGCGTTTTCGGAGTCGACGGTCAGGACGACCCTCGGGATACTACTCAGAGACGGTGTCGACATCGGTGAACTCGAACCGGGCGCCGCCGTCGCTGCCGCTGCCGACGCGGACCGCCCAGCCGTGGGCGTCAGCGACCTGTTTCACGATGCTCAGGCCGAAGCCGGTCCCTTCGACCGCCGTCGAGTAGCCGGCATCGAACACGTCTCCACGAGCGGGTTCGGGGATGCCGGGACCGTCGTCCTCGACGTAGAAGCCGTCGGCCAGTTCGCCGACGGTCACGGTCACGCCGTCACCGCCGTGCTCAACCGCGTTGCGGACGAGATTCTCGAACAGTTGTCTGAGGCGGCTCTCGTCGGCGCGGATGGGCCGGTCTATGTCAGTGCGGAGCGTCGCGGCTTTCGTATCGACGTTTTGCCAGCACGTCTGGACAAACTGTTCGAGGTCAACCACGACGGGCGAAGCGGGTGACGCGCCGTCGCGTGCGAGCGTGAGCAGGTCGTCGATGAGTGTATCCATCCGCTGGTGTGCGCTGTCGATGGCGTCGATATGCTCGCTATCGGATTCCTCTCGCAGGAGTTCGAGTTGGCCGCGAGCGACAGTCAGCGGGTTCCGGAGGTCGTGGCTGACGACGCTGGCGAACTGTTCGAGCTGTTCGTTTTGCTGTTCGAGTTCCTGCTCGCGCTCCTTGCGCTCCGTAATATCACGGCTGATCGCCAGGAACCGGTCCTCGCCGTCAAGATTGAGTCGGAGCAGATGTACTTCGACCGGCATCGTCGACCCGTCGCGGCGTTCGTACAGGCCCTCGAACTTGCGGCGCTCGTTGACACTGAACCCCGAAAGCTGTGTCTGCACATCCTCGGCGTCGAACTTCCGGTCGAACTCCCAGATCGACCGCCCGAGAACCTCGCTTTCGTCGTACCCCAGCTCCGCACAGAACCGCTGGTTCACGTCGCAAATCGTTCCGTCGGCGTCAAGCACGTCGATCATGTCCGGTGAGTTCTCGAAGAGGGCTTCGAGCCGTGTCGACGTTTCCTCTAACCGTTTCTCGCGGCGCTTCCGCTCCGTGATATCCTGCTGGAACCCGACGTAGTTGACGACTGCCCCGTCGTCATCGCGAACTGGCGCGATACGCACCCGGTTCCAGAATTCGGTCCCGTCCTTCCGGTAGTTCCGGAGTTCGACCGTCACCCGCTCCTCCGCGTCGATGGCGTCCCGCATCGTGGCGACAGGCTCCGGATCGGTGTTCTCGCCCTGGAGCATCCGGCAGTTCTTTCCGAGCAACTCCGAGAGCGAGTAGCCGGTCAGGTCGCGGTAGTGGTCGTTGGCGTAAATCAGTGGATTGTCCGGCTGGTCGGGATCAGTGATGGTGACGCCGACTGGAGCCTCGTCTATCGCGCGTTTGTTCCGGAGTAGTTCCTGTTCGCTCTCTTTCCGGTCGGTGACATCCCGAGCGACGCCGACGATGCCGTCGATAACACCATCGACGACCAGCGGCGTTAGCTGGTACGCGACCACCGCGTGTCCGTGGCCGGGGAATTCCGTTTCGATTTCGCCGCTAAGTTTCTCCCGCGTTCCGTCGAGCAGTTCCTGGTAGCGGTCTCTCTCACCTTGCGCTCGAATACGCGGAACGAGTCGACTGGTCTGGCCTTCGAGCTCGGCACATGTCGCGTCGTACCACTCCGCCAGCGCCTCGTTGACGGTTTCGAACCGGCCCTCGGCATCGTAAATACAGGCTGCCTCCTGCATGGAGTTGACCATCCGCTCATAGCTCTGGAGCGCTCGGTTCCGCTCGCTGACTGCCTGCTGTGATCGGGAGTGGTCGACGGCGTCTATGATTCGGTTCGCCAACCCCACCTGCTGTTCGGTGCCCGGCTCTTTCCTGAGGTAGTCCGTGACACCGGCCGAAATCGCCTCGCTGGCGACCGCTTCGCTCCCCTGTGCGGTGTAGATAATAAACGGGAGGGTCGGGTGCTCGTCACGGACCGTTTCCAGAAGCTCGATACCGGTCCCCTCGGGCAAGTCGTAGTCGGAGACGAGACAGTCTACGATATCGTCAGCCAGCCTTGCCACGGCTTCGTCGACGGTACGCGCCGTTTCGACCGTGAAACGGTCGCACTCGTGTTCGAGAGCCGCCGACAGCATCTCGATATTGTCCGAATCGGTGCCTACGCAGAGGATCTGCACCCTGTCATCTCTTTTGACAGCGGTCTCAGACGTCATTCGGTATCCCGTTCGCGTCCGGACGGTGCGCCGGGATAGATGTCGCTCCACTGATCAAGAGTAACCGGTGCGATGCGGCTCTGGGAACTGTCTCGGGACAGGTCCGGTCGCAGGACAACTGCAAACGGCGCGGGACGATTGCCGCCAGTGGTTTTCTGCAGCAGTGTCATGATGGTCAAGTAGTCGGCTGTGAACGGGGACCTCCCACAGTGACCGTGGCTGAAATCGGTCATCGGGAGACGTTCAGGTCCGCTGTTCTTGCACGCTTACACGGGGTTCTGCAGTAAATAGCTGATGACCGAGTCGCTGTCACGTCGAGCCCGCACCGTGGGGGCGACGGCGACGCCGGAGTGGTCACATCGGAATCCGTGCTACCGTTCCTGAACACGCATCGACATTTTCTGCCGAGGATGGGCGGTCAGCGACGGCAACAACTCCAGGGGCGTCTCCCCCTGGAACTCCAGTCGGTACTGACTGGCCGTGGTCGCGGTGATGAGTTGCGCTTCGAGCATAGCGAGATGCTTCCCGATACAGTGGCGCGGGCCACCACCGAACGGGAAGTAGGCGAACCGCGGGCGCTCGCCCGCTCGTTCGGGCTTCCAGCGCTCCGGGTCGAACGTCTCGGGGTCGTCGTAGAACCGCTCGGATCGGTGGACGCCCCACTGTGGGACCATCAGTGTCGTCCCGGCCTCGACCTCGTAGCCCGACAGCGTCACGTCCTCGGTCGGCTCCCGGAAGATGGTGTACACTGGGGGGTAGAGCCGCATCGCTTCCTGAATCACCCATTCGAGGTAGTCCAGTTCGCGGACGTGCTCCATCCCCGGCCGCTCGTCGCCGATGACGTCGTCCAGTTCCTCGTGGACCCGCTTTTCCACCTCGGGGTGTTCAGACAGCAGGAACCAGGTGTAGGTCAGCGTCAGCGCCGTCGTGTCGTGGCCGGCGAGCAGCATCGTCATCATCTCGTCGCGGAGCTGGTCGGGCGACTGGTTCCCCTCGTCGCGTGCACGCAGGAGCACCGACAGGAAATCCATCGGGCCGTCCTCAGCCGTCCTCACCGAGTCCTCGCGGACCGCGATAATGTCGTCCAGCACCTCGTCCAGCGTCCGCACAGCGCGGTTGAACTCGGCGTCGTCGGGCATCGGCATCCACTGCGGCATGGCGAACCGGATGGGGTCCGGCTCGAACCGCTGGCCAAGCGGCAACAGTTGTTCCTCGATGGTCCGGACTCGCTGTTCGGAGAGTTCGACGCCCATCATCAGGTCCAGAATCACGTCCAGCGTGACCCGGGTCATCGACTGCTCGGCGTCGATAACGTCGCCGTGGGACCAGTCGGCGATCCGGTCCTCCGCGTGGTCGGTGATGCGGTCGGCCATCCCCGACAGCCGCGCCATCGAGAACGCGGGGTTCGCGAGCTTTCGCTGCTGCTCCCACGTTTCACCCTCGCTCAGCAACAGCCCGTCACCGAGCAGGTCCCCCAGCGCGTCGCCCTGGAAGTCGGGTTTGCGGAACTGGTCGGCCTCCGAGACCAGTACGCGCTCGATTGCCGTCGGATCACACAGCATGACCGTGTCCATCGGCCCCATGTCGAAGCGGGCGACATCGCCGTAGGCCCGCTCCAGCGCTGAAATGAACCGGAACGGATCCCGGGCGTACGTGCGACTGCTGCCGAACAGCGGTTCGCCCTTCGGTCCGGGCGGCGTCTTTGACATCGATTGACGTTAGTGTCGAACACGCTTGAATGGCATGCCAAATGTCGGGCACAGGACGGTTCAGGCACGCTCAGAGCCAGCGGTCGGCGTCTACGTCCCAGTCGGTGTGTCCCGAAACCCAGACACCGCCAAGACCACCGAGGGCGCTGAGACCGACCGTGTATAGCAGAAAGAACGCGAAGACGAGCGCCAGAAACAGGTCATATCCGGGCGCTCCGGACGGAATCCCGAACCCGAGGAGGCCGGCGATGTACAGCGCCGGAATGAACAGGGCGAGCAAGGGAACCATCGCGCAGACGCCGGCCAGCGTTCCCAGCCAGAGCCCCGTCCGGTAGCTGCCGCCGTGGTTCGCCGCGGCTACCGCACCGCCGGCCACCGACGAGAACGGAACGAACGACAGCGCAACCGTGACGAGCGCCCCGATACCGGCGTTGGTCACCGACTCTCGCATGTGCGTTCTCAGTACCGGCGTCCCCAGTGATGTAGTTACCGACAGCGCGGCCGGCCGGTCAGTCGCCGATAGTCGTATCGTGTTTGACGTAGTTGCCCAGCCAGCCGCCGAGCGCGCTCAATCCGAGGAAATACGCGGCCGCCGTGATCGTTCCCAGGACGATCACGAGCAGCCCCATCGCACCGAACACACCGAGCGCCTCGGGAACGAACGCCAGGAACGCGGCCAGGAAGACGAACACGACCACGAAGAAGACCAGCGAGATCGCCAGCCCGACGACGCCGGACAGCAGCCCGACGCGTACCCCGTCGTCTCGCTCGCCACCTTCGAGATAGCCGGCGATGCAACCGCCGAGCAGCGGCGCGAGCGGGACGAACCCACTCAGTAGGGCAGTCGCGACGGCACCGATGACGGCGTTGACAAAGGTGTCTCCCTCTCCCATTTTCCCGGTGCTACTCCGGGCCTCGTGGTAGGTCTTGTGTTGGCGATACCGGCGTCGCCACTCACACTTCAACAGCGAGAAAACGAAACAGTTCAGCGACGTTAGATGTCGGACTCGAAGTCGTCGAGTCCGTACGTCGGCTCGGCACCGCGGCGGTCGAGCGTCTCGTTGGCCAGCAGCCAGTAGACGACCGACAGCGCCTTGCGCCCCTTGTTGTTCGTCGGGACGACCAGGTCGACGTTCGACGTGGTGTTGTTGGAGTCACACATCGCGATGACCGGGATCCCGACCGTGATGGCCTCCTTGACAGCCTGGGCGTCACCGATCGGGTCGGTGACGACCACGATGTCGGGTTCGATGTAGCCGTCGTAGTCGGGGTTGGTCAGCGTTCCGGGGATGAATCGGCCGGTGCGGACGCGCGCCCCGATTGCTTCGGCGAACTTCTCGGCCGGGAACCGGCCGTACTGGCGCGACGATGCGGCCAGGATCTGCTCCGGCTCGTAGTTGGCCAGGAAGTCCGCGGCGGTGCGGATGCGCTCGTCGGTCATCGAGACGTCCAGCACGTAGAGCCCGTCGGTCCGGACGCGGTGGATGAACCGCTCCATGTCCTGGGTCTTCTGCTGGGTCCCGATGTGGACACCGGCGCCGAGGTAGTCCTCGACGGGGATGAGGAGGTCGGCCTCCGACTGCTCGTCGGGCATGACGTCCTCGTCCAGCTGTGGGCCGGCGGCCTCGTCGGCCTCGGCCGCTTCGTCGGCCTCCGTGTCGGCATCGGTTGGTTCGGCCTCTGTCGCCTCCGCGGCGTCGTCGGCGGGCTGTTCGGCTTCCGTTTCGGTCTCCGCGTCGACCGCTTCGTCGTCCTCGTCGGACGGGTCGAAGTCGGAATCGGACGCGTCGAGACCTTCTTTTTCGTTGCCGCTCATACTGCGTTGTCCTCGATACGGATTAGTTCGTTCAGCTTGGCTGTGCGCTCGCCGCCGACCGCGCCGGTCTTGATGAACGGTGCGTCAGTGGCGACAGCGAGGTGTGCAATCGTCGTGTCTTCCGTCTCGCCGCTACGGTGGGAGACGACGGACTCGTAGCCGCTTGCCGTCGCCAGTTCGATGGCGTCGACAGCGTCGGTGAGCGTCCCGATCTGGTTCGGCTTGATCAGGATAGAGTTCCCGGCGTCGGCGTTGATACCGGCCTGCAGGCGCTCGACGTTCGTGACGAACAGATCGTCGCCACAGACGAGCGTCTGGTCACCGACCTGTGCGGTCAGGTCGGCGAATGCCTCGTAGTCGTTCTCGTCGAGTGGGTCCTCGACGTAGACGAGGTCGTACTCCTCGACCTTCCCGGCGATGTACTCTATCTGCTCTTCGGTGGACTTGACGCCGTCGTCGTAGACGTAGCCGTCCTCGTCGGCGTCGTAGAGTTCCGCGCCGGCGACGTCGAGGCCGAACGAGATAGCGAAGCCGAAGTCGTCGGCGACGGTCTCGACGGCCTCGTCCATGATCTCGAACGCTTCGTCGTCCGAGACCGAGGGAGCCCAGGCCCCTTCGTCGCCCTTGCCCGCTGGCAGGTCACGGTCGGACAGGATGTCGTGGACCTCCTGGTGGACCGCGGCGTTTGCGAAGACGGCCTCTTCGACGCTCGGCGCGCCGACGGGGGCTGCGAGGAACTCCTGAATGTTGGTCGCGTCTGCGGCGTGCTCGCCGCCGCCGATGATGTTGCCCAGCGGCGTCGGGTACTCGTTGCCCCGGAACGTGCCGCCGAGGTGCTGGTACAGCGGTGCGCCCAGCACGTCGGCACCGGCCTTTGCGGCCGCCATCGAGATGGCGACCGCGCTGTTGGCCCCGATGCCGGAGAAGTCGTCGGTGCCGTCGGCTGCGTGGAGTGCCGCGTCGACGTCACGCTGGTTCCCGGCGTGGACCTCGCCGATGAGTCGCGGGAGCGCCTCCTCACGGGCGTTGGCGATGGCCTCGTTGGCGGGGAGTTCGATGGCCTCGTACTCGCCCGTGCTTGCGCCGCTCGGTGCCTTGCCACGACCGAAGCCCCCACTCTCAGTGAGAACGTCGGCCTCGACGGTCGCGTTCCCGCGGGAGTCGAGGACGCGGCGGAGTCGGATGTCAGTGATGAGCGTCATCGTTAATCACTCCTGTTGACCGTGAACGGTAGGACGCCAGCGTCGTACTCCTCGGCGGCGATGAGTATCGGCTGGGTGTGTTCCGTCTCGATGAGCACGGGAGCACCGTGAGCCAACTGCAGCGCTCGTGCGCCGAGTTTGCGGGCCTTCTCGTAGCGGCTTTCCTGTGCGTTCATTGGTATGGTGAGACGATGTCGACGAGGTCTTTATGTGAGACGAGCATCCGGCGACAGCAGTGCCGCTCGACGCCGAGTTCGTCGAGGACCTTCTCCGGGTTCTCGGGCTCCTCGGCCTCGCGGGTGCGTGCTTTGAACTCTTCCCAGTGCTCGCCGACGACGTTACCGCACGTGAAACACCGAACCGGTACCATCATACCTGTATCACCTTAGCGGTACGATTTCTGGTAGCGGGCCCGCGCACCGGGGCCGCCCCACTTCTTGGGTTCGGACTGGCGAACGTCGTTGACCAGTAGCGAGCGGTCGAACTCCATGAACGCGTCACGGAGTTCGGCGTCGTTGGTGTGGTCGACGAGCCCGCGAGCGATGGCGGTTCGGGCGGCGTCTGCCTGCCCCATGACGCCGCCACCTTCGACGGACACTTCGACGTCGACCTCGCCGCGGAGGTCGTCCTCGGCGATGCGGAACGGTTCCAGCATCTTGAGCTGCGCCAGCTCGGGGTCGACGAGTTCGACCGGCTGCGAGTCGATACGCACGCGGCCCTCGCCCTCGCGAACGGTCGCGCGGGCGACGGCGGTCTTCTTCTTGCCAGACGTGTTCGTTACCATGTCTTGTTCGCTCCAAGCGTTTCGCTGATCTCGCCCAGCGTGACGAACTTGATGTTCGACAGTCGGTCAAGCGACGTGCCGTCTAGGACCTCGCCGTCCTCGTCGTACGGGTTGCCGAGGTAGACACGGACGTTCTCGAACGCCTCGCGGCCGCGCTGCTTCTTGTGGGGCAGCATGCCGCGGATGGTGCGCTTGAAGATGCCGTCCGGTCGCTTGGGGTAGAAGTACCCGTTGTCGTTACCGATGTCGACACGTTTCTCGTACTTCTCTACGATCTGCTCCTCTCGGCCGGTAATCACGGCGCGTTCGGCGTTGACAACAGCGACCGTCTCGCCGTCGAGTGCCTGTTCGGCGACCTGTGATGCGACGCGGCCCATGATACAGTCGCGGGCGTCAACGATGACATCCGCGTCGAACTCTGCGACGCTCATCGGATCACCCGGACGTGGGAGCCTTCTGGGTTGTTTTCGATTGCCTGTTCGAGTGATACAGCCTCTCCAACCTGGTCGATCTTCGTCTCGGCGGTTCCGGAGAAGTCGACGGCGGCGACGGTGACGTCCTTCTGCAGGACACCGGAGCCAAGCACCTTGCCGGGCACAACGACGGTTTCGTCTTCCTGGGCGTATCGTTCGATACGGCCGAGGTTGACTTCCGCGTGTGTGCGCCGTGGCTTTTCTAAGCGCTCGGCGACGTCGCCCCAGACAGCACCGCCCGAACTGCGGGCGGCTGACTTCAGGTCGGCGATGAGACTACTGAGTCTCGGGTTCGTCTTACTCATATGATTCCTCCGTTGTGGGAAAAGTGCAGGGAGCAGGATTTGAACCTGCGGACCCCTACGGGACAGCGCCCTGAACGCTGCGCCGTTGGCCAAACTTGGCTATCCCTGCGCGCGATTGTTCGTTTTGCGTGCCCCGTAAAACCCCTTTCGGTCCTCGCGCTCGGGGAGCGGGCGGTCATCGGTAGTGGTGGGGTGTGTCGGGGCATTGTGTCGTTACAGTTGGACTGCGTCTTTCAGTTCGGTCGCGCGGTCACGCAGCGTCTCGACCGCGCGCAGGACCAGTTCCTCGGTGGTTAACGACCCGTCCGTCTCGACGTGGAACACGAACGCGTTCGGCACGTCCGAGACCTCGACGTCTTTGCCGGGGTAGCGGTTCCGGAGGTCGTTGTCGAACTCGTCTGTCGCGACGAGCTCGCCGTTGGTGGCGTCGCCGGCGGCGTGTTCGGCCGCTTGCTCTTCGATGACGCCACGCAGGATGTTCGGGTCGTCGTCCTCGAACTCGCCGAGGTCGCCGACGACCTCCACCTGCTGGAGGTGTCGGTAGCCGACGGCCACGCCGCCCTGATGTTTGGCGTGTTCCCGACCGGTGTCGAGGACGGCGTCGGCCTCGACTTCGAGACGTTGGCCCTCCTTGAGATCGATGATCGGGATGTTGTCGTCGGCCGCCTCGACCATCGGATCCGAGGAGACGAGGTCGCTGGAGTAGGCCGTGCTCGGCCCGTCGACGGACAGCGATAGCGTCACCTCGTCGCCGATCTCGAAGTCGTCGAGGTCGGTCGTCAGCGGGACCAGTCCCAGTCGGAGACCGATCTGCTCGTTGAACATCACGCTGGTGTTCTCGATGACGCGGACGGTGTCGATACTGAACGTCGGCACGTCCGCGATCATCGCTCGCCGGATGCCGTTGGCGAAGGCCGGCGTGATACCGCGCACGAGGATCCGCGCCTCGCGCTCGCCGCGTTCGACGAACTCAACCTCGTAGTCCTGTGTCATTGGTTAGAATCCGGAGTTCTTGGGTGCACGAGTGCCGTCGTGCGGGGTCGGCGTGACGTCCTCGATGCGACCGATCTCCAGGCCCGCTCGGGCGAGTGCGCGAATCGTCGCCTGCGCACCCGGACCGGGCGAGGTCTGGAGGTTGCCGCCGGGGCCACGGACCCGAACGTCGACGCCTTCGACGCCGCGGTCGAGGGCTTTCTCCGCAACGACCTCGGCCATCTGCATCGCCGCGTACGGCGACGCCTCATCGCGGTTCTGCTTGACGACCGTTCCGCCGGAGCTCTTTGCGAGCGTCTCCGCGCCGGTCTGGTCGGTGATGGTGATGATCGTGTTGTTGAACGATGCGTGCACGTGGGCGATACCCCAGATGTCTTCGGTTTCTTCGCTCATTCTTGGGCCTCCGCGCGCTCAGGGTGGAGTTCGTCCGACAGCGAGCTGTGCTCGTCGAAGCCGACCGAGCTCTCGACGGCGGTCTCCACCGTCATGCCGGGTCGGGTGACGCGAGCGTCGTCCAGCACGATGTGTCCGTGGACGATGAACTGGCGGGCCTGCTCGGGCGTGTTCGCGTAGCCCTTGCGGTAGACGACGGTCTGCAGGCGGCGTTCCAGCACGTCAGTCACGTCGAGCGACAGCACGTCGTCGAGCTGGTCCTGCTCGTTGAGGATGCCGTAGCGCTTGAGCCGAGCGAGGAACTCCTCGGACTCGGTCTCGTGCTCGCCGGCGCTGCCCAGCAGCTTCCGGGCCTCGCGGCGGTAGCCACGGAGCTCGGACTGTGCGCGCCAGAGCTCTTCTTTGTTCTTCAGGCCGTAGCGGCCGATGAGGTTGGCCTCGTCGGCGATACGCTCGCCCTGGAAGGGATGGTTCGGCGTCTCGTAGAACTTCGTGTTTGAACCAAGCGCCATTATTCTTCACCACCTTCTTCGGCGGCGGCTTCCTCGGCCTGCTCTTCCTTGATCGCCTCGACGTTGACGCCGATGGTCCCCTCCGTCCGGCCGGTGGACTTGGTACGCTGTCCACGGACCTTCTGGCCGCGCTTGTGGCGGACACCGCGGTAGGAGTCGATCATCTTCATGCGGTTGATGTCCTGCCGGCGGGTGAGCTGGAGATCGTTGCCAGTCTCGTGGGTGGTCTCACCAGTGAAGTAGTCCTTCTGGTGGTTGGCCATCCATTCGGGCACCTCGTCGGCGAAGTTCTCGACGTGATCGACGACGCGCTCGATGACGTCGTCGTCGAGCTTGCCGAAGACCGCGCGCCGGTCGACGTCCGCCTTCTGGGCGATAATTCGGGCGGCCCGGTGGCCGATACCGTTCAGTTCTGTCAGTGCTCGCTCGACGGATTTCGTCCCGTCGAGGTCTGTCTGTCCGATACGGACGAAATAGCGGATGTCCTCCTCCTCTTCGGCATCCGCGTCCTCGCCCGCGTTGGGGTCTTCTGCACTCATATGTAGGTACTGATGGGTGAGCGTCGTGGCGGGGATTCGAACCCCGGAGGCTGTACGCCACAGAGTTAGCAACCCTGCGCCTTGGGCCAGGCTTGGCTACCACGACACACGTTCTATGACACTCGCGCCCGCAGCACGCGGACTCGGGGGCCGGTCCCCCTACACGAGTCTATCCGATTCTATTCCGGGGTTGTATTTAAACGCAACGAAGGGGCCCGGCCGCGTGACTCCGAGACATACCTACTGAGACATGCAATAACAAGCCGCACCACAACTGACAGGTGCCAGCACAACACATTCGTCGCTGGGCGCCCACGTCGGTGTATGCACCGGCGCGTTACCGACGGTGGCAGCAGCGTCGACCCGACCGACCGAACAGCGGTCCGTGACCATCTGGAACGGTTCGCGGGGCCCGACGCAGTTACCGAGGCGGACGACGGCACGCTCCGGGCCGACTTCAGCGGCCGAACCCACATCGCAGTGGCCCCCGACGGCACGATAGACACCGGCATGCCGCTCCACTCGTTCGCTGGCACGCCGGAACGGCTCGTGTTCGACCACGATAGCGGCGAGTTGCGCGCCGAACTGGACGGAGAGAGCCTCTACGTGTTTCGACGACCCTGAGTCCGGAGAAGCCTCCATCCCAGCCTCCTGGGATCTTAGATTCCGTGCACTCGCGTGCATGTGGCAAGTGTCACCGCTGGCCCAGTTCGATTGGTCGTTGCCGTGTTCGGCAGTGTCACAATCCTTATCGCACCTCCGGGACCTACTCCTGTGCATGAATACAGACGACGTACGCGAGCGCCTGCGAACGGTCGAGGACCCGGACCTCGGAGCCGACATCGTATCACTCGGGCTGATCAACAGCATCGACGTGACTGACGACGAGGTCAGCATCGATCTGGCGCTCGGTGCGCCGTACTCGCCGACGGAGACGAGCATCGCGAACGAGGTCCGCGAGGCGCTGGGGGACATCGACCGCGAGATAGATCTCTCGGCGAGCGTCGACCGCGGCGTCCCGGAGGCTGAGGACCCGCTTCCGAAGGTCAAGAACGTCATCGCGGTCGCCTCGGGAAAGGGCGGCGTCGGCAAGTCGACCGTCGCGGTGAACCTCGCCGCCGGCCTCTCGCGGCTCGGGGCCCGCGTCGGCCTGTTCGACGCCGACGTGTACGGGCCGAACGTCCCGCGGATGCTCGACGCCGACGAACAGCCGCGCGCGACCGAAGACGAGGAGATCATTCCCGTCGAGAAACACGGGATGAAGCTGATGAGCATGGACTTCCTCGTCGGCAAGGACGACCCGGTCATCTTCCGCGGCCCGATGGTCGACAACGTCCTCACGCAGCTCTGGGACGACGTGCTCTGGGGCGAACTCGACTACATGGTCGTGGACCTGCCGCCGGGGACCGGCGACACGCAGCTGACGATGCTCCAGCAGGTTCCCGTCTCCGGGGCGGTCATCGTCACGACGCCGGAGGAAGTCGCCCTCGACGACGCCCGCAAGGGCCTGCGGATGTTCGGCCGTCACGAGACGCCCGTCCTGGGCATCGTCGAGAACATGTCGTCGTTCGTCTGCCCGGACTGTGGCGGCACGCACGATATCTTCGGCAGCGGCGGCGGCCGCGAGTTCGCCGACGAGACGGAGATGCCGTTCCTCGGCGAGATTCCGCTCGACCCCGAAGTCAGAGAAGGGGGTGCGACCGGGGAGCCCCTCGTTCTCGACGAGGACAGCGACGTGGGCGAGTCGTTCCGCGACATCGCCGCCCGCACCGCCAACATGCAGGGCATCATCCACCGGAAGCGCCAGAGCGACAGCCGGGCCGCCCAGCCCGAGCAGTAGCGGGCCAGCGGCTGAAGAGAGCAATAGCTCAGTTGCCGCGGGAAACAGAGAGAAAGAACCGAGTTACGCTTCGACCGGGTTGTTCATTTTCCGGGTGACGTAGCCGGCGATGCGGTTACGGACACCCTTGGATTCGATGTTGGTCAGTTCCTCGACGACGTCCTTGTTGTGTTCGAAGTCGGCACCGAAGGCGTCGGGGTATCGCTCCATGAGGAGCGTCCCGGTCTTCTTGACGTAGGCGGGTTTGATTGCCATGCGCGCTACTTGCTTGGTCGCACTCAAAAAGGGTTCGGAACGGACCACGCACGCGAACGTTTATCAGGAGGGGCGGGGCGACCCGCGACCGTGCGCTGACCGTCGCTGTGGCAGGAATAGCGGGAGCGCGACACGGCCTGTCACCGACTGCGGCGTGTCGCCTGTTCGCCCCAGTTCCGAGTAGTGTGGCTACCACTCGGCGTCAACGAGTTCGCGAACCCGCTCGTAGGCCGCTCGCTCGCGCTCGCTACCGGCCGTCTCGACAACGGACTCGAAGTACGCGAGCCGGTCCAGCAGCGTCCCGCGGTCGTAGCTCGGCACGTCCAGCCGCGAGGCCGCGACGGTCGCCTCGACGACGGCCGCGTGGCCGCGGTTCGTCGTCGGCACGACGCGCCGCTCGACGCCGCTGTCGACTGGTTCGAGCGCCCACTCGACCCACTGGGTGTCGCCTTCCGTACCGGAGTCGCGCCGCATCGCCTCAACTTCGACCCACGCGTCCGCGCTGTCCAGAATCGGCTCGTCCTCCTCCCAAACCGACAACGCCGCCTCGGCGAAATCAAGCGGGTCGCGAGTGAACTGGACGTACCCGCCGCCACGCTCCCGGAAGTTCCGCCAGGTTCGGGTTCGGCCCCACGTCGTCGCCGTGGCCGGTCCGTCGCCGTCGGGCGCGTGGACACCCAGCGCAGCCACGTTCCAGCGGTCGTTCGGTCCCAGCGTGGTCACGACAGTCTCGGAGACGCCAGCGAGCGCGACGGGCCACTGCGTTCTGGAACAACTGGAATTCGGTCCGCCACCCTCTGAGGAATCCCGGGTCACACTTCGAGCCCCCGTTCCAGCGCGACGAACAGCGCGCCCGCGACGATGTCGGCAGTCGTTCCGGGGTTGATGTCCCGCTCGACGAACTCCTCGGCCAAGTCCGTGGCATCCTCCTCGCCGTCGAGGACAGCCTGTGCCCGTCGCTGGACCTCCTCAGCGGTTTCGCGGTCCTGCCGCGTGACGATGAAGGTGTCGGGTTCCGCCGCGAGCAGTTCGAGGAAGGCGTCGGAGGCGCGGTCGGCGACCGGACCGGACCCGTCCAGTAGCCACTCGCTAACCTCGAAGACGCGCTCGAAGCCGGAGACCCACTCTGCGGCCACGCCGTCGACATCGGCGCTGGACTGCATCACGTCGAACAGCGTCAGCCCGCGCGTCCGGAGATCCGGAACGGCGTCGCTCCCGCGGCGAACGTCGAGCGGTTCCAGTCCGTCCGGCGGGTCGTCGACGGCCACGTCGACGTGTTCGAAGGCCCGGTAGAACGCCGCCGCGTCCTCGACGGTCGTCTCGCGGACCACGTCGTCGACGCCGGCCGAGGACAGTCGCCCGTCCGCTGCTGCGGCGACAAGCGGCGTGAGCACCAGCAGGGCCCCGAACTGGGTGTTGCCGCCGGACTGGTCCGCCATCCCGTCGACGGCGGCCTCGAACGCGGGACCAACGGGGTCGCCCGCGGCCGCGCGGTCGAGTCCTGGTCGTGCTCCGACAGCGCCAGCCACGAAGTGCTCGAACCGGAGGTCGTCGTACTCCCGCTCGCGGTCGACGTTGCCCGGTTTCGGCGTGCCGGAGACCTCCAGCAACAGCGCCAACTGCGCGTTCTGTGAAACCGACCGTTCGCTCACGGTGACACCTCCGAGGCGAACCACTCCGCTGTTGTCGCCCGGATCTCATCGAGGAGTTCCGGCTTGTCGCTAGCTCGACCGACGCTGACGGCGTCAGCGCCGTAGGAGAGGTACTCCTGTGCTGTCTCCGTCCCGCGAACGCCGTTGTTGGCGACCACAAACAGGTCGGTGGCGTCGGTCACGTCGGCGATGACCGACTCCGAGTCCATCGCGTCGACGTGGAACATGTCACCACCAGCATCTTCGATGGTTTGGGCAACGGCCGGGAGCGAGACGCCGTCGAGTTCAGCACGCCCCTTCACAGAGACTGTCCCTCCCGTCGACGCTGCGGCCGCCACGAACTCGGCCAGGCGGTCCGGTTCCCGAAGCAGCGACTCACCGGCACCCACAGCGCACATCTCGTCCTGCCGGCAGTGGGCGTTGATCTCGATGATGGCGTCGTGGCGCTGACAAACGGCGGCGACACGCTCGACGGGGCCGAGTGTCGAGCTCCGGACGTTGAACGCAGGGCGCAGCGGTGCATCTGCAAGCGCAGCCAACTGGTCGTCAACGAACGCGACCGGATCGTCCGGCAGGAACTCGGAGCGGTCGCGGTCCGTCATCGCTTGGGCAGCGTCGCGTGTCTGGTCGTCGAGCGCGATACCGCCGAGGAACGCACACCCGACGTGGGACTCGACCGCGCGGGCCCACGACGCGTCGGCCTCGCCGCTCAGACTCGCGAGGGCGACGCGCGGCTCGAACATCAGGCCACCTCCGAGAGAGCTGTTTCGACGGCACGGTTCACCCGTTCAGCGTCGGCCTCGTCGCCGAGGGTCGTGTCAGTTCGGACGACCGGCACGTCGAGCGGCGTCGAATCGTCGTCGTCAAGCACGAACGCGTCGGCGAAGGGGTAGGCCTCGGCCACGCCGGCAGTGCTGGGCTCCAGCCCGACGCCGGCCATCAGGTCCGCCGCCGGCCCAGAGAACACTGTGTCTTCGATGAACGGCGAGACGGCGACGACCGTTGTCTCATGCAGTGCCTGTTCGATCTCGTCGATGGCGAGCATCGGCCCGAGCGAGGTCACGGGGTTCGACGGACCGATGACGACGGTATCGTCGAGTGCGGTCAGGACGGCGTCCGTCGCGCTGGCCGCCTCAGAGCCTCGGAACTCTACGTCTTCGACCGACGGTTCCCCGTTGCGGCCCACCCACCACTCCTGGAAGTGCATCGGACCGCTCAGCGTGTGGATGATGGAAGCGACCGGGTCGTCGCTCATCGGTAACAGCGCCCGGTCTAACCCGAACGCGTCGGCGAGCGTGCGCGTCACTTCGGTCAGTGATCGGCCCTCGTCGAGCAGCGAGGTCCGCGTGACGTGGACTGCGCGGTCCCGGTCGCCGATGTGCATGAACTCCGCGACACCGGAGAAGCGCCGCCAGCGGGCGATGTCGCGCCCCGCTGTCTGTGCGTCGTCGGGGAGGTATCGAGGACCACTATCCAGCCCCGCGGCGTCGGCGAGCCGTGTCAGTTCGGTGTGTGTCTCGGCGGTGTCGTCGGCGATGCCCCACCACGTCTCCCGGTCGAGGACATCACCGTCCAGAAACAGGACGGTATCGAGGTCCGGGCACACGAGGTGGCCACCCAGCTCGATATCGTCGCCGGTGTTGGCGACGACTGTCGTCGCCGCCGGCGAAAACACGTCATCGGCACCGGCAAGGAGCTTCGGCGTTCCCGTCCCGCCGGCAAGATACGTCACCATGTCTCGACGTAGGGGGAACTGACAGTATAAACGTGGCCACTAAAACTGGCCGGGCCTGGAAACCAGCCCCGTAGATGCCACTCCCGTTCGGAGAATCACAGCTGAGAACTGGGTGGGTAGAATGAAGGGGGTCGGTAGGATAGGCAGGACAACGGGTGCTATGCCCATCGTGAATCCACACCGCTTCGCGCCTGCAGCCTCCAACGAAGAGTACGTCTACGGGTCCTGTGCGCCGGGCTGGCATACGGCCGCCACGCACCAGGACGCTCTCGATGATTGGATCGCACACATGCAGGCACACGAGATCGAACGGGTCTGCTGTCTGCTTCCCGGGCAACAACTCGACGACGCTGGAGCCAACATCCAGCGCTACCGGGAGGCCTTCGGAGAGTCATCAGTCCGCCACGTACCGGTTCCCGACCACCAGCTCATCCCCAAAGACCGCCTCCACGACGATATTCTGCCGTTCCTCGTTGACGCCTGCGAGACAGAAGAGCGGGTCGTCGTTCATTGCCTGGCCGGCATCGGCCGCACCGGACAGGTGCTCGCCGCGTGGCTGGTGTATCATTACGACTACGGCCCCGACCGCGCCATCGAGGCGATACAGGAGATGGGCCGTGACCCCGAAGAGGCAATCCGGTCGGGGAACGCGACCGACGCGGAACTGTCCGACCTGTTATCGTCTGTCGCACGTTTGTAAGAGAATTCTGCTCAGTCCGTCCGCGGGAGGAGCCGCGCGCCGACGGCAAAGCCGACGACGGCACAGACTGTGAGAACGGCGAGTGGGGCGAGTGCTTCACCGGTTCCGGTTGTCGCCGCACGGACGCCACGCGAGAAGTACGTCAGCGGCGAGAGCCAGGTCGGGAGCCACGCGGGCAGGAGGGTCTGTGGGACGAACGTCTCCGAGAGGAAGAGCAGCGGGAGCGCGAGGCCGTTGCTCGCCGCGATGACGCCGTCCTGTGAGTCCGCAAGGCTGCCCAGCATCGCACCGACGGCACAGAACAGCGCGACGCCGAGGCCGACAAAGGGGAGCAGGAGCACAGAGGGACGGATCGTCGCGCCGGTCAGCCACACCATCATGCCGAGTATGAGGAGGCCGGCGATGCCGATGATGACGACGTTGACAAACGTCTGTGCCAGTAGCCACTCGGTCCGGGTCAGCGGCGTCGTCGCCAGTTTCTCGAAGCGGTTGCCGTCCCGGTGTCTGGCCACCTCGCTGCCGACACGTGAGAGTGGAGTGAACAGGACGACGACGGCCAGATAGCCCGGCGCGTAGAAGCTCGGCGGTTCCGTGAACAGGCCGCCGCCGCCAGGCTGGGTCTGGACCAGCACACCGAAGATGACGACGATGATGACCGGGAAAAAGAACGTGAAGAAGACAGCCGTCCGTCGCCGGAGGAAAGCCAGCGACGCCGCGCGCGTCTCCGATGCGAGTCGCCCCAGTCGGCTCATTGGACACCACCTGCCGCCGGCTCTGTCCGGCGCGGTTCACCGCGCTGGCCGACAGCCGTTCCGGTGAGTTCGAGGTACACGTCCTCTAAGTCAGGCTGTTTCCAGGTGAGGCTGTCGTACTCGATGCCCGCCTGGCCCAGTTGCTCGGTGATGTTGCCGATGGACTCCGGGCGGATGCCGTAGACGACCAGCCGGCCGTTCCGGAGTGCCGTCTCCGCCGGGTAGTCGATGGCTGAAACGGCGGCCTCGTCGAAGGTTCCGTCAACGATGAGTTGGCTGTCGCCGCCGTGCTCGGCCACGAGCGCGTCCGGCGAGTCGAGTGCGATGAGTGTCCCGTCGGCGAGGAGGCCGACGCGGTCCGCGAGCCGCTGGGCCTCCTCCATGTAGTGGGTCGTGACGAGTATCGTCACGCCGCGGTCGGCAAGCCCCTCCAACAGTCGCCAGAGGTCACGCCGACCGGCCGGGTCGATGCCGGTGGTCGGTTCGTCCAGCACAAGTAGGTCCGGGTCGTTGATGAGCGCCGTCGCGACGCAGGCCCGTCGCTGCTGGCCGCCCGAGAGGTTCTCGTATGTCGTGCTGGCAGTGTCGGTCAGACCGACATCGTCAAGGACGGCTTCGACATCGCGGGTGTCGTCGTACAGGCCGGCGTAGTATTCCAGCAGCTCCCGCGCCGTCAGCCGCTCGTGGGGCGAAAACGACTGTGGCAGCAGACCGATTCGGTCGCGGGCGACCGTTCTGGGCGACTGGCCGAACAGCCGAACCTCGCCGGTCGCGTCTGTCGTTCCGGTCAACGCCCGTACCAACGTGGTCTTGCCAGCCCCGTTGGGACCGACCAGCGCGAGTACCTCTCCGGTGGTCGCCGTCAACGAAACGCCGTCGAGTGCGACTGTATCGCCGTACCGCCGCCCGACATCCGACGCGACCAGTACCTCGTCCATGCGCCCTCGTCCGGTCGGGTCGCCGAAAGCAGTTCCGTTCTCGTGCGGTCAGCGGCCTACACGTTGCGGCCACATCTCAGACAGACGGCCGGAAGCCACGGCTTGTCCGTGACAACTGGCTGAGTGTCTTCGCAGTGGTCACAGAATTCGGTTTTCGTCGCCATTTACGGAAGATGTCACAGCAAAACAATAAATAGTTTGTTGTGCGGTATACCGTCTCAAACCGATGGCAGCGTCGGCACGGGATTCCACTGATAGCATCGCGATGCCCCGTTACATGACGTGTGAACGGACCGCACGGACTATAGCGTCCACGTCGAACTCGTCGCTGGCCTCGGCTTTGTCGTAGATCGTCTCGTCGTCCACGCTAATCCTGAACACGCCGTGGTCACCCATGACCAGTCGGACGCTGTCGAGTTCCTGCTCAAGTCCGGACAGAATCGCCTGCTGAACGTGTAATGCCCGTTCGCGGAACCCACACGGGACGCAGTATTCGATTTCGACAGTGCTCATACCGGTGTTCACGCCTGTCAGCCTGAAAGCTCTATGGCCGACCGACTAACGTTCGGAGACGGCCGATGACCGTCACGTCGAAGCGGTGGACGCCGTAGAGCAGTCCAACGGAGACGAGGAACACCACCGTCGAGAGACCGTACGACTGGGAGAGGGCCGCCTGGGACAGCGTCGCCCCGACACCGACAAACCCGCCCAGTATCGACGCGATAATCGGGAGGACACAGGAGACACAGGAGAACAGGCCGACGATGCCGCCCACCGCGCCGCCACTCGCGTCGATAGCTGTCACGAACACCAGATACGAGAGGGCCAGGTAGCCGGCGACCTTCCACGGGATGAGCACCACGCTGAGGGTCGCGCCGCTGAACACGACCGTCGGCGAGAATCCAGGCGGGGCCTGCGTGACCAGGCGGAGGCCGGTCCCCTGGCCGCCTGTGCCGTACACGCCGCCGACGTATCCCAGTACGAGCAGGTAGCCCAGGGCGACGACCGCACTGCCGAGCGTCCGCCGGCGACTGGTCAGTTCCGGGCGCACTCGCAGGACAACGAGACCGGCGACGTTGAGCCAGATGAACGGGAACAACAGCAGAAACGGATCCGTCGCGGGTTGGGCCGTGTTGACGACGTAGCCCAGAATGAGGATGAACTCCGCGTTCAACACGGCTGCCCAGGTTACCAGCGAGCGCGTGTCCGGGATTGCGTCTCTGAGGGTCGCTGTCGTGGTGCTCATAGTGCGAGAGCGTCGATAACGATTGCGACGAGGACCGCCCCGAGGTAGGCGTTCGACGCGTGGAACGCCCGGAACGCCGCCGCTTCGGTCTGCTCGTGGTGGAGTTGGACGACGGCCCAGAGGAACACTGCGCCCAGCAGCACCGACGTGACGGCGTACAGCCACCCGAGCGAGGTGAGCACGCCCAGAACACCCGAGGCGATGAGCGTCGCCCCGAGATAGTAGACGATGTGCTTGCGCGTCTCGGTCTCGCCGCGGACGACCGGCATCATCGGGAAGCCGCCCGCCTCGTAGTCGTCTTTGTACGCGAGCGCGAGATTGTAGAAGTGCGCCGGCGTCCAGAGGAAGATGACCACCGCGAGGACGACGCCGGGGAGGCCGACCGACCCGTCGGCGGCGACCCAGCCGATGAGCGCCGGCAGCGCGCCGGCGGCCCCGCCGATGACGGTGTTCTGGACGGTGTTGGGCTTCAATACGAGCGTGTAGATGACGCTGTAGAACACAATCGCAGTTAGCCCGAGCAGCGCCACGAGCGCGTTCACCTGCCAGAACAGCCCCAGTGACGCAAACGAAAGCAGCAGGCCGAAGACCAGCGCGTTCCGGACCGGAATCTGGTGGGTCGCGATGGGGCGGTCCGAGGTCCGGTCCATCCGCTTGTCGATGTCCCGTTCGAGGACGTGGTTGAACGTCCCCGACGCGCCGATAGAGAGGACGCCGCCCCCGAGCGTAAGCAGCACCGTCCGAACGGTGAGTGTCTGCCCGGCGGCGAGTGCCATCCCGGCCGCGGCGACCAGACACAGGAGCCACATCAGCCGGGGCTTCATCAGGCGGAAGTACGCCGAGGCGGTCTCGACGACGCGCTCGCGGGTGGAGAGCGTCGGCGACTGTGCCGGACCGTCGTCGGCTGGCTCCGGTGCGAGTGTCGGGTTCTTCACGGGGGTCTCGTCATCACTGCCCGTCTCAGCTTCGAGGTGCCACGCCAGAGCCAGCACGAACGAGCCGAAGATGCCCATCCCCAGAGCGAGATGGGCACCGGGGAGTGCCGCCTCCGTGCTCGTCGCGACGACGGCGCCGAGCGCTATCTGGACCGGGTACAGCGCGGCTCCCAGAAGGATAGCTGCCTTGACGCGGCCGCGACAGTTGGATCGGAGCCCGACAACGGTCATAGCCACCACAAGGAGTCCGACGGCGGCCGCGACGAGTCGATGTCCCCAGGCGACCAGCAGGGCCGTGTTCGTCACGTCGACCGGTCCGTCACACAGCGGCCATGTAGTACAGGCTGCCGCCGCGTCCGTGAGTGTCGTCGTCGCACCGGCGAGGACTAGCAAGTAGACGCCGACAGCGGTCGCGGCGAGCAGTCCGGTGAAGGTCCGGCTCTCTGCCATTATTGTATCCTTCGATGCTGGCCACTTAGACCCCGCGATTCCGCTGTCTCCGTCCGGAGAAATTCTGCGGTCCTATTGCTGAAAATCGGGTGCTTGCGGCGAAGACAGCAGTTATTTATCCCCGAAATCCTAACCCGCATCCATGACCCGGAAACGTGCCGGTCTGGTCGCGCTGTTCGGTGCTGCGTTACTCGCGCTCGCCGTCGAGCCGGCCGCCGCCGCACAGATTCAGGACTCGACGACGGAGAGCCTCATCTGGGGGCTGAATATGAACCTCCTGTACGTCGCTATCCCGATTACGGTCCTCGTCGAGGGGATTCTGATCTACACCGTCTGGCGATTCCGTAATCAGGAGGAGGCGCTTCCCACGCAGGAGAACCGCCGACTCGAAGTCACCTGGACCATCGCGACGGCGATCATTCTCCTGTTCGTCGGCGTCGCCTCCTACCAGGTGATGGCTAGCCCGTATGTCACTGCCGAGGCCGGTGACCAGGCCGCACTGCAAGAACAGGACACCGAACTCATTACCGTCGAAGCTCAGCGATACGGCTGGACGTTCTACTACAACGAATCAAGCTGGGACGGCGATGCGGAAGTGACCACCACGACGAACCTGAAGATACCAGCCAATCAGGACGTGTCCTTGCGAATTACATCGACCGACTGGCTCCACGCGTTCCACGTCCCGGGGCTCGGGCTGAAATCCGACGCGTTCCCCGGCCAGTACAACAATCTCCGGACCAGCGTTGACAACACCGGCACCTATCAGCTCTACTGTGCCGAGTACTGTGGTTCGGGCCACTCGCAGATGCTCGGGACTGTGGAAGTCGTCCCGCAGGACGAGTACGAGGACTGGCTGGCAGAGCAGAAGAGCGGCGGTGACGGCTCTGAGGGTAGCGGCGAGTAGCGCGGTAATTGAGCGGCTTTTTCACTCCGAGAGCTGCCGAGTTTCGGAAGATCACGGTCATCCGGGAAACCGCGAATTTCCGGCACGGTGACGGTGAATATGGGCCACGACAAAATCGAAGCAAGAGAGGGCTGAGCCGACCTGCCAGTCCGTTACTGAACGGTCCATCTTTCAGTTACTTCGCCGTTCGAATCAACTGTCAGATTCAGGCTCTGGTGGCTGCTAACCCTATCACTGAATACGTGCTTGCCGTCGATATATAAACTGATTCCACAGACCTCAGCGTCCGCCTCGCGGTTGATCCGGACTGATTCGCCTGGTGAGACTGAAAGGTCTTTATTCTGACAGGTGGCAGTTAGTACAACGTCGCCTGAAAAACCGCCTACGACTTGGACTTCCACGAGCGTCGATCCTTCACACATCGACGGCCAGCATTCCGGTGTCGATACCTCAGAATGCGGTGCCCCGGTGTCGGTGGCGGTGTTGTTCGGCGTTTCTGTCGTGTTCGGTGCTGGGGAGTTATTCTCCGTCGCGCCATCAGAGCCCCACTCGACACAACCGGAGAGGGATATGGAAAGTGCTGAGATTGAGAGGAACTGCCGTCGATTCATGGTAGCTGGTAAAACCGATTGTGTAAGTGTCTTGTGAGAAATAGGAGAACAGCCACTGTTTTAGCCACCTATGAGAGGTAGTAACACGTCGAGGAACTCTGTAGACTGAGTGAGTACTGCCACTAGCGGTTCACGAGCGGTTCATCACAGCGAGAAGCGGGGCAACGACGACACTGCTCGCATTTGGAGAAACCGTAGAACCTGGATAGAGATGTGGGACGGTGGCAGCAAGACGGCGCTCACAGACAGCCCGGCCAGCAGAACAGTCGCTGTGCCGATCAGCCCGCCTGGCCGTTAGCCGCAGATGTTGGCGGTCACGTACACGTTGCCGGTGTCGGTTATCTCCACGCCGATGCCGACGATGTTGGCGTTGCGGAGCGTGAGCCGTTCGCGGTAGTCCGGCCATGCCATCCAGTCATCGACGATCTTTCTGGCGACCTCTTTGTCGGTAGCGTGGAATCGCTCCTCGCCGCCCTCCTCGTAAGTTTGTCCGGCGACGGTCTTCTCGACCGCCTCAAACCGATTCCGGTCGGGCTGCTCGATGTAATCACCCTCCGAGGATTTGAACGTACACCGGTCGTAGAGGCCGGCGTTTTCGTATCGGTCCTCGCTGGAGACGCCGTCGATCTTGTGAATCGCCTTCCCTTCGATGGCCATCTGCTCGCTATGGCCCTTTGCCATCTCGTTGAGGTCTGCTTCCGTCTGCAGCCCCGATTCGAACGGCGGGACGCCTGCGGCCTCGCGCTCCTCGTTGAGGAACTGTCGGACGTAGTTCGAGACGTTCTGTTCGTTGAACTCCCGTGCCGGGATCGACTCCTGCTGCGGGGTCGCTGTTTCGGTCGGCGTTGTCGTCCCATTTGCCTCCGGCGTCGGTGTCGGCGTAGTACTGTTGCCCGCTGTCGCCGTCGCCGTTGAACTACCGCCGCCGTCGTCGCTCTGTGAATCGGTTGTCTGTGTCGGCGTATCCGCTGTCCCGCCCGCGAACTGTGCTCCGATAAGAACCCCCGTCCCCAGAATCACCAGGAGCACCACGGCTGCGATAGCGAGTAGCCCTTTCTTTACCATACTTGTCACGGATAGATTACAGGGGTATGTAAGTTTGATTCTTCATATATTTCAACTGATTTTCAATTCGTCCATCGTCGGCGGTGACGATAACCCATATATGCCACGGGCGGCCACTCCCGGTATGGTCGAGAACGTTATCTGGCCGGTGGCGCTCGACGCCAACCACTCGCGCAGCGACGGGCGTCGCGTGCCACTGGATCTGGCCGTCGAAGACCCGACTGTCGACGAGATCGCCAAAGCCGTCCAGCAGGTCGGTTACGACGCGGTCATCGAACGGGACAAGACGTATCCGCGCGAGTACGAGGCCCGCGGGCGGGTCATCGTAAAGGACGCGGACGACGCGACCAAAAGCGACCTGCTCGGGGCCGTAGCGGCCTACATGCAGGCGCTGCGTGAATGAAACGCATCGGCACCGTCTCGCGGGTCGCACAGGGACTGGCCATCGTCCGTGCGCCCGACGACGAGTACGCGTCCGTGGGGACCGCCGTGGTGGACGAGGAGCTCCAGACGGTTGGCTCCGTCGTCGACGTGTTCGGTCCGGTCGAGCGTCCGTATCTCGCTGTCTCGCCGAACGACGACGTCCATCCCCCGGCGCTGGTCGGCAAAGTCCTGTACGCGCGGTAACAATCCCAGACCGCCCGCACCCGTCCACACCTGCTTCGTAACGCTCAAACGGGTTCCTGCAGGACGTGTGTGCATGGAGCGACGGTGGCGAATCCTCGGCGGCTGTGGCCTTATCGCTGGTATCTTCCTGTTCGTCCAACTCGGCGCGCTGGCGCTGGTCCAGCCCTTCGAGTCGGCTGGCTACCAGGCCGTCGAAGACCCCTCTGACCCCACGAACAGCCTCATGTACGTCGGGGCGATTCTGGTCGCGACGGCCGTCATGTTGCTCGCCTTTCGCTACGACGTTGACCAGTTCATCCGCGGGCTCATCGTCTTTTCTGCGGCCTGGCTCTCCTTGTACGTGTTCCAGGTGCTGGTGCCGCCGGTGCTCACGTACGCCGGCCTCAACGTCGTCGCCGTCCTGTTGGCACTGGGCCTGGGGACGGCGCTGCTGGTCTATCCCGAGTGGTACGTCATCGACGCCGCCGGTGCGGTGATGGGGGCCGCCGCGGCCGGCCTGTTCGGCATCAGTTTCGGGATTTTGCCGTCGCTGGTCCTCCTGACCGTACTCGCGGTGTACGACGCCATCAGCGTCTACGGGACCGAGCACATGCTCACGCTGGCCTCCGGCGTAATGGACCTCAAGGTTCCCGTCGTCCTCGTGATTCCGATGACGCTGTCGTACTCGTATCTCGACGCGACGACGCCGGACCCAACGGCGGAATCCGAGGAAGGCGACGAATCGACGGCGGAAGATACGGCGACAGAAGAGCCGGCGACCACGGGATCCGGAGCCGACGCCGACGGTCCGGCAGTTGCAGATGGGAGTCAGCCGACGGAGCGTCCCGACGACACGACGGGTACTGACGAGGCGGACGAGAGTGACGACGTTCACGCCGATCCACTGGAGCGCGACGCGCTGTTCATCGGCCTCGGTGACGCGATCATCCCGTCGATACTCGTCGCCAGCGCTGCCTTTTTCGCCTCGTCGGACGTCCTGTCGGTGTTCGGCGTCCCGTTGCCGGCGCTGACCGCGATGCTCGGGTCCTACGTCGGCCTGACGATACTGCTCTGGATGGTCCTGCAGGGGCGCGCCCACGCTGGTCTCCCGCTGTTGAACGGTGGAACTATCGCCGGCTACATCATTGGCGCGCTCGCCGCCGGCATCAGTCTGGTCGACGCTCTCGGCCTCGGGCCGTATCTCTAAGCTCCGTTTCTGTTATCGACCGGTCAGGGCTTTGCTCGCGGGCGCGAAATCGATCTCCTCGCCGCGGCCCTCGGCCTTCGCCCGCTCGTACAGCATGTGGCCCGCAGCGACGGTTTCGATGGCCGTGCCGCCCGAATCGAAGACGGTGATCTCGTCGGGAGACTGCCGTCCGGGCGCGTTGCCGGCGACGATATCACCTAGCTCGGCGTGGACGTGGTCCTCGTCGATGACGCCCACATCGAGGGCGTTGATGAACGATCCGGCGTCCTGTGTCACGCGCTCGCGCAGGTCCGGAACGTACGTGGCGCGTTCGATTGTCGTCGCGTCCAGTTCGTTCTTTTCGGGGTGGTATTGGCCCATCGCTGTCACGTGGGTTCCCGGTTCGAGCAGGTCGCCGTCGAACACCGGTTCACTCGCGTCGGTCGCCGTGATAACGACATCGGCCCCCTCGATTGCTGCGGCCGGGGAGGCGACGGCCGCCACCGTCGGGTCGAGGTCGTCGTTCATCTCCGCGGCGAAGGACTCGCGATGGTCGGCCGTCGGGGAGTACACTTCGATGCGGTCGAAATCACGGACGGTGGCGGTCGCTCGGACCTGCCCACGGGCCTGCGCGCCGCTGCCGATGACTGCGAGGTCGCTGGCGTCGCGGCGGGCCAATGCGTCGACACCGACTGCCCCGGCTGCGCCGGTCTTGTGAGGGTTCATGCTCGCGCCGTCAAGGACAGCGAGCGGGTCGCCGCTATCGGAGTCGAAGATCGGGAGCGTGAAATGGGCGTCTCGCCCGCTGAAACCGGCTGCGTAGGTATACCCGCCCATCGCCCCGGTGTCGGGGAGAATCGCGAGATAGCCGGTCAACATCCCTGCGGGCTCGTCCGAGAACAGCGTTGTTCTGGGAGTCGCCGGGGCACCCTCGCCGCGCTGGCGATATCCTTCCCGAACGGCGTCGACGTACTCGGCGGGGTCGGCCAGGTCAGCCACCTCGTCACTCTGCAGGAACAGCGCTGTCGCATCCGTTGGCATACCCCGACGTTCGACCGACCGGCCCTTATACTGTCCGGCAGTGGCCGACGGTTCGCCACGCGGGTAGACGGCCACTGGCCGTCGCGATAGAAAGAGGAGGGGTGACGGGTGGAACGGCGCTCAGTCCGCTGTCTGGAGCGGGTCCGACTGGGTGTTCTGGGCTGGCGTTTCGTTCGGAACCGGGTCGACGGGGGCACGAACGAACATCGCGTGGCCGATGAGGCCAACGGTCACGACAGAAGCCATCGGAATCGCCGTGGTGAGTGCGAAGCCGCCAACGAACAGAGTAGCGGTGATGCCGGCCATGGCGAGCGGAATGAGTCCGAGAATGATGTCGTAGTAGCCCGTCATAAGTATGGATTATTCTACGAGAGAGGCATATATGAATGTTTCCCTAAAATGTGGATCTATACATTCAATGGCCCCTGCAAATTTACTTCGTACCCGCTGCATAACACTCTCATAAGTTATGAGTGGGATAGCGGGGAAAGATTAATATAGTCTAATTCCTGTGAGTCGTTGACAATATAAGGGTAGATCTGTCCCGTTGATGCTGGCCCGCGGACCAATTTAGTAAGTGAAATATGCCATGGGCAGTGTTAAACAGTGTCTATTAGTCTCGGTCTGGTAACTGCGACATCGGCAGTCTGATTATCGGTATATAACTCATCTACCTCCAATTTTCAGAATTTGAGAATTAGATTGGTGGGTACGTGGAGTGGTAATGCATCCTATTTTCTACGGTGATAACTGGGTCCATGTGCTTATTAGGTACGCCGGGATACGTTGAGTCGGAGAAAAACGGTAACCCCGACTTCCAAACGAGACAATGAGCACGAACGCAACGGACAACACGACGGGCGCCGCGACCGACGATCAAGAACGACGATACGCCGAACTGAACATCGGCGACGAGGAGTTCGTAATCTACGACCGGGAGAACCACCAGGCATGGATTCAGTCGACAAAGTCGCTTGAAGTCGCCGACCTGCGGTAGTCCGTCATCGACGCTGCACCCCAACTACAGGCCGCCCTATTTTGCGACTGCAACTCCCGCGCGCCAGAGCAGCAACAGCGTGCCACCGACGAGCACAGAGACGAGCGCGAACGTCACTGCCGCATTACCGGGGAACATCGCTGTCGACCGGAGTCCCTGCGCGATTCCGACCGCTAGTACCCACCCCACGATAGTGCGACCGAGAGCCGCTCGAACCGTCCCGGTCGCAGCGGCGGTGTAGAGCCCCCCAAATCCCGCAACGAGGAGCCAGCCGACGTAAAACGGCGTCAGTGTCCCGGCGAACCGAGCCGGGTTGAGTATCGGATTGATACCGTGGGTCAGCTCTCCAATACCGACGAACAAAGCAATCGCCAGCAGGTCACCGACGGCGACCAGCGCCGTCCGAGCGGACAGTTCGATACGACCGTTCCCCACCGTCGAAACGCTCATACAGGGAGTTCCGGCTCCGGACACTTCGCTCTCCCGGATTCGACGACACCGAGCGTTCGGCTGGGTCGCCACCCGGTCACCGACCGTCTGGCGATGGGGCAGGGACCATCACTGATTACACTGGTCGGCCCCAGTGTCGGAGTATGGAGTTCACGCTGCTCGGCTGGCCCGAGGACGGCCACCGGCTCCGGCTGGACCACGAGCAGTTCGCGTACGCGGGTAAGTTCGTGATGACTTCGACCGGAAAAGCCGTCATCGGGGACGACGGCGTCGTGGCCGCGGCTGCGTTCGATGCCGACCGGACAGACCCGAACACCCTCTGTGTCCGATATATTACGGTTCGGCGGGACCGGCAGGGCGACCGGCTCGGCTCTCGCCTCCTCCGGTTCGTTCGGGACCGTGCGACGGAGCGGGACTTCGAACGCGTGTCCATCGGCGTCAACAATCCGTTTTCCTATCAGGCCGCCTACCGGGCGGGGTTCTGTTTCAGCGGCGCGGAGTCCGGGATGGCCGAACTCGATCTCGTCTGGCCGGGTGACCGGAGTACCGAACGGTATCAGGCCGGTCTGGACCTATTCCGGGAACGCGACCTCTCGCCCGAAGAGGAGTCGTTCCTCGCGGCGAAGGCTGATACCGACCCGCCGTCGGTCCTCGACGGCTGGGCCGAGCAGCCGTCCGGCCGGACAGCCCGATCAGACTGATCGGACGACCACGTCGACTATCCCGCCGGAGTCCCGTGCCATCTCCGGGAGATTCAAACGGCTGTCGACCCAAACTCTGCCAATGGGAAACGCTGATTTACGGTCGCTTGCGGCACTGTCGGACGTGTCGTTCGGTGACCTCGGCGGGAGCGTCGTCGCCGTGGACGCCCACAACTGGCTCTATCGGTATCTGACGACGACGGTGAAGTTCACCAGCGAGGCGAAGTACACCACCAGCGAGGGCGAGGAGGTGGCGAACCTCATCGGTATCGTTCAGGGGCTGCCGAAGTTCTTCGAGCACGACCTCACGCCGGTGTTCGTCTTCGACGGCGCGGTCACAGACCTCAAAGACGACGAGGTCGAGAAACGTCGCGAGCAGCGTGAGAGATACGAATCCGAGCTGGAGGCGGCGCGTGCCGCAGGCGATACGACCCGCGTCGCCAAGCTCGACTCCCGGACCCAGCGGCTGACCGAAACCATCGTCGACACGACGCGGGACCTGCTTGAACTGCTCGACGTGCCTATCGTCGACGCCCCCGCTGAAGGCGAAGGGCAGGCGTCGGTGATGGCCCGTCGGGGCGACGTGGACTACGTCGGGACCGAGGACTACGACGCCCTCCTGTTCGGTGCGCCGATGACGCTCCGCCAGATCACGTCGAAGGGCGACCCCGAGCTGATGGACTTCGAGGCCACGCTCGAGCGACACGACCTTACCTGGGAGCAACTGGTCGACGCCGCCATCCTGATGGGGACGGACTTCAACGAGGGGATCTCCGGCATCGGTCCCAAGACTGCTGTCAAGGAACTTCACGAGCACGGCGACCTCTACGCTGTCCTCGAAGCCCGTGGCGAACACATCGACCACGCCGACCGCATCCGGAGCCTGTTTCTCGACCCTGCAGTCACTGACGACTACGAGATTCCGGACAGCATCGAACCGGACATCGACGCCGCCCGCGCGTTCGTTACCGAGCAGTGGGAGGTCGACGCCGACGAAGTCGCTCGCGGGTTCGAGCGTATCGACGAATCTGTCGTCCAGACCGGGCTGGACCGCTGGGCGTGACAGCGCCGTAGCGGGTCGGCTGCGTTGTTCGATTCGTAACGGCAGGTAGAACCGCCCCGTCGAAAACCAGCGCAGACGCTCAGACGACCGATTCGACCGTTTCGATCTCGTCAAGCGTGCGGTTCCGGATGGCCTGCCCGCCAGCCGTGTCGAAGAGGTGGATCGCGTTCTCGGGGAACCGGACTTTGACGTGCTGCCCGGACTTGAGCTGTTTCATTCCGCCGACCGTTGCGATGAACTGGTCGTCCATCGACTCGTCAAACTGCAGGTGCGCCGTGTTCTCGTTCCCGCGTGGCTCGACGACGTGGACCGTCGAATCGAACACGTTCGGGCCGTCGCCCTGGACGAACTCGATGTCTTCGGGTCTGATGCCCAGCGTGATGTCGGTCGTCCCGTCGACTTCGGCGGCCGTCGCGTCGCTGAGTTCGTATTCGAACCACTCGCCGCGAAGCGTCGACCCCTCCAGGGTTGTCGGGAAGAAGTTCATCGACGGCTCGCCCATGAAGCCGGCGACGAAGAGGTTGTTCGGCTCGTGGTAGCACTCCAGGGGCGTCGCGCACTGCTGGAGGACGCCGTCGTTGAGAATGGCGATGCGGTCGCTCATCGTCATCGCCTCCGTCTGGTCGTGGGTGACGTACACCGTCGTCACGTCGAGGTCCTGCTGGAGCTCCTGGAGTTCGGTCCGCATCTCGGCTTTGAGCTTCGCGTCCAGGTTCGCCAGCGGCTCGTCCATCAGGAACACTTCCGGGTCCCGGACGATAGCGCGGCCCAGCGCCACGCGCTGTTGCTGGCCGCCGGAGAGTTCGCCGGGCTTGCGGTCGATAAGGTCGAAGATGCCCATGTCCTTGCACGCCTTCTCGACGCGCTCGTTGATCTCGTCGTCGGGCATATCCGTCGACTCCTCCAGCCCGAACGCCATGTTCTCCCGCACGGTCATGTGCGGGTACAGGGCGTAGGACTGGAACACCATGGCCACGTTCCGGCGGGCCGGCGGCTGGTCGTTGATGATCTGGCCGTCCAGCCGGATTTCGCCGCGCGTGATGTCTTCGAGCCCGGCGATCATCCGCAACGTCGTCGATTTCCCACAGCCAGATGGACCGACGACACAGAGGAACTCGCCGTCCTCGATGTCGACCGATACCTCGTCAACTGCGATGATTTCGCCGTCGTCGTCTTGGAACGTCTTCGTTACCTCGTCCAGTGTGAGTTGTGCCATTGTGAATACCTCCGTAATTACTCTCCAGCGACGCCTTTCGCGAACTGTTCGCCGAACATGATGTAGACGAGCAGCGTCGGAAGTGCTGCGACGATGGCACCTGCCATCGTGGTGTTAAACGACTGGACGACCCCGCCAGTGAGCGCCGCGAGGCGCTGGGTCGCCACCTGCGAAGCCGGTTCGTTGACGAGCACCAGCGCGAACAGCAGGTCGTTGTACACCTGCGTGAACTGGTAGATGAGCGTCACCGCGAACATCGGCAGCGACAGCGGGAGGATGATGTTGCGGTAGATACTGAACGCGCTCGCGCCGTCGAGGCGAGCGGCCTCGATCATCTCGTCGGAGATGCTCTGGTAATACGACCGGAACAGCAGCGTACAGATCGGAATCCCGTACGCGGCGTGGGTGATCGACAGCTGCAGCAACTGCACGTACCCGTTACGGCTCGGATACTGCCAGTTGCCGCCCGTGATGAAGCCAAAGACGGTGTTGACGAAGCCGTTGAGCAGCCCCGGAAGCACCTGGAACCAGAACTGTGCCAGCGGGACCAGCACGGCCTGGTAGGGGATGAAGATGCCCGCGATGATGAGGACGACCACGCCGACCTGGCCGCGCCAGCTAATCGTCGTCAGACCGTACGCGGTCAGGCTCCCCAGTAGCGCCGACATAATCGTCGCCGGAACGGCCATCAGCAGCGAGTTCAGAAGTCCCGGCCGGAGCGTGTTCCAAGCGGTACTGAGCGCTTCGAGCGTGAAGCCGTCAGCGCCCGGTGGCGCGAACGGAAGCGTCCGGGCGAACGCGCTCTCGGTCTTGAACATCGTCATCACGGCCGTCTCCACCGGGAAGAGGTAGAAAGCGATGCCCGCCAACAGGAGGGCATACAGGCCGATGCGACTGTTCTCTGTACTGCGGAGCTCTTCGATGAAACTGCCGTCTCTGATACTCATAGTTCACCCCGTCGGTATTCGCTGTAGAGATACGGACCGATGACCAACAGTGCGAGGGCAAACAGCACAATAGCGACCGCCGATCCGTACGCCCACTGGAGGCTATCGAACGCGACCCGATACATCATCGTCGCCAGAATGTCCATGTTCGCCCCCGGCTGTGAGCCACGGAGCGCGTAGATGAAGTCGAACGCTTTCAGCGCGAACACCATCAGCACCACCGACGCCGACACCGCGGAGGCGCGGAGTTGCGGGATGATGACCCGCGCGTACAGACGAACCGCCGACGCGCCGTCGACCCGCGCGGCCTCGTAGTGTTCGGTCGGGATTGCCCGGAGGCCGGCGAGGAAGACGACCATCGCGTAGCCGCTGAACTGCCAGATAAGCGCGAAGATGACCGCTGCCAGCGCGGTCGTGTTCCAGGAAAGCCACTGTATCACCTCGGCGTTGACCCCTGCCGGGCGGAGCAGCCCCACGACGGCTCCTTCGAGATTGAACACTCGGAGGAGCTGATTGAGCACACCGTTGCGGGCGTTGTACACCCACGCCCACATCGTCGCCGTGACGACGAACGAGAGGCTCATCGGGAGCAGGTAGATCGTTCGGAAGGTGTTCTCAAAGCGTATCTGCTGGTCGATAAGGATAGCCACGAATAGACCAAGCGCCAGGCAGAGGACAGTGAACACGACCAGTAACACCACCGTGTTCTGTGCCGCCTGCCAGAACGTCCCGTCGTTCAGCAGGCGGGTGTACATGCTGAAATCGAAGGTCTCGTACTGTGCGCCACCCAGGCCGCTGTATTCGGTCAGCGACAGGAGGAAGTTCCAGGCGATAGCGCCGTAGACGAAAAAGCCCGCAAACAGGACTGGCGGGAGCCAGAACGGGGCGGATTCGATGAGTTCCCACTCGACCGGCAGTGAGTTCCGGAGTGAGTCCCCCCGGGTCGTTTTCACCGTTGCCCCCCCGTCTGTTGCCAGTTGGTCTCCGTCCGATTCGTCTCTCGATACCGCCGACCGGAGCCTCCCTCCGGTGGCGAGGAGTCTACTGAGTATCTCGCGCATGGTTGTTCAGTCGTTCGCCGACGTGAGTTCGCCGTCCATCGTCCCGACGGATGTGTCGTCAGTCACATTGACTCGCCGGCCGACACGCGCGCCGATCACGCGCTCCGGACCGAGCCTGTCGCACCAACACAGGCTGGCGGGCAGCGTGGTAACGCTGGGTGACGGGTGTGCCATCCCGTCGTCGTGCCGAGCGGGCGAGCGGTTGCAACGCGGCAGGTACACCGGCTGCGAGCGTTCGCGATGTGTCACGTCCGTCGGTGTCTCATCGGGTCCCAGGAGTCGACGACGACAGCAACACACTGCCGTCCTCGAGCACTGTGGGGGCATCAGTCATGAACGTCTCTGTGGCGTCGAACTCATCGTAAGTGGAGAGAGATTCTACTTAATATTTCCGAATGATAATACACGTTCATCCAGGTCACGGGTTCTGAGCCCCACGGTCTCTACTGTTCCCAGGGACTCGTGGTGCCCAGTGGGCGACTGTCACGGCAGCCACAGTCCTGTGCCGAGTGGTGTCCCGACTCGTACCGGTGGGTTTTACGACCGGGCGGACCACCCCCCGGACGTATGACCGACGAGTACCGGACAGAGCAGGACAGTCTCGGTGAAATGCAGGTGCCAGCCGACGCGTACTGGGGCGCACAAACGCAACGCGCCGTCGAGAACTTCCCGATCAGTGACGTGACCTTCGGGCGGCGGTTCATCCGAGCGCTCGGCGTCGTCAAGAAAGCGGCCGCGCAGGCGAACCGCGACCTCGAAACGATTCCGGCGGACAAGGCGGACTGTATCGTCGAGGCCGCCGACGAGGTCATCGCCGGCGAACACGACGACCAGTTCCCCGTCGACGTGTTCCAGACCGGGTCGGGCACGTCATCGAACATGAACGCCAACGAGGTCATTTCCAACCGCGCCACGGAGCTGCACGGCGGCGACATCGGGAGCCGCGAGATCCACCCCAACGACCACGTCAACTTCGGCCAGTCCAGCAACGACGTGATTCCGACGGCGATGCACGTCGCCTCGCTGGAGGCCGTCGAGAAGGACGTCATTCCCGGCCTGAAGACGCTGCGCGACGAACTCGAAGCGAAGGAAGACGAGTTCGAGAACGTCGTCAAGACCGGTCGAACCCATCTGCAGGACGCGACGCCGGTGACGCTGGGCCAGGAGTTCGGCGGCTACCGCACGCAGGTCGAGAAGGGAATCTCCCGGGTGCAGGACACGCACGGTCGCCTCGCCGAACTCGCGCTCGGTGGAACCGCGGTCGGGACCGGCCTGAACACCCATCCCGAGTTCCCCGAAAAAGCCGCGGCGTACATCAGCGAGGAGACGAACCTCGACTTCCGCGAGGCGGACAACCACTTCGAGGCCCAGGCCGCCCACGACGCGATGTCCGAGGCCCACGGTGCGCTCCGGACGGTCGCCGGCTCGCTGAACAAGATCGCCAACGACCTCCGACTGCTCGCGTCCGGGCCCCGCAACGGCCTCGGCGAGATCGACCAGCCGGAGAACCAGCCCGGCTCCTCGATCATGCCCGGGAAGATCAACCCCGTCGTCGCCGAGGCGGTCAATCAGGTCCACAAGCAGGTCGTCGGCAACGACGCCGCCGTCTCGGCCGGCGCTGCCGAGGGCCAGATCGACCTGAACCTCTACAAGCCCGTGCTGGCCTCGAACTTCCTGCAGTCGGCCAAGCTCATCGCCAACAGCAGCGCGGTGTTCGGCGAGAAGTTCGTCGCCAAACTGGAGGCCGACGCCGAGCACTGCGCCGAACGCGTCGAGCAGAGCATGGCGCTGGCGACGGCGCTCAACCCCGCCATCGGCTACGACAAGGCGAGCAAGGTCGCGAAGAAGGCGCTCGCCGAGGAGAAGACCATCCGCGAGGTCGTCCTCGAAGAGGGCTACCTCGACGAGGACGAGGTCGACGACGTGCTCGACCCCGAGAAGATGACGAAGCGCGGTATCCTAGGCGACGAGTAGCGAAGGCTGAGCGAAGGAAGCCTTCGAATAAGCGAGCGGGGAGGAACGACCCGCGAGTAGCGAGGGAGCGGCCGCAGGGAGCTTCCTCGAAAATGCGAACGGGGAACGAAGTGACCCGTGCGCAGTGGGGGTGCGACCGACACGCGAGAGCTGCGCCCGAGCGCGGCAGCGACGCTGACAGTCGCCCCACTCTCAGACCTGTGACTCGTCCACAAGGACGTACCGGCTCTCGGGGTAGCGCTCGCCGCCGATTTCGGTTTCGCTCTCGTCGGCGAACTCGAACCCGAACTGCTCGTAGAACTCGGCTCCCGGTTCGTTCGCCGAGAGAACCATCGCGTTGATCCGGTCGATGTCGTGCTCGAACAGTTCCTCGCAGGTCCGCTCTAGCAGAGACCGGCCGATTCCCTGCCGCCGGTAGTCGGGATGGACGTACAGCCGGAGAATGTACCCCGCGCGGTCGGTTTCGTGCCACGTCGCGTGTGCGAACCCGACGACGCGCTCCTCGCGCTCGGCGACAAGCAAGAGCGTCTGCGACTCGACCAGTTCCGATTCGATCTGCTCGGGCGCGTACCAGTCCCCGACGCCGTCCTCAACCGTTTCCTGGGTGAGGAGGGGGTAATCCGTCTCCCAGGCCGCCGACGCCACCTGATTGATCGCCGTCACATCGTCCGAAGTTGCCGGTCTGACTGTCATATGCAAACATATGTCACAGGCTATGATATGTTTTCCCCGCGCAAATGGGCCGAAATGTCAGGTCCCGTTCTGACAACCGAGTCTGATCGGCTGAAGCGACTATCGGACAGTTCTAATTCATAATCTTTTTTAATTATGGATAGCTATGTACGACACAGATGCGTTACTCTGAAACGTTGCAGTTGTTCGACCAGGCCTGTGATTTTCCCGCGGATCACGCCACTATCGTCCAGCAGCTCGGCGACGTTGAGCTGGTCGCCCAGAACGGCGATTCGGTAGAGATGAGTGAGGTGCTGGCTCGGACCAGCGAAGCCACGTACCAGTCCTCAGAAGGGCTGTACAACTCCCTCGTCGGGAACCTCGACGACGATTTCATCGGCCGGAAGTACTACGACGACCGGGCCGGGAGCACGTCCGGGACCGACGAGGTTCGAACCGAAACGGACCGCCTGTAGCGGCTGGGCGAGCGGCCCCACGTGCTGGCCCTACTCAGTTCGCCGGTGTTGATTCGTTGAGCCACGCCGGCCGCTCCGCTGTCGTCTCTCCGATGTCCTCGTACCAGAAGCTGTACTCGACGGAGCGGTCCGCCGACCGGTACTGAACCTCGAATCGACGGACGAGGCCATCGGGTTCGACCAGCAGTTCGATTCGGAACTCCGCGACCCGTTCTGTGGTCGGGATCTCGCCGCCGGAGCCCCGGATCCGGTATAGCCGACTGCCGTCTCTGTGGACGACGGTCGTGTAACTCTGGTTCACCACGGCGTATCGGTTCAGGTAGAACGCCGTCCGGTAGGCATACTTGTCCCCGCCAAAGCGGACCCGACCACGCTGGCGCTCGACGGTGCCGTTATCCCGGCGCTCGTACCAGTTGATGCCGTCGGCGTAGGTCGATTGTTCGTACCGCTCGACGGTCCCGTTCGCGCCGGTGGTCATCCGGACCATCTCGTCGCGGTACCGCGTCGGTGATGCGACTGCGACGGTCTCGGTTCGCCGGACGGAACTGGTGTCGTTTCGCCCGGTGTTGAACTCGTTGTACCGCTCGTTCAGCGTGTAGCTGGTGCCGTTGAGCGCCTGCCGGTGGGCCGCCGACAGGAGCGCGACGTTTTCGAGGCGCTCTGTGGTAACGCCGGGCGGCGGGTCCGGCGTGGCTGGCGTGGCTGGCTCCGCCGCAGTCGGGACCGGAGCTGGCGTGACAGTTCCCCGGTCGGCGGTGTCAGCACCGACGAAGGCGTTACAGCCGGCTGTCGACAAAAGGACGACCACCGCGACCGTCGACAGCCAGCGCATACTGGCAGTGAGGGAGAGAGCGGCAAAAGCACGGCGGCGAGCGCGGGAAGGGTGCGTTTTTTGGCCCCCGGTCCCGGACACCTCGACAATGACTGAGTACGACTACGAGGAGCTGGGGCTCGTCGCCGGTCTGGAGATCCACCAGCAACTCGACACCGCGACGAAGCTGTTCTGTGACTGTCCGACGACGATCCGCGAACCCGAGGAGAGCGAGCGCTCCTTTACCCGCTATCTGCACCCGACGAAGAGCGAACTCGGGGAGATCGACGAGGCGGCGCTGGAGGAGAGCATGGTCGACCGGGAGTTCGAGTACCTGGCCTACGACACGACCTGTCTCGTCGAGGAGGACGACGAGCCGCCCCACCGCGTCGACCGCGAGGCGATGGAAACGACGCTGGAAATCGCCCAGCTACTGGACATGTCCGTCGTCGACCAGGTGAACGTCATGCGAAAAATCGTCGTCGACGGGTCGAACACCACGGGGTTCCAGCGCTCGATGCTGGTCGCCAACGACGGGGCCATCGAGACGAGCGCCGGCCCGGTCGGCATCGAGGACATGCTCCTGGAGGAGGAGTCCTGCCAGCGCGTCGAGGAGACCGCCGACGGTGTCCGGTTCTCGCTGGACCGGCTCGGCATCCCGCTGGTCGAAATCGGCACGAAGCCGGACATCAGTTCGCCCGAGCAGGCCCGCGAGGCCGCCGAGCGAATCGGGATGCTCCTCCGTTCGACCGGGAAGGTCAAGCGCGGCCTCGGGACCATCCGACAGGACGTGAACGTCTCCATCGCCGAGGGCGCACGGATCGAACTGAAAGGCGTCCAGAGCCTCGACGATATCGACGACCTCGTCCGTAACGAGGTCCGCCGGCAGGTCGAACTGCTGGACATCGCCGACGAACTCGCCGGACGCGACGCCGCCGTCGGCGAGCCACAGGACGTGACCGAGGTGTTCGAGGACACGGATTCGGGCGTCATCGAGGGCGCGCTCTCCTCGGGCGGCGAGGTACAGGGCCTCCTGCTGGAGGGGTTCGACAGCCTGGTCGGCCGCGAGATTCAGCCCGACCGCCGGCTCGGGACGGAGCTGTCCGACCACGCCAAGCGCCACGGCGCGGGCGGCATCTTCCACACCGACGAGCTCCCCGCCTACGGTGTCACCGATGCGGAGGTCGAGGCGCTGCGGGACGCCGTCGGCGCGGGTCCCGAGGACGCCGTCGCTATCGTCGCCGACGACCCGGAAACCGCCGAGCTGGCTATCGACGCCGTCGCCGAGCGGGCCGAGACGGCGCTCGAAGGCGTCCCCGAGGAAACGCGGGACGCGAACGAGGACGCCACATCGCGGTACCTCCGCCCGCTCCCCGGCGCGGCACGGATGTACCCCGAGACGGACGTGCCACCGGTCGAACCCGACGTAACCGAGGTCGAGACGCCAGAGCTGCTCACCGAGAAGGTCGACCGGTACGAGCGAGAGTTCGACCTCGGCTCCGGCCTCGCCGAGCAGGTCGCCTACGGCCAGCGGTGGCCGCTGTTCGAGGCGCTGGTCGAGGGCGAGGGCGTCGACCCGACGCTGGCCGCCGGCACGCTGGAGTCGACGCTGACCGAACTCCGCCGCGACGACGTGCCCGTCGGGAATCTCACCGACGAGCACCTCCGCGGGGCGATGCTGCTTGTCGACGGCGGAGACGTGCCGCGCGAGGGGATGGAGGACCTCCTGACGGCTCTCGCCGAGAATCCGTCGCTGACGGCCGAGGAAGCCGTCGAACGCGAGGGACTCGGCGGTGTCGACGAATCGGAAGTCCGGGACGCCGTCGTCGAGGTCGTCGAGCGCCACGAGGACCAGGTCGCCGAGGAGGGGATGGGGGCGTTCTCGGCGCTGATGGGCGAGTGCATGGGCGCACTCCGTGGCAAAGCCGACGGCGATACGGTCAGCGACGTGTTGCGCTCGGAGATACAGAAGCGGGCCTAGCTGGTCGGCTCGCGTCGCAGGGAGTCGACATCGACGGGGTCCCGTGACAGGCCGTCACCGTCCGCGGACAGGTCGTGTTTAATCGTCGATTCCAGCAGCGGTACGAGCGCCGGCGCGTTCGGCCCGACATCGACCGTGTCTTCCGACTGATTGTACTGGACGACGCCGGCATCGACCAGCCGCGGGAGGTGGTTGTGATAGAGCGACGTGTAAATCCTGAGCCGCTCGTCGCGGTACTGTTCGACTGGTGTCCCGTGTTCGAGTCCGGTTACCGTGTCCGTGAGCACGGCGAGCGAAACCGGCGTCGTGTACTTCGAAAGGCCGTACAGGAGGTACCGCCGGTAGTGCGAAGACAGGAGCGACAGCCGGTCGTCCAGTGGGAGCGAGTCCGGGGTTTCGGTTTGTTGCGTGTTCATTTTCACCAAGTGTGGTGCTGAGTGAGAACGGCGAGCGCGTGAGGTTCCGGGTGGGTCGAACGCTACTGTACCACGGTACGCTCATGCTCCGGTTCGTCCGTCGCGTGTGCGGTATCCGCGAGGCGGCTGATACGGTCAGTGACGCGATAGGCCGTCCCGTCACGCGTACAGGGGGCGACGTGCTGGAGGTCACCGTCGACGTATTCGGCGAGGGCGAGCGTCGGCAGCGTGATGACGTTGACCGACTCGTCGGAGACCATGTTCGTCACCGGGTGCTGCCAGTCGAAAGCATCCAGTGAAGCGTCGGACTCGCGCTCCCACCGCTCGAACATGGAAAGTCGCTCCAACAGCTTTCGGCCCTCCGCAGTCCGCTCCGCGAGCCGCGGTTCGATCCGGCTCCCCCAGATCAGTATCGACAGTTCCTCGATATGGCCCGCGTCTTCGAGAGCCTGTAACTGGTCAATCACGTAGTTCTGTTGGTGGGTTGCGTCTTCGGGACACAGGGACCGGACGAACAGTTCGACGCGAACTGGATTGGCAGTGGAATCCATGGTAAGGTGTGAGTATCCTGTGCGTCGCTACAGTGGTAACCTTCCTAAGCACTCTCTCTAGGCCCCTAGAATAAATCGGTGCGAACCGGAGCCATGGGTGATATATCCGGGCCAGTCGGGAACAGGTTAGGATACAGATACATACTGCTTGATTTGCCAAGTTATAGTTTAAGTATCCCCGGATTGCCACCTTCTTAACCTGTTTTCGTCGTAGTGATTGTCTCCACAGTGGACTCTGTTTAAATATTAATATTCTAACCAAACGCCGAGCGTTAAGTGGCTTGCCGCCACACTGAGCGTATGGTTCCAAGTGTCGTGGATGGCCACGATGTCCCAGCCCTGTACGGGCCGGCCATCGATACACTACCCCTCATGTTTGCTATCGTAGATGAATCGGGGGTGATCCTCTCGACGAACGAGACATGGGGCGAGTTCGGCCGGGCAAACGGAGTGGAGTTGACACCGAACACGCTCGGCGTGAATTATCTCGACGTCGCTGACATGGCAGACGACGCGACCGGGCAACAGGCAGCCAACGGAATCAAGGCCGTCCTCACCGGCGAGCGCGCCACGTTCGAACTCGAATACCCGTGCCATACCCCGTCGACGGACCGGTGGTTCCGGTTGTACGTCGCCCCGTTCACTATCGATGGAGCGACGTACGCGTCAATCGCACACATCGATATCACACAGCGGAAACAACGGGAGACCGCGCTCGAAGCAGCCTACGACATCTGTACCGACGTAGAGCGGACGTTCACGGAGCAACTCGACGCTCTGTTAGAGCTCGGCCGTGAGACGCTCGGGACAGCGTTCGGGACGCTATCCCAGGTACACGGCGACGAGTACGTGTTCGAGGCGGTCACCGCACCGGCGACTGCCGACCTCGAAGCCGGCAGGACGGCCAGCATCGAGGACCTTCCGAACTGCGGACACGTCGTCGAACACCGCAAGCCGCTCGCGCTCAGCGATGTCGAGGCGGAGGCGCCGGACCTCGCTGACCCGGAGTGGGGGATTGCGAGCTACATCGGCGCGCCCGTCGTCGTCGACGGGACCGTGTACGGGACGTTCTGCTTCTACGGGCTGGAACCGCGTGCGACAGCGTTCACACAGTGGGATCTGACCTTCGTCAGGTTGCTCTCTGACTGGGTGGAGTACGAACTCGAACGACAGCGCCACACGGGACAGCGCAATGCGTTGAATACCGCCCTGCCAGACCCCAGTTTCATCATTGATGCGGAAGGTCGGTTTCTCGACTGTCTGACCGACCCCGAGACGATGGTGAAGGTAGATGATACGGACACGCTTGTCGGCCAGACGCTACACGAGTTCCTTTCCGACGACACCGCCGATTCGCTGCTCTCGGCCGTTCGTGCAGCCCTGCGGACTGGGTCGTTCCAGTCCGTGGAGTATACACTGGAGACTCCCGGTGGGGAGCGGTGGTTCGAAGCGCGTGTCGCTCCGCTCGAAAGCCGCTCCTACGACCTCGATACCGTCATCTTCGTCGCTCGGGACATCACTGCTCACAAGGACCGACAGGCCGAGCTCGAACGCCAGCGTGACGAACTCGAACAGGCACAACGTCTCAACGTTCTGGGCCGAGAAATCGCGAAGGCGCTACAGGACACGCAGACTCGCGAGGAAATCGAATCGGCAGTGTGTACGCATCTCACCGAATCGGACCTGTACCGGGCCGTGTGGGCTGGGACTCGCGGGAGCACCACGACGGTAACACTGAGCGCCGCCGCTGGGATCGACACGGCGACGCCGGAGAAGATTTCACCCGCCGAGCACAGTCTCGCCACGGATGCTATCGACACCGGCGAGGTACAGGTCGTCGAGGATATCGCCGACGCGTCGACGCACTCGGACACCGGAACGGACTGCCCCCTGATTGCAGATCACTCCGCCGTCGCGGCAGTCCCCCTAACAACCGGTGAGACCACGTACGGCGTATTGATGGTGTACGCGCCGGCCGAGGCCACGATCGGCTGTCGTGAGTCGAGTATCCTGGCCGATCTGGGGCGACTTATCGCGCTGTCTATCCAGCGCGTCCACAGTCAGCAGTCGCTGCTGGCGGCGACGACCGTCGAACTGGAGTTCCTGACGCCGGACTCCGATGACGTCCTTGCCAGGCTCTCAGCCACACTCGGCTGTTCGTTCACCCTCGAACGGCGCGTCCCGACCAGTTCCGGGAACTGCCTCCACTACGTTCGCGTCAGCGATGCGGACACCGAACGGGTGTGTCAGGCACTCACCGAGACGCCGTCGGTCGAGTCCTGTGCCGTCGTCGAGGCGGCTGCAGAGAACCGTGAAACCCTGCTCGAAGTCGCGCTCGACGAGATATCCGCCTCGCCGCTTGACACGATCGCGGACTACGGCGGAGCCGTGACGCGCGCTATCGCAACGGACGGCGATCTGCGGTTCGCAGCGGAGATGGCGCCGGATGTCAACGTCCGCGCCGTCGTCGAGGCGGTCCGAGAGACAGCGCCCGGGACAGAACTACGGAGCAAGCAGTATGTCGACCAGCCGGTCTCGACGGCCACGGGTTTCCAGACGAGGATACGTGACCAGCTGACGCCGAAACAGGCCGCCGCGCTCAAGACTGCCTACGCACGCGGGTACTACGACTGGCCGCGAAAGAGCTCCGCGGAAGAACTGGCGGCGACGCTTGACATCTCCGCGCCGACGTTACACTACCGGCTTCGGAAGGCCCACGACGCCGTCATCGGGGCGCTGTTCGATGCAGAGGCGAACTTCGAAGAACTCGGCTGAACCTCACTCGTCTTCGGCACGCTCGATTCGCTGTCGGGCTTGCCGGAACAGGCCGCGAAGGGTCTTCGTCTCCCGGCCGGTCGGTCTCGCACGCCCGAGCACCCGGCGGAACAGCCGCCGGGCCTTGTGCTGTTTCTCTTCGGGGTGACCGATAGCTCGCAGGAACCGGTCGAACTCCTCGTGTAGTCCCTCGACTGCCGGCGTCTCGGCGAGGGTGTGTAGTTCCTCGGGGTGTTGGGTGTCTGAAACGGTCAGGTCGCGGAGTTCGTAGAGAACGATTGTCGCCGCCTGACCGAGGTTCAACACCGGATACGACGCGCTGGCCGGGATAGAGCAGATGACGTCCAGCCGTGCGAGTTCGTCGTTCGAGAGCCCGACCCGCTCGCGGCCGAAGACGACGCAGATATCGCCCTCGACATCCCGGAGCGAGTCGGCTAGGTCGGCCGGCGTCGTCGCCGGATATCGGACGTGGTTGGCCGGGTCCTCGTTCGTCGTCGCCGTGCAGGCGACGGTGTGGTAGTTCTCGACGATCTCGTCGAACGTCACCGTCCGAGCGTTGGGCAGGATGTCGTCCCGGGCCTGTCCGGCGAAGCCGTACGCTTCGCCGTCGGGGTCCAGCTCCGGCGGGTCGACGAGCAACAGCTCCGTCAGGCCGAAGTTCTTCATCGAGCGGGCGATGGTGCCGACGTTACCCGGCGTCTCCGCGTCGACGACGGCGACCGAGATCATACGTCCAGGTCACTGAGGTCCAGATCAATCGCGTCGAGGTCCTCCTGGTCCATCTGCTCGACTTCCTCTTCGAGCCCCGGAATCGCTTCGTCCCTGTCCGGTGCTTCCGGAAGCGCCGTTGGGTCCTCGTCGACGTGTTCGAGGCCGACGTACCCCTCGGGGGCGCGGTTCCCATCGAGGAACCACTCGTGGAAGGCCGAGGCCAGGTCAGTATCGCCGGCGTAGGCCTCGCCGCCCGCCTCGCGGAACCAGTAGATGAAGTCCGTCTCGTGGTCCGAACAGAGGACCACCTCGCCCATCGGCTCGCCGTAGATGGCGTCCGCGACGTTGCACTGTTCGATATCCTCGTCGCCGTGAATCAGCCAACAGGCGTCACAGGGGTCGACGACCCGCTCTGCGAGCACCAGCAGCCGCTGCCGGGTTTCCGGCTCCATCGTCTTGAGCGGCCGGACTCGTCCGTCCGGTCCGAGCACGTCCTCGTCGAAGCGCCAGCCCCGAAGCCCGATATTGACCTTGCTCATACGTCAGAGTGGGAGAGTCCCGGACTAAAAGAGCGCGATATGCCGGTCGACCGCTACGATCCGTCCGCGCTCCACCGTCGTCGCGGAGCGAGAACCGGGTGTGCAATCCGGTTACATTCATCGCTCGCTCGAAACATAGACAGTTCTAGCTAAATTTAACATGATTATTCCACCTAGCATTCGCGGCCGGCGTCCAAATCAGGCAAAACTGTCGGTCCCGCCCAAACATTTATACGTGATTGGCTTTTCTCCGTAAAAGAACACATGGAACGGCCGACGCGCCAGCGGGATTCTGACCAGGAGGAACGCGAGGAGGAGTCCGAGAGCACGGGCCAGCAGACCTGCCCCGAGTGTGAGTCGGAGTCCATATCTAGCGACGGCGGCGGTGAACTCGTCTGCGAGGACTGTGGCCTCGTCATCGAGGACGAGAACATCGACCGCGGGCCGGAGTGGCGGGCGTTCAATCACTCTGAACGCCAGTCCAAGTCACGCGTCGGAGCCCCTACGACCCAGACGATGCACGACAAGGGGCTGACCACACAGATCGACTGGAAGGACAAGGACGCCTACGGTCGGTCGCTCTCCTCTGAGAAGCGAAGCCAGATGCACCGCCTTCGGAAATGGCAGGAGCGCATCCGAACCAAAGACGCCGGCGAGCGGAACCTGCAGTTCGCGCTGTCGGAGATCGACCGCATGGCGAGCGCGCTCGGTGTCCCCCGGTCGGTCCGGGAAGTCGCCTCGGTCATCTATCGACGCGCGCTCAACGAGGACCTCATCCGCGGTCGCTCCATCGAGGGCGTCGCCACGGCCTGCCTGTACGCGGCCTGTCGACAGGAAGGTATCCCACGAAGTCTGGAGGAGGTCTCGGACGTCTCCCGGGTCGAACAGAAGGAAATCGGGCGGACGTACCGATACGTCGCCCAGGAACTCGAACTGAAGATGGAACCGGTCGACCCCAAGCAGTACGTCCCCCGTTTTGCCTCCGAACTGGAACTCTCCGAGGAAGTCCAGTCCAAGGCCAACGAGATCATCGACACCACCGCCGAGCAGGGCTTGCTCTCGGGGAAATCACCGACCGGCTACGCCGCCGCGGCCATCTACGCCGCCTCGCTGCTGTGCAACGAGAAGAAGACCCAGCGCGAAGTCGCCGACGTGGCTCAGGTGACAGAAGTCACCATCCGGAACCGGTATCAGGAGCAGATCGAGGCGATGGGCATCCACTGACTGGCCGCGCGTCCCTTTTTATCCGCCAGCATCGCTGACCGCCGTTCACTCTACGGTACTGCCAACCACAGTACAACTCAGGCGGTCGTTACAGGATTGGTAACGAGCGGCGTGCAGAACTATCTGTCTTGACACCGATACCGTAGATATGCCTGTCTCCCCTCACAGAAACGGCTCGCAATTCTCGTCATCGGACTGGTGATCCTCTTTGCACCCGCGCTGTTCGTCGTCGCCACGCTGGAGTTTCTCATCCTGTCCGGCGACCTCGCTCTCAGCGAGATCTCGCTCATCGAGTTCCTCGAACTGTATCTCATCGACCTGTTGCTGTTCGTCGTGCTCGGGTACGGCGTCTACCGGCTGACGCTCTGGCTGATCAGAGACCAGCTTCCAGAAGCACTCGATACCGTAGACGAGACTGAGACAGCCGACGCGACTGACGAAGCAGAAACCACTGGCACCGTCAGTGAGGACCGGTCCTGACCGGCCACCGCTGTTGTCGTATAAACGTGCAGTAACTCACACACAAAGCCGGGCCGTTCGCAGTTTCGAGGGCCGCTCCCTACGGTCGCGCCCCTCGCTAGTCCCCTGCAACCGGTGTCATCTCCTCGTCAGTCTCGCTGACCGACCCGAGGTCCATCATCGCCAGCAGGGCGATGATTCCGAAGCCGACCTTCGTGACCACGTCGAGGTAGACGACCACGAGCGAGGCCGTCTCCACGTCCATCAGCCCCAAGCCTGGCGCGCCGAGCAGCCACACGACCGGGTACACCAGCCAGAGGACGACGACGAAGTTCCGGAGCGTGCGGTACAGGCTGATCTCGATGTCGGACAGGGTCGACTTCGCGGCCGTCGCGATGTTCCCGTAGAGGAGATAGAGGACGCCGCCGAACAGCGCCGCACCGACCGCGAACAGCGCGTAGCTAACTGGCGATGGAGTGATCGCACCGGCGAACCCGAAGACGATAGTCAACGCCTGCAGGACGACGAGCTTCACCGTGTCCCCCCGGTTCGCGCCGGCAAGGAGCGCCAGGAACAGGACGTTGAGCGGCGTCGTCAACAGCCAGTCGATATAGCGAATCACGTACACTGCGTGGCCCTGGCTCTGAATCGCTCCGAAGCCGAGCGCCATCAGGGCGTAGGCGACGATGGCGATACCGGGAATCGCTATCAACAGGAGGTAGCGCTTCCGCGTCTCTTCGGGGACGAGCGTGTAGCCATAGGCCAGCACGGCCGTCCCGAGCAGTTCACCCAGTAGTCCCAGCGTGAACCAGGTCGTTATCGTTGCCATTGTTAGTCGTCCCCCACCGTGGCCGTGCTGTCGGTGTCTGTCCCGGCCGAGTTTTCGACAGTGAAGCGGTCCAGTAGCGATTCGAGGTCGTCAGCACGCTGCCGGAGCTCCGTCGCGGAGTCCGACACTTCTTCGATGGACGCGGACTGGTCCTGTGCCGCGCCGGCCACGGTATCCGCCTCCGTCGCCGTCTGCTGACTGATGGTCGTCAAGTCGTCGATGGTTCCCATCACGTCCTGTGCGGTCCGGGCCTGTTCCTCGGTCGCCCGGTCTATCTCCTGGATGCCGGTGTCGACCTCTTCCGTGTACTCGACGATGGTCTCCAGCGCGTCGACGGTCTCCTCGACCGTGGCGACACCCTCCGTGATCCGGGTGCTGGTCGACTCCATCGTCTCGACGGTGTCGCCGGCCTGCTCCTGGATCGCTTCGATTCGCTGTTCGATATCGGCGGCGGCCTCTTTGGTCTCCTCCGCGAGGCCCTTGATCTCGTCGGCGACGACGGCGAACCCTTCCCCGTCCCCGTCGGCGTGGGCGGCCTCGATGGAGGCGTTCAGCGCAAGCATGTTCGTCTGCTCGACGATGCTCGTGATGACGCCGACGATCTCGCCGATCTCGTCGAGTTCGTCGTCGAGCGCGTTGATCTCTTCGACGGTCTCGCCGGTCTCGTCCTCGATGGCGCTCATCTCCGCGATGGCCTCCTGGGCGGCTTCGCGGCCGTCCTCACCGACTTCGGCGGCCGACTGGGACGTGTCGGCGACCTGCTGGGCGGAGGAGGCGACCTGCTGTGCAGTCGCCGAGAGGTTCTGCATCTCGGCGGCCGCCGATTCGAGCCCCTCGTTTTGCTCGGTCGTCCCCTCGAAGATCTCGTTGATGGACTTCGACACCTGCTTGCTGGCCTGATCGACCCGTTCCGCGTTCGAGTTGACGCGGTCGCTGGACTGGATGACGTTCGCCGCGAACGCCTTCATGTCGGCAATAGTGTCTTCGAGCGCATCCAGCGTCGTGTTGATGTCCTCGCCGACCTCAGCCATCGCCTCGTTCATACTGTCCGTGTCCACCCGTGCGGTGAGGTCGCCGTTAGCGGCGGCGTCAAGCGCGTCGCTGTACTGCTGTGCCTTGAGTTCGAGATGGCCGGTCAGCGCCTCCATCTCGTTGCGTTCGGATTCGACATCCTCACGGGCCGCTTGTGCCTGCTCTTTCGCCTCCTCGGCTTCCTGCCGAGCGGTTTCGGCTTCGGATATCTGTGTGCGGAGGTTCGTCCGCATGTTGTCGAAGGCCGTGTACAGCGTTCCGAACTCGTCTTCGCGCGACGTATCGAGGTCGACATCGAGATCACCCTCCGCCATCGCTTCAGCCTTCACCGAAAGCCGCCGAAGCGAGGCAATCGTGTTCCCGCCGATGGTGACCCCGATAAGCCCGAGGTTGACGACGGCAAGCAGAATGAGGCCGATGAGGTCGGAGTTGATCTGATCGCTCAGGGCGTAGGCGACCTGGCGGTCAGAGTGGACCATAACGACCCACTCGTGTGATTCGAGGCGGCTCAGTCCCATCAGCATACTGTCTGTTTCGTGGAACGCGCTCTGCCCGGGCTCGAGCGTTCCCAGCGGGTCCGACTCCATCTCCGAGATCGGTGCCGTCGTGCCGATCATCGAGTGGTTCGGGTGTGAAACGAACTCGCCGTCAGTGCTGACGACGGTGGTAAACGACCCCTCGCGCTGGTCCGATATCTGGTCGGCCTTCTCGCGGAGGTCGATCATGTACACGAGCGCCCTGTCCTCGTCGCCGGGGACGGGCGAGACGACGGCGATTATCGGGTGATCAACGACCCGGACGGAGAACGGTTTCGTCACGTGTGTGCCGTCGGGGCTGTCGAACTGTGGTGGGTTCGTGGCGAACGGTGCCCCCTGGTCGGCAGCGTTGACCCCGATGAAATCCCGGTTCGAACTGGCGCGGATCTCGTTGGTCTCGGTGTCGAAGTAGTGAACGGCGACGACACCGGGCGGTAATTCCTCGTTGGTCTGTAACTGCTCCAGTCGTTGCTGTTTCTCAGTGTTCGTTCCGTCGGTGAACACGGGGAGTCGCGACGTTGACCGGACATCACGCCGTGATGTTGTCAGCCAATCGTCTAACTGTGCAGCGTGTGTCTCCGACAGCGCCGTGATGTCGTCCGCGACGTCTTCCTCCAGGGTCGCGGACGCCTGCACGCTTGTCAGGACACCAGCGGCGATAATGACAATTATCGCGAACGAAAGCGCCACCCCGAGCCTGGCGGCGTAACTGCCGGCAATAAAACTCGGGAGCGGCGAGTCCCTATCTGATTCCATCATCCAGTGCTACGGAAACACCCTAATAAAGGGTTGTTGCGCAATTTTCACGTGTGATAAACGCTATAGCTAATTGTGGAAATAGACAGCCCCGGCGCGGCTAACACTGCATATTCATATTGACTCGGCGATCACTCCCGCAGTCACTGATGTAACACCCGACCCGACTCGGTTGCTTTCGGGGCTGTAGCTTCACCCACTGCAGTGCCCTGTACCTGATTTGGAGGCTGGCTCGCTTCCGTGGGGAAAGGTTTTCCCGATACCACTTGACGCGTACCTCAATGCGTGCTGTAAGATTCCACGAGTACGGCGGGACGGACGTGCTCCGCGTCGACGACATCGAACGACCCACACCAGGTCCGGACGAGGTCCTGCTCGAAGTCGAGGCAGCGGCGGTCAATCCGGTCGATACGTACTTCCGGACCGGCGATTACGAACCGGGCGAACTGCCCTGGATACCCGGCTCCGACTGTGCCGGGACCGTCGCCGCGACCGGTGAGCGCGTAGCCACCGTCGCCGAGGGCGACCGGGCGTTCGCGACTGGGCTGGGCAACTGGCTCCAGGGGACCTGTGCGGAGTACGTCACCGTTCCGGAGTCGCATCTGGCGAAACTCCCCGACGGGGTGTCCGCCGAGGCGGGCGCGGCCGTCGCGCTCGTCGGCGTCACCGCCTGGCAAACGCTCGTCGACGCCTGCTCGCTGGAGCCGGCCGAACGGGCGCTGATTCACGGCGGGAGCGGCGGCGTGGGCCACGTTGCGGTCCAGTTGGCTGCGGCGAACGGGGCGCAGGTGACCACCACGGCGTCACCGGCCTACCACAACCAACTGGCCGACCTCGGCGCGGACGACGTGTTCGACTACAGCCGGGACGACCTCGCTGATGCGGTGGTCGACGCCGGCGCACCGGACGTGGTTCTCGACCACCGGCTCGACGACTACCTCGCGTTCGACGCCGAGGTGGCCGCACAGGGCGCGCGAATCGCCGCCATCGGGAACACCGACCTCGCGGCGACGTTCGAGAACGTCCCGCGCTGCCGGGCCAAGGCCCTCAGCGTCCACCACGTCTCGATGTTCAACACGCCCGAGTTCGGCGCGGTGCTTTCCCGACTGGCGACGCTCATGGCCGACGACGAACTGACGCCGGCCGTCGCCCGCCGCTACGACCTCGCGGAAGTCCCGGCCGCTCACGACGACGTCCTGAACGACAGCTTCCTCGGCAAACTCGTCGTCACGCCGTAGCCCGGTCGGCACGAGCGGGTCACCGTCAGTGCTCGGATTCGGACTCCGGATTCTCGGGAATGGACCTTTATCGTCCTGCCAGCCGTTAGCATACGCATGTCAGTCGAATTTAACTTCGACGGCGAGGTAGCACTGGTCACGGGCATCGGCGGAGCGCTGGGCAGTGCGGTCGCAAACGCCTTCCTCGAGGCCGGAACGACCGTCTGTGGCAGCGACATCATCGAACCGAACACCGAGGACTTTCTGTTGTCCGACCCCGACAGCGTGGATTTCTACCAGGCGGACTTCAGCGACGAGACCGACGTCGCCGAGACCATCGACGCGGTCGTCGACGAGCACGGGCGGCTGGACTACCTGCTGAACATCGCCGGCACTTGGCGTGGCGGCACACCGGTCCACGAGACGGACGCGGACACGTTCGATTTCCTGTTCGACGTGAACCTGAAGACGATGTTCCTGGCGTCGAAACACGCGCTTCCACACCTGCGGGAGGCCGAGGGCGCAATCGTCTCCGTCTCCGCGCGGTCGTCGCTGGAAGGCGGTGAAGGCGACGGCATCTACCGGGCGTCGAAGGCCGGCGTTCGACTACTGACCGAGACCATCGCGGAAGAGAACCTCGGGACCGTGTGTGCCAACGCCGTCATGCCGAGCGTCATCGATACGCCGATGAACCGCGAGATGATGCCAGACTCCGACTTCGAGTCGTGGGTCGATCCGAAAGACATCGCGGACGTGATGTTGTTCCTCTGTTCGGACGCCGCCACCGTGACCAGCGGCGCGGCAGTGCCGGTGTACGGCGAGGTCTGACTCCGTGGTCGGTTCACTCCGCTCTGTCGAGTCGGAGCGTGACCGTCGCCCCGTCGCCGTCGGGTTCTTGGAACTCGAGCGTGCCGCCGTAGGCCTCGACGACCCACTTGGACAGCCACAGCCCCAAGCCGTTGCTGTGCGTGAGTTGGGTCACTTCCTGCTCACCGTTGACCAGTTCGCGTTCGGTTGCCGGGATGCCGGGGCCGGCGTCACTAATCGACACTGTGACCGTCCGGCGCTCGGCTGCGACCCTGATTTCCACGGTGGCCGGGTCGCCGCCGTGGACCAGCGCGTTCTCTATCAGTTCACTGACTGCGATTTTGAGTGGGTCACCGGCCAGCGCACGGGCCTTGTCGTCAGCGCTGACGCTGACTGTGGCGTCGGGGAACTGGGGGCGAAGCTCCGTGACGCTCTCCTCGACAAGAGGGCCGACGGCCACCGGTTCGCGGTCAACCTCCTCCGTTTCGATGAGGTCAGTCACCGTCCCGACCTGGTTGTCTATCTCGGCAAGATCGGACCCGACTGTTCGCACGCGGTCGCCGATGTCGTCCACGTCAGGGTCCGGAGTACCGGCGAGCACGTCCCCGAATCCGAGCAACACCTGCGCGCTGTGCTTCAGATCGTGGCGAATGAGGCGGTTCATCACGGTTGTCTTCTCCCGCTGGCGCGCGAGGTTCCGCGCCCGTATCCGCCGGACGTCGTTCACGCCGATGAGGACGTGTGCGGTGGCGCTGACGCCGACGATGATCGTCCCGCTGAACAGCGGCGCGAGGAGCGTCCCCCCGCTCGACCGCTGATAAAGCAGTATCAGGACCAGCACCGCCGACGTTGCGACGACCCCGAGGAGGTTCCAGCCGGCGACTCTGAGCACGTGTTTCGTCCGGAGTTCACTGCGAAGGAGGACGCCACTTCCAGCGAGAAAACCGAGGCCGATGAGCAGGCCAAACACCGCAATAGCAGTCTCGACGCGACCCGTGACGCCAAGCAGTTGCCGGCCGGACACCAGTCCCAGGCCCCCACCAGTCAGCGTGAGCGTCCCGCAGCCGAGAAGACGTTTCATAGTCACCTGTACGCTCCGTCGGAGAACGGTCGACAAAAAGGTATCAGTGCAATTCTCTCGGCTGATACTGTTCGGCTTCTGGAGAGGGGTTTTGCCCTGGTACCACCGACTGGTACCGCGGGCGGGAATCAGGGCAGTTTTATTCGGCAGAAGAATACGCGGCGTCACAATGAGTGACAGAGAAACGTGGGCCTCACGGCTCGGGTTCATTCTCGCAGCTATCGGTAGCGCAGTCGGGCTCGGAAACATCTGGCAGTTCCCGTTCAAGACTGCGACAAACGGCGGCGCAGTGTTCCTCGTGTTCTATCTCGCCGCCGTGTTGCTCATCGGCTTCCCGGCAATGCTGGCGGAGTTCATCATCGGCCGGCGGACGAACCGCAACGCCGTCGACGCGTTCACAGACCTCGGGCACAGGCAGTGGCGGGTGGTTGGTGCCCTCGGTGTCGTGACGGGCTTCTGGATTCTCTCCTATTACAACGTCGTCGGGGGATGGGTCATGCGGTACATCCTCGGCAGTGCGACGGGCGCGTACTTCGGCAGCCCCGCGGAGTACTTCGGAGCTATCTCGACCGGTCCAGAAGCCGTCGCCGGGCAGGCGCTCTTCTTGCTTGTCTGTCTCGGCATCGTCGCGTTAGGTATCGAGGACGGTATCGAGAAGGCGACGAAAGTGATGGTCCCCAGCATCGTGATTCTCATGCTCGGGATGGCGGCCTGGGTCACCACCCTCGACGGTGCCGGGGCTGGCTACAGCTACTTCCTCTCGCCGGACTTCTCGACGCTGGCGGCGAACGCCGGCGACCTGATTCCGTTCGCAGTTGGACAGGCGTTTTTCACCCTCTCGCTGGGGATGGCGGCCATGATCACCTACTCCTCGTACATCGGTGACGACGAGAGTCTCCCGACCGACGGCGGCATCATCGTCGTGACGAACACGCTCATCGGCGTACTGGCGGGGCTCGTCGTGTTCCCGATTCTCTTCGCCATCGGCGTCAGTCCCGACACCAGCGGTCCGTCGGCGATCTTCGTCGCCATGGCGTCGGCGTTCCCCCAGCTCCCGGCGGGGCGGCTCCTCGGCGTGGTGTTCTTCGGCGTCGTCCTCATCGCCGCGGTTTCCTCCGCCATCAGCCTGCTCGAGGTCGTGGTCTCCTACGGCGTCGACAACACGTCATACTCGCGGGTGTCGCTGTCAGCAGCGGTCGGGGTTGCCCTGTTCGTTCTCGGCCTCCCGTCGGCCTGGGACCTGGGGTGGTTCGGTTGGTTCGACACGCTCGCGTACAAACTGTTCCTGCCGCTGTCGGTGCTGCTGATCCTAGTGTTCGTCGGCTGGGTCCTCTCGGCGGAGGCGGTCGACGAACTCCGACAGGGGACGGGCGGGCTCCGGGCCTTCGGTCCGATCTGGCTCTGGATGGTCCGGACAGTGGTCATCCTCGGTGTCATCCTGACGCTGGCGCTCGGCCTGGAAACGCTGTTCCTCGCTGAGGATCCCGCAATCGTCCCGCCGATATAGAACCGTACAGACCGCCTCTCCCACAGCTACGGACTGGCTGTCCGTCATTTTTGAGTGACCACCTGGTGGCGGGCAGTCGTCGCGGGAAACAGGTACAGCAGTCCGTCAGGGTGTCATACGACGCTTCATAAGTGTTGCATTCAGTCAAAATCGTCTGAATAGACTGCACGGTAGGTATGCGAGTTGAACATGGCCTATCCAGTCAGAATCGCCTGATAATGTGAATTATTTGTCGTTTTCGAGTGACTCTACCGCGTTTTCAAGCGCTTCCAGTGCCCGCTCCAACTCCCCAGCCACCTCGGGGTCGTCTATTTCTTCCTTGACAATTCGAATCTGTTTTATCGCTTCGTTCAGTCTGTTTGTCATTTATGTACTTGATATTTCAAGTCCCAACCTGATAACATCTGGGTTCCCTGTGCTGACCATCTCAAACTGAGAGCGGCAACAAGTCTAAGACACCGTAGCAGCCCGTCTCAGTCGGATTCGAACCCACGCGGTTCGTCTGCGAATCCGAAACTCTCCGCCGCAACGTCGGCTTCGTCCGGGCTGTCCGAGAGCAGTTCGCGGATATCGACCGACTCGCTGCCAAGCACCGCGAATCCCGTGAATATGGTCAGAAAGCCCGCCACTGCGGTCGAGGTGATGCTCTCACCGAGCAAGGCCCACCCGCCGAGCGTCGACACGACGGGGACCACGTAGAAGATGAGGTTGGCCTGGATCGCACCGGTGACATCGAGCAGACCGAAGTATGCGATGTAGGCGATTGCCCCGGCGAAGATACCGACGTACAGCAGGGCCGCTATCGCGGTCGGAGACCAGACCGCCGTGGCCGCCGATTCGCCCATGCCGACGCTCAACGCGTGAGAGAACGCGGCGGCGACGGGGAGTGCCCACGCAGTCCGGACAGTACTCGAGAGGCCGCCGCCGGACCACCGGATGAGGACGCTGCCCAGCGCGGCGCTGGTCGCACCAGCGAACAGAACCAGCTTGCCGATGCCGCCGCTCAGGAGCATCGCCGGATCGGGGCTGACGACGAGGCCGACGCCGAGCAGGCCGATGACCATGCCGAGGCCGCCGCGGGCCGAGAGCCGTTCGTCGGAGAGCAGGATGGCGGCGAACACCGGCGTCAGTATCGGGTTGAGACTGAATACGATGGCGGCGACCGCGCTGGTGGCGGACTGCTGGCCCACGAATATCAGCGCGTTCGCGAGGCCGAGCGCGAACAGGCCCGTCGAGAGGATCGCCAGCACGTCGCCACGGGTTCGCGGGAGCAGTTCGTCCCGGGACCGCGTCACGACAACGTAGCCGAGGAGCACGACGGCAGCGATGTCGAACCGCAGGGCGACGAACAGAAGCGGCGGGAGATACGACAGTCCGGCCTTCGCACCGACGAAGGTCCCGCCGAGCAGGACGCTGGCGACCGCAGCGAGGGCAAGGGTGCGGCGCGAGATCATTTTCCCACCTCGTGTTTGATTCCTGAAATGACTGCACAGCCGACAGAGAGAGCGCGTGGAGAAACCTGAGTCATCGTACTCTACAGTACGGGATCGAGGCTTATAGGGCCGTTTAGAAAATCTTACATAACGCGAAACGACCGAACACCCGTGGCGGATATTCACGGCGTGAAATTATTTCACACTGCGAAAGCGCTTTACGACGGGACCCCTAACGCGGCGGTATGGAATCGGCGCTCGAAGAGATCGAGTTCCTCGCGCTCTCGTCGAACCGGGTCGAGGTGTTACGGCTTCTGGCGGCGGAACCTCACTCGCGCGGGGACCTCGCGGCCGAAACCGGCGCGTCGCAGGCGACGCTCGGGCGTATTATCGCTGACTTCGAGGAACGGTCGTGGATTCGCCGAACGGGCGGCGAGTACGTCGCCACGGCGACGGGACGCATCGTCGCCGACGGGTTCACCGACCTGCTCGACAGCCTCGAAACCGAGCGGAAGCTGCGCGATATCGTCCAGTATCTCCCCACCGATGCGATGGACTTCGACCTGCAACACCTGGCCGACGCCACGATAACCGTCCCGAGCCAGACGCGCCCGAACGCGCCGGTCCAGCGGTTGCTCGACCTCCTTCGGGACGCCGAGGAGGTCCGGACTTTCTCCCATGCGTTTAACGACCAGACGATTCGGGTCGTCCAAGAGCGGGTCAGCGCCGGCCAGCAGCAGTTCTCGGGCGTGTTCTCCCCCGGGGCGATAGACGCGCTGACGGCGGACGACCGGCTCCGGGACCGGCTCGAGTCGCTGCTCGCCGAACCGGCTGCGTCGGTCCGGGTCCGGAACGACGGCGTGCCGCTGGCCGTGATGATCGCCGACGACGTGGTCCATCTCCTGCTGCGGGACGACAGCGGCGTCCTGCAGGCGTCGATAGATACGACTGCGCCAGCCGTCAGAGAGTGGGCCATCGAGACGTTCGACACCTACTGGGCGTCCGCGGACCCGCTCTCTGACGAGTGGTCGCTGTAACGCTGTTGTTTCGAGTCGCCGGAGCCGCTACCACTGGAAAGATCAGTCGAGGCGCGGCTACCGGACCAGATACGGGTCCTCGCCCGGCATGAACCGTCCGAGGTCCGCCTCGCGGCGGTAGTCCGTCTCCAGCAGCGCGGTCAGCGCGTCGACGAGGGCATCCTCCTCGTCGTCGGTCCACGCCGCGGGCTCTTTGATCGGGTAGACGAGCCAGCCGCTGCCCAGCACCTCTTTCGCGTGCAGCGTGTCCATGTCTATGGAGTCGGTCGGCTCCGATGTCGCGTTCGCGAACACGTGTCGCGTGGCGCGTTCGCCGACGGGCAGGAGCACGTGTGCGGTGATGGCCCGGAGTTCCGTGTCGAACAGCGGTTCCAGGTCGTCGTAGTCCGCGTCTGTCGGCGGGTCGCCGCCGCACATGTACAGGTACGACAGGTACGTCTTCTCGACAGTCGGCGGAGTGCCGGCTTCGGCCAGGAGTCCGGCCTCGACGAGCGCCCGCTGGAGACGTTCGCCCGCAACATTGTCGGTAAACGGGATGCCGGACGACGCGCCACCGTGGACGCCCGGATGGTCGCCGATGACGTGGAAATGGGCGTTGGCGTCGCCGTACCCCGGCACGAACGGCTCGCACGGTGCGTCGAAGCCGAAGGGGTTGTGCTGGCGGGCCGTGACGTTCTTCACGCGCGGACTCAACAGGCCGTCGCTCAAAACTCCGCCGGTTTCGGTTATCGAATACGAAAAATAATGGTTATGTTTGATAACGCTTTTCTCGGATGCCCGCAAGGAGTCGGATATGCTCCGGTCCGGGAGAAGTGATATCGCGTGAGCCACGATGACCGTGTCGAGGACCTTCGACAACGAAAAGCCGAGGCCGAGCGGGGCGGTGGCGAGGAACGGATCGAGGCGCAACACGACCGCGGGAAACTCACCGCTCGTGAGCGCATCGACTACTTCCTCGACGACGACACTTTCGTCGAGATCGACTCGCTCCGTGAACACCGTTCGACGAACTTCGACATGGCCGACAAGAAAGTGCCCGGCGACGGCGTCGTCGTCGGCTACGGCCAGGTCGACGGCCGGCGTGTCTACGTCTTCGCCCACGACTTCACCGTCTTCGGGGGGTCGCTGGGCGAGGCGTTCGCACAGAAGGTCTGTAAGGTGATGGACAAGGCCATCGAGACGGGTGCGCCCATCATCGGCCTGAACGACTCCGCCGGCGCGCGGATACAGGAGGGTATCGACTCGCTGGCAGGCTACGCCGACATCTTCCACCGCAATCAGCAGGCCAGCGGTGTCGTCCCGCAGATTTCAGCCATCATGGGGCCGTGTGCCGGCGGCGCGGTGTACTCCCCGTCCATTACGGACTTCGTCTACATGGTCGAGGAGACCAGCCACATGTTCATCACCGGACCGGACGTCATCGAGACGGTGACCGGCGAGGAGGTCGGCTTCGACGAACTCGGCGGGGCGAAGACCCACGCCTCAGAGTCCGGGGTGGCCCACTTCACGGCCGCCGACGAGAAAGAGGCGATGGACGACATCCGCTACCTCCTCTCGTATCTCCCCCAGAACAACGTCGAGGACCCGCCACGGGTCGAGCCCTGGGACGACCCCGAGCGCCGGGACGAGGCGCTGAAGACGGCTGTTCCCGACGCGCCACAGAAACCCTACGACATGACGGACGTCGTCGGCCGCATCGTCGACGAGGACTCCTTTTTCGAGGTCGCGGAGGACTTCGCGCGCAACATCGTCATCGGGTTCGCCCGCATGGACGGCCACAGCGTCGGTGTCGTCGGCAACCAGCCGCGGGTCAATGCCGGGACGCTGGACATCAACGCCTCGCGGAAGGGCGCGCGCTTCGTCCGGTTCTGTGACGCGTTCAACATCCCGATTCTGACGTTCGTCGACGTGCCCGGGTTCATGCCCGGCAAGGACCAGGAGACCAACGCCATCATCAACCACGGCGCAAAGCTCCTGTACGCCTACTCCGAGGCCACCGTGCCGCTGGTGACCGTCATCACGCGGAAGGCGTACGGCGGGGCCTACGACGTGATGGCGTCGAAGCACATCGGCGCGGACATGAACTACGCCTGGCCGACCGCCGAGATCGCCGTGATGGGGCCACAGGGCGCGGTCAACGTCCTCTACGACGACGAACTGGAGGACGCCGACGACGTGGAAGCCCGCCGCCAGCAACTCATCGACGAGTACCGCGACGCCTTCGCGAACCCCTACACCGCAGCCAAGCGCGGGTTCGTCGACGACGTCATCGAACCCCAGGAGACTCGCCCGCGGCTCATCGACGATCTGGACCTGCTCCGGGGGAAGCGCAAGGACCAGCCCGACCGCAAGCACGGCAACATCCCACTGTAACGATGGCGGCTGACACTGACTCGGCTGTCGACGCCGAACTGGTCGCGGAGGTCGCTGCGCAGCTCGACGACGCCTCGACGGACGAGGCGGCCGCCATTGCCGTCGCTGTCGGCGCGCACCTCACCGACCGACAGCGCGCGGCGGCAGCAGCCGTGGCGGCCGCGGCGGCAGACGACGGGGACTCCTGGGACGGCAAACAGTGGTCGTTCTCCGGGCGCGTCGAGGCCACGCAGAAGCGGTCCGTTCGGGTCCGCTCGGACGCGCCAACCGACCCCTGGAGCGCCGCCGGCCGCACCGAACGGTTCTGACCGCGGACAGCTCTTCTGTCATACGGATTGTGGGAGCGATGTACCGGTCTGCTCCGACTCCGGTATCGGAGCTATCCGGAAATAATCTACAACAATCCGTATCAGTTGATTGGCGACGCCCTGACTGGATTTGCGGGTATGTTCCATACTAACATGATTATATGTGTAAGATTGGCCGCTATCTGCGCATAGTTTTATGGGCCGACTCTCAGTATGAGGGCGTATGTTCGATAAGGTGCTCGTCGCTAATCGCGGGGAGATAGCGGTGCGCGTGATGCGCGCATGTGAGGAGTTGGGCATCGGCACAGTGGCCGTCTACTCTGACGCCGACAAGCACGCCGGCCACGTCCGGTACGCCGACGAGGCGTACAACGTCGGCCCGGCCCGTGCCGCCGACTCCTATCTCGACCAGGAAGCGATTATCGACGCGGCCAAGCAGGCCGACGCCGACGCCATCCACCCGGGGTACGGCTTCCTCGCGGAGAACGCCGACTTCGCGGAGCGCGTCCAGGAGACGGACGGCGTCACCTGGGTCGGTCCCGAAAGCGAGTCGATGGAAGCGCTGGGCGAGAAGACGAAGGCCCGCAAGATCATGCAGTCGGCCGACGTGCCCATCGTTCCGGGGACGACCGATCCGGTCGATGACCCCGAGGAAGTCGTCGAGTTCGGCGAGGAGAACGGCTTCCCGATTGCCATCAAGGCCGAGGGCGGCGGTGGCGGCCGCGGGATGAAGATCGTCCACGATCCCGAGGAAGCCGAGGAGCAACTCGAAAGCGCAAAGCGGGAGGGTGAGGCGTACTTCTCGAACGATTCGGTGTATCTCGAACGGTATCTGGAGAACCCCCGCCACATCGAGGTCCAGATCATCGCCGACCATCACGGCAACGTCCGACATCTGGGCGAACGCGACTGTTCGCTCCAGCGCCGCCACCAGAAGGTCATTGAAGAGGGACCCTCGCCGGCCCTGAACGACGCCCTCCGCGAGAAGATCGGCAACGCCGCCCGCCGCGGCGTCCGCGAATCGGACTACTACAACGCCGGGACCGTCGAGTTCCTCGTTGAGGAGGACACCGACCGCGAACAGGGTGAACTGCTCGGGGAAGACGCGAACTTCTATTTCCTCGAAGTCAACACCCGCATCCAGGTCGAGCACTGCGTCACCGAGGAGATCACCGACATCGATATCGTCAAGTGGCAACTGCGGGTGGCGATGGACGAGGAGATCACCTTCGACCAGGACGACGTGGAGATCGAGGGCCACGCGATGGAGTTCCGCATCAACGCCGAGAACGCCGCCGACGACTTCGCGCCCGCCACCGGCGGCAGCCTCGATACCTACGACCCGCCTGGCGGTATCGGCGTCCGCCTCGACGACGCGCTCCGGCAGGGCGACGACCTCGTCACCGACTACGACTCGATGATCGCGAAACTCATCACTTACGGCGAGGACCGCGCGGAGTGTATCGAGCGCGGAAAACGGGCGCTCAAGGACTTCGACATCGAAGGCATTCCGACCGTTATTCCGTTCCACCGCCTGATGCTCACCGACGAGAAGTTCGTCACCGGCACCCACACCACGAAGTACCTCGACGAGCAACTCGACCGCACGCGCGTCGAGGAAGCACAGGAGAAATGGGGCACTGTCACCGAATCCGACGGCGACGAGGACGAGGAGGTCGTCGAACGCGAGTTTACCGTGGAGGTCAACGGCAAGCGCTTCCAGGTCGACCTCGAAGAGCGCGGCGCACCCCCCATCAACGTCGGCGACGTGGACGCCGACGGCGGGAGCCAGCCACAGCGGCCACAGGGTGGCGGCAGTAGCTCCGATGGCGGGGGCGGCAGCGCCACCGCCGCCGAGGGTCAGGAAGTCGCCGCGGAGATGCAGGGGACGATTCTGGAGGTCAACGTCGACGAAGGCGACGAGGTCGAGGCCGGCGACGTCCTCTGTGTGCTGGAAGCGATGAAGATGGAAAATGACATCGTCGCCGAGCGCGGCGGCACAATCAACGACGTTGCCGTCAGCGAGGGCGAATCTGTCGACATGGGCGACTTGCTCTTTGTGATCGGGTGAGCCGGTGGACTGACCGTCGCACTCTGCAGACGCCTTTTATTTCGGCCGGTCGAAGCCCCACCTATGAACGAAACACGTCATCGGGTACTCGATGCGCTGGCGGACGGCCCCGTCTCAGGGCCGACGCTCGCCGACGAACTGGACATCTCCCGCTCCGCGGTCTGGAAGCACGTCGAAGCCCTGCGTGACGAAGGGTTCGAGATCCGTAGCGACGACGCGGGCTACGTCCTCGAATCGGTGCCGGAGTTCGGGGCGAGCGCGGTCGAGTACGGGCTGGACGCCTCGTTTTCCGTCGAGTACCACGACAGCATCCCCAGCACGAACGCGCGCGCCCGGGATCTGGCCGCGGAGGGGGCGTCGGACATCGTAGTGCTGGCCGACGAACAGACCGGTGGCCGGGGACGGCTCGACCGCGATTGGCACTCGCCGAGCGGCGGGGCCTGGCTCTCGGTGCTGTTCCGGCCCGACGTGCCGATGGCCCACGCGCCGGTGTTCACGCTCGCGGCAGCCGTCGCGGTAACGCGGGCGGCCCGCGAAGCCGGCGTCGATGCCAGCATCAAGTGGCCCAACGACGTGCTCGTCCGCCACGGCGACGAGGAGCGCAAACTGGTCGGCGTCCTCACCGAGATGGAAGGCGAGGCCGACCGCGTCTCCTGGGTCGTCGTGGGCATCGGCGTCAACGCGAACGTCGACCCCGCGGACTTGCCAGACGAAGCGAACCCGACGAGCCTCTCAGCCGAACGCGGCGAGCCGGTCGACCGACGGCTGTTCACTCAGCGACTGCTGGAGGAGTTCGACGCGCTGCGACAGGACACGGAGCACGTCGTCGAGGCGTGGCGGGAGTACGCGACGACGCTGGGACAACAGGTCCGGGTCGAGACGCCGGGAGGCCCCGTCGAAGGCGAAGCCGTAGACATCCAGTTTCCGGGGGCGCTCGTCATCGAGACAGAATCCGGTACAGAAATCGTCTCAGCGGGGGATTGCGAGCATCTCCGCCCGGTTGCGGAGTGAGTGACGACAGGAGACACGTCACTGTGGGACGCCGGCAGGCTGCTCGTCCTCCGAGACATCTTGCATCGTCGTCTCCACCGGAACGGTGACGACTGGGACGTTGGCTGACCGGACGACCCGTTCGGCGACGCTCCCCAGCAGCAGGCGGTCGATTCCGCCGCGTCCGTGGGTTCCCATCACGACGAGGTCGCAGTCGTGCTGGCCCGCGTAGTCGACGATCTCCCGGCTCGGGCTTCCCTCGGCCGTGGATCGCGTGACAGTCACATCGTCGGCAACGAGACGCTCCACCATGTCCAGGGCCATCTCGCCCTCTCGGTGCAGTGAGTCAGTGACACTCTCCCACGTCGGTTCGTGCGGGAGCGTCGAGAACCGGCCGGTATCAACGACATACAGCGCGTGAATCTCACTGTCGTGGGTCGCTGCGAGTGTCTCAGCGTGTGTGAGCACGTCCCGCGACCCCGGCGACCCATCCGTCGGTACCAGTATCCTGTCGTACATGCTGTAGTATTGGCTGCCTGAAGGGATATAGTTTGGTAAACGGTAGCATTCGACAGGCGGTTAGGTATATTGCTCAATTCAACTCTCGATCCCGTTCCAACTCTGTCGCCCCGGAGGCATCCAGAGACGGTTCGTCGAGGACCTGTTCGAGCCGCCGTTCCAGTTCGGCTTCGGTTATCTCCCCCTCGGCGTAGCGTTCGGAGAGTCGTTCGACGGCGTCTGTCCCGTCGGCGCTTGTCACGCCTGCCGTGTCGGTAGCCCGCGCCTCTGACACGTCGGTGGTCGACGCCGGCTCCCCGTCCTGACCGATGACCCTCGAAGCCAGCCAGTACACGGCGTAGCCGATAGCCGCCAGGACGCCGATGGTGGCAGCCAGGGAAACGATACCGAACAGGAGCCCGATAAGGCCCCACAGCAGTTCGAACACGAAACTCACGACGGTGAGGACGGCGATCAGCGAGACGAGCCCTAACAGGCCGTACAGGAGTATCTTCGCCGGTGTGCTCAGGGCGCGGTCGGTGGTGGAGGGCATCGGCCGTGCGTACTATTCCCGCAGTGATAAGAATTATTCCGCCCTGGGATGGACGACCCGCCGAACGTCGGCCGTCCCCGCCCGGCGAACGACAGCGCGAACTGGGTTTCGCGCCCCGGAGAGGTTGTCCGAGTCCCCGTCAAGCACGAGTAGTCGTGCCGGCTGTCCGGTCTCGATAACGCCGCCGTCCAGTCCCGCTATGTCGGCCCCGTTGACGGTCGCCATCCGCAGTACCTCGCGGGCCGTGAGGTCGTACAGTTTCGCGGTGAACTCCATCTCGCGGAACATCGAGGGGCTGTTGAGCATGACGTTGTCCGTCCCGAGCGCGACTGTCGTCCGCTCGGCCAGTTCCTCGACCGGCGGGCGGCCAACGTCGGTCACGATGTTCGACCGGGGGCAGACCACGACCGGGATTTCGCTGTCAGTGACCCGTTCGAGATGCAGCGACTCCGCGTGAACCATGTGGACGAGGAAGTCTGGGTCGAGGTCGAGCGCGGGGTTGATGTCGGAGCTGTCGACTTCGCCCGCGTGGATGCCGAACAGTTTCCCGGCCTCTCGTGTCGCTCGCCGCTCCGCCCCGAACTCGCTGTCGTTGGCCCCGCTCGCGCCGAACCCGTCGGACTGCTCCATCGCATCCGTCGATTCCCGTCCGAGGATAACACTGTCGAGATTCGCGCCGGTTAGCGCGTCCCGTATCGCGCGGACGCCCTCCACGCCGCCCTCCCGGAACTCCATGAACGCGCCCGTCCCGGACTGCTGCATGAACGACAGCGTCCGCTCCATCGCGGCCACCAGTTCGTCCCGGCTCGCATCGCGGAGCAACCGGTGTTTCAGGCCGTCCGGTGGCGCGACCAGTTCTTCCAGCGTGAGCCCCTCTCCGGCCTCCTTGGCGATGGAATCGCCGATGTGGGTGTGGGCGTTGACGAACGCTGGCGCGATGATGTCGTCGCTGTCCACCGCGGTCTCCTCGACGGCGGCTATCTCCCCGTCTTCGACCACGACGCGGCCCTCGACAGCTTCGAACGACCGTCCCGCCAGAATCGTCCCTTCGAGAATCATACTCTCTGTTCGCCCGTTCTCTCAGTTAAACTCATCGAGGGTCGCATGAATTCCCGTCCGCACGTCCCGGACCCTGGCCCCGTCGAGGTCGAGTCCGAGTTCGCGGATCGCCGCCGAACCGACCCGCTCGCTCTCGTCCTCCGGCGCGTAGACGCCGAGCCGCCACTGGTCTCGCTGGGCGGCGCGGATGGCATTGACGAGCGTCGACTGCTCGCCGAGCCGGCGGACTTCGCCGTTGACGAGAACGCGGCTGCTCGACTCGGTCATCGACGGTTCGGGCGGGATATCGAGCACAACGGCGTCGCTGTCGACGTTCGCTTCATCGGCGATAGCCTGTTCCATCGCGCCGACCGCGTCGTGGTCGGCCGCCAGAACCTCGTCGGGCACGGCCTGCCACTCCGCCCAGACAGCGCGCTTGTAGAGGTCCCGCTGGCTCAGCCGTCCGGCGTACGCCGCCGTCGCGTCGCACTGTCGGAGCGCCACGAGCAGGTCGTTGTCGTCCCACCGGCGAAGCGTCTCGGCCGTCGTATCAGTCGCGGCGAGCAGTTCCTCCGTCCCGCGCCTGAGCATCGATTTGGCGATGCGGGCGACGTGGTGCTGGTAGACGGTGGGGTTCATCAGCGCCCGCGCGAGCAGGAGCGACTCGGCCGTCTGGACGTTTCCCTCGTCCAGGACGAGTTCGCCGTCGACGAAACACAGCTCCCGGACCAGCCGCTCGTGGTCGATAGTCCCGTAGGGAACGCCCGTGTGATGAGCGTCACGAACCAGGTAATCCATCCGATCAACGTCCAGTTCGCCAGAGACAAGCTGGCCCAGTTCGCCCTCCCCGGCGACCAGGCCGGCCACGCGATCCGGATTGAGGCCGTGCTCCGAGAGGACCCGTGCGACCGGACCGTTGCCCAGCAGTTCGTCCACGTCGTCGTGGTACTTGCCCGTCCGGCGGTGGATGAGCGCCTCGACGTTGTGGCTGTAGGGCGAATGTCCCACGTCGTGGAGCAGCGCCGCGGCTCGGACCCGTTCGGCCTGCTGGCCCTCGATGCCGAGATGTGACAGCGCCCGGTCCGCGAGATGGTAGACGCCCAGCGAGTGCTCGAATCTGGTGTGGTTCGCGGAGGGGTAGACGAGCGTTACCGTGCCGAGCTGTGAGATATGACGGAGCCGCTGGACCGGCGGCGTGTCGAGCAACGCCGCCGCGACGCCCTGGATCTCGATGTGGTCGTGAACGCTGTCCTTGATCGTGGTCATTGCCGGGGCCTACGACGGCGGCCGGCAAAATCGTTCGCCACCGCACGCGCTGAGAGAGCGGTCGCTTATCGGGGGACCCAGCCGTAGATGTGGTTCAGCATGACGTAGGTCACGAGTCCGAGAAAGAGGCTCAGCCCCCAGGCCGAGACGGCGATGCGGCCCACGCGGGCGTGGACCGTCTCCCTGAGTTCGGCCGGGGAATGGGTCAGCCCGAGAACGACCGCGTGGACGACGACGGGCACCGACACCGCGGACAGCAGGATATGGACGGCAAGCATCACGATGTACGCCGTCCAGACGAACCCTTCGGCGACGATTTCCTTCTCGAAGCCGCCGCCGACCTTGAGGATGTACAGGGCCAGAAACGCCATGATGAGGGTGAACGCGCTCAGCATCGCCGCGCGGTGTTTCTGTACCTTATTGTTCTTGATGAAGTAGACGCCGGCGACGATTGCGAGCAGCGCGATGCTGTTGACGACGGCGATTGCGTCACCCAGTAGGATGACGGTATCCCGCGAGAACTCCGGCAGCGGCAACACGCCGCCGAACGCGCCGAACACGAGCGCGTAGCCAACGACCGAGACGACAGCGGTGACGAGCCGCGGACGAGCGCGGGCACGCGACTGGAGTGTGTCTGCGACGGCCATAGCAACTGTTCAGGACCGGAGTGGTAATTGTGTTCTGAAACGGGCGAGAACGGCGGCGCGACTGCGAGCCGAAGCAGGGGCTGTTGACTCGGAAAACAGCGGGAAATCAGATAGAAGCGTGGCCGGAATCAGGCGAAGGTCCGGGAGACGTCCTCGTCGTCGGTCTCCTCCTGCTGAATCTTCTCCCAGGCGTTGTGGAAGTCGGCCATCGTGACCTCGGTGCGGTCGTCGCGGATGGCGAACATCCCGGCCTCGGTACAGATAGCCTTCACGTCAGCACCGGAGGCGTCCGTTATCTCCTCGGCCAGCGCCTCGAACTCCACGTCGTCGGCGACGTTCATGCTTCGGGTGTGGATCTTGAAGATCTGCTCGCGGCCCTCGACATCGGGGTTGGGCACTTCGATGAGGCGGTCGAAGCGGCCGGGGCGGAGGATGGCGCGGTCGAGCATGTCGAAGCGGTTCGTCGCCGCGATGATGCGGATGTCGCCGCGGTCGTCGAACCCGTCCATCTCCGAGAGCAGTTGCATCATCGTTCGCTGGACCTCGGCGTCGCCGGAGGTCTTCGACTCCGTTCGCTTGGCCGCGATGGCGTCGATCTCGTCGATGAAGACGACGGCGGGCTCTTCCTGGCGGGCCAGCTCGAACAGGTCGCGGACGAGCTTCGCGCCCTCGCCGATGAACTTGTGGACCAGCTCGGAGCCGGCCATCTTGATGAAGGTCGCGTCGGTCTCGTTGGCGACAGCTTTCGCCAGCATCGTCTTCCCGGTGCCGGGCGGACCGTGCAGCAGGACGCCGCTCGGCGGGTCGATGCCGACGTCTTCGAACATCTCGGGGCTCTTCAGCGGCATCTCGACGGTCTCGCGGACCTCCTCCATCTGCTCTTCGATGCCGCCGATGTCGGCGAAGGTGACGTCCGGCGACTGGTCGACCTGCATCACGCGGGCGCGAACGTCGGTCTCGTCGTCGAGCTGTTTGACGATAGAGAGCGAGTTGTTGACGGCGACGCGGTCGTCGGGTTCGAGGTCCTCGCGCATCTCGTCGGTGACCTCTGTCAGGGCCTCCTGGTTGTTGCCGTGCTGTTTGATAATCACGCCGTCGCTGGACAGTTCCTGGACGGTCGCGACGAACAGCGGCGACTGCTTGAGCTTCTTGTTCTCGTGTGTGAGCCGTTCGAGCTTCTGCTGGTACTTGTTGTTCTCCGCGTTGGCGTCCAGCAGCTTGTCGCGCATCTCCTCGTTCTGGGATTCGAGCACCTCCAGCCGCTCCTGCAGCGCCTCGATTTTCTGTTGCTGAGACGCGTCATCGTCGTACGGCATGTCGACCTCATCGACGGTGTCGGTCATTACGACGCCTTTAGTAGGTGTACCGTTATGAGGCTTCGGGTAGTCTCAGAAGGTGTATCGCCCAGCGCAAGCCCTGAGGGGGCCGTTACTGGCCGCTTCCCGTCCATAGGTCTCAAACCGGCACGTTTGTTGGCCCCCGACAGGAACACCTGCCCATGCCAACCGAACGCGAGGAAGTCATCATCGTCGGCGGTGGCGTCGCCGGGCTTTCGGCGGCGATCTACACCGCCCGCGCCGGTCTGTCGACCCGAATCATCTCGACCGGCGAGTCGATACTGAACCGTAACGCGCACCTGGAGAACTACCCCGGATTCCCCGCTGGAATCAACCCACGGCTCCTGCTCGAACTCATGCGGGCGCAGGCACGGCGCGCGGGCGTCTGGTTCATCGACGGCGAGGCCGAGCAGGTGGAACAAATCGACGGCGGCTTCGATGTGACCTGCGCCGACGGCGAGTCATACGACTCGACGTACCTCATCGCCGCGTCCTGGTCGGACCCGTCGTATCTGGAGGGGCTGGGAATCTCGCTCATCGATCGCGGTTCGAAGCAGTTCATCTCGACCGACGACCAGGGGCGGACCGATGTCGAAGGGCTGTACGCGGCCGGCCGACTGGCCGAGCAGCACCACCAGACCATCGTCGCCGCGGGCCACGGCGCACAGGTCGCGCTCACGCTGCTTGAGGACTCCGACGTGGACTTCTATCACGACTGGACCGCGCCGGAGGGGTATTTCACCGGCCGCGACCGACCGGTTCCGCCGGGCTGTGAGGAAATCGACGAGGAAGAGCGCAAGAAACGCGAACAGGAGTCACTGGAGGTCATGCAGCGGTACTTCGAGGAGCCGATGCCGGGCGAGCCGACGATGCACCCGAGTGTCGACCAGGATTCAGACTGATAGGGACTGCTGGAACAGTTTTCGGGTTCGACCGTACGGCGGTCGAAACGGCTTACGGCAGTCACTATGACCCTGTTTCGAGCGAGCGTGCAACTGACTGCAACCGTTCGATCCGTTCAGCCGTCGGCGGGTGTGACCGTGTTTCGATAGACAGGGAGTCGCTCGACGCCTCCGTATCGAACCCGTATGGGAGAAAGCATAGTCCGCGAACGCCCGCGTACGCGTGGCGTTTGTCGGTCCCCGGACGGTCTTCGCCCCCGCCGTCCAGTGTCTTTAACGCCTCAACGAGCGCGGCCGGATCTCCGGTCAACTGCGCCGCGCTCCGGTCGGCGGCGAACTCCCGAGCGCGCGACAGCGACCGCCCCAGAACAACGACGGGAGCGGTGAACACGCCCAGCGCGACGCCGCCGAACAGGACCGTCATCGCCAAAAGGAACAGGAACCCAAGCGTGAACGAGAGGCTTCCGAATGGGGCGTCAAGCACCCGGGCGCTGAACACGTAGGCGAAACCGAGAGCGACCAGCCCGAGCGCGTAGCGGCTCCCGCTCCCGCCGGGGAGGAGGTCATCAAGCGGATCGTACTCGCCGTTGGTCAGCGACGGGAGGAAACTGGCCAGCGTCATGACGGTCGCGTCGCGGTTGGCGACGTGCATGAGTTCGTGGGCCAGCACCGCGTCGAGTTCGTCATTCCTGAGCGTCGACAGGAGCCCCTCGCTGACGACCACTGTCGCGCCGCCGAGCGTCCCGATGGCGAAGCTGTTCGGCACGTCGGCGTCCGCGACGGCGATTCGCGGCGGCGTGAGGTCGGCCAGTTGCGCGAGCCGCTGCACCCGTTCGTGGAGGTCGGGGTACTCATCAGGGCCGACGATGCGAGCGTCGACCTCGGCCATCGTCTGGGCTCTGGTGTACCGGAGTTGTGCCCAGACAAACGCCACGAGGGCCGGGACGAGAATGGCCACCCACCAGGCGATACGTGCTGACGCCCCACCGAACGGAAGTGAGGACGCAACGGCGTCCCGCACCGGCGCAAGCCAGGGCGTCAGGAGCACCGCCGCGGTAGCGACCACGGCGATGTCGACGGCGAGGAGGAGCAGGAGGGTCCACAGGATACGGCGGGTCAGTGTCCGCATATGGTTAGTTCTGCTATACCCACAGCGAATGAAAGGTTTTCTGCTCCGACAGTCCGGTAGTGAGGGAAAATATTTACTCTGCCGCCGGAAACGGTCCCGTAGTGTCAACAAAGCTGGTACGTGCCGCCCTCGCCCTCCTCTGTGCGGTCGCTGTTCTGTTCGGCACGGCGCTGTTTCCCGGCGCGCTCGGCGTCGAATTCGAGTCGAGTGGCCCCCTCGACAGTCGAGCGAGCGAGTCGGTCACACCCGACGGAACAGCGCCCGACGAAGTCGACAGTGGGCCGACGCCGGTAGCGACGAGCGATGGGGCAGAGACGACGCCGAGGGCGAGCGACGAGTCGGTGGCGACAGCGACGCCAACACCGACGGAGACGGCGACAGCGACGCCGGCGGCCAGCGGGGGCGAAGACAGTGGGTCCCCCATTCTGGTGAAACTGTTCGGACTGGCGCTGATCGGTGGGTTCGGCGCCGTCGCAGTCGGTGTCATCCGGGCAGCATCGAACGCGGAGCGTGACGGGTCGACAGACGCCGGCCTTCTCCTGCACCCTATCCTCGACAAATTGGCTGGAACAGTCGTCTCGGCGGTTTCGAGCGGCGCTGTTGGACGGACTATCGGCCGGATTCCGAAGGTGACGACCGCTGTGCTGCTCTCAGGGTCGTCGGCTCTCTCGCGGGTCGGGGCCGGGATCAGCGCCGTCTCCGGCGGTATCCTGACCGGGTTGACGACGGGAATCGGGTCGGTCGGTGCGATGTCACTGCGGGGGGTTGCCGGCCTGCCGAGTGCACTCGGGTCGCTCTCGGTCGCACCGCTCAAAGCCCTCAGTGGCTTCAGTAGGACCGGCGGCTTCCTCGCCTCAGTTCGGAGTGGCGTCGACAGCCCGTCGCTGTTTGGTTCGTCGGACGCAGAGTCCAGGCAGTCAACGGCCGATGGATCAACGGCTGAGACGGATGATGGACCGGATATCGGTTCGCTGTCGGTTCAGGAGGCCTGGGCGCTGCTGGCTGACCGGGTCTCCGTCCCAGACCCGGAGACGGCGACTCCCGGGGAGTACGCTCGCCGGGCTATCGACAGCGGGCTGCCGGCCGAGCCCGTGCGCCGGCTAACCGTCCTCTTTCGGGAGGTCGAATACGGCGGGAGAGCGGCCACCAGCGACCGAACCGAATCGGCCCGTAACGCCCTCAGACAACTGTTCGGCGGGGGTGACGACTGATGAAAGACGCGGAATCACAACAGGGAGAAACTGCCAGCGCAACCATCGATGTCACTGTCGAACGCCCGGTACCGGGGGGCAGGTTCGTCCAGTACACCCTACTGGGACTCGCTGCGCTTGCCGGGGCAGTGTTCGTCGTCACCTTCCCCTCGGTGCTGCCGGACGTCAGCGGCGTGACGGCTGAGCGGCTCCGGCTCGGTGCAAGCGTCAGCGCCGCCGTTATCGGTCTTTTCGGCCTGTACACTGTCGTGCGGACACAGGACTCCGCTCTTCCGCCGGTAAAGGGGAGTCAGCCGCGTGACCCGTATCATGATACCGATGCAGACGATGAATCGGCGGAGCTGCTCGACGAACTGCTGGAACCCGAGGCGACACAGGCGAAATCCGGCGATATGGTCGGCGACGATATCGACGAGCTACTCGCGAAGATCGACGGACGTGTCGACCCCTACAACGGCCTCGAAGCGAGCTATGCGTCGGAAGTCAGGGACAGACTCCGCGAGGCGGCGCGACAGGTGCTGGTCGAAACGGCAGAGATGTCGACGGAGGCGGCGGCCCGGGACGTCCGCACTGGCTCGTGGACGGACAGCCGCCGGGCGGCCGCCTTCCTCGGCGGCCCGGACGCGCCCGATCCGCCAATCGAGATGCAGCTACGGGACTGGGCCAGCGGCGAGGGGTTCGACCGGAAAGTCGAGGCTGCGGCGGCCGAGATACGCCGGCTCCAGCGGGGTGAGCGTGCGTGAGTACGCGCGAGACCACACAGCGAAATGTCGGCGTCTCGGCCGCGCTGGTGGCCGGCGGGGCCGGCATCGTCACCGGGAACCCGGCGGTGTTCATGGTCGCGGCGGTGGCGCTGGTGTACGCGGCCTACCAGGCGGCCATCGGTGACCCCGAACCGACGCTCACGGTCGAGCGCCACGTCGAACCGGCCGACCCGCTCCCCGGCACGGAGGTGACAGTGACGCTGACGCTCACGAACGACGGAGACGCGACCCTGCCCGACGTTCGCGTCCTCGACGGCGTGCCGGAGCGGCTGGAAGTCGTGGACGGCTCCCCGCGCTTTGGCACCCACCTCGAAGCCGGAGCGTCGGATTCGGTCACCTACACCGTCGAAGCCCGACGCGGCGACCACGCGTTTACCGACGTGGCGGTCGTCTGCCGGAACCTGACCGGGACCGTCGAGTTCGCCGAGCAGGTCACCGTCGAGACGACGCTCTCGTGCAGTGCCAGTGTGGACACCGTCCCGCTTTCGGGCCAGACACTCTCCCAGTCCGGGCGCGTACCGACGGACGCCGGCGGGAACGGGCTCGCCTTCTACGCCATCCGCGAGCACCAGTCCTCGGACCCGATGAGCCGCGTCGACTGGAACCGCCTCGCGAAGACGAATGAGCTAGCGACAGTCGAGTTCAAGGAGACGCGAGCGGCCACCGTCATCATGCTCGTGGATTCCCGACATCCCGTTTCGGGCGAAGCGGGCACGCCCACGGCTGTCCAGTTCTGTGCCTACTCGGCCCAGCAGGTCGGTTCGGCGTTGCTGGACATGGACAACCGCGTGGGGGCCGCCGTCTACGACAGTTGCGAGACGCTCCAGCCGTCGGCCAACCGGGCACAGGAACAGCGATTGGAGGGGTTTCTGGAAGCGGTCGTGGGCGGGTCGGCCGACGGGTCGCCGGACGACCGCGGTTCGTGGCTGTTCGGAACTAACACCCGTACCCGCCGGATACAGTCACCGGCCGAGATGGCAGACCGGTACGGCATCGCCGACGGCGGCGATGCCGTAGCAACGCTCGACCGGTCGATACCGGGCGAGTCACAGGTCGTGTTCTGTACGCCCCTGCTCGACGACCGGGCGGCCGATGCGGCAAAACGGCTCGCCGCGTACGGGCACGCGATCACGGTCGTCAGCCCGGACGTGACGACCGGGAATAGCCCGGGCAGCACCGTCGAACGAATCGACCGAACGGCCCGCCTCGACAACCTTCGAGGGACAGTTAGAGTCGTCGACTGGACGCCCGCGGAACCGCTCGCTAAAGCCCTCATTCGCGCAACGGAGCGGTGGGCATGACAGAACTCGACAGTCGACCGGCGGCATCGAGCGCGGCGCTGGCCGGGACGGTCGCGGTCCTCGTCTCGCTCGTCCTTGCCGTCGCTGTCGCGGACCCGATACTAGTCCTGACCGGCTTCGTCGGCGGGCTCTGTATCGCAGCCGGGACCTGGGCGCTCCGTAGCGATACCCACGACCGCATCGCCGGCGGCAGCGTCGCCGTCGTCATCGGCGCGGGCGTGTTCTGTGGAACCGCGCTGCTGGCGACTGACTACTGGTCGCTCGTCGTGGCGCTCGGGTTCCCGCTGGCTGCGACGTTCGTGGTCATCGACGCGAGTAGCGGGCTGGTGCCGCCGACTGACGAGACGGACGAGCTCTCGGCAATGCTCGACGAGAGTTTCGTGGTACTGGTGGTCGGCATCTGCGTCACAATCGTCTGTGCCGTCGCCGCTGCCGTCAGGCTGCCCTGGGTGCTCGTTCGCGTCGGCGGGGGCTTCTCGGTCCATCCGCTCGTGGGCTTCGTGACGCTACAGGCCGGAGTCCTCCTCGCCCTGTTGTTGCTGGACAAAACCACGAAGACGCTGGAGTCGTGGATTCCGGCACCCACAGCGACGACCGAGCGGGCGCTCGGGCGGCTGGACTTGCTGGGGACGAGCTGGTGGGACATCGACCCCTACGTCAAAGCCGCCGTGGGCCTGCAGTTGCTCGTGGCGTTTGTCCCGACGGCACAGCGGCTGTTCGACCGCTTCCTCGACAGCCTCCCGGTGCTCGGCCCGGCCTTTCGGGTTGCCCTTAGCGGCCCGCTCCATCTCCCCCTTGCGGCCGGACTCCTTGCGTTACTGAGTATCCTCGCCATCGAACACCTCCGGCAGTGGCTGCTCCAGTGGCTCGGGGACGACCCCGGACGGTCACTGGCACGGCAGGCCGGCAGTATCGTGGCCCCTATCGTACTGTTGCTTGGCGCGCTGGTCCTTACAGCCGCTGGCGTGACCCGGCGAGTAGCGCCTACGTACGCTGGAGGCGGTCACTACGGCTCGGCGACCGTGCTCCTCCTCGGCGTCCTGATTTCGGTCGTCGCCCTTCGCGGACTCATCACGGTGCTGACCGAACTAGTCGGTGCGGAGTTCCTGTCCCGGCGTGTGGCGGGATTCGCGGCCGGAAGCGGGCTCCTGTTTGTCATGACGCTGCTCGGCGCGGAGCGCGGACTCGCACCGATACTCGTCCTCGTCGGGAGCGCGGCGGCACTGCTGGTCTGGGACGCCGGCGCGCACGCCAGCAGTATCGGCCACCAGTTGGGCCGGGACGCCGAAACGACGGACAGCGAGTTCGTCCACGTTACCGGAACTGCGGCCGTCCTCGCCGGAGCTATCCTGCTCGTGATGCTCGTCAGGTACGTGCTCATCCCGATCACGGTTCCGACCACGTCGACCGGGCTCTCGTTCAGTTCAGTGGTCGCGCTTGGACTGGTCCTGCTGGCGATAGCCGCCTTCACCCTCGCACTGAACGCACACGACGGGGGACCACACACAAGCAGTGACAGGAGCGGCAAGCGGAGCGACCCTGCCAATGACGGCGACTAACCCCCGCCGGAGAGACAGGGGCTTTTACCCCCGCACCGCGAACCGGCAGGTATGCTGACCGGAGTCAACGTCGTCCTGGGGGTGTCAGGGTCTATCGCGGCCGTCAAGACGGTGGAGCTCGCACACGAACTCCGACGACAGGGGGCGTCCGTTCGGGCCGTGATGACCGACAGCGCGACGGGCATCATCCACCCGTGGGCACTTGAGTTCGCGACAGACAACGAGGTGGTCACCGAAATCACGGGCAGTGTCGAACACGTCGACCTCTGCGGACGGTCGGGCTGGGGAGACGTGCTCCTGCTCGCGCCGGCGACGGCAAACACCGTCGGGAAGGTTGCCGGAGCCATCGACGACACGCCCGTGACGACGTGTGCGACGACCGCCCTCGGTGCCGACGTGCCGGTCGTCGTCGCGCCGGCGATGCACGAACCGATGTACGACCACCCCGGCGTGCTGGACGCCATCGACCGCGTCGAGTCCTGGGGCGTCGAGTTCGTGGACCCGCGAATCGAAGAGGGAAAGGCCAAGATCGCGACCGAGGAGGCCATCGTCGCGGCGACCGCACGGGCCGCGGGCGACCGGCCGCTGGCCGACGAGCACGTCGTCGTGACCGCGGGCGCGACCACGGAATCAGTCGACCCCGTGCGGACGCTCTCGAACCGCTCCTCGGGGCGGACCGGACGGGCAGTCGCGCGGGCGTGCTACGTCCGCGGGGCCGACGTGACGCTGGTCCACGACGGGCCAGACGTGCCGTACGCCACCGTCGAGCCGGTCGAATCCGCCGCAGAGATGACCGACGCTGTCCGTCGGATCGCGGGTTCGGCCGACGCGCTGGTCTCGGCGGCCGCCATCTCCGACTACACCGTTGAACAAGCACCCGAAAAGATCAAGAGCGGGCAGGAGGGGCTGACCCTGAGGCTCGAACCGACGCCGAAGCTCATTGACACCGTCCGGTCGGACCATCCGGACCTCCCCATCGTCGGCTTCAAGGTCGAAACCGAGGGCGACGACGAGACGCTGATCGAGCGCGCCCGCGAGATCCGCGAACGGGCCGAACTGGCGTTCGTGGTCGCTAACGACGCGAGCGTGATGGGTGCCGACGAGACGCGCGCCCTGCTCGTCGGCGCAGACTCCGCCACGGAGTACGCCGGGGACAAGCAGGGACTCGGCGCTCGTGTCGCCGACAAACTCGGTGACCATCTGTCCAGTCGTGACTGAGCGGGTATCTGATTACGAAATAGTTTTGCGTGTTCCGTTGTTCCGGTCCGATAACGACAGTACTGCCCGACGAACCGCCTATTTGGAGTTTCTAAACAGAGACTGTGACTGTACCACCACCCCGTCGCCTGCTCGTGCCAGTAGCCGATTCAGTGACGGTCCGGAACACCGTCGCCTACGCCGTTGAACAGGCCGAATCGGCGGCCAGAGAGGAGCAGCAACAGGTGTCGCTGCACCTCGTCGCCGTCGCAAGCACTCGCGCCGTCGACCCGGACGCCCAGTCTGAACTCGGCCAGGCGAAGGACCTGCTCGACCGCATCGAGGTCTGGCTCGACGAAGATCTGGGTGCTGACCCGCCGTCGAACCTCGACGTGGAGTTGGGCGTCATCGGTGCCGACCGCTACCTGTTCAGTCCCGGCGATTATGCCGACGTGATACTGGCCTACGCCGACGAACACAGTATCGATCGTGTCGTCCTCGATCCGGAGTTCAACCCGGGTGGCACGGCACCGATGCTCCGGCCGCTCGAAGTCGAACTCGTCCGGGGCGATATCGAAGTCGAAACCGCACCCGTCGAACGGCCGGCACGGTCGACCGCGCTCGCTCGCGCCGCGACGCTCCCGAAGTATCTCACCATTTTCGGGGCGTCATACCTGTTTTATCTGCTGTTGAGTTCGTACAAGCCGCTGGATTTCCTCACCGGCGCGATAACCGCGACCATCGTCACTGCATTGCTTGCACCCATCGCGTTCAGTCGCCAGCCGTCGCTGACACGGGTTCCGGGACAGCTCGCCCGGATGGCGATTTACGTCCCGTACCTCCTCAAGGAGATCGCCGTCGCGAACCTCGAAATCGCCTACGTCGTCTTGCACCCGTCGCTGCCGATCGACCCGGAGATGGTCGAACTGGAGGCGGCCATCTGGGGTGACGGGCCAGTGACGACTCTGGCAAACAGTATTACGCTGACGCCCGGGACGCTCACTGTTAGCGTCTCCGAGCAAGCGTTCGACATCCACTCGCTCACCGGTAGTGCGCGCGAGGATCTGTTCGACGGCGGGCTCGAACGGGCCGTCCGGTTCGTCTTCTACGGCCGGGAGGCGGCAGCGATCCCCTCGCCGCGCGAGCGCGGGCAGGGGGACGACGACGGCACACTCGAGAGCGATATCGGCGACCCGGAGGTGGCCGACGATGATTGAGTTCGAGGCGGCGCTGCTGGCAATCGCCAGCGCGTTCGTCCTGTTCGCTATCGTGGCGCTGTACCGCGTGTTCGCGGGACCGACGGACCACGATAGGGTCATCGCGGTCAACGTGATGGGGACGAACACCGTCATCGCTATCGCGCTCGTCTCCGGCGCGCTCGATAAGCCGCTGTTCCTGGACATCGCGCTCGTGTACGCCCTGCTGAACTTCCTGCTATCGATAGCGTTCTCGAAGTTCAACGTCGAACACGGGGGTGTGCTATGACGCCGCTGGAGTGGGGTATCGTCGCGCTCGCACTGACCGGTGCGTTCTTCGCTGGCGTCGCCTCGATCGGCATCGTCAGGCTTCCCGACGTGTACACTCGAACACACGCGGCATCGAAAAGCGATACGCTGGGGGCCGTCCTCGCTATCGGGGCGGCCGCATTCGCGATTCAGACAGACCTCGCGACGATCAAGGCTGTCTTCCTGCTGTTGTTTATGTTCTTGACGAACCCGACCGCCGCCCACGCCATCGCTCGGGCGGCACAGGACCAGGGTATCGAGCCGTGGACTGCCGGCGATGAGGAGGGCGAGTCATGACGCTCTCGGTCATCGAGGGAGTGTTGCTGGTGTTCGTGCTGTGCTGTGCTATCGGCGCGGCAGTGCTCCGTGACGTGCTGGCGTCGCTGATGGCGTTTGCCGCCTACAGCCTCGGCATCTCCATTATCTGGGTGATGCTGGAGGCCCCTGACGTGGGCCTGACCGAAGCGGCTGTCGGGGCCGGCATCATGACGATCCTGTTCATCCTGGCGCTGGCAAACACCGTTCGGCCACAGGAGAACGGACTGTTCGAGTCGATCAGCGTCCGGACCGTTGTCCTGGTCGGCGCGTTCGTCGTCGTCATGACCGCGACGGTCCCGTCGCTGCCGGCCGTCGGAGCGGAGGGCGCGGCAAACCCCGTCGTCAGCGGCGAGGTAACGCAGTACTACATCGAGAACGCGTACGCGGACACGGAGGTCCACAACGCGGTAACGGCCGTGCTCGCGGCCTACCGCGGGTTCGACACGCTGGGTGAGGCGGTCGTGGTCTTCTCGGCCGGCATCGCGGCGCTGACCGTTCTCAGGCAGGAGGTGTTCGCATGAGTAGCGACGAGCGAACCGGGCTCTACGTCGAGAGCACGATCATCATGACGACAGTCCGCGTCGTGTCACCGTTCGTCCTCACCTTCGCCCTGTTCGTGATGTTCCACGGGGCGAACTCCCCCGGGGGCGGTTTCCAGGGCGGGGTCATCGCCGGGTCGGTCGTGATGATGCTCGCCTTCGCCTACGGCATCGACGCGGCCCGGGAGTGGCTCGACGTCCGCGTCGTCGCCGCCCTCGCCTCCGGCGGCGTGCTCACGTTCGCGGCAATCGGCCTGGGAACGATTCTCCTGGGCGGGAACTTCCTCGAGTACCACCTGTACGAACAGTTCATCTCACACGCGACTGCCTACGGCATCGAACTCGTCGAGCTGGGCATCGGTGGCATCGTCGCTAGCGTCGCCATCGGCCTCTTTTTCCTGCTCGCGTCCGGGTTCGGCCATGCCGTCGACGCACCGGAGGATGAGAGCTAATGCTGGAACTGCTGAACTCACACTACAACTACTTCGCGGTGATGCTCCTGCTGGGTATCGGCCTATACATGCTCATCGAGTCCCAGAACCTCGTGAAGAAGGTCATCGGAATGAACATTTTCCAGACGGGCATCTTCCTGTTTTTCATCACGCTCGCGTTCCGGGCCGGCGGAAACCCGCCGATAATCGAGGAGGGCGGTGGCCCCTATGTCAGCCCGCTTCCGCACGTCCTCATCCTGACCGCTATCGTCGTCGGGGTGAGTCTGACCGCCGTGGCGCTGGCGCTCATCATTCGTATCTACACGGAGTACGGGACGCTGGACGAAGATAAACTCAAACAGCTCTACTATGATTGAACAACTCCCTGTGTTGCTGGTGGTCCTGCCGATTATCGGCGGCGCGGTGCCGCTGGTCGCCAGCCTCGTGAGCGACCGGGCCGGGTGGCCCGTCGCGACGCTGACGCTCATCGGCCAGGGCGGCCTGGCCGGCCTGCTGGCGTGGACCGTCGGCACGAGCGGCACCGTCTCCTACGCGGTCGGCGGCTTCGCCGCCCCGTACGGCATCGAACTCGTCGTCGACGGGCTCTCGGGGGCCGTCGCCCTGCTCGTGGCCGTCGTGTCCCTGGGTGTGCTCGCGTACGCCCGGCAGGCCGGCCCGCACTCGAACGCCTTCTATGGCCTGTACCTGCTGCTAGTCGCCGGCCTGACGGGTATGACCGTCACCGGCGACGTGTTCAATCTCTACGTGTTCCTCGAAATCACGGGGCTTGCGGCGTACGGTCTCGTGGCGAGTGGCCGGGACGCAAGCGCCGCCGTCGCGGCGCTGAAATACCTCATCATCGGGACCGTCGGGGCCTCGCTGTATCTGCTCGGCGTCGGATACCTGCTCGCGGCGACGGGGACGCTCAACATGGCCGACCTGGCGACCAAGCTCGGGGAGATGGCGGCCTACGACTCGACGCTCGTCCTGACCGCGTTCGGGCTGATGGTCGGCGGGCTGACGGTGAAGGTCGCCCTGTTCCCCCTGCACACCTGGCAGCCCGACGCTTACGCGAACGCCCCGGACACCGTGAGCGCGTTCATCTCGGCGCTCGTCTCGACGGTTTCGGCGTACGCGCTCGCTCGCCTGCTGTTTTCGGTGTTCACCGTCGAGTTCCTGACGGCCGTGCCCGTCGCTCGCTGGGCACTGGTCGGCCTGGCCTGCGTGAGCATCATCGCGGGGAGCGCACTCGCCGTCTCGCAGGACAGCGTCCAGCGGATGCTTGCCTACTCCTCGGTGTCGCAGTTCGGCCTCGTCGTCGCCGGATTCGCCATCGCGACCCCGCTGGCCGTCGTCGGCGCGACCGTCCACCTGCTCGGCCACGCAGTGATGAAAGGCGGGCTGTTCGCCGCGACGGGGGTCATCGAGCGCAAGACGGGTGCGACGACCGTGAACGGCTACGCCGGGATGGGGAGCCGGGTCCCGCTCTCGGCGTTTTGCTTCGCCGTGCTCTCGCTGGCGATGGTCGGGGTTCCGCCGGCGGTCGGTTTCGTCGGTAAGTGGTACATCGTCCTCGGCGCGGTCAACGCCGGGAACTGGCCCGTCGTGGCCGTGTTGCTCGCGAGTACCCTGCTGACGCTCGCGTACTTCGCCCGCCTCGTCGAGCGGCTCTACTTCGCCGAGGCGACGATCCACTCGGAGGAAGGGCTGTCTGAGGAGGCTCCCGTGACGGACGGGAGCGGACAGGCGGTCTCGTTCGGGATGATCGCCGTCGTCGTCATCGCAGCCGCGCTCGCGGTCGCGCTGACCGCAGCCGTACCGGCGTTCGAACAGGTGCTTCGAGAGACGCTTCCACAACTTCTGACCCAATGACTGACATCTCATCGCTTCGACCGCTGTTGGCAATCCTCGTCTCCGCGGTGGCCATCCCCGTGATTCTCTCGCTCAAACGTCGTCCGAACGTGCGAGAGGGGGTGACCATCACGGTGGCAGTCGCGAAGTTCGCTATCGTCGCGAGCATGGTCCCCGGCGTCCTGTCGGGGACGCGGTACGTCTTCTCGTTCGGCCAGCTGGCCACCGGGATCGAACTGGCGTTCCGCGTCGACCCGCTCGGGTTGCTGTTTGGCCTGCTTGCGAGCCTGCTGTGGATCGTCACGAGCTTCTACAGCATCGGCTACATGCGCGGGCTGGACGAACACGCCCAGACGCGGTACTTCGCCTCCTTCGCCGCCAGCCTCGCGTCGGCTGTCGGCGTCGCGTTCGCGTCGAACCTGCTGACGCTGTTCGTCTGTTACGAACTGCTGACGGTGTCGACGTACCCGCTCGTCACCCACGACGAGACAGACGAGGCCCGCGCCGCCGGGCGGAAGTACCTCGCGTACACCTTCGGCGGCGGTGTCGCCGTGCTGGGCGGGACCGTCCTCGTGTTCGTCCTCGCCGGGACGACTGCGTTCACGCCGGGTGGCCTCGAAGGCCTCGCGACGGCCGACCCGACGCTCGCGCGGGCGGCCTTCGCCCTGCTTGCGGCCGGTTTCGGCGTCAAGGCCGCACTGATGCCGATGCACTCCTGGCTCCCGGACGCGATGGTCGCGCCGACGCCGGTGTCGGGCCTGCTCCACGCCGTCGCAGTCGTCAAGAGCGGCGTGTTCGGCATCGCCCGCGTGGTGCTGGACGTGTACGGGACCGGAACGATGGAGCAACTCGGCGTCGGCCTCCCGCTGGCCGCGATTGCGGCCTTCACCCTCCTGACCGCGAGTATCATCGCGCTCAGACAGGACAACCTCAAGCGCCGGCTGGCGTACTCGACGATAAGCCAACTGTCCTATATTGTGCTGGGACTGGGCCTACTCCACGGACAGGCCCTGACCGGCGGCCTGCTCCACATCCCCGCACACGCGTTCATGAAGCTCACCCTGTTCTTCTGTGCCGGCGCGATCCACGTCGAGACCCACACCGACGACATCAGCGACATGGCCGGCATCGGGAAACGGATGCCGCTGACGATGGCCGCCTTCGCCGTCGCTGCGGCCGGAATGGCCGGGATTCCGCTGGTCGCTGGCTTCGTCAGCAAGTGGTATCTCGTCATCGGCGCGCTGAGTCTCGATGGCGGGCTCGTATTCGCCGCCGCGCTGCTTGTCTCCGGCGTGCTCAACATCGCATACTTCTGGCCCATCGTCTACCAGGCCTACTTCGAATCACCGGACGGGCACGACGAAAAGCCCCTCTTGGAAGGGCCACTCGGGGGGCGAGACGAGGTTCGGGCCGACGGCGGTGACGGCCACGAATCGGACGATGCCGACGACCACTCCGACGAGGGCGGCGTTCCAAAGCCCGAGCACGTCGACCACCTTGGCAAACACCACGAGAATCACGAACACCACGGCGGCCCACCCGCAGGCGGCTGGGACAACCGCGGCTGGCGCGGCGGCGAGAGCACGTGGTTCATGCTCGGACCGATTCTCACCGCGGCCACGCTGTCGCTCCTGCTGGGGACGGTGCCGTACACGGCTGTCTTCCTGCGAATCGTCGACACCATCGTCAGTAATCTCCCGGGGGTGATGGCCTGATGTCGACGCTGACGATGGTTCCACCGGTGGTCATACTGCTCGCGCTGGCAGTCGTCGTGTCCCAGCTTCCGCGGCGTGCCGGACACGCGCTCGGTGCGCTCGTGCCCGCGCTAGCGGTGCCGTGGGCACTTGCGGTCCCGGAGGGGGCCCACCTCCAGACCCAGTTCCTCGGCTTCGACGCCGTGTTGCTGAACGTCGACCCATTCTCGCGGCTGATGGGGATCATCTTCGGGCTCATCGCCGCAGTCGCTGTGCTCTACTCCTACGCCAGCGAGGCCGACACGACACAGACCGGCTTTGCCCTTTCGTACGTCGCGACTAGCTTCGGGGCCGTGTTCGCCGGCGACTGGCTGACGCTCATCTTCTTCTGGGAGCTGATGGCCGTCACCAGCACGCTGCTGGTGTGGCACTACGGCGGCAAGGCGGTCCGGGCCGGCTTCCGGTACGCCCTGCTGCACGGGCTGGGCGGCACGCTGTTGATGGCCGCTATCCTCCGCCATTACGTTGAAGTGGAAACCTTCCTGTTCGCGTCAGTGCCGGGTGGCCCGGAGACGGCCGGTATTTCGTCCGGGCTAGCCGCCGCCCTAGCCGCCGTCGGTATCGGGGTCAACGTCGGCTTCATTGGCCTGCACGCGTGGCTGCCCGACACCTATCCGCGCCCGCACATCGCCGCCAGCGTCTTCCTCTGCGTGTTCACGACCAAGACCGGCGTCTACGGGATGTACCGGGCGTTCCCCAACGGCCACGAAGCCATCGCATACATGGGCGGCGGGATGGCTATCTTCGGCGCGCTGTTCGCGCTGTTCCAGAACGACATGCGGCGGCTCCTCTCCTATCACATCCAGTCCCAGGTCGGGTACATGGTCGCCGGCGTCGGCATCGGGACCTCGCTCGCACAGGCCGGCGCGTTCGCACACGTGTTCAACCACATCCTCTACAAGGGCCTGCTGTTCATGACCGCCGGTGTCGTCGTCTACCGAACCGGCGAGGAGAGCCTGAAGAAACTCGGCGGCCTGGCCCGCGAGATGCCGATCACTGCGATTGCCTTCACCGTCGCCGCTCTCTCCATCGCCGGCTTCCCGGGGTTCAACGGATTCGTGAGCAAGGGGATCATCATCTCCGGGAGCCATTACGAATTCGTCGAGGGACCGCTGTACTTCCGCCACCGAACGACGCTTGAGTGGATGCTACTCATCGGTGGCGTCGGCACGTTCATGTCGTTCATCAAGTTCGGCTACTACGCGTTCTTCCACGGCACGTACGACGGCAGCGTCCCGGACGCGAACCGTGGCCAGACCGTCGCAATGGTGTCCGTGGCAGCCCTGTGTGTCTTTTATGGGCTGTCGGACGCGTCGCTGTTCGCGCTCCTCCCCTTCGATGTGACGAGCGACGCCGCCGTCGGCCACGTGTACAAGACGTACACCACCGACCACATCATCGAGGGGGTCGCCCTCGCCGTCGCCGGACTGGTCGGCTTCGCGGTGACAAAGAAGCCCCTCTCGAAACTCGGCCGCGTCCCTGACATCGATTCGCTGTACAACCCTACCATCTTCTATGGCTCCCGCGGGCTCGTCGTCGGCGTGACCGAACTGTACGCCGCCGTAGACCGCGCAGTGGTTCAGGCCACGGCCGTCGTCACGCGGACGGTAACGGCACCGAACGACGTGATTACCCGGCGACGCGACGATGACAGCCTCGTACACCCGATGCGAGCCGGCATCGGGCTCAGTATCCTCATCCTCGCGGTCTTCGTTACGGTAGCACTGCTGGCCCTTTCATGACGTTCTAAAAACATTTTCTGTGATAATTGCGGGTTCAATCGGAGAGATTTGGGTTCAAACACCCTCAAAATAGTTGTTAGTAGATGAGGTGATTACAGTCTCTGATAATACAGGTGCAGACTTATATATCTCCATAGCCACGATTCGGTAAGCACGGCATAACAGGGCGACCTGTTGATGCGTGCGGACATAACCATGGAATTCAAACGATTCTTCAACGACGACGACGCTGTGTCGCCGGTCATCGGGGTCATCCTGATGGTCGCAATCACGGTCATCCTCGCGGCCGTTATCGCAACGTTCGTCCTCGGTCTCGGCGACCAGGTCAGCAACACGGCTCCGCAGGCTAGCTTTAGTACGGAATACGATAGTGATTCTAGTGGTTTGGGCAGCGAGGGTGAGGTAACCATTACTCACGACGGCGGTGACTCGATTAAGGGGAGTAATCTCTATATTCGCGGGCCAAGCTCAGAGCTCACTACTACTGGCAACTGGATTGATGATATCGGTGGTGATACTAGCGGAGACAACAGTCAGGTAGTTGCTGGTGACCGAGCAACGGTTGGTGTTGATTCAAAATCCTTCGAACTCAGCGTGGTCTTCCAATCCGCAAATGGAGACACCTCCGCAACGCTCGCAACTGCGTCCGGACCGAGCGCATAAACTCACGTTCGCATCGTTTTTTCCGACAGTAAAAACCGTGATCTTATCACTGATGAACACCCTGAGTTTGGCTATATTCCCCGCTATGGGTGGTGGGTGTTGGAGGCTATTACATGAGTAAGCAGATAGAACGGTCGGACTCCGACGATATAGATGAAGATCTTTCCAAGGGCGAGATATTCGACGTTCTGCAGAACGAACGGCGTCGGTACACGCTCCAGTATCTACGGGAACATGACGGGCCGGTACAGCTCGGGGACCTCGCGTCACACGTCGCTGCACAAGAGTACGATTGTCCGAATACAGAAGTTACGAGCGCGCAGCGAAAGCGCGTCTACACCACGTTACAGCAGTCCCATCTCCCGCGGATGCACGAGACGGGTATCGTCAACTACGACGACGAAAGCGGGACGGTCTCTCGAACCGCACATACCGAAGAGCTCACCGTGTATCTCGAGATCGTGCCGGGAAGCGAGTTCCCATGGCGCGAGTACTACCTCTCGCTTGGTGCCGTCAGTCTGGCAATCGTGACGATCCTCTGGGTCGGTGTCTATCCATTCACGGTAATTCCGACGCTAGTCTGGACAACACTGATCGCTGTTGTGCTCTGCGTTTCCGCGGGCTATCATACCTACGCCGGTCGTGAGATGACACTAACAGAGTATGTGGCTCAGGAAGCGGAGTCCGAGGACTGAGGAACGCCCGTTCTTTTCACCCGCTACGTTGTTTTGATCTGTTCCGTTTACTACCGAATCATCCAAACACTCTATATCGAAATCCGGCAGTACAGCCAGCCTTGAAGGGTTTCAATCCAGCGTTGAACGGCTAAAACGTGTTATGAGTATAAGTGGGCACATCACATGTGGTTGAGTCAGCACACCCCGCGGGCTGGTAAGGACGTCCTTCGCTGTATAGGGTGTTACTACTCGGGTCACGCTCGCGGTGTGCGACGAACAAATCATGGATATCAAACAACTCATCCACGACGACGACGCTGTGTCGCCGGTCATCGGGGTCATCCTGATGGTCGCAATCACGGTCATTCTGGCCGCAGTAATCGCATCCTTTGTGCTTGGTCTCGGTGACCAAGCACAGCAGGCGACACCACAGGCGAGTTTCAGCTTCGATTACGATGAAACTCAACCATCTGACGGTGAAGGCCTCGTTACTGTCACACACGACGGTGGTGACCCTCTCGAGCCAAATGAACTATACATCCGCGGTGACGGATTCGATACTGATGACCCCGATTCAAATAACGACCAAAGTACAGCGGGGCAGTGGGCTGGAAGTTACTCAGGGAGCGAAATCTCTGCCGGTGACAACGTTGACGTAGCTGTCGAAAATGGCTACAGCATCAGGGTTATTTATGAGTCTGCTGAGGGCGATACGTCGTCTACGCTGGCCCAAGATGACGGCCCTGAAGCTTAACTGAGCGCTTCGTTCCCGTTTTTTGATTTTTTCAGCCAACCAGCAACAGCAAATCGCCACGACACTTTTATCACCAGATATCTAGTGACTGGTAACAATGGAAAGAACGCGGGCTGTTATTACCAGTGTGACAGCCATTATACTCGGCGTTACACTGCTTTCTGGCCCGCTTATCCACGGCGTGACACTGGCATCCGAACCAGAACCGGTCGCCCTCGAAACGGGCAATGTCACGGTTTCCGCGGTTGAAATGCCGGAGGAAGTAACGCTTGAGAAGGGGTCCTACGGCGCGGCGAGCTACTACCTCAACGCACCGCCGGTCCGCATACAGTTCTCGAATCGCACCGGACGGCCGACACTCGTCTACGAACTCACAATCGATGAACTGAGCTACACACGGACGACGAATCATTTTTTGGACGACTCGACCGGTGATACATACGAACTGACGCTGGCGTCGGACACGTTCACCGACGGGGAGATAGAGCGCGAGCGGTACAACGGCACCGTGACCGTGAGCAAGCGCGACGGGTCGGGCCACGGCGTGGTTGCGACGCGCAACGTCACGATATCGGTGGTCGAATGACAGCGACAGAGTTTGTGGGGCGTCTCCGACAGCGGACGACCGCGCTGTCGAACACTCGCGAGACAATATATTCGGTGCTGTTCGGCGACCGGATCGGCCTGACCGTGTTTCTCGCGACGGTCGTGCTGTTCGGGCTGCTGTGGCGGACGGCGTTCCTGATAAACGACTCCTACACACTGGCGAATGGGTTGTACAGCCTCTCGAACGGACAGCTAGCGATGACTGAACCGGCCTACGGTCCCGGGCTAGAGACGCCAGGGGCGAGCAGCTACGGCGGCCAGTGGTACGCGCGCAACTACGGCGTCATCGTGCTCTCGTTACCGGCCGTATTTGTGCTCGATCTGCTCACCGCCGTCGTCGAACTCCGCATCGCGCTGGTCGCGCTCTGGTCGCTCGCACTGTTGGCGCTGGCGGTCCAGGGCAGTCACTTAATTGGCAGCGACTGGGTCCTCTACGGCGGCAGCGTCGGTGTTTTAGGGCTGTTCGGGCTGAACGTCGCGCTGGCACAGCCACTTGACACCGGTCGAATCCATCTGTACGCGCTGCAACTGACGCATCTCCTCATTGCGGCGTTCACACCGGTGGTTCTCTATCGGCTCCTTAGCGGGATGCAGACGCGTCGTCTGGGGCTCCTGAGCGCTGTTGTGCTCACAGCCGGGACGCCGCTGGCGTTCTGGGCGTCTGTGCCGAAGCGCCACGCCGTCACCGGAACGGTGGTCGTCTGCATCGCCTACTGCCTCTATCGGAGCCGCAAGCCAACGGACGGGGCAGTTATTTCGCAGCGGCAGACATTCCGTGCGCTAGCCTACGCATTGGTGGGACTGTACGCCTGGGTACACGCTCCGGAGGCGCTACTGCTCTGTGTCGCCCTGGCGCTGGTCGATATCCCGACAGCCCAGGACAACAGCCCCCGGACGCTCGCTCGTATCGGCGTCTTCTTCGCTCTCTCCCTGCTGCCGTTCATAATCACTAATATCGCCATCTCCGGGTCTCCGATCAAACCCCCGAGACTGATTTCCGGTGGTGGCTCCCTCGGCGGAAATGCGGCGAGCAGCGTCACCGGTGGGGGAAGCGGCGGTGGCGGCGGGTCCAGTGGGTTGTTCACGCCGCTGGCACCCCTGTTCGGTGTCGTCGAAAGCGGAATGAGACCACTGTTGCTGCTGGGTGGGGAACTGGTTTCGGGACTCGAAACACTCCGGCAGCAACCAGACGACGTGTATCACGCGTTCGTCCGGTCAGGAAGCGCGAGCGGCGCGCTCGATAACGCCGGAGAGGAATCCGTCAACCTCTCACTGCTGGAATCCGCACCGGTTCTCGTCGCCATGGTCGGTGCGCTTCCAGTCGTCCGACGGCTGCGTGTGCCATCGTCAACGGCTGCCCGAGCACTCAGCGCCGACCGCGTCGTGGACGCGTTCGCGATAACCGCGTTCGTCGGCGTCGTCCTGCTGTACACCAGCCGCTTACCCCTGCACGCACAGGTGACTGCCCGGTATCTGTTCCCGCTCTACCCACTCGGCGTGTATCTGTTCATGCGGCTCCCAGCGGTACGCGGGAGTCTCACCGATCATTGGCACGTGTTCCTCTGGACAGTTGCGGGTACAGTGTTACTCGGCGGGCAAGTGACCCTGGTTTTCGTTGCGCTGACGGTGAACGGCATCGGCGAGGCGTTCCAGTTGCACGCGCTGCTCGCGCTTGGGATCGCTGTTCCGCTCGGTATATGGGCGCTGCGTGGTCGCTTCGAAGGGGTAGCTGGGCAGGCCGGGGCAGTGCTGCTCGGTGCTGCAACGGGCGTGACGACTGTGTTCCTACTACTGACGAGCATCGAATACTACGCGCTGGGTGATGCGCACCTCCTGCCGATGATGCGAGCGCTCGGTGAGTTGCTGGCGCTCTACTGAGTCGGTGACGGAGAATTTTAGTACGGGCTTGTAGTACCGCCAGCATGGACCGACTCAAGAAGTCCCTGCTCGAGGCGCCAATTATCGAGAAGGAAGGCTATCACTACTTCGTCCATCCCATCAGCGACGGGGTCCCGATGCTTCGACCGGAACTTCTGCGCGAGATCGTCATCAAAATCATTCGGAAGGCTGAGCTCGACGACGTCGACAAGATCGTCACACCGGCGGCGATGGGCATCCACATTTCCACAGCCGTGTCGCTGATGACCGACATCCCGCTCGTCGTCGTCCGCAAGCGCAAGTATGGACTCGACGGCGAGGTATCGCTGTCGCAGGTGACCGGCTACTCCGAGAGCGAGATGTACGTCAACGACGTGTACGAGGGCGATCAGGTGCTCGTCCTCGACGACGTGCTCTCGACCGGCGGGACGCTGGCCGGGCTCACGGGCGCGCTCGAAGACATCGGCGCGGACATCCGTGACATCGTCTGTGTCATCAAGAAAGCCGACGGGACGAACAAGCTCGACGAAGCGGGGTACGACGCCAAGACGCTGATCAACGTCCAAGTCATCGACGGCGAGGTCACCATCGTCGACGAGCACGGCGACGATTAGGACGCCCCCTGAGACGAGTATCGTAGGGAATCGAAAGCAGCCCGACAGTAATTGCACTATAGTTACAAGAATTCGGATCGATACTGGCTGTTGTGTCCCCCTCCATTCGGTCCCTCGCGAAAGATTTCGCCGCACTGTTCAGTTCGCTTGTTCTGCTCGGACCTCTAGCGCTCGGGTTGCTCGTCGGCGCGGGCAGGATCGTTGTCGGATTAACGGGGCTTACGGTCCCGAACTCGATAGGAATCCTTGGTTTCGGTGTGGCCGGGCTGCTGGCACTCTGGCTTGCGCTGGAGGGCGCGATGATCCAGCGCCATGGACTCGATGAGATAGACCGCGGTAGCGCATTCCAGCGCACTGCCCGGCATCTGTTGATCATGGGCACCGCGCTCGCCGGACTCGTTGTCTCGGTCCGGTTTCTAGCGCTGTCGCTCCCGTGGGCAATCGAGACCCGGAACACGCCAGCACAGATACTCGGCGGCCTGCTCGTCGTCGCACTGGTCGCCACACTGTACCGGACACTCACAGCGGCCAGAGATGGATATCTACGAAGCGGCGAAAACCGACAATAAGGGACTGAAAGCGGTCTAGGCAAGAGGTAGATCTGAACCGCGTTCACGTCGCTCTCGTTGGTCGCTCGTGACCGTCTTCAAATCTACTGGACTATCTCAGTCGCTCACGGATTCGTGAGCGACAGAATATAGCGGGAGGTAGATTTGAACTACCGATCTGCGGGTTATGAGCCCGCCGGAATCTCCTGGCTATCCCATCCCGCTACCTTCTCGTAGTCCGGTCCCCTCATTAAGGGTTGTGATTCGAGTGCCGTCCGTGAGTTAGTAACGCGCTATGCTCACTCGTCCGCGTGGACCTGCCACGTGAAGAGGCTCTCGGCAACATAGTTGACCAGCATCGCGACCCCAATCGCGAGTGGGCTCGCAGCGATGAACCACAGATCCGTCCCGGCGACGACGAGGTGGATCGACAGCCATTGCGTGAGCAGCCAGTACACGGCCAATTGCACCGCGACGCCGCCGGACCGGACCAGATGCGATTTGCCGAGCCGTTTGGCGAACGAACGGCGGCCGGTCTCGCCCTGGCCCGCGAACGTCCAGTGTTCGTTGACCAGAAACATCACGAGGATTGCCGTTTCGACGCCGGCGGCTTTGGCCCACATGTCGCTGACGCCGAAGGCCAGACCGAGCACGGCGAGGACGGTGTTGTCGCTGATCGCGCCGACGACGCCGACGGAGACGAACTGACCGAACCGGACGCCGGAGACCAGCGACTCGAACCGGTCCGGGACGACGCGTCGTACCTGTTGTTCGATGTCCATCATCGGTCCTTATCGATCAGGGCGGTCGGTTCGTCAAGATGTTCTGCCAGGGCCGTGTGGAACCCGTCGTCCCGCAATTGCTTCGACCGGTGGCGAGCCGTCAGCAGTGCCTCGAGCAGATCTATCGACGTTCGTATCGGCGACACCGTCGAACCGGGCTTGTCCTCCCACTCTATCGGTACCTCTTCGATGCGCAGGCCCAGCGCCGCCGTGATGGCGATTAGTTCAACGTCCCACGCGAAACCGGGCTCGTACAGGTGGTCGCGGACGCGCTCCCAGGCGGCCGCGTCGATGGCTTTCGCACCGCACTGGTAGTCGTACAGCCTCGCGTCGAGCAACTGGCCGGCGAGCCACGCGAAGCCGTCGCCGAGGAACCGGCGGGCGAACGTCTGGTGGGTGGCGACCGTGGCGTCCGGGTGGCGGCGAGAGCCCACAGCGAGGTCCGTTCGGCCGTCGGTGACCGGGTCCAGTATCCGTTCGAGCGAGTGGACCGGTGTCGACCCGTCCGCGTCGACGAAGGCCAGCACGTCGGTGTCTAACCGCTCGAAGCCGGCGGTTATCGCTGCGCCCTTTCCGCGACGGTACGGGACGGCGTGGACTTCGACCGGCAGCGAGCGGAGTTGTGTGGGAACGCCGTCCCGGGGCGCATCGAGTTCGACAACGATGGTCTTCGGAGCGAGGGCATCGTCGATGGCGGCGATATAGGTCCCGAGCTGATCTGTGTCGGGACGGTAGGCTGGGAGGACAACCCCGACGGAACGCGACATTGGCGAGTAGTGGGACAGGCGGAAGTAAAAACAGTTCGAAGCTACCGGTCCATAGTCAGTTGATAAGTCCGGAAGCAACGAAAAAGCGTATAGGCCAGCGAACCAGTCCCTTCAGTGATGGAATACGGGCTCCTCGCCACCTGGCTCGCCCTCTACCTCCTGTTACTGTACGCCGGCGGGACCGTCGCTGGACTGCTGTTCCCCCGCTTCGCCGACCGCGGAGTCGCCTTCGGCGTCCCGGTCGCCGTCTCGGTACTGTGGCTGGTCACCTATTTCGTCGGTCGCCTCTCGCTGACGGTCGGTGTCTGGTTCGGTGTCGTCGTTCTCGCCGTGAGCACGCTGGCTGTCCGGCGGATTGACGGCGGACCGGACGCCCGAGTGTACGCCGAGACGGCCGGCGTGTTCACGGTCGCGTTCCTGTTTCTCGTCGGCATCAGGGCGCTTGACCCCGGGATCGTCCCCATCGGCGGCGAGAAGTTCCTCGATTTCGGATTGTTGCAGTCGCTGGTGCGGGCCGACAGCCTCCCGCTAGAGGACATGTGGTTCGCCGGCGAACCGGTCGCGTACTACTACGGCGGGCACCTCATTGCGGCAATTCTCACCAGGATCACGGGAACGGCCGGCCAGTTCGCGTACAATCTCGCGCTGGCGGGCTTTTACGCGACGCTGGTCACGGCGGCGTACGGACTGGCCGGCGCTGTCGCGAGCGAACGCGGCCTCCCGCGACGGCTGGCCGCCGGCCTCACGGCGTTCTGCGTCGGCATCGCGAGCAATCTGTCGACGCCTGCAAAGTTCGTTATCTGGCTTCTACCCGATGGGCCGGGCCGGACAGTTGCCGAGCGGACCGGCTACGAACTGGAGGGGCTCGCGGCGGGGCCGGACTCGTTCAGCTACTGGGACGCGAGCCGCGTCATCGAGGACAGCGCGGCCGATTTCGGGGCGTACGAGCCCGGCGCTGCGCTGGTCATCGACGAGTTCCCGCTGTTTTCCTGGCTCAACGGCGACATGCACGCCCACATGATGAGCACGGGCTTCCTGTTGCTCGCCGCCGCGCTCTGTTTCAGCTACTACCAGACGCCGGCCGCCGAACGCCGGCGGCGGCTCGCGCTGCTTTTCGGCGCGCTCCCGGCCGTCGCCGGCATCATGGCCGTGACGAACACGTGGTCGTTCCCGTCGATGGGTGGGCTGGCCCTGCTGACGGTCACCGTCGCGCCGGCCGACCCGACGACGCTCCTGCCGGAACACGTCGGACGTCGACTCCGTCTGAACGGGCCGGGTCGAGAGGGGGTCCGAGTCGGGATGGGGCTGGCCGTGGCCGGCGGCGTCCTCGTGCTGGGACTCCTCTGGTCGCTCCCGTTCTGGCTCGGCCCGGCGAGCGGACGCCAGATTGCCGTCCTGCCCGACCGGACCTCGCTGCTCGAGCTGCTGGCCGTCCACGGCCTATTCGTCGCCCCGTTCTGGCTGTACCTGTACGCCCAGACCGGCCGCGCCGTTGGGCGGGACACGGCCCGAGTCGTCGGTCTGGCGGCCGTCGGAACGGCGGCGCTGGCGGCGACGCTCGACGTCGCGGCGGTGGGCCTGCTCGCTCCTCTGCTGGTCGGCGCGTGGCTGTTCGCCCGCTCGCCGACGCTCGACCGCACCGTCGACGCGGTTCCGGCGCTGGCCGACGGCGGCGACCGGCCCGTCGGCTTCGAGGCCGTGCTGATTCTCGCCGGTGCGGGCCTGGTCCTGCTGGTCGAGTTCGTCTTCGTCAGGGAAAACATCGGCCGGATGAACACCGTCTTCAAGACGTACATGCAGGTATGGGTGCTCTGGGGGGTCGCCGCCGGCCCCGTGCTGGCGTGGCTGCTCGCCCGCTGGCGGCCGGCCGACGAGCGGGCACGAGCGTGGGTCCACACCGGCGTCCGGGCGTTCGTCGCCCTGCTAGTCTGTTCGGCGTCGCTGTACGGCGTGTTCGCCCTCTCGAACCACGTCGAGCACGCCGGCGACCCGACGCTGGACGGATTGGCGTACCTCGACGACGACCACCCTGCGGAAGCCGAGGCGATCCGGTGGCTCGATGCGACGACGGAGGGCCGACCGACCATCGTCACGGCCGCGCCCGCGGGCTACCAGTGGGACGCCGCCGAGGGCGAGGGGGCGAGCGCGCCGTCGAGCCTGACCGGACTGCCGACCGTCGCGGGCTGGACCCACGAAGCTCAGTACCGCAACGACACGGTGTACGACCGGCGCGTCAACGACGTGGCGACGATTTACACGGGCGAGCCGGCCGAGCAGCGTCGCCTCCTCGAAGCCTACGACGTGCGCTACGTCTACGTCGGCCCCGCAGAGCGGGCCCGCTACGACGACGTGACGGTCGACCAGCTACAGGGCGTTACCGTGGCGAAACGGACCGACGGCGTCACCATCTACCGGGTCCGGCCGGCGCAGTTCTGAGAAGGGAAAAGCGGGACGATACAGCGGCCGTGGGGCCGTTCAGGACTCGGCGTTCGGCGGCGCGCGCTCGCGGAGGACGGTGACAGCCTCGGCCTCGATGTCGTCCGTGTCCAGGTGCATCGGGATGTACTCCTGCGTTTTGAACGTCTCTTCCTCGTCCTCCGAGCCGATGGTACACCAGAGCTGTGGCCGGTCCGGCCCGTGCCAGTCGCCCTGCCGCGAGACCGAGAACACCTCGTACTCCTCGTCCTCGTACTCGATGCGGCCGCCCTTTCGCAGCCCCGGATCACCGTGGATGATGAGCTTCTTCATGCCCGTTCCTTTGCCAACAGCGTACTTAGTGACTTCGAAGGCGACTGCGACACAGCGCGCCAACCGACAGGGGCGACGAGCTGTTCACCTATAACTAGAATGTCCTTATACTCTATCGGATAGTGTTTAGATGGTTAACATCCTGGTAGCGGAGATTTATATATTGGAAGCGATGACAGTCGTGTATGTTGAAACAACAGCAGCGGTCGTGCGAGCGGGCCTCGGTCGTGGTCAGCCCGATGGGCGATGACGGACGAATGGAGCTCCGTGACGTCGAAGCCGACGAAATCTACGAGGTCGTGGACTACGTTGACGACGAACTGGCAAAGAAACTGGGATCGCTCGCTGCCGGCGAAGCGGTGAATCTCGAACTGGTGGCCGGGGCAGGCGCGGCGGACGTGTTCGGCGCGGTCCGAATCGAATCGACCGGTCCCTCCGCGCGGTTCCAATAGCCTGCCACAGGACAGCGGGTGTTGGCGTCGGGCGTACAGACACGGGAAGTGGGGGGCGGCTGGCAGGTGCGAACCAAACGGGTTTTAAGCGGTCACGTCAAATCGCTCGGTAAGGCCGATATCTATGCAGATGCCACGACGATTCAATACGTACTGTCCGCACTGTAACGAGCACCAGGAACACGAGGTCGAGAAGGTCCGCAGCGGCCGCCAGACGGGCATGAAGTGGATCGACCGCCAGCGCGAGCGTAACTCCGGTATCGGGAACGACGGTAAGTTCTCGAAGGTCCCGGGTGGCGACAAGCCCACCAAGAAGACGGACCTCAAGTACCGCTGTGGCGAGTGTGGGAAGGCCCACCTCCGCGAAGGATGGCGCGCCGGCCGACTGGAGTTCCAGGAGTAACGATGGCAGGAAGCTTCATCACCGTCGAATGCCCCGACTGCGAGAACGAACAGACCCTCTTCGAGAAGGCCGCGAGCGAAGTTTCGTGTGCCGTCTGTGGCCACACGATCGCCCGCCCCACCGGCGGCAAGGCCGACATCGAAGGCGAAGTGACCGCCGTCGTCGAGGCCCGATAGGATGAAATACAGCGGCTGGCCCGAACCGGGCGAACTCGTCGTCGGCAAGATCGACGAGATCGAGGACTTCGGCGTGTTCGTCGACCTCGACGAGTACGAGGGCAAACGCGGCCTCTGTCACATCTCCGAGGTCGCCAGCGGATGGATCAAGAACGTCCGCGACCACGTCAACGAAGGGCAGACAGTCGTTGCCAAAGTGCTTGACGTCGACGAGAGCGCCCAGCAGATCGACCTCTCGATCAAGGACGTCAACGACCACCAGCGAAAGGAGAAGATCCAGGAGTGGAAAAACGAGCAGAAGGCCGACAACTGGATGGAACTGGCTTTCGGCGAGGACCTGGACGACGAGACCTACGCCGCTATCGCCAACGAACTACTGGCGGAGTTCGGCTCGATGTACGACGGGTTCGAGTCGGCGGCGATCCACGGCAACGACGCCCTCGAAGACGTCGACCTCTCCGAGGAGGAGATCGACGCTATCGTCCAGACGGCCCGGAACAACGTCTCCGTGCCGTACGTACAGGTCACCGGCTACGTCGACCTGTCCTGTCCCGAAAGCGACGGCGTCGACGTGATCAAGGAAGCGCTGCAGGCCGCGGAGGGCAACGGCGAGGTCCCCGACGAGATCGAACTCGAAGTGACCTACGTCGGCTCGCCCGAGTACCGCATCCAGGTACAAGCGCCCGACTACAAGACCGCCGAGGACGCGCTCGAAGAGAGCGCCGACCGCGCCGCGAAGGTCGTCGAGCAACACGGTGGAACGGGACAGTTCCACCGCGAGCGTAGCGAAGAAGACGAGTAAGCCGCCGCTGACGGTCGATTTACAACCGATGAAATCGGATATCCGCGTCTGTGCCGCCTGGGAGTCAGAACACGACCGGCCGGTGTACACGCTGGGTGACACCTGTCCGGACTGCGGGGGCGAGGCGGTCAACAGCGCACCCGCGCCGTTCTCGCCCGAGGACAGCTACGGCGAGTATCGACGTTCTCTTAAGCGCCGCAGCCGCGAATAAGCCGTATGGACGAATTCGACATCGAGCGCGTAGCGGACCCCGACCTCGACGAGCCGGTACTGGTCGAGGGCTTGCCCGGCGTCGGCCACGTCGGCAAACTCGCCGCAGAGCACCTGCTTGAGGAGCTCGAGAGCGAGCTCGTCCGCCGCGTCTACTCGACGCATTTCCCACCGCAGGTCAGCATCGATGAGGGCCAGGCACAACTCGCCTGCGCCGAGTTCCACGCTGTCACGCCAGAGGAGGGCCAGGACCTGCTCGTACTCTCCGGGGACCATCAGGCCCAGGACAACGAGGGCCACTACGGCCTGACCGACACGTTCCTCGACATCGCCGACGAGTTCGGCGTTCAGCGGGTGTTCGCCCTCGGCGGCGTCCCGACCGGCGAACTCATCGAGGAGTACGACGTGCTCGGTGCGACGACGACCGAGGGCTTCAAGGAGACGCTGGAGGACGCTGGCGTGGCTTTCCGCGAGGACGAACCGGCCGGCGGCATCGTCGGCGTCTCCGGCCTGCTGCTCGGCCTGAGCAAACGCCGCGACGTGCCGGCCAGTTGTCTCATGGGCGAAACGTCGGGCTACCTGGTCGACCCCAAGAGCGCGCAGGCCGTCCTCGAAATCCTCCAGGAAGTCATCGGGTTCGAGGTAGACTACAGTTCCCTGGAGGACCGCGCCGACGAGATGGAGGAGGTCGTCCGGAAAATCCAGGAGATGGAACAGCAGAACTCCCCGTCGCCCGCCGACGAAGACCTCAGATACATCGGCTGAGACGGATTGGTGTAACTGTGTCCCGGTATTCGCCGATCTCGGGGTCGGTGTTGCCGGAGAGCGGGAATTTCTTTACCACTGGACCCTAACGTGGGGCTGTGCAGACACAACCGGGCGTCCTACCGGAGTGGCTGGTCCTCGGGCTCGTCTTAGGTGTTGCCGGGAGCCTCGTCGTCGCCGGGCTGTTCGTCCTCGCGAATCGCGTGTTTCCGGCCGAGCGGCCGAACCGACAGGCGACCGACGGGGGTGAGATGCGGCGCCGGGCGGAGCTCCGCGAGTACCTCACCGCCATCGACGAGCAGTTCGCCGAGAACCACTTCGTCGAGGGGCAACACGTCGCGTTCTACCTGCCGAAACGGGACGTGGCGATCACGTTCGACGCCCGGGCGTACTACCGCATCGAGCGGTCGCCGACCGTCCCCGTACTGGTCGAACACGAGATGCCGGGCGTCTATCTCGGCGCACGCCTCCCCTTCGAAACGCCTGAAGTCAACCTGGGCCCGGACCCCGAGGAGAAACCACACCCGACAGTGCAGGCGTTCAGCGAACTGGGCCTCACGCAGAGCGCGTCGCTGGACGACGTGAAATCGGCCTATCGCGAGCGCGTCAAGGAGGTCCACCCGGACCACGGCGGCAACGAGGACGAGTTCAAGCGCGTCCGAAAGGCGTACACGACTGCGAAACAGCACGCGTCCGGTGCGTCGAGACAGCGGGCGTCGTGAGGAGTCAGACAGCGGTTCTCGAACTCGTTGTTCGGCGAGGATCGGTCGATACAGGGCACACATCCCACGAGAAGTAGTCACATATCTAATCTCTGAGAACGCTGTGCTAGATGCAGAACAGATGTTCGTCGGGTATCGACAGGCGATGGCTGACCGGCGGGCGCTAGCCCCGAAATAGTGTCACTGCATCGGGACACAACAGACCGGTACAGCCGCATTACGTACCACGGTCTCGGTGACGCTGCCGGTCAGATATCGCGTGAGGCCGGATCGGCCGTGTGTTCCCATCGCGATGAGGTCGATATCGTGTTCTTCGCTGTAGGAGAGGATCGTGCGTGCAGCCGGACCACTTGCGATATTGCCTGCGACACTGACATCGGCCGCTCGGGCACGCTCATGGACCGTCTCGAGTGCCTCCTGGCCGGTTTGCTCAAGTGCGTCGTGAATCTCTGCTGACCCCTCAGCGCCGCCGAACCGACTCGTATCGACAGAATACACCGTGTGTATCGTCGCGTCATACACCTCGGCTAGGGTAATCCCCCACTCTATCGCGAGTTCTGCACCCTCGCTGCCGTCGGTCGGGAGGAGAATGTTTTCGTACTGATGATCACCGATTTCGACGATGTCCCCGTCCGGAGTTACCGTGACAATCGGGACATCTGCGGTCCGGAGAGTCTTTTCCGCAACACTCCCGAGTACAACCCGTTCGAACCCTGTCCGCCCCTGCGTGCCCATGACGATGAGATCGATGTCGTGGGTATCGACATAGTCGTTGATCGTCTGGAACGGGATACCCGATTCGACAGCGGTGGTGATTTGACCAGAGAGATGTGTCCGAGCAAGTCTCGCGATGGAATCCACCGCCTGCTCGGCCTCTTCTTCGAGGAGACGCTCCCGGTCGGTCTGTCCATCAGAATTCAGCTCCGGTTCGATGTCACGGGAGTCAACCGCTGACAGTACGTGGAGGTCGGCACCGATTGTGGCAGCGAGATCGATTCCTCGCCGGGCGCCTATCCGTGCCCCGTCACTGCCGTCGGTCGGCACGAGAATCGAGTTGATCGTTCGGCTCATGGACACAGTTTGATACGCTATTGATTTAACACTACGTTCGATTCTCACTACGATGGAGCATCGTGCATTTGAGAACCGCTGTCTTATGCGGCATACGTGCGCCGCATCTTGCACGCCTCGTTCAACCTACACAGAGTATATCAAAAGACTGTTGATAAGGTGCGCGTTCAGCGGCCGGTAGTAATACGTTGCTTATTCCAGAACAAGCGCACCACCATTTTATCCACAGCCTGACCGTAGTCACGATATGATCTCACAGATCCTCGTTCCGATGGACGACTCGGAGATGGCCCAGCGAGCGCTCAGGTACGCCCTCGAGAACCATCCCGACGCGGAGATTACTGTCTTGCACGTCGTGGGCGGACCGTCACCGTGGGGAGGAGCAGCCACGTCACTTGCCCTTGAGGAAGACATCGAAGCGGCCGCCGAGGAGCGTGCGGAGGAGGTATTCGATGACGCTCGGGAGATCGCCGCCGAGTACGATGTCGAAATCACCACCGAGGTTCAACTGGGACATCCAGCTCGGGCGGTTTTGAATAGAGCCGACGACTTCGATGCGGTCGTACTCGGAACCCACGGCGGCTCGTTGGCTGATCGACTGGTCGTCGGGAACGTCGCCAAGAAAGTGTTCCGTAACTCGCCCGTTCCTGTCATCGTCGCTCGGTGAGCGGCGGCGACTGAAGCCGATGGATCGACGGCCTCGTATTTGCCCGGCGTTCACCCGCAATCAGTCCGATGAATCACCTTCCGCGGATCATGGGGGTGACTACGGCGTCACGACAAGCTTCCCGACGCTATCGCGGTCCTGCATTGCTGCAAACGCCGCGCCAGTCTCTTCGAGCGGGTACGTCGCCTCGATTTCCGGGGTGAGTTTACCGTCTGCGACGAGACCCACGATCCGCTCTAGGTCGCCCTGCGTCCCCATCGTACTCCCGATGACTCGTTTGTGGCCGAGGAACAGGTCAGGGATATCGATCTCGGATGTGCCACCGGCGGTCCGTCCACAGAGTGCCATCCGGCCGCCGCGTCGGAGGACATCCACGCCGAGCTGCGTGTACTCGCCCCCGAGGTGATTAAGCACGCCGTCGACCGGCCCGATATCGGTAACTGCTGCCCGGATCTCGTCCGGGTCGGTGCTCTCGATGGCGTAGTCTAGGCCGAGCGATTCGACACGTTCCAGTTTCGTCTGTGAGGACGAGGTCCCCACGCTCTGAGCACCGAGAACACTCGCGAGTTGCACGCCTGCAACGCCGACACCGCCAGTTACGCCCGGGATGAACACCAGGTCGCCCGGTCCGGCGTCGATCCGGCGGAGCATGTGGAAGGCAGTCATATAGGCCGTCGGAAGCGCGGCCGCGTCGACCGTTCCCACGCCGTCGGGGAGCCTGACGAGGCGGTCGGCCTGGACGCGGGCCGCCTCGGCGAGGCCACCGTGGTACAGCGAGAAGTTCTCACAGAGGTTCTCCGGGCCCTCACGGCAGTAGCGACACGTCCCGCAGGTCTCGTTCGGACAGAGTACCACTCGGTCACCGGGTTCGAGAGCGGTAACGCCCTCGCCCACGGCGTCGACGGTCCCGGCGACGTCGAGGCCGCTGACGAACGGCAGGTCATCCGTGTCGACCATCGCGGAATCGCCTTCGAGAATCCAGAGGTCGTGGCGGTTGATCGCACACGCCTCGACGGAGACCACCGCCTCGCCGCGTTCGGGTTCAGGGGTCGGTTGGTTCACAATCGAGACGCCGTCCGGGCCAGTGAGTTCGCTGAACGCTACGGTGCGCATCACGCCAGTGTTGGGCCAGAATCGTATAAACAACACCGAAGGGTGGGATACCTGCCTGATCGACGGCGGTATCGGATTCGCCTTCAGTCAGCCGACCGTACCCTCAGATACCCTGGCTCATGAGGTGACTGCGCAACAGGTCCGCCTCCTTGCTCCCGGCGACGGGGTTCACGAGGACGACGACGTCGTCATCGTCGAAAGCCCCCTCGTCAGCCAACGCTCTCGCGCCGGCGATTGCCGTCCCCCCGGTCGCGCCGGTCTCCGGTCCCATCTCGCAGCCGTCGACGGCACCGGCCAGGATGTCCTTGTCCGAGACGGCGACGCCGTCGCCGCCCGAGCGGTCGAGCGAGTCGAGTGCCGCAGCGCCGGCGGCGGGGTCGGGCACCTCCAGCGGGCCGACGATGGTGTCGGGGTGCTCGATGGTGGCCGGTTCGCTCGCCCCCTCGCGTGCGGCGTCGGCGATGGCGGCCGTCGAGTCCGGCTGTGCGGCGTAGGTTCGCGGCACTGAGTCCGTGAGCCCGCTGTCGGTCGCTGCCCGGAAGCCGCGTTCGAGACCGACGAGCGTCTCGCCGTGGCCGGTGGGGTGGACAACCGCGTCTGGGGCCGTCCATTCGAGGTCGTCGATCACCTCGAACGCGACGGATTTGGCTCCCTCGATGCGGAAGGGGTGGCCGGGCGCGACCGTAACCCAGCCGTCAGACGCCTCGGCCAGTTCCTCGTCGAAAGCCGAGACGGCGTCGTCGTACCGCCCCTCGACGACGCGCATGTCGCCGCCGTGGACGTTCACCATCGCCTTGTTGAGAAACGGGCATCGCGAGGGGACGAAGCCCTTCGATTCGATGTTCGCGCGGGCCGCGTAAGCGGCGTTGGCCTGCGCGCCGTTGCCGGTCGATGGCGTCACGACGCGCTCGGCCCCGCGCCGGGCGGCAGCGGTGACCGAGAGAGAGAGCTTACGGTCGCCCAGTGAGGCCGTCGGATTGCGCCCCTCGTCTTTGACGTACACCGAGTCGACGCCGAGTTCCCCGGCCAGGTCCGGGACCGGGACCAGCGGCGTCGCCCCTTCGCCGAGCGTCACCGTCGCGTCCTGCGGGAAAGGCCGAAGAGATTCGTACCGGCTGGGACCCGTCGTGTCGGGCAGCGCTTCGGGCGTCAGATCGGGGACGTCGTAGTCGCCGACGAGAACCCCGCCGCAGTCGGGACAGCGGTCGGTCGTGCTGTCGGTTTCCTCGCCACACGCAGTGCAGATGAGGCCGCGAAACGCCGCAGTCGTCTCCATGTCTTCCCTTGCGGACGGGACAACCAAGTGTGGTCCGGTCCCGCTTCAGCACGCTCTTGTCCCGGGCGGCCGAACCGGAAGGTATGACAGATGTCGTCGTCGCTGGGGGCGGGCTCGCCGGACTGGTCGCCGCCCGGCACCTGGTCGAGTCGGGCCGAGATGTGACGGTCTTCGAGCAGCGCTCGGACGTGGGTGGCCGCGTCCGGACGACCCGCGAGGACGGCTACATCTTCGACCGCGGGTTTCAGGTCATGTTCACCGCCTACCCCGCGGCGAAGCGCGAACTCGACATCGAGGCGCTGGCTCCGCGGACGTTCACGCCGGGGGCCACTATCGCCAGCCCGAACCACCGTTCGGTGCTGTCGGACCCGCTCCGGAACCCTTCTGCAGCACCACAGACGCTGCTCAACACGGACGTTCGCACGGCCGACAAGCTCAGGCTGTTCCGGCTCCAGCGCGAACTGGCCAACGTCGAGCCCGTCGAACTGCTCTCCCGTGGCGGGCGGACCATCCGGGAGTACCTCGCCGACTACGGGTTCTCACAGCGGTTCGTCGAGCGGTTCGCCGCGCCGTTCTACGGCGGCATCACGCTCGACCGCTCACTGGGAACGGACAGCAGCATCTTCGAGTACACCTACAAGATGCTGAGCGAGGGCGAGATATTCGTCCCCGCCGACGGGATGCAGGCGATGCCGCGCCAGCTCGCCGACCGTGCTCGCTCGGCGGGCGCGACCATCGAAACCGACGCGGCCGTAACGGACCTAGAGACCCACGACGGCGAGGTCACTGCCGAGGTAGGCAGCGAGACAGTGACGGCCGAGAGCGCCGTCGTCGCGACGGACCCGCAGACGGCGGCTGAGTTGACGGACATCGACGCCATCCCGACCGAGCCCGTCGGCTGTGTCACCCAGTACTTCGCGCTCCCGACAAACCGCGCGCCGACGACCGGACAGCGTATCATCCTCAACGCGGCGGACGACCGACCGAACACCGTCGCGCCGCTGTCGGCCGTCGCCAGCGAGTACGCGCCCGCTGGGATGGAGTTGTACAGCGCCACGTTCCTCGGAACCCCGGAGGAAGACGACGCGGAACTGGCCGCGGAGGTCCGTGACGCGCTTCGGTCGTGGTATCCGAACGCGAGCTTCGAGGCGCTGGAACTGCTCCGGACCGACCGGGTCCCGTTCTCACAGTTCGCCCAGCCGCCGGGGTATCGGGATGCGCTGCCGGACCCGACAGCCCCGGGCGGGAACGCCGTCCTGGCCGGCGATTACACCCGCTGGTCGTCGATACAGGGCGCGCTAGAAAGCGGCAAGGTCGCCGCTGATCTGCTTCGGTGAGCGAAAAAGCCGAGCGCGTCGGCCGGGCTGCGACGGTCTATGCGGCCGGACCGCCGCTATTCGTGTTTCCCTCGTGGTCGTGTCCCTCCCCCTCAAGGACTTCCGAGACATACTTTATGGTCGCGAAGTACAGCAGCACCAGCGAGAGCAGCGTAATCGCGATGAGACCCAGCGCGATTTCTGTCTGAACCATATTCCAGCGTCCACCGTCGCGGGTCAAATACTTACCGTTATAGCATGCGACGGAACTCACCCAGCGGCGGGAACGACAGGGTCTCGCGCCCGCTCTCGTCCCAGACCACCGGCTCCAATTGGTCGGCGTCGGTGACAAGCGGGGACTGGAAGTCACTGGCGCGCATCTCGTTGACCTCGACGCCGGCGTTCAGCCTGTTGAACGACGGGAGCATCACCACGTCGCTGCCGCGGTACTGGCCGCTCCCGACGAGATAGCAGGGTTGGCGCTGCCCCTCGATGGAAATGGTGGGATGGTCGTGCCCGACGACGTAGCGGTCGGCGTCGACCTCCGGGGGTTCGTGGCCGTGACAGACGACCGTCTCACCGACGCAGTATTCCGTCTCGGTCGGGCCGTCCCACACGCTGTCGAGCATCGTGTCGTGGTTGCCCGGCGTCACGAGCAGGCGCGCACCGGTCTGCTGGCACGCGCTTTTGAGCCCTGCAACGGTACTCTCGACCGACCGGGGGACGGTCTGGAACGAGTGGAGGAGGTCACCGGCGACGACGACCTCGTCGGGGCTGTGGCGTTCGACGAGCGACCGGAACCGCTGGACCATGTCCGAGCCGGACCCGACGGGGAGTTCGAGGGTCCCGCCAGTACCCCGGCCGACGTGGAGGTCCGCGACGACGAGCGTCCCGTCGAGCAGCAGCGCCCGGTCGTCGTAACTGGCTGTCATCGCCGTGGGGTCGGCGCTGGCGACGGTTATATTGTCGGTCACGGCGACGCTCGCATCGCGGGTGCCACGGCCACAGGCGAATATCCAGGCCTGACGGTGTCGGTGGTATTTTTACCTGTGACTCCCGTGACTCTGGTATGGTCGACGTCCTGGAGAACAAGCGGGCCGCGACGCGGTTTCGGGTCCTCGTGGAGATCGCCGAGCGCCAGCCCGCGGTGAGTCAGGGCGAAATCGCCGAGGCCGTCGGCGTGACGAGTCAGGCCGTCAGCGAGTACATCCGGGAACTCGTCGACGACGGGTTAGTCGAGAAGGAAGGGCGGTCGCGCTATCGCGTCACCAAGGAGGGCGTCGACTGGGTGTTCCAGTCCGCCACCGACGTGCGCCGGTTCGCCGACCACGTCACCGACGACGTGCTCGGCAGTGTCCAAGAGGATGCCGCCATCGCCACGGCGGACCTGGCGGAAGGCGAGACGGTAACGCTCTCGCTGTCGGACGGCCTGTTACACGCTGATCCCGGCGGGGGCGACGCGACGGGCGTGACGACGACGAGCGCCGCGGAAGGCGAAGTCGTCGGCGTCACCGGTTTCGAGGGCGTCATCGACCTCGACCCCGGCCACGTCAGCGTGATACAGGTCCCGCCGGTCCGGTCGGGGCCGGTCGAGAACGTCGACGACATCGCCGCGGCCTGTGCGGATGTCCCAATCGTCACCGCCGCGGGCGTCGAGGCCGTCGTCGCGCTTCGCAACGCCGACATCGAGCCGACGACGCACTTCGCGGCGGGCGAGGTGGCCGCCGACGCCGCGTCCCGGGGGCTCGACGCCGTCGTCGTCGCAACACAGGACACTGTCGGGCGCGTGACCGACGCGCTCCGGGACGCGAGCGTCGACTACGACGTGACACAGTAGCCCGGAGTAGCGGGACTTTTCCGGTCGGCTGCCGTCAGTACAGCCATGAGCGAGCAGGAGATTCACGACGCCGTCGAAGCGTTTCTGAATGAGGCCGACGACGCCTACGGCGAGTACGAGCAGGGGTACACCGACGCTGACGCGACACTCCGACGGCTGGAAACGGCCATCGAGGAACTACGGACGGCGACCGAGGAGTAGAACGGCGTCCGACGTCGGGCGAACAGTATTGTGGGATTGGGTTCATGTAATCCGTATGACCGATGTGGTTCTGGTCGACGGCGCACGCACCGCACACGGTGAACTGCTCGGCGGGCTCTCGGGGCGAAGCGCCGTCGAACTGGGCGGTGCGACCGTCGAAGGACTGCTCAACCGGACCAGCGTCGACGAGGACAGCGTCGACTGGGTCGGCCTCGGAAACGCCGTGCAGGCGGGCGTCGGCCAGGTGCCGGCCAGACAGGTCGTCGTCGAATCGCCGCTACCTGACGATGTCGCCGCGACGACGCTGAACGAGGCGTCGGGGTCGGGACTGCGGGCGATCACGACCGCCGCCGACCGCATCGAGGCCGGTCGGGCGTCGGTGTGTCTCGCCGGCGGCATGGAGTCGATGTCGAACGCGCCGTATCTCGTGCCGGACATGCGCGGCGGCCGCCGGCACGGGAACAGCGAACTCGTCGACGCGATGATCTGGGATTCGCTGTGGGACAAACACTACGACGCCCACATGGGCGCGCTGACGGAGGAGATCGCCGCCGAGCACGACATCAGCCGCGAGGCACAGGACGAGTACGCCCGGCGGAGCAACCACCGGGCCGGCGAGGCCATCCAGTCAGGTAAGTTCACAGAAGAACTCGTCCCGGTGGAAACGGCGGACGGGCTCGTGACAGAGGACGAGGGGCCGCGGCCGGACACGACGCTGGATCGGCTGGCGTCGCTCCCGCCGGCCTTCGAAGAGGGGGGCACCATCACCGCCGGGAACGCCTCGAAGCTCTCCGACGGCGCGGGCGCGGTGGTGCTCGCCGACGCCGAGACAGTCGAGCGTGAGGGACTGGGACCGATGGCCCACGTCGAGGACTACGCCGTCGCCTACCGCGACCCGGCGGAGTTCTCTATCGCCGTCCGGGACGTGGTCGCAAAACTGCTCGACCGGAACGACCTCGCCGTCGCCGACGTGGACCACTTCGAACTCAACGAAGCCTTCGCCGCACAGATGGTGTACGTCGCCGACGAACTCGATATTCCCGCCGAGAAGCACAACCCGCTCGGCGGCGCGGTGGCGCTCGGCCACCCTATCGGGGCCAGCGGCGGCATCCTCACGACGACGCTGCTGTACGCGATGGAGCGGGAGGACCATCACCGCGGAATCGTTGGGATGAGCGTCGGCGGTGGCGGCGCGATTGCGATGTCCGTAGTCCGGTAGTCCGTTACAAGAGAGAACACGAACCTGCGGTGGCGCGCGCTCTCGCTCGCTCCGTCGAGCGAAACTGCCGTGCGAGGGACGAGTCGCGCAGGCGAACAACGTGAGCCGAGCAACGCAGTCGGCTGGGGAGGGGGTGGCTGTCCTTTCTCGGGTGGGACTGAAAGGGGCCGCCCGCTCGCTGTGCGAGAGGACGCAAGGACCGCAGGAACGACCGACGGGAGTGACGAGGACCGCAGCGAGTCACAGCCAGCGAGCGGGCGGGGGCTTTCGAGGTCATCGCACAAGCAGCTCCGAACCATCACAACGACGTAAGTGTCTTACAGAGAACGGCGGGAATCGGGAAGAATTATCGGGCCGGCCCACCCCAGAGAGAGTATGACTGGATTCTCCCGACGGGTCGAGCAGGTATCGATCTCGGGCATCCGCGAAGTGTTCGAAGCGGCGGGCGAGGACGCCATCAACCTCGGGCTGGGCCAGCCGGACTTCCCGACGCCGGAGCACGCCCGCCAGGCAGCCATCAAGGCGATTCAGGCCGGAAAAGTCGACGCCTACACGTCGAACAAGGGGACCGAAGAGCTCCGGGAGGCCATCGCCGCCAAGCACGAGCGAGACAACGACCTCGACGTCGACCCCGGGGACATCATCGCCACCTCGGGCGGGAGCGAGGCGCTGCACATCGCGCTGGAGGCCCACGTCGACGAGGGGCAGGAGGTCATCTTCCCGGACCCGGGGTTCGTCTCCTACGACGCGCTGACCCATCTGGCCGGGGGGACGCCGCGACCGGTCCCACTGCGCGAGGACCTCACGATGGCCCCGGAGACGGTGGAGGAGGCCATCACCGACGACACGGCGGCCTTTGTCGTGAACTCGCCCGCAAACCCGACCGGGGCGGTCCAGCCGCCCGAGGACATGCGGGAGTTCGCCCGCATCGCCGACGAGCACGACGTGCTGTGTATCTCCGACGAGGTGTACGAACACCAGGTGTTCGAGGGCGAGCACCGCTCGCCGGCGGAGTTCAGCGACACGGGCAACGTCGTCGTCGTCAACGCCTGCTCGAAGGCCTACTCGATGACGGGCTGGCGGCTCGGCTGGGTCACCGGCTCCACCGACCGCATCGAGCGGATGCTCCGGGTCCACCAGTACGCCCAGGCCTGTGCGTCCGCGCCGGCCCAGTACGCCGCCGAGGCGGCGCTGACCGGCCCACAGGACCCCGTCGCGGAGATGCGCGACGCCTTCCAGGAGCGCCGTGACGTGCTGCTCGACGGCCTCGAAGAGATGGGGCTGGACTGCCCGACGCCCAAGGGCGCGTTCTACGCGATGCCGAAGGTCCCCGACGGCTGGGTGGACGAAGTTATCGACCGCGGCGTCGTAGTCGTTCCCGGCGACGCCTTCGGCGAACACGGCGCGGGCTACGCCCGTATCTCCTACGCGACGGACATGGAGACGCTGAAGGAGGCCATCGGGATCATGGCCGACGCGACCGAGGCGCTCCGCTGAGTAGCTGGCGGTGGCGGCCGACGCGGACAGTCGCCCCGAAATTGGAACAGTCTCGGAAGAGAGTGCGAAGAAACGCTTTATCCGTCGGCTGTCTGGACTCCCGTATCCCAACGTGGTACATGCATCCGAGTCCAGTGCGCCCTTCGGCGGGGAGAGACAGGACTATACGACCGGCAGACGCAGGTCCCGGGAGGACAGTGGGATGGAGAAAGCGCTCTGGTACCTGCTGACGGCGACGCGCGGCGGCGCCAACCGGGCGCGTATCATCGACGCTCTCTCGGACCGACCGATGAACGCCAACGAACTCGCCGACGAACTCGACGTGGGCTACAAGACCATCAGACATCACATGGAACAGCTAGAGGACCACGACGTGGTCGAATCAGGCGACGAGGAGTACGCCAAACTCTACTTCCTGACCGACCGGTTCGACAACTACCGGGATACCTTCGAGGAGATCGTGGAGAAGATGGACGAATGACGGGCAGAATCATCGGCCAGGCTGCGACCGGCAGGCAGGAGGGACGGCGCTGATGGCGATGGGACCGCTCATCACTGCCGCGGCAGCGCTCGCGGGGCTCAACGTCCTATTGCTGCTCCCGCTGCTTGGCGTCTGGGTCCGTAACTACGCGACGTTCCGGACGGGACTCGTCGCCGGCCTCATCGCCTTCGCCGTCGCGATGCTCGCCGAGAACGCCATCGCCGTCTACTTCTTTTTCTCGATGCAGAGCTTCTACGCCGGCGACCAACACGTCCAGCAGGCCGTGCTGGTCCTGCGCTCGCTGCAGTTCGTCGCGATTGCCGGACTGAGCTACACCACGCTTCGGTAGCGCGATACCAGGAGTAACGCAGTTGTATTGGCGATCTGTTCGGCCTCGTATCACGGCTACTGTACCGCCATGGAGTCGAACACGTTCGGGACAAGCGCCTGACTGGCGGGGACCGTTAACCGACGTATGAGCACAGATCATCAGGAGTCGGTACAGGAACTCGACGTTCGGGACGTTGACGGGGAACCGTTCGAACAGATCATGAACGCCCTCGACTCCGTCGGCGAGAGCGAGGCGCTCCGGTTGGTGAACAGTTTCGAGCCGGTGCCACTGTACGACGTCCTCTCGAAAAAGGGGTACCAGTACGACACGGAACAGGTCGCCGACGAGGAGTGGCACGTCACAATCCGGTCGGAGTGAGATGCGTCCCGGGCGCGCCTCGCGGTGGTTCGTCACCGCCAGCGCGCTGTTTTTCGTCGGCTTCCACGCCGCAATGGCGGTCGCCGCGCCCCGCCGGATCGTCGTCACGCTCGGTCTGTACGGGTTCGTCCTGCACGTCCTGTTCGGGAAGGCCTACGCGCTCGTGCCGTCGTACTTCGACCGGGACCTCGCGTGGGAATCTGGGCCGGCAGTCCAGTTCCCGCTGTCAGTCCTCGGAACAACAGGGCTGGCGCTCGCACCGCTCGGTCCACCGTGGCTCCGACCGGTCGGAACCACGCTCTGGGCAGGCGGCGTCGCGGTGTTTCTCGGGACGCTGGGGTGGACGATTCGTGACAACGTCACCGGCTCGGCGACGGGGACCGGCGGCGCGAACGCCCATCGGGAGCCGGTCGACCGAACCGCCAACGTCGCGGTCCCGATAGCGCTCGGCTACCTCGCATTCGCCGCGGGTGGCGCGCTCGCCACGGCTGTTGGCTTCGAGTCGATTCTCCCACAGCAACTCTCGCACCTGCTCGCTGCAGGGACGGCGGCGCTGTTCGTCTTCGGCGTCGGTTTCCGGCTGTTTCCCCGGTTCCTGGTCGCTGAAGCGCCGCGACCAGTCGTTACGGTGGTCATCGCTGCCGGCGCTGGCGGTCCCGCGCTGCTTGCCTTCGGGCTGTTCGACCCCGAACTCCTCCTTGTCGGTGGCGTCATCGAAGCTGTCGCAGTCGTGGGGTTCGCACTGTCGTATATCGTTCTCTTCCTGCGGTCGGAGCGCCGCCGCGTCGGGTTCTACGCGGTGCTGTTGGCGGTCGTGGCCGGGGTCGTCGGTATCGGACTCGGACTGGTTCTCGCCGTAACCGGTCGGAGTCCGGCGCTGGTCACCGCACACTATCGGGCGATGCTGGCGGGCTTTCTCGGACTCACCGTGGTCGGGGCAGCGTTCCAGTTTTACCCGCCATCGGTCGGCGTCTGGCCCTACGCGGATGACCGGACGGCGCTGGTGTCGATTGGACTGCTCGGCGGCGGACTCGGCATGCAGCTGATCGGTCTCATCGGCCGGTTCGGTTGGGCGACATCCGTCGGCACGGCGGCTGGAGCCCTCGGCGCACTCCTCTACACGTATCTCCTGTTAGCGGCGTTCGCTCGCCGATGGAAGCAGTAGCGACGCGCTGCGGGCCTACTCCGCGATGATGCTGTCGAGCAGTTTCGTCTGGGCGGCGGCGAGGTGTTCCGCGAACGTCGAAACGGAGATATCCAGTTCTGTCGCCACGTCGCCGGCGTTGGCCCCCTTCGGATACTCGAAGTACCCCATCTCGACGGCCGTTTCGAGCACTTCCTGCTGTCGGTCGGTGAGCTGGCTTCGGTCGACCAGGATCGAATCCACCGGGTCCACGTCGCCGTTTCGCCGCATCGACCGGAGCGAGACACCGTCGTACAGTTCTTTCAGCCGCGTCACGATGGCACGCACCCGATCAACGTCGGGAGCGTGAAAGGTCAGGTAGAGCTGGCCGTCCTCAGCGCGGATATCCGCGACCGGACAGTCATAGGTCTCGACCGCCTCGCAGACGCACTCAGTTCGCGACCGCGTGAACTGATAGCGGGCCCCGTTTCCCGTGGCGAATACTTTGTCCATATCGCCCCGTGCCTCGACTGCCGCTTCGTCAGTGCCCGTCGCGGTGAACTCTTCGATGATCTGCCCGTCTGCATCTGGGCTGCTTCGGGCGACATCGGTCACGGCCGCGCCCGCCTCGTCCGAGACGCTTGCCACCGGACAGGCCCCAGGGGCGTCAACCGACAGCTCCACTCTAATGCCGGAGTCGCTCATGTAAGATACTGTGACACCACATTACAAAACGGGAGAGGCGCGTTCCCACGGAGTGAAAAACCCCCTCAATCTGCCGGGTGCTGGTCGGGAACCGACCCCTCGAACCCATCCGGCTGGTAGTCACAGAGAGGGTCCGCCGCCAGCGGGTCCCCCGCCGTCGCGTACGCCCGCGACCGACTGCCGCCACAGACCGTTCTGTATCGACAGGCCCCGCATTTGCCCGTCAGCGCGTCGTCGTCCCTGAGCTGCTGGAACAGCGGTGAGTCACGGTAAATGTCCACGACGCTTTCCTCTCGAACGCTGCCTGCCGACTTCGGCAGGAATCCGGAGGGGAACACCTCGCCGGTGTGGCTCACGAAGGCGAACCCCTTGCCAGCGCGAATACCCATCCGGCGTTTGAGGCCGCCGGCACCGTCCTCCTGGTTCTGGATCGCGACGCGCCGGTAGTGGGGCGCTTCGGTCGTCTTGAGGCCGAACGGCGCCGCCTCGCTAACCTCGTGGAGCCAAGACAGCACGCGCTCCGCCCGCTCGGGGGGGATCGGCGTCAGCACCCGCCCGCGACCGACCGGGACGAGGAAGAACACCGACCACAGCACCGCATCGAGGTCCGCAACGAGGTCCCGTATCGCCGGCAGCTGCTCGACCGTCTCCGCGCAGACGGTAGTGTTGATCTGCAGCGGGATATCGAGGTCGCGGGCCGCCTGGGCCGCCTCCATCGTCGCCTCGAAGCTCCCGGATTCACCCCGGAAGGTGTCGTGAGATTCGCTGTCGCCGCCGTCGATGGACAGTGCCAGCCGCCGGAGTCCGGCGTCGTCGAGTTCGGCCAGTCGGTCGGGCGTGATCGAGTTCGTCCCGCTGGGCGTCAGCGTCATTCGGAGGCCCTGCTCGGTCCCGTACTCGACGAGTTCCGGGAGGTCCTCGCGAGCGAGCGGGTCGCCACCCGAGAGGACGACCAGCTGGCCGTCGCCGAACTCGCGGGCCTGGTCCAGCAGCGCCTTCCCCTCCGCCGTCGATAGCTCGTCGGGATGGCGGCGCGGCTGGGCGTCGGCCCGGCAGTGTTTACACGCCAGTTCACAGGCCTGAGTTACCTCCCAGATCAGCACCAGTGGCTGCTGGTCGAGATCGAGTTTCCCGCGCATCTATGCCTCCCGGTGGACGCGGGTGACGTGGCCTCCACAGCCACACTGTTGGACGTACTCCGTCGAAATCGTCTCGCCGAACGCCTCCGCCAGCGCATCGAACAGGTAAGTTTCCGGGTGGCCGTGGTCGGCGTGGCTCACCAGATTGACGTGGTTCCCTACCGTCGTCTTCTCGACGGCATCGATGGCCTGTTCGACGACAACATCGGGGTCTTCGGCGTGCGCGGGCGTCTCCAGGTTCGCCGACCAGGAGTTGTCGTGAACCTCGGTCGTTACCGGCGGCAGGTCCTCGTGGGAATGGCTCATGCGCGTTGATTGGGAGTGCGTGTCCCTTGGTCCTCCGCCGTATATGTTCGGGTTTTTTATGTTGAGCAGGGTGGGTAGAGACCCAGGCGTTCTAACAGCCAGCCGATGGAGAGCTACGATACCTGTTCGACGAGCCAGTCGAACTGCTTGTTCAGTTCCTTTTTGCGCTGTCGTGAGATAACGGTCGAATCGATCATCTCGCCGATCACCGGGAGGTCGAGTGCGTTGTACTCCGTGGTCGCCGTTACTTCGGTCCCGCCGTCGACGGCCTCGACGGTGTATTCTGTCATCATCGACTCGAAGATGCCCTGGCGTTGCTCGTACCGCAGGACCGCGTCGGTCTCGACGATCTCGAGGTCGAGTTCGATTTCGAAGAGTCCGACGCGGTTCGTGATACCGAGGTCGTCCCCGTCGAGCGTCACCTCGTCGAACCCCGCCGCGCGCATGAACGGCGCCACGTCCGTTATCAGGGCAGTGACTGTCTCCGGGTCAGCCGGGACCGTCCGGGTCAGCGAAACGCGCTCCATACCAGACGGCGAGTGGCCGGCGGAATAAGCGTTCGCCATCCCCGGAGATGTTCGGCTCTGTGGTTTTGCGCGACCTCTCTCGTGTTGACAGCGTGTGACTCCACTCCCCAAGTTTCTTGTTCCCATCGCAACTATGCGAACATGTTCGGGATTACGGACGCGGGGGTCGGGCGAATATATTCGGATACACCAATGCCACACGCTGAACTCACGCTCACGATTCCGGAGGAAATCTGGATCGGCGATGTTTCGCGAACGTACGACGACGCGACGTTTCGCATCCTGTCTGCGCTCCCCGGCGAGGACTCCGGCGTCGGACTCGCGGAGATCACGTCGGACGACCTCCCGGCGGTTCTCCGTGACATCGAGAACCGGGAGTCGGTCACGACCCTTGAGATACTTTCACACCGGGACGACAGCGCGCTGGTTCAGTTCGAGACGTCGATGCCGCTCCTGCTCTTCCCGGTCCAGGGCTCGGGCGTCCCGCTTGAGATGCCGTTCACGCTGTCCAACGGAGAGGCCGTCTGGGAGATATCAGCGCCACAGGAGCGACTCTCCGAACTCGGCGAGCAACTGGAGGAGTTCGGCATCTCCTTCAGCGTCGACCGCATCCAGCAACACCTCGAAACCGAGCAGGTGCTGACAGAGAGCCAGCTCGAACTGGTCCAGGACGCCATCGATGCTGGCTACTACGACACGCCGCGGGAGTGCTCGCTGACGGAACTGGCGGACCGCGTCGGTATCGCGAAGTCGACCTGCAGTGAAACCCTCCACCGTGCGGAGGAGCAGATTCTCAAGCAGTTCGTTTCGGACCACCCGGCGCGGTGACGGGAAGTCGAAGCGCGTAATACGCGCCTCTGTGAGAGATACGACATATGAGTTCCGACGCGGTCGACGAGACGCACGAAAACGCGCGACAGGAGGTCATCGCAGTGGACGCCGACGACAACGAGGAGGGGCTGGTCAATCGACTCGATGCCCACACCGGCGACGGTGTTCGCCACCGCGCGTTCACCGCCTTGCTGTTCGACGAGAACGACCGGATCCTGCTCGCCCAGCGCGCAGCGAACAAACGCCTCTGGGATACGCACTGGGACGGCACCGTCGCCTCCCACCCCGTCGAGGGCCAGACACAGGTCGAAGCCACCGAGGAACGACTCGAGGAGGAACTTGGTATCGACCCCTCGCAGTACCAGAACCTCCGCGTGACCGACCGGTTCGAGTACAAGCGCTACTACGAGAACGCCGGCCTCGAATGGGAAGTGTGTGCGGTGCTGCAGGCCACGCTCCACGACACCTCGCTGGAACCGAACCCCGAAGAGGTCGACGGCCTCATGTGGGTCCCCTACGAGCGACTGCGCGAACATCCCGAGTACTACCGCCAACTCCGCCTCTGTCCCTGGTTCGAGATCGCGATGCGCCGGGACGAGGAACGGTAACGTCGGCAGTCCCTGTCGGCTCGGGTAGCAAGCGTCGCAGTGACGCCATCCCGACCCCTTTTCTTTTCGGCCCGGCCGCCCAACCCCGGGTATGGACGTTCCGCTGTACGACTCTCTTGACGGCCAAGTCGTGCTCGTCACCGGAGCCACGCGGGGCATCGGGAAGGCAATCGCCGACGGGCTGGTCGACCTCGACGCAACGGTGTATGCCGGCGCTCGCGATACCGGCGACATCGAGGCCACGGACCGCCATGCCATCGAACTCGACGTGACCGACGACGAGGGGATGGTCGCCGCGGTCGACCGCATCGAGCGCGAGCAGGGCCGGCTTGACGTGCTGGTCAACAACGCCGGCGTGATGGACTCACGGGAGCCGCTCGACGAGATGCCGACAGACGTTATCGACCACACCCTCGACACGAATCTCCGGGGGGCGGTCCTCATGACGAAGTACGCCCTCCCGCTGTTGCTGGCCGACGGGGGCGGCCGCGTCGTCACCATGTCCTCCGGGCTGGGAGCCATCACCGAGAGCCAGTCGGGCGGCACGCCGGCCTACCGCATCTCGAAGACCGGCGTCAACGGGCTGACGAAGTACCTCCACGGCGAGTACGCGGCCGACGGCCTCATCGCCAACTCGGTGTGCCCGGGCTACGTTCAGACGGACATGACGGAGGGGAGTGCCCCCCGGACGCCCGAGGAGGGGGCCGAGACGCCGGTGTGGCTCGCTCGCTTCCGACCCGAGGCACCGAGCGGGCGGTTCTGGCGCGACAAGGCCGAAATCGAGTGGTAGCGGCCGCGGTCAATCGGCGTTCTCGGTGCGGACCGCCGCTGGCTCGTCTGTCGCGTGGGCGGGCTCAGCCGCCGGCAGTTGTAGTTCCACAGTCGTTCCCGGGCCGTCCGTCTCGGGGAACGACATCCGCCCGCCGAGGTTCCGGACGATCCAGTTGACGAGCCAGAGCCCGACGCCGGAGCCGTGTTTGAGCGGCGTTTCGGTTCCCGAGCGGATGACCTCGCGCTCGTGGTCGGCGATACCGGGGCCGTTGTCGTGAACGGCCACGCGGACCCCCGGCGTTCCGTCGGTCCGGGTCGCAGTTATCTCGACCTCGAGAGGGTCATCGGCTGTCGCCCGATGTTCGACGGCGTTCTCGACCAGTTCTTCCAGCGCGATGCGGACCGACGGGCCGCCCTGTATCCAGATGGTCTCCTCGCAGGTGAGCGTGATCGCCGCATCGGGGTTGCAGTCACGGGCATCGCTCACGACCGATTCCAGCAGTTCGCGAAGCGGTGTCGGGCTGTGCTGTTCGGTCTCTAGGGCTTCGGTGACCCGACCGATCTTGTTGCTCCGGTCGACGATGTCGTCGACGGTACTGATGATACGGCTGAGTCGCTCGCGCTCGTCGGCATCGGCCGTATCCCGGAGCAGGTCCGCGTTCCCCTTGACGACGTTCATCTCGTTTCGGATGTCGTGCCGGAGCAAGCGGTTGAGCACGTCCAGCCGCTGTTCGCGCTGCCGGCGGTCCGTGATATCCCGGAGGCTGATGAGATGGCCCGAGACGACGCCGTACGCGCGGTACAGCGGTATCACGCGCACATCGTAGTACCGGACGCCCCCGTCGTGTTCGAGGGCCGTCTCGGTCTGCGTTCGCTCGCCGGGAGCCGGAACCGTCTCGGCGAGTGCCGGTAACGCGTGCAGTAGCGAGCGGCCCAGCAGCGTGTCCTGGTCGCCGTCGAACAGCGCCGTGGCGGCCTCGTTGACATCGACGATGCGGCGCTCGTCGTCGACGATGACGACCTGGTCGTCCATTTCGGTGAAGATCGCTTCACGGCCCAGTTCTCGGGTCACCGGTGCCACGTCGAGCAGGTGCCCGCGGAGGATGGCGACCGAGAGGACGGCCCCCGACGCGACGTACCCGAGACTCGTCGGGTTGAACGTCGTCGGTACCACACCGAGCACGAACAGCGTCTGGACGACCGTCGGGACGGCGATGGCGAGCAGCAGTGCGAGCCCCTGGCCCTGGAACACCTGATTCGACCGGAACAGCATTCGTAACAGGAGGACACCGCCGGCGAGGATCAACAGCAGTATGTAGGACATGTGGCCCCAGTACACGACTTCGTACGCGGGCACGAGCGTCACCGACGACGCCGAGACGTACTGCGTCCCGCGACCGGACCAGATGAGTTCGTGTGCGTGATTCGACCACACGAGCGTGACAAACACCGCCGGTTCGATAAGCAACAGCGCTGTTCGGCGCTGGGTGAGCCAGTGTGGATGCCCCGTGTACTCGATAACCGTCACGAGCCACGCGACGGGGATGATTACCGAGAGCGTCAGCTGCACCTGGACGAGTCGCTCCATGGTGGCCAGTCCCGGTACTGCGAGCTCGATACCGTACGTCACGGCCCAGAGACTCGCCGCAACGACGAACACTGCCAGCGGTCCCGCACCCGGCCGGTCCCGGTGGAGCCACACCAGAAAGGCGACGCCCATACCGACGACACCTGACAACAAAACGACAGCGAGCGGCGACAGGACCATTCAGTTACGTACCAATTGTGTTCCAGATATAACTATTCTCGGTCACTCCGTCTGCGAGCGGACTGCGGACCACACGGCGAGGGCACCGAGCACGAACGCCGGAACGAGCGGGAGCGTGAGGTAGGCGTCACGGAGCGTGAGCCCGAGGCTACTGATGACGCCCTGGGCTGCCGGTAAGAGCAAAATTGCGCCGGGGACGAGCAGGAACGCCACGCCGATCATCCCGACCAGAATCCAGCCGCTCGTCCCGAACTCGGGCCCGTCGGTGGATTCCATACCCGTCTCACTGTCCGCAGAGGAGGCGTCTGCGGACTGTGGCTCCGTGTCGGGACGGTGGACGTAGCCGGACTCGTCGTCAGCCATCGGCACGCACCCCGTCGCGCCCGCTCGAACGGTGCGTCACGATGGGACCACCCCCAGGAATACCGACGAAACAACGTGGCTGCATGTGTCGGAGTCAGGCAAGCGAGCGCAAAACGCTAACGGTCCCGCTACCGCGACAGACCAGGGGCTTCCTGGCTCGAAATGTCACACAGGCTCATTCGATGCCCGCTGGCGGAGGCGTGTGCGTCCCGCTGGCCCTCCGCGACCGACGGGTCCTCGTACAGTCCCTCGAACGCACACTCGTGGCAGACGACGTGGTATCTCCCAGCCATACATTTTATTTCCTATCGCTATATTTTAAGCATATCGTTTTCAGATATTATATGTGTTGCAGTCCCGCAAACGGTCGTCAGGGTATTTATCCACCGCAACCGATGGAGTAGTATGGTGGATTTCCAGTCCCGTGACACGCGCCGGGGTCCGACTGACGGGGAAGACGACGAGACGGAGGAGGGCGAGACGGGGGACGACGAGGAATCCGCAGCGGCCGAGACTGCTGCCGAGGCCGCCACTTCGGAACCGAACGAAGCGGCAGGAAACGACGACGTAGCGAGCGAGGAGGACAGCGACGCGCCTACCGCGCCGGACGATACAGCGGGGGCCAGTGGCGGGTCCGTATCGGAGGCCGAAAGCGACAGTTCCGTGGCGGAAAGAATCGACGAGGCGGCGACGCAAAGCACGGACAGCGAGTCAGCAGCCGAAACACAGGACGCCGAGGGGACTGACACGGCAACAGAGGGACACGAAGAGGAACCACACTCCGAGACACAGGCAGCCGGTCAGCCGGCGGACACACCACAGGCGGTGGTTCCGACAGCGGATGAGACGCCAGCGCAGACAGCCACCCAGGCCGACGCGGCCCAGGAGCAGCAGGTGGCCGCCGCCGTCGTCACCGTCGGGACGGCAACAGAGGAGGGCGACCCGACGGGCGAGGCGGTGGAGACGGCACTCGAAGCGACCGGCCAAACGGTCACGGCTCGCGAACGGCTTCGAGGGGACTACGACGGCATCCAGGGGGCCGTCGACAGGCTGATCGGGCGCGACGACGTGGAGGTAGTCGTCACTGCCGGCGGCCTCGGTGTCGCTCCGACGGAGCAGACGCTCGAAGCGGTCCACCCACTGTTCGAGAAGGCACTGCCGGGATTCGAGGAAGTGTACCGGAGCCTCCTGTTCGAACAACAGGGGACCGGTGTCATTGCTGTCCGCGCGACTGCCGGGATCGCCGACGGGACGCCGGTGTTCTGCCTGCCCGCGGACCCAGCGGCGGCCCGTGTCGCTATCGACGAGATCATCGCGGCGGAAGCCCCGGCCCTCGTCGCTGAACTGTCCTGAGCCGACTCGGCGGACTCGCGGTATCAGTCTTGTGTCCGTTTAGCCGGCTTAACGTGATATTTGCCGGCTCGTTCCGGGTCGCTAATTTTTCCACTTCCGACGGGCTGTTCTCCCGGATATCGGCCGTTTAAACGTTTAAATCGCGGTGAAAGGTCGTTAACCGCGGCCCCCATTGAAGTGGAGACAGTCCACAGGCTCGGGTGTCATGTCCGATCGCAACGCGACACGACGCGGCGTCCTCAAGGGTATCGGCGCGACAGCTGCAGCTGCACTGGGCGGTGTGGCCGTCTCCGGTACGGTTGCGGCGGCCGGTCCCTGGGAGTCCGTCGAGTCCCCGACCGGGAACACCCTCCACGACGTCGAATACACGGCCACCGGTGCGTACGCGGTGGCGGGTGGCGGTATCGTCCTCGAACGGACCAGCAGGGGCTGGCAGAAGGTCATCGGCGGCGGTCCGACCGGCAACGGGAACAGCCTCTACGGAGCCGACGTGACCGACGACGGCAAGGCCCTCTGGTTCGTCGGTGCCTCGGGCGCTATCGGCGAGTACGACGTGGAATCGGGCGTGCTCACCGACCATAGCGCCCCGATGGACGTCACCAACAACTTCAACGACGTGTCTGTGACCGGCACCGCCGGCGAGGCGAACGTCTACGTCGCCGGCGACTCCGGAAAGGTGTACTACAGCTTCGAGAACGGCGCGAGCGAGACGTGGGACTACACCACACCCGGCTCCGGGTCGGCGATTAACGCTGTCGACTTCCACGGCGTCCGCTCGGGCCACATAGTGGACGGGAACAAGAGCGTCTTCGCCACCGACGACGGCTCGACGTGGAACAAGATCGGCCTCGCCGACGCCAACGTCAATTTCTACGGCGTCGACTCCGACGGCCCGGACGACGTGTGGATCTCCGGCGGCGGCGGGATGATCTTCCACTGGGACGGCTCGGAGTGGACGCCGACCGACACGGGCGACGCCGGCCTGCGTGACATCGAGGTCACCGACGACGACAGCACCGGCTACACGGTCGGTGGCGGCGGCAAGGTGTACGCGCTGGGCGGTGGCGACTGGACGCAGGAGGAGACGCCCGCCGGCGAGAACCTGAAGGCCATCGTCCGCGGCGGCACCGACATCGCGGTCGGTTCGGGCGGAACGATTATCGAAAAGTAGCTGGCGAGACCCGCTACTCTCGGCCGCGCTGGCACTCGGCCTCCCCGTCTGCAGGGATGCGCGCGTCCCGATAGGCCCCCTGGTGGAACGACTCGGCAAGCCAGATTTTGTGTCCGTACTCGTTCCCAAGGCGTGCCGTCCCGGTCGAAACAAACTGTCGGGTCGACGACTGCGAATGGAGGTTGACGTGACACTCGTCTAGCTCCCAGTAGTCGTCGCCCGACGTCGTCCGATCCCCCTGTTTGCGGAGATAGACGTGTGTAACGTTCGGCAGGCAGATGGTCATCCGGTCGAGTTGGTCCTCCGCGGTCCGAGGGTCTTTCCCACCGTAGAAGTTCGCGTACTGTCCGAAAGAGTACGTTACGACGCTCCCTTCCTCCCAGTCGTCGAAGTTTTCGACGTTGAGCGCGAACTCGCGGCCGCCGACCGTACCACAGATGCCGAGGTACACGTGGTCGTCGGTCCCCGCGTATTTTCCGGCCCCAGTCGTCAGCGAGACGAACACCCCGGATAGCTCGCTCATGCGCGACGCCCCCGGACCGCGGACTGTTCATACGCCGATACCAGCAGTCGGTGTGGACGGTGGCTGTCCATGAACGCTCACTCCTGTCCCTCGTGAGACGTGCCAGATAGAACGGACGCGATATTAATACCTAGAAATTGTTCATGAAGGATGACGATAGCTCCCGCCGGTAGACGCGGCATATACCTGAACTGTAACCCCATAGTGTGGTAGATGGACGGACACCGACGTTTTACCCGCGTGACGCGAACGAACGGTATGGACGACATTCAGGTCCAGGGAACGTCGGTCCCCGCACTCGGCCTCGGAACGTGGCAGTTGACCGGCCAGACCTGCCGGGAAACTGTCGAAACGGCCCTGGAAATGGGGTATCGTCACGTCGACACCGCGCAGGCGTACGGCAACGAGCGGCAGGTCGGGCTGGGGATGGACGCCGCTGCGGTCGACCGCGAGGAAGTGTTCTTGACGACGAAGCTCGACGGGTCGAACCGCGACGAGCGTAGCGTCCGCCGGTCGACGCGGGAAAGCCTGAACAAACTGGGAACGGACTATCTGGATCTGCTACTCATCCACTGGCCGAACACGCCGTGGATGGCCCCGCTGTCGGAGACGCTCGGGGCGATGAACGACCTCGTCGAGGAAGGGCTGGTCCGCCACATCGGCGTCAGCAACTTCTCGCCGTCGCTGCTGGACAAGGCGCGGGACATCTCATCAACCCCAATCTTCACCGATCAGGTGCAGTACCATCCCTACTGGGACCAGCGGAAACTGCTGGACTACTGCCGCATCCACGACGTGCTCCTGACCGCCTACAGCCCGCTCGCCCGCGGCGGCGTCCTCGACGACCCGGCGCTCGTCCAAATCGGCAACCGGTACGGGAAATCCCCGGCACAGGTCGCGCTCCGGTGGCTGGTTCAGCAGGAGGGCGTGGCAGCGATCCCGAAAGCGTCCAGCCGCGAGCACCTCGAAGCGAACCTCGCCGTCTTCGACTTCGAGCTCACCGACGCGGAGATGGCGCGGATCCGGGATCCGTCGAAGGTCAAGACCGGCGTGCAGTTCGTCCGGTCGCAGTTGCCGTTCTGAGCGGGGGCAGCGCCGTTCCGTATCGACCCAAATCTCCTGCGTGTGGATAGAAATCAGCAATCTATGGCACGCACGGTCAGCTATACAGCACTTATAGCTATAGTTGTGGCTTTGACTGCCGCAAATATTACGAATCGCGTAACCATCATAAGCCACCTGGCCGCAGCTTTCATGTGGTGTGTTACCATTGAATTTCGGCGCGGGAACACACCGCTGAATCCACAGCGAGGCCACTGTGTCAGTACACCAATCCGAACCGATACGACGGAGCATCGAAGTGGAGTACTGGGTCATCGACGATGCGGGCCGGCTGGTCGAACCGGGCGCGCTCGTCGACGCAACCCCAGGGGCGGAGCGGGAGTTCGTCGAGCCCCTGCTGGAGGTCAAGACGACGCCGTGCGAGACAGCGACAGAACTGCGCGAGGAACTCCTTGACCGACTCGGGGCCGTGCTGCGGCGGGCCGACGACCGCGGAAAACGCCTCGTACCGCTTTCGACCCCGGTCAACGCTGAGGAAATTCAGGAGATTCCGTGCGACCGGACCCGGATCCAAAACCGTGTCGTCGGCGACGATTTCGAGTACGTCCGCCACTGCGCCGGCACGCACATCCACGTCGAACAGCAGCCGGGGCGGGAGATCGACCAGTTGAACGCACTGATCGCCATCGATCCCGCGCTGGCGCTCGTCTCGTCCTCGCCGTATTTCCGCGGCCGGCGGCTGGCCGACAGTGCGCGCTCGAAACTGTACCGCTGGATGGCGTACAACTCGGTGCCACACCAGGGCTGGCTGTGGTCGTATCTCGACGACACTGCAGAGTGGGACCGCCGGCTCGAACGGCGCTACGACGAGTTCGTGACCGCGGCTGTCGACGCCGGTATCGACCGTCGGACTGTCGCGGCGAACTTCGAGCCCGAAAGCTCCATCTGGACACCAGTCCAGCTCCGGGCCGAGTTCGGCACCGTCGAGTGGCGGTCACCGGACGCTGCGCTCCCGAGCCAGGTCCTGCAACTCGCCGACGCCGTGGCATCGCTCATGGACCACCTGAGGGGAACCGAGGTGCGTATCGAGGGGGAGACGGGCCGCGTTACCGACGACGAAATCGTGCTCCCGGAGTTCGATGCTGTCCTTGCGTACGCGAACGACGCCATCCGGGACGGGGTCAGCACCGACAGCGTGCGGTCGTATCTCGACCGGATGGGGTTCGACGTGGACGCGTACGACCCGGTCGCGCCGACGTTCGACAGGCCGGAACCGGTCACGTCTCGCGACGCTCGCGAGATTCGGCTCGAACACGCCGACCGGCTCCAGGACGACGTGCGACAGGCTGCACCAGTCGCACTCGACTAAAATCGGAGCCGGCTCGCCGAAACGGAACGGTGACCAAGGGTTTAGGAAGCCCCGCTCCAACCCCGCGCTATGGTAACGGCGCTCGCCGATGATATCTGGTGGTACGATCTCAGGGGCGTCAACGCGACGCTCGTCGACGACGACGGAGCGCTAACGCTCGTGGACACGGGCCTGCCCTGGCACGGCAACGAACTCGTCGCCGGCCTGAGCGATGCCGGCTACGAACTCCGGGACTTGGACCGCATCCTCCTCACGCACTTCGATTTCGACCACGTCGGCGGACTGACGGCCTTCGATGGTATCGACGTGACCGTCTACGTCGGTGAGCGGGACGCGGCGCTGGTCACCGGCGAGCGGACCCCGCCGCTGGGCAATCACAAGGGCGCGTTCCAGCGCCTCGTCTCGCCGTTTCTGGACGCGCCGGATAACGGCGTCGTCCCCCTCACCGACGGCGACACCGTCGGCAGTTTCACTGCCTATCACACGCCCGGACACACGCCGGGTCACGTCTGCTACGTCAGTGAGGAGCTGTCGCTGGGGCTGCTGGGCGACCTCGTCCGGGAGGACAGCGGTCGCTTCGAGCTCTCGCCGTGGCTGGTGAGCTACGACACCGACGCCGTCGCCCGGAGCATCAGTGACTTCGTTGAGTGCTCACCGGAGTTTGAAATCGCTGTCCCGGGCCACGGAGTTCCGTTCCAGAAAAACGGCTCGGCGAAACTCGCCGAGTTGGCGGCGACGCTGTGAGCGAGAGGAGCGTCAAAACCGGCGGACGACGCTACAGTTCCTCGGCGACCGCCTCGGCGTCGAGCAGGTCCGGATCGACGACGAGGTCGGTCTGTCGGCTGGCGAAGTCCGGCAGCGAGCCCTCCGCGTAGACGACGACCCGGAGATCGGGGTTGAGATCCTTCGCCACAGCGATGGAGGTGGCCTGGGACATCTCGGTCAGCAGGTAGACGTCGGCCTCGTGGATGCCAGCCTCCTCCAGCCCGGGTCGGTTGCCCACATCGGCGACCGTCACTGTGTGGCCCTCGCTTTCCAGGGCGTCGGTGAGTCCGTTCGGGTCCGAGCCGACGAGAACCACGTTCATTCGTACTCGATAGTCGCCGGCGGTTTGTGGGTCACGTCGTAGACGACGCGGGCGACGTTCTCGTGAGCACCCGTAATGCGCGACTGGATGCGCTGGAGTGTGTCCCAGTCGAGTTCCTGTGCGCGTGCGGTCATGCCGTCCCGGCTCTCGACGGAGCGGACGGCGACGACCCAGCCGTGGACGCGGTTGTCACCCTTGACGCCGGTGGCCTTGCCGATGACGGCGGCAAGCGCCTGCCACGGCTCGTACTCCTCTAGCTCCTCTTCGACGACGTGGTTGGCCTCACGGGCCACCTCCAGTTTCTCCGCGGTGACTTCGCCGATGATGCGGACGGCGAGGCCGGGGCCGGGGAACGGCATGCGCTCGGAGATGATCTCTTCGAGGTCGAGCGCGCGGGCGACCTCGCGGACCTCGTCCTTGTAGAGGTCCCGCATCGGCTCGACGATGCCATCGAAATCGACGACCTCCGGCAGGCCGCCGACGTTGTGGTGGCTCTTTATTGTGCCCTCGCTCTCGATGCGGTCGGGGTAGATGGTCCCCTGAACGAGGTAGTCGGCGTCGACGTCCTTGGCGACCGTCTCGAACTCCCGGATGAACTGCTCGCCGATGATGTGGCGCTTCTCCTCGGGATCGGTCTCGTCGCCGAGTGCGTCGAGGAACCGATCCTGGGCGTCGACGATCCGCAGCGAGTCCATGTAGCTGAACGTCTCGCGGATCTGGTCGGTCTCGCCTTTCCGCATCAGCCCGGTGTCGACGTAGACGGGGGTGAGCTGGTCGCCGATGGCCTCGTAGGCCAGCGCGGCGGCCGTCGAGGAGTCCACGCCGCCCGACAGCGCGATGACGGCGTTCTTGTCGCCGATCTCGTCGGCGATTTCGGCTTTCGCGTCGGCGATGAACTCGTCGACGTTCACCATCAGTGGCTCACCTCCTCGGTCGTCACACTGTGGGGGTCGTCGCCGAGCACGGCCTCAAGCAGGCCGACGAAGGGCGGGCTGGCGCGGGTCGGTCGGGAGCGGAACTCCGGATGGAACTGCGTCCCGATGAAGTAGGGGTGGTCCTCGGGCGCGAGTTCGAGTATCTCCATACGGTTCCCGGCGCGGCCGGAGAACTTCAGCCCGGCGGCTTCGAGATCGTCGATGTACTCGGGGTTGACCTCGTACCGGTGGCGGTGCCGTTCCGTGCAGGAGTCGCCGCCGTACAGCGTCGCGGCGAGCGTGTTCAGGTCGATGTCGGTTTCGTGGGCACCAAGCCGCATCGTCCCGCCCATGTCCTCGATCTCGTACTGCTCGGGGAGGATGTCGATGACGGGATGTGGCGTGTCCTCGTCCAGTTCCGCGGAGTGGGCGTCGTCGAGGTCCAGCACGTTCCGCGCGTACTCGACGACGGCCATCTGGAAGCCGAGACACAGCCCGAGGAAGGGGACGTCGTTCTCGCGGGCGTAGCGGATGGCCTCGATCTTGCCCTCCGTGCCCCGAGCACCGAAGCCGCCCGGCACGACGATGGCGTCGGCCTCGCGCATCCGGTCGGCGTGGCGGTCGCCCATCTTCTCGGAGTTGACCCACTGGACGTTCACGTCGACGTTCTTCTCCAGCCCGGCGTGTTTCAGCGCCTCGTGGACAGACATGTAGGCGTCTTCGAGGTCGTACTTGCCGACGAGGGCGACCTCGACCTCGCCCTCGGTCTGCTGCGTGACGAGGTCGCGCCAGCGGTTCTCCCGCTCGCCCTCGGGCAGCGCCTCCGAGGCGATATTGAGTTCCTCCATCACGTACTCGTCGAGGCCTTCTTCTTCGACCATCAGCGGGACGTGGTAGATGTCGTCGACGTCGGGGTTCGAGAAGACGGCTTCCGTCGGCACGTCACAGAACAGCGCGATCTTCTCTTTCGTGTCGATATCGAGTTTGTCCGAACAGCGGCCGACGAGAATGTCCGGTTGGAGACCGATAGAGCGGAGTTCCTTCACGGAGTGTTGAGTCGGCTTCGTCTTCTGCTCGCCGTTTTTCGAGTAAGGGACGAGCGTGACGTGGGTAAAGAGAATATCGTCCTCGTCCTCCTCGTGGGCGAACTGCCGGAGCGCTTCGAGATACGGCATCCCCTCGATGTCCCCGACCGTGCCGCCGACTTCGATGATACAGACGTCGTTGCCCTCGGCGGCCTCGCGGATACGCCGCTTGATGTCGTCGGTGATGTGCGGGATGATCTGGACGGTGCGACCGAGGTAGTCGCCGGCGCGTTCCTTCTCGATGACGTGCTGGTAGGTCTTCCCCGTGGTGACGTTATGGTCGAACGTCATGTCGATGTCGAGGAACCGCTCGTAGTTCCCCAGGTCGAGGTCGACCTCCCCGCCGTCTTTGAGCACGTACACTTCGCCGTGCTGGAAGGGGTTCATCGTACCGGCGTCGACGTTCAGATACGGATCAATTTTGACCGCTGTAACGTCGAACCCGGCGTTTTTGAGTAATCTGCCTGTGCTGGCGGCAGTGATGCCTTTCCCCAGGCCAGACATCACGCCACCGGTGACGAAGATGAACTTCCGACCCAGCTCCGGGTCGTAGTCCGTTTCGGGTTCGGTCGGCATACCGACGGTGAACCCCGCGTAGTCTAAACGGTTTCGGAGCACGCACTGTTCGCCACCCCGTCGCAGTGTCAACGCGACTACAGTGACGGCTGCGTAAGGACGCGCCACGCGGCCACGAGAACGGCGAGTGACAGCGCCGAGAACACCGCATCACCGGGACTGGACCCGATGGCGATGAACAGCAGGTAGCCGGCGACGAACCCACCCAGAAGCGAGACGACGCCGTGTCGTGTCGAGTGAGACACCGCCACCCTGGTTCGAGTTGACATAGTACAATATTTATCAGTATATAGTATAAATGTAACTTTGACCGATAATCAGGACTTGAGCACGCCGGATCTGATAGCGACATAGGTCCCCAGACTTCCGACTGAAGCGAGGACGAGCGCCCGCGCTGGCCCACCCGCGACGAGCGCCGTCTGCATCAGGACCAACAGCGCCACCAGCGTGGCGATGAACGTAACGGCAGCGAACGCGAGCGGGCGGTTCATGGTCGGTAATTGGACTGACAGCGCCTCTGTCTTTCGATACTGTCCAGCAGGCGCGGCTATCTGCCCTAGAGTTGCACCGAGCGCTGAAGTGGCGGCCAAAATCGACCGAGGACTCTAAACAGTGGATTCCGGCGGCAACAGGTGATCCCGGAGAAACGGGCCGACAGTCTGGCCGATACGACCGCACTGGCCGACGAAGTGGTGGTCGGCCGGCAGACGCTCGACCGCGTGGCCCTGCTCGGCGGCGCGGTCGGCGACCGGCCCCCAGTCAACGGTGTCGTCGCGCTCGCCGACCACTATCTGTACCGGGCAGTCGATGGCGTCGAGCGCGGCGACAGCATCGAGATGGTCGGTCAGTCCGGCCGGCGGAGCGAGGACGGAGAGGACCGACGGCTCGGCCACAGCGTCGCGGTCGGCGGCCGCACAGAGCGCCACAGCCGCGCCGAAACTGTAGCCAAACAGGCCGACGGCGTCTGCTCGTTCGCCGGCCCATGCGAGGGCGTTCTCGGCGTCGACCCGCTCGCCGCGGCCCTCGTCCCACGTGCCGTAGTCGAAGCGGAGACAGCCGATGTCGGGTGCGAGCGCGTCGCTGACCGCCTCCAGCCGGCTGTCCGAGCGAGTACCGCCATACTGCGGATGCGGCGGGCACGCGACGACGACCGACGCCGACTCGGGCCGGTCGAACGACGCGGTGACGCCGCGTCCGCCCGGTATTCCGACGGTAGTCATACGTGTTCAGACGCCACACCGCTGTAAGAAATTTAAGGTTGGAGAGACCAATGCGCATACATGGGAATCCTCTCGCGCGCGTCGTACGTCATCCGCTCGAAGCTCAACGCCGTCCTGAACCGAGCGGAGGACCCGACAGAGACCCTCGACTACAGCTACGAGCAGTTGCGTGACGAACTGCAGGACGTCAAGCAGGGCATTGCGGACCTGACGACCCAGAAGAAGCGACTGGAGATACAGAAACGCCGCCTCGAAGAGAACGTCGAGAAACACAACGAACAGGCGCGCCAGGCCGTCGAGCAGGACCGCGAGGACCTCGCCCGCCAGGCCCTGGAGAAGAAAAAACAGAAGATGAGCCAGATCGAGGAGCTGGAAGGCCAGATTCAGGACCTGCAGAGCCAGCAGGACCAGCTGGTCGAGCAGAAAGACGAGCTCCAGAAGCAGATCGAGCAGTTCCGGACGAAGAAGGAGACGATGAAAGCCCGTCACGAAGCCGCGAAGGCGTCGGCGCGCGTCAACGAGGCAATGACCGGCGCGGGCGACGAGATGCAGGACATCAACCAGGCCATCGAACGCGCGGAGGAGCGCACCGAGGACATGGAGGCCCGCTCGCAGGCGATGGACGAACTCCGCGAGGACGGCGTCCTCGAAAACCAGCTCTCCGACAAGAGTTCGCTGGAACAGGAACTCGAAGAGGTCCAGCAGAAAGGGTCGGTCGACGCCGAACTCGACACGCTGAAAGCCGAGATGGGGAAAGCCGAGGAGGGCAACAGCGGGTCGAGCGACGCCGACGTTTCAGAGGCCGAACTGGAACAGGAACTCGCCGACGAGAGTACGCAGGTCGACGTCGACGAGAGCGAGGTCGAGTCGGAGCTGGACGAACTGAAAGAAGACGAGCAGTAGCCGCCATCGCGTTAAGTTTGGCGTGAATTGTGGTGGACGGCGAAGGCTTCGAGCCAGTTTTGAGCTGTTTCTAGCTCGACATGGCTGAAACTATTTGCAAACGAAGATGTTCGACGTTCTATTTCCCAAAAGACACGTTCGATAGCGTTCCGATTTCCATGTGCGA